>Ga0302275_10001539_pt1 | contig 24652 bp, 25 predicted proteins | sample III_Bog_N2_2_FD_200229 | JGI IMG/M metagenome (GOLD analysis project Ga0302275, IMG submission 200229) | Peat permafrost microbial communities from Stordalen Mire near Abisko, Sweden - III_Bog_N2_2 | ecosystem: Environmental > Terrestrial > Soil > Wetlands > Peat | place: Sweden: Abisko... | reverse complement strand
GACCAACGCGATGCATGCCTCAAGCCGTGGACCGACTACTACAATCACCGGCGACCTCATGGTAGCCTCAACTACAGGCCGCCCATCAGCCGCTCCGACGCAGGTACAACCTCTTGAGCATCTACAGCCACCCGCCTTGTGGTAGTCTATAAACTACAGAGTGCGTAATGATCGAATTCAAACAAACCGAGACCTTCCGGAAGTGGCGGATACGGATCAAGGATGAGCGTATACGCGCACTGATCGCCTCTCGACTGGATCGGCTGGCCTTTGGAAATCCGGGGGATGTGAAGCCGGTAGGCGGAGGAATCAGCGAACTTCGCATCGATCATGGACCGGGCTACCGAGTCTATTTCATGAAGCGGGGCAATACCATCATCATCCTGCTATGCGGCGGAGATAAGAACACACAGACAAAGGACATTCAAACAGCGAAACGGCTGGCGGCAGAATGGAGCAAAGAAAATGGCTGAGAAATTAACTAATTATGATCCTGCTGAGGATCTCGGCTCGTTCGAAGCAATCGCAGTTTTCATGGCAGAGGCATTTCAAACCAACGACGCCGCCTACATCGCGCACGCGCTGGGTGTGGTGGCTCGCGCCAAAGGGATGGCGCAGATTGCGGGGCAGACTGGATTGTCCCGCGAGCAACTCTATCGCTCATTCAGCGAAAAGGGGAATCCAACGCTGAAGACAACGCTGGCGGTGATGAAGGCTCTGGGAGTCGAACTCACCGCTAAGATTCCTTCCGCGGCCTAACGGGAAGTAAAGGAAAAGCAAGCCTCTGGGGTGAATCAGGTCTTCACAGCGGCCCTACGGGACGCTGAATTGATCGGGGGACGCTGACCCAGGGTTTCACCCTGGGCTATTTTCGTATTCTCCCTACCGGGAGAATTGATGGTTGGAGGTTCGTGGTCTCCCACCCTTCGCCAGAAAAAAGCGAAGGATGGGGCACCCACTTTTGTAGCTAATTTCAGGGTGGAACCCGTCTTCACTGAAGGTTCATAAATTGGACTTCCGGTGCCGTCAAAGCTATACTGGCGACTTCGGGGGTAGGAATGGGTTTTCTGTCTTCCATTTTCAAATCAGCTTCTCGTCCTTCAAGCCCTGTTTTACCTCTTAAGAGAGAATGTGAAGATCCTCAAATGGCGTCTTTTCATGCCAAGACTTTGAAAGAGGAACAAGCTAAACCAACTCCAGTTTCTGAGAGTGAAAATTTTAGGCGTCACGCTTCTGAATTGGTTAAAGAGGCGGCATGGGAAGCAAAAATCTGGTTACCTGATGTCAAATATGATCCAGATCTAGCAGATGCTCAGTTTGAAACGCAAGTCGCTCGCCTCATTCCTTTAGAAGATCGTAGTAAAAGTTTTTTCATCAAAATTGCCGGTGCGAGCCATCGCAATGAGGATGGTACTTCGCGAACGAGAATCATTAAAGAGTGTGAGATTTTTGAATCACTCACTTTGAATCATCAACTCGATAACAAATTCGATCCCAATGCAATTGCTGTTTTGCGGCAGACTGGATCTCAAATCGGCTTTCTTGATGCGCGCCTGGCATCTGAAATAGTGAATCAAAATAAACGGTATGGTCCTTGTTGGGCTGCGCTTTTTCGTCGTCCAACGTATCATCCGGAAACAGGGAAGATTGTCGGAGCGCTTCTCTATATGATTCGCTTTTCCGATGATTACATACAGAGAAAATCACTGCAGCTAATCAAAACTGAGTAGCAAAAAAACCGCAGAATACCCTTGGCCTCGATATTATTCCGTCAATCATCTAGAAGAGAATAAAGAGCGTCAAGTTGTATTCGTCGACATCGATTTTGTATCGATACCTATGGCTACTAGAATCCTTGAACCGTATTTCCACTTCCCGTGACGCATCCCGATATTTTTGCAATGCTGATTTAAGCGGATCGAGCCACTTTTCAATCGATAGCTGGAAGGACTCAACCTCAGATGCTCGCTCGATAAGCTTTTTAACATCCAGGTATATGTTGCTGTCCTTACTTCTGGTTCGTTCATTCACCGAGAGGTCCATCGACAACAGAACGCGCTCCTCATTTGAGTCAAGTGTAAAATTGCGAGCAATCAGGCTATCAGTGGGACCACCATCCCGATACGTGACATCGACATGAGTATTTGCTTTTCTCAAGGAATGCATCATAGGCTCATGATACGCCGCTCACAAGTGGAAAAGTGGGACCGAATGTTGCATATCGATTAAAGAATTACCGCCCAATGCTAAATCCGCTCTACGCTCGATAAGAAGCAAGTCGACGAAAGTGGAGCACCCAGATTTCGTTTAGTTGTGCTTGCCCTTCCACTCGGCGTAGGGACCCTGGAAGTCTTCGATGCTGTCTTCATGGAAGACCCAGAGGCGGGTGGCTACTTCGTCTATTAAGTCGTGGTCGTGGGTGACTAACAGGACTGTGCCTTCGTAGCGCTGGAGGGCTATGTTCAAGGCGTTGATGGCTTCGAGGTCTAAGTGGTTGGTGGGCTCGTCGAAGATTAATATGTTGGGCTTGGTGAGGATCAGCTTGCAGAAGGCGAGGCGGGCCTGTTCGCCGCCGCTGAGAGCTTTGGTTTGTTTGTCGCCTTCTTCGCCGCTGAATAACATCTGTCCCAAAATTCCGCGGATGTCTTCGACGTGGGCGGCGGGGTTCCAGCGATGGAGCCACTCGGCTACGGTGAGGCCATGCTCGATGGTGGCGCCGACGTCCTGCGGGAAGTAGCCTATCTGGGCTTCGTGTCCCCAGAATACTGTGCCGGAGTCGAGGGTAAAGTCCTTGTCGGCGAGGCCGGGGTAGTTTGCGAGAAGGCTCTTGAGGAGCGTGGTCTTGCCTGCGCCGTTGCGGCCCATGAGGCAGATGTGTTCGCCGCGCAGGACGTTGGCGGTGAAGCCGTCGATGACTTTGTGGCCGCCGTAGATTTTGGTGATGTGCTTGAATTCGAGGGCGTGCTTGCCGCTGGGGCGGAGCTGGTCAAAGCGGATGTAGGGGCGGGCGATGTTGGAGCGGGCGAGGTCGTTGGTTTGGAGGCGCTCGACCTCTTTGCGGCGGCTGGTGACCTGGGAGGAGCGGGTTCCGGCGGAGAAGCGGGCGATGAAGTCGTTGAGCTGGGCGATCTTTTTTTCGCGCTGGGCGTTCTGCGATTCGAGGGTGGAGCGGATTTGGGTTTTGGCCATCACCATATCGTCGTAGCCGCCGGTGTAGGTGATGATGGTTTGGTAATCGATGTCGGCGGTGTGGGTGGTGACGCTGTTGAGGAAGTGACGGTCATGGGAGATGGCGATGAGGGTGCCGTCGTAGTTCTGGAGAAAGTCCTGAAGCCAGTGGACGGAGTCGAGATCGAGGTAGTTGGTGGGCTCGTCGAGGAGCAGGGCCTGGGGCTTGCCGAAGAGGGCCTGGGCGAGGAGGACGCGCACCTTTTGGCCGCCCTGGAGTTCTCCCATGAGGCGCTCGTGGATGGACTCGGGAATGTCGAGGCCGTCGAGGAGAACGGCGGCGTCGGACTCGGCGGTGTAGCCGTCCTCGTCGCCGATGACGCCTTCAAGCTCGCCTAATCTCATGCCGTCGGCGTTGGTCAGCTCGGGCTTGCTGTAGATGCGGTCGCGCTCTTCGAGGGCGGCCCAGAGGGGCTTGTTGCCCATGATGACAGTGTCGATGACGCGATAGGCGTCGAAGGCGAACTGGTCCTGGCGGAGAACGCCGAGCTTGCGCGGACGGACGACGGTTCCCTTCTGGGCGTCGAGCTCGCCGGTGAGGATGCGCATGAAGGTGGTTTTGCCGGAGCCGTTGGGTCCGGTGAGGCCGTAGCGACGGCCGGGGACGAAGTTCACGCTGACATCCTCGAAGAGGATTTTGGAGCCGTAGCGCATGGTGACGTTGCTGACACTGATCATTCTTGTCGAGTTCCTATTGGCGGGCCGGCGGGGGTAAAGAGGCTGCGGGAAAAGTCTATATTCCGACAAAAAGCCGCAAAGTACATCCCTCAGGGGCTAAAGCCCGACACTTGTTTTGTTGCATTTGCGGCACGACTGAAGTCGTGCCCTGACGCTTCTTGCGCCTCCGTTGGCATTTTTCCGCAAGCTGTAAAGACCGTGCGTGCCGGGTGAGGCTTGGGTTGAATCAAGGTTTTGGGGGCGCACAGACGCCAGCCCCGGAGAACTGCTGCTCTTCTATTTTCTCATGAGGGGAGGCGGAGGCGATTTGCGACTCTTTTGGGCCTGTTGCGTCTATAAGGATGAGACGGTTCCCTGGATGGTTTTTGGTTGAGGGCGCACGAGGCGCAGGAACCGCTAGCCGGATGGTTTTGTAAGCCACTGACTATACTGAATGTTGTGCATGGACGAATTGAAACGACCGGAACAACTGAGCAAAACTGAACAAACTGAACAAGCCAGTCGCGAGGCTGGTACTCCGATGAGGTCAACGAAGATATGAAATCGTTTTTTGAACGGCTGCGTACACGCCGTCTCGCTTCCGTGTTTATCTTGCTTGCCACCCTGTCGGTGGCGATTGTTGCCGGCTCCTATGCGGCTCACGGAGTCCGCGGACAGGAAAAGCAGAATGACAGCGCCGACGCCACGCCGCTGAAGGTGAATAATTCCACGGTGGCTCCCAACCAGTTTGTGGAGATTGCCAAGAGGGTGGGTCCGGCGGTGGTGAACATCAACACCCGGACGCTACCCAAGCAGGAAACCAACAAGAACCGGCGCAATTTTCACGGCCGCGTACAGCAGCAGCCGCAGCAGCCCGGCGACGACGATCAGGACCAGGACCAGGATCAGCAGGGCCAGCAGGGTCAGGGACAGGGGCAGGGCGGCTTTCAGGATTTCTTCAACCGCTTTTTCGGCGGGCAGATGCCTGACACGGAGGGCGGGGACGACGGCCAGATTCACGAGTCCCTGGGCTCGGGCTTCATCGTTGATCCCAAGGGGTACATCATCACCAATAATCACGTGGTGGAGAAGGCCGACAAGATTTACGTCAAGCTCTCGACCGACCCGGACAACGCAGATGAGGGCCGACCGGCGCGGGTAATAGGGGTTGACAAGGCCACGGACCTGGCGGTGATCAAGATCGAGACCAGCACGCCACTGCCGACCGTCAAGTTGGGCAACTCCGACACTACGCAGGTGGGCGACTGGGTGGAAGCTATCGGCAGTCCCTTTGCGCTCTCGCAGACCGTTACGGCGGGCATCATCTCGGCCAAGAACCGGACTATTCAGCCGGGCGTGAACGGCCAGTTTCAGCACTTCATCCAGACCGACGCGGCGATCAATCCGGGCAACAGCGGCGGACCGCTGCTGAACATGAACGGCGAGGTAATCGGGGTGAACACGGCCATCTTCACGCAGTCAGGAGGCTACCAGGGTCTGGGCTTCGCCATGCCTTCCAATACCGTTGTAGAGGTGTACAACGACCTGATTAGCCCTAGTCACAAGGTGGTTCGCGGGTCTATCGGTATCCGCTTCAACCAGGGACTTTCGGGCGCGGTCAATCGCGTGTACGGCTTCAAGAACGGCGTTCTGGTGCAACAGGTTCAGCCGGGGGGACCGGCGGAGAAGGCCGGACTGAAGTCGGGCGACGTGATCCTGACTATTGATGGACGCTCAATCAAGGACGGCGACGACCTGGTGAACGAAATCGCCAGCCGCAGGCCTGGTTCGAGCATACGCCTGGGCTACCTGAGGGACGGCAAGCAAACCGACGCGACGGTTGCCATCGGCGACCGCGACAAGGTCTTTGCCGAGTCTGACGCCCAGCTAGCGGAAAACAATTCGGACGAAAAAGGCGACGCGGGCGAGACCAAGCTGGGCGTCGTGGTTCGCGAGATTCCACCATCCATTGCGGCCAAGGTGCACAGCCCCGGCGTCATGATTCAAGCGGTGCGCTCCGGCTCGTTCGCCGACCTGCAAGGGCTGGAGCCGGGCCTGGTCATCGTTCGCGTCAACAAGCAGCCCACGGGCACCAAGGAAGAGTTCAATGCCGTGGCGAGCAAACTCAAGACGGGCGACGACGTGGTCTTTGAGATTGTGGATCCGCGCCGTCCCGGCGACGGCATCAATGTGATCGGCGGAACGCTGCAGTAGCGTTGGAGGAGCGCCGGAGGTGGATTTCCGTTTCCGGCGCCCTTTCCACAAGCCTTTGTGTTTCTGATACCAATTCGAGTTTCTTCTTGCTGTAAGACGGGATAAATCGCTAAACTATCGATATACGATCCAGCAAGAAATTGTCTTCTCAGAGGTGAACCTGCGTGCTGACTTTTCGAACAAGCCTGGCGTTGGCAGCGTTCATGGCAATGGCGGTGACGCCGGTATTCGGTACCACCGCTCCTCCCGCTACCAGCAGCAAACCGGCGAGACACACCGCGCATAGTCACGGCACGCAGTCGCATACTACTCAGACGCATACCGCGCAGACCGGAACCACAGCGCATGGCACCCAGGCTGCCCACGGAACGCGCAAAGGAAAGCCCAAAGCGCGCAAGCCGCGCGGCCAAGCGGCGATGGATACGAGCCGTGTCACAGAGATTCAGCAGGCTCTCATCCGCGCGCATTATCTTTCTGGCGAGGCTGACGGCAAATGGGACGAGCGAACTAAATCGGCCATGCTGAAGTATCAGGCCGACCAGGGCTGGCAGACAAAGCTGACACCTGATGCGCGCGCGCTTAAAAAGCTCGGCCTCGGTCCCGATTATTCCAACGCGATCAACGCGAAGAACTCTACCTTTGCAGAACCGCCACCGGCCAGCACGATACCTCCGGCAATATCGGACGGTTTTACGGAGGCCTCGGGCGTTAAGAAATAGACATACTGCCGGATTGATCTTCATAGCAAGCATGGCCGCCTGCGGGCGGCCATGCTTATAGTCGGATCATCTCTTATGCTCAGACGCGGAACTACTGCATTCCCTTCAACAGAAACTCGTAGCGCGGGCGAAGTGTGTCTGGGCCAGAGGTGATGGGCGAGTCGAGGTGGATGAGCGTGTCGGCACTGTCGTATTTCGGCCACGAGGGCAGGCCGGGGCCGTTGGGGTCGCCGGTGCGAGCGAAGTTGGTCCAGTAGCTCATTATCTGATCGCTTAATTTGCGGTCCTCGGGGCGGATGGTTTCGCCGGGGCGAGTGTCGAGCGTGCCGAAGACGTACTCGATCTCGTCGGAGTGGAAGGCGAATGCGGCGGAGTGGTATTTGCTGGGCAAGGCCGGCAGGTCGAAGCGGTAGCGGAATACGGGCGCGCCTCCTGATTTCCTCTGCGCCTCAATCCACTTCCAGTGGTCGAAGGCGATGAAGGTGTCGCCGGCGTAGTCGATGGCCGAGCGCGTGGCCTGTTCATCAGTCGTGCCGGGATAGAGCGCGAGAAATTCCCCGGCGCGTGATTTGAAATTCTGTACCGCCAGAGCCTTCCATTTCTCGACGGTCGTGGGTGCCGCAAAGCCGCCCTCATCGCGATTCCAGCCAGTTAACAGAGGCACATGCGCCTGACGGCCGGCGGCGAAGGTTGCGGGGACCGGCTCAGTGAGAAGGCGACCATCGATGACGGAGTCAAAGTGAATGCCTTTGGCCGCATCGAGAAGCCGGGCGGCGGGGACGGAGCGAAGTTCCTGGAGAGATTTGACGCCCAGCGCAGCCATCCACTTTTCATCCTTCAGCTCCTGCGCTTCCAGGGAATCTTCCGGCGTCAGGTTTTCAAAGGCCGCGCCGCTTTCTCCGATGGCTTTTTGGAAAAGGCCGCGCGCCAGGGGCGAAGCCATCAGCGAACAGACCGCATAGGAGCCGGAACTCTCGCCGAAGATGGTCACGTTTTGCGGATCGCCGCCGAAATTGCGGATGTTAGCCTTGACCCATTGGAGGGCGGCCACCATGTCGTAGACGCCGTAGTTGCCGGCTGTGCCGTTGCCCTCTTTGACCAGTTCCGAAGTAGCCAGAAAGCCGAAGACGCCGAGGCGGTAGTTGATGGTGACCAACACGACGCCTTTGAGGGGAAGAAAATCGCCGTTGTGACGCGGCTCCGTGCCGGCGCCGGCATCGTAGCCGCCGCCGTGAATCCAGAACATGACGGGGAGCTTGCTGCTGGGTTTGATCTCCGCGGGCGCGTAAACGTTGAGGAAGAGGCAATCCTCACTGGGGCCGCTGTCAGCAAAGGTGGTGTCGACGAAGAGGGGCTTCTGAGCGCAGTGCGCGCCGAAGCGAGTGGCGTCGCGCACGCCTTTCCACTTCACCGGCGGCTGGGGCACGCGCCAGCGCAGATCGCCGACCGGAGGCGCGGCGTAAGGCAAGCCGAGAAATGCCTGTACCTTGCCGTCGTTGATGGTCTTGCCGAGGACCTTGCCTTGCGCGGTTTTCACCGCTGGTGGCGCGGCATGGGCTATGGTGGGCAATCCCAGCGCCAGAATCGCGATGGCCAGCATGGACGCTGCTTTCATTCCTATTTGCATGGGAAAAAGTCTCCGCATAACACCATAGCAAAAAAGACAAGAGCGCTTATTTTCCGATGACATCGATGGCCACGGTAATTGTCTTTGGCGGCATGCAGGCGTTGTTATCGCAGGCCTGGTAGCGGAGACGAGCCTCGATCAAGTGGTCGCCGGACACGGCCACGATGCGCGTCTGGATGGTGAACTCGCCAGAGTAAACGCTGAGCTTCGTCTTGGCGTCGAGGGGGAGCGCGAAGTCCGCGCCGGGCGGGTAAGCAGCCCCGTCGAGGCGCACACCGGAGTCCGGGGGAATAGTGAGAGTAGTGGGGATGAGTTCTTCTTGCCGGGGCGTGTGGGAGTTGATGTGCAGGCCGGGCGCGATGCGGAAATGCAGGGCGATGGTAGTTGGCTTGGCGGCGGGAACGGTGACCTGTTCGGGATAGAGAAATACGACGGCGGGCTTGGCGGCGGCGGAGCGCGGGGCGGAATCGAAGAGCGGCCCCTGGCATAAAGCGAGCGCAGAGGTTAACGTGAGGGCTGCGATGAGGACGATTTCTGTTTTTCGGGCAATCATGATTTGTTCCTCAGGTCCACTGAATCCCACCCTAGATCACCCCAGCGAGCAAAGTTCACTCGCCGGGGACCCCGATAGCCGCAAAAACAAAAGCGCGGCGAAGGGGGGCACCCATGACTCACATTATCCGCAGACTGCTCAAATCCCCAGAGCCTTTTTAATATTTCTTTCGAGATCATCCTTTGTGGTCATTCCCATTTGCGCAGCCACAACGATGCCGTTGCGGTCCAAAAAAAAGGTAGTGGGCAGCGCTTCGAAGTCGCCGTATGAATCGGCCACGGAGTTGCCGTCAATCAGAACCGGGTAGGGCATACGCATCTTCTGGACAAAACGGGCGATCTCCTGCTTTTCTTCGCTCAGCTTCCGGGCGTCTTTGCGGTCGATGTCGTCGGCGGAGATGGCCAGCACCTCGAATCCCTGCGCCGCATAGCGGTTGCGCAGATCGATGAGCCAAGGGGTCTCGACCTTGCAGGGAGCGCACCAGGTGGCCCAGAAGTTGATGGCCAGCGCTTTGCCCTTGTAGTCAGTCAGCGAGATTTTTTTGCCGCTGAGGTCTTCCAGCGTGAAGGGGGGCGCGGGCTTGCCATGGAGCGGGGAGAGGTACTGGGGCGCGCCACCTGCGTCGAGAACCAGTTCGCCCTGTGGAGCTGAGGTCCGCAGCCGCTCGGCGGCTTGACGGCGGTACTCCCAATTGGCCCAGCCGGCCCAGGCGAAGGCGGCCAGGATAAAGAGAACGGCGGTAATGACGAGGGTGTTGCGCTTCACGGGGATTGGCCTCTCAACCTTTATTGTACGAGGCGGCTGTGGCGTGAGACTTGCCCCTTCGACAGGCTCAGACAGACCGTCCAGGCGGACGGCGCTTGCGCGCCATGGAGTTCAAGGTTCCCACCCTAGCCGCAAAAACAAAGACGCGGCGAGGGTGGGGCACCCAGCGAGTTAGCGACTTAGCTGCTCCTCATGCAGGGGTAAAAGCTGTTACCATCAGAAACCGATGAGCGAAGAAGAAAAACAGCCCCGTTCAAGGAACCATGAAGCCGGCCCGACGCCTGAGCCGGCGGCTTTGGTGCGCACCGAAGCGGCGGCGCTGGAGGCATTGGCGGCGCGGCTGGAAGGGCCGATGGCGGAGACCTTCGACCGGGCCATCGAACTGATTTTGCACTGCGGCGAGGAGCGCGGACGGGTGGTGGTTACCGGCATGGGAAAGAGCGGGATTATCGCGCAGAAGATCGCGGCCACGCTCAGCTCTACCGGAAGCCCGGCGCTGTTTCTGCATCCGGCCGAGGCGCTGCACGGGGATGTGGGCGTGCTGATGGCGGGCGACGTGGTGGTGGCGCTGTCGGCGAGCGGCGAGACGGAGGAGATTCTGCGGCTGCTGGCCACGCTGAAACGCAAGGGCGGCGCACTGGTGAGCTTCTGCTGCAATTTGAATTCGACATTGGCGCAGGCCAGCGATGTGGCCCTTGATTGCGGCGTGGAGCGCGAGGCGTGCGGGCTGAACCTGGCGCCGACGGCTTCGACCACGACGATGCTGGCGCTGGGCGATGCGCTGGCGATTGCGGTGAGCCTGCGCAAGGGATTCCGCGCGGAGGATTTTGCCGAGTTGCACCCCGGCGGCAAGCTGGGCAAGCGGCTGGCCAAGGTGCGCGATCTGATGCACGCGGGCGATGCTGTGCCGGTGGTGGCTCCCTCGACGGCGATGACCGACGTGATCTACGAGATGTCGTCGAAGAAGCTGGGGATTACGACGGTGCAGGAGCGGGGGCGGCTGCGCGGCGTGATCAGCGACGGCGACCTGCGGAGATTGCTGGAGCGCGAGGGCGGCGCGGCGCTGAGCAAGACGGCCGGCGAGGCGATGAACGACCATCCGCGCACCATTGCGGCGGAGGAACTGGCTGCCACGGCGCTGGCGATTCTGGAGGAGCGGAAGATTACTTCGCTGGTGGTGGTGGATGCCGCAGGGACCGTGGAAGGCGTGCTGCACCTGCACGATCTGTGGGGAGTGGAGTTGATTTAGATACAGGGAATAGGGACTAGGGAATAGGGAATAGGGAATAGGGAATAGAAAAACCCCACGACGCTCGAAGCAATCCGCCGAATCAACTCGGCGGATTGCTTTTTTGTGAAATGAAGCTTGAATGACTTACTTTTTCTGAGAAGTTTCCGCGCGGAACTTGGCCAGCACCTGCAGATAGGCGCGGGCGGTTTCGGTGATTGTCTCGGGAGTTCCGGCGTCGATGGCGGCCAGGTTGACCAGGTCGCTGCCTACGCCCAGGGCGCGCGCACCGGCGCGGAGAAATGACTCCGCGGTTGCCAGGGTGACGCCGCCGGTGGGGATGAGCTTGAGATGCGGGAATGGCGCGAGAAGCGCCTTCAGATAGCTGGCTCCGCCCACGGCCGAACAGGGAAAGATTTTTACGTAGTCCGCGCCGGCACGGGAGGCGGTGATGGCCTCGGTGGGCGTGAGCGCGCCGGGGATGGAGAGCTTTTTCCTGGCCTTGGTGACGGCTACGACTTCAGGATGGAAGCTGGGGCTGACGATAAACTCCGCACCGGCGTCGATGGTGGCCTCGGCCTCAGCGGCGGTGGTGACGGTGCCAGCGCCGAGCAGGCACTTCGTGCCGTACTCGTTTCTGAGCTCCTTCAGCAGGTCAACAGCGCCGGGGACGGTCATGGTGACTTCAACAACGGTGACGCCGCCGGCGAGCATGGCTTTGACGACGGCGTGGGCCTGGACGGCATTGCGGGCACGCAGGACGGGAATCAGGCCTACGCGTTCGATGATTTGCGCTGTGGTTTCGGACATAATCTCCTCTTTCGGGCTATATGGGGCTAACGGGCGATTCTCGCCGAGCCGCCTTTTACGATGCGTTCAACTTCGGCGAGCGTGGCCATGCTGGTGTCGCCGGGGGTGGTCATGGCAAGCGCGCCGTGAGCCACGCCGCAGCGAACGGCCCATTCGATGGGCTTGCCGGTAAGCAGGCCGTAGATGAGGCCGGAGGCAAAGCTGTCGCCGCCGCCGACGCGGTCGCAGATTTCGATGTCGCGCTGCGGGACGTGGACAATCTGGTCCTGGTAGATGGCGATGGCGCCCCAACCGTTGCGGCTGGCGCTGTGAGCCGTGCGCAGGGTGCTGGCGATGAGCTTGAGATTGGGATAGGCCGCAGCGACTTCGCGGAGCATCTCTTCGTAGCCGGCGATGGGCAGCTCGGCGAAGTCCTCGCTGACGCCTTTGATTTTGACGCCGAGCATGGCGGAAAAATCTTCTTCGTTGCCCAGCAGCAGATCGACCTTGCGAACCAGTTCGCGGTTCACCTCCTGGGCACGGGCTTTGCCGCCGATGGATTTCCAGAGGGAATCGCGGAAGTTGAGGTCGTAGGAGACAGGCGTGCCATGAGCGCGGGCCGCGTCCATGGCTTCAACGGCGACCTCGGCGGTGGAGGCGGAGAGGGCGGCGAAGATGCCGCCGGTATGCAGCCAGCGTGAGCCGGCGCCTTCGCCGAAGATGGCCTTCCAATCAAAATCGCCGGGCTTGACCTGGCTGATGGCGGTGTGGCCGCGATCGGAGCAGCCAACAGCCGCGCGCACGCCGAAGCCGCGCTCGGTGAAGTTGAGGCCGTTGCGAACCTGGCGGCCGACGCCGTCGTAGGGAATCCACTTGATGAGGGAGGAATCGACGCCGCCCTGCAGGATCAGGTCTTCGACCAGGCGTCCGACGGGGTTTTCGGCCAGGGCAGTGGCGATGGCGGTGCGCAGGCCAAAACAGCGGCGCAGGCCACGGGCCACGTTGTATTCGCCGCCGCCCTCCCAAACCTGGAAGTGGCGGGTGGTGTGGATGCGGCCCTCGCCGGGATCAAGGCGGAGCATGACCTCGCCGAGGCTGAGGCAATCCCAGCGGCGGGGAGAGTCGGAGATGAGAAGTTTGTCCATAAGTTTTCAGGGAGCTTTCAATAACACTTTAACGCATTGTGGCGATGGTGGTCAGCGGGGCTGAGCGATTAGGATACTGCCATGCGTACTTTTGTTCTGCGAACCATTTTGTGCGGGCTTCTGGTGATTGGCTTGGGAGCCGCAGTGTCGCTCTTTGCTCAGACCGTGCAGCAGACGACAAGCCAGACGGGCACGACTGCCGCTGCCGCGCCTGCCGCCGCGCAGAAGCCACCGGCAAAGCCGAGCGATGCGAGCGTTCCCAAGCCTCCGCCCCCGCCCACGCGCGTGGAGATGTTGCGCGGAGCCTATGGACCCTATCGCGCCAACAACAAGCTGCTGTATTACCACCTGGACATTCGCGTCGATCCAGAGAAGCAGTTTATCAGCGGCAAAAACACGATCCGGTTCAAGATGCTGGCCGATGGCACGCGCATTCAGCTCGATTTGCTGGAGACACTGAAGATTGACAAGATTCTGTACGGTGAGACGCCGCTGAAATACGAACGCGACTCAGGCGCTGTCTTTATCGACTTTCCGCAGACGCTCAGCGCGGGCAAAATATATTCAATCGATTTTTATTACTCCGGCCATCCGGAGGAGACAGGACGCTTTGGCGGCATGACATTCAAGAAGGACCCGGCGGGGCGCGTGTGGATCAATACAGCCTGCGAAGGCACCGGGGCGAGCATGTGGTGGCCGAACAAGGACCAGTGGCGCGACGAGGTCGAAAGCATGGAGATCAGCGTCGCGATTCCCAATGGCCTGGTGGACGTGTCGAATGGCAGGTTCGTGGCGAAGACTGACCTGGGCGACGGGTATACGCGCTGGGACTGGAAGGTGCATTATCCGATTAATAACTATGATGTCTCGCTGAATATCGGGAGTTATGTTCACTATGACGACAAGTCAGGCGACTTGACTTTGGATTATTATGTGCTGCCGGAGGATTTGGAGAAGGCGAAGGTGCAGTTTGCGCAGGCCAAGGGAATGCTGGAGGCATTTCAGCATTACTTTGGCGAGTATCCCTTTGTGAAGGACGGATACAAGCTGATTGAAGCGCCCTACGCCGGGATGGAACATCAGAGCGCGGTGACTTACGGCAACCTATTCAAGAACGGCTACCTGGGCCGCGACTGGACGGGCGTGGGCATCAGCCTGCGCTTCGACTTCATCATCATTCACGAGAGCGGGCACGAGTGGTTCGGCAACAGCATTACGGCGGCGGACCAGGCGGACATGTGGATTCACGAGGGCTGGACGACTTATCTGGAAGGCCTGTATGTGGAATACCGCTGGGGCAAGGACGACGCTATCAAGTACCTGAATGGGGACAAAGCGAGGGTGAAGAATCAGCGGCCCATCATTGCCGAGCGGGGCGTGAATGCCGAGCCGGATCAGGATCAGTACTTCAAGGGCGCGCTGATGCTGAACACGCTGCGCAGCGTGGTCAACGATGACGCGAAATGGTGGGCGCTGCTGCACGGCTTCTATCAGCACTACAAGTATCAGAACATTCTGACCGAAGACGTGGTGAGTTACTTCAACCAGCAGACAGGAATGAATCTGACGCCGGTTTTTGATCAGTATCTGCGGCACGCGCAGATTCCGCGGCTGGAGTTGTTGTTCGGCGAAGAGCCGGGAATGGTGATGTACAAGTGGCGAGCCGACGAGGAGAAGTTCGCGATGCCGGTGAAGGTGGGCAAGCCGGGAGAGTGGCAGATACTTCATCCGACGACGCAGTGGCAGCAGATGAAGACACCGCTGACTAAGGATGAGTTTCAGGTGGCAACGGAGCTTTATTACGTGGATGTGAACAAGCAGTAGGGGGGAATTTGCAGAAATGACTGATTTAAAAATTTAACTATTGAGGTTTTCGATATCCCACCCTAGCCGCAAAAACAAAAACGCGGCGAGGGTGGGGCACCCATTGTTTGTGGATGGACGTAGATTAAGTACTGCTCAGCCTGCGCTCTTGACGCGGACCACGGTGATTTTGGAGAAGCCTTCTTCGAAGACTGGGGGCTTGAGGCGCTCGGCCATCTTGCGCATGACGTCCTCGCTGACCGAGCGGTCGCGCTGGCTGTTGCGCTCCAGGCAGACCTCCAGCGGCACGTCGAAGAAGACCGCCTGCACCTCGTAGCCGAAGCTCTGGGCCATTTTGATCCACTGGCGGCGCTCATGGATGGAGAGGTTGGTGGCGTCCACGTAATTCAAGGGCATGCGAGCGATGAGGCGGGCGCGCAGAAGCGAGCGCAGGGTGGAAAAGACCAGCCCCTGGTAGCGCTGCTCCTCGACATCGTCGAAGAGGATGTTACGCAGCAGGTCGCTGGAGAGCGGGGTAACGCCGCGGCGGCGGAACCAGGTGGTTTTTCCGGAGCCGGGCAGGCCGATGGCCAGCACCACGAAGCCCTTGGGGGCCTGGGGCGAGCGTCCGGCGGCCTCAGGCTCGGGCGGGACCAGGGAAGGCATCTCCGGCTGGGTTTCGAGTTCGAAGCGCCCAGAATCGGCCGGCTCATTCCACTCCGGCCTGGCGGGTTGCTGTTTGGCGGGCGATTCGGGCCTTGGGCGCCGATCTGGCCTGGCGGGACGCGGCTCCTGAACCGCCGCAGGAAGCTCGTCCGGATAGAGCGGGACCAGTGGCCGCTGTTGATTCGAGGGGAGTTCCTGGCCGATTTTGCCGGTGGATTCGGAGATATTAGGGGTGCGTCGGGAACGTTTTCTCATGCCGCCTTCAAACACGTACTAATACGGGAATACCATACTTGGCGAGGGCGCTGCAAATAGTGTGCACTCCGTCACATACGATCCTCTATTGGAAAGGGCACACTATAGGTGCGAGAGGCCTGTGCAAATGGGGATGAAATGCGCATTATTTCGCCTCCGCTGACCTGCAATGTTACCATCATGAGTTTGGTGGAAATGCGTGCCGGGCGGTCATCCGCCGCCGAACGAGGGCAAGCTCGAACCAGATTAAACCACAGCCTCACCGACAACGAAGGAGAAGACAGACATGGCAGTTAAGGTTGGAATCAACGGCTTTGGCCGCATTGGCCGCAACGTATTACGCGCAGCACTTGGCAACCCAGAGATCGATTTTGTGGCTGTCAACGACTTGACCAGCCCGGCTACTCTGGCTCACCTGCTCAAGTACGACTCGATTCTGGGCAACCTGAAGAACGAAGTCACCGCCGGCGCAGACTTTATCACCCTCGATGGCAAGAAGATCAAGGTCTTCAGCGAGCGCGACCCCGCCAAGCTGGATTGGGCTTCTGTGGGCGCGCAGATCGTCGTTGAATCGACCGGCTTCTTCACCGACGCGGAGAAGGCGAAGGCTCACCTTGGAACGACGGTCAAGAAGGTCATCATCTCGGCACCGGCCAAGAACGAGGACCTGACTATTGTTCTGGGCGTCAACCAGGACAAGTATGACGCGGCCAAGCACAACATTCTCTCCAACGCCAGTTGCACCACCAACTGCCTGGCGCCAGTGGTCAAGGTTATTCTGGAAACCTGCGGCATCGTCAGCGGCATCATGACCACCATCCACAGCTACACCAACGATCAGGTCATTCTGGACACGCCGCACAAGGACCTGCGCCGCGCCCGGGCCGCCGCGTTGAGCATGATTCCCACCTCGACGGGCGCCGCCAAGGCTCTCAAGCTGGTCATCCCCGAGTCCTCGGGCAAGTTGGACGGCTTCGCGATTCGCGTTCCCACGCCGAACGTCTCCATCGTCGATTTGACCTTCATCGCCGAGAAGCCCGTCACTGCCGAAGCATTGAACGCCGCCTTCACAACCGCGGCCGCGGGTGCACTCAAGGGCATTCTGGGCGTTGACTCCAACCTGCTGGTCAGCAGCGACTACAAGGGCAACCCGCTCTCGTCCATCGTCGATCTTCCGTTGACCAAGGTCGTCGGCCAGAGCGTCAAGGTGCTGAGCTGGTACGACAACGAGTGGGGCTATTCCAGCCGCGTTGTGGACCTGATCAGCTTCCTGGTCAAGAAGGGCCTGTAAGAGCAGACCAACAGCATCAAACAAACAGCTAACAGTGATCCGCGTTATGCGATGAACTGTTAGCTGTTTGCTGTAAACTGACAAATATCTCTCCTGGAGTGATTTTCATGCCCAAGCTGACAATTCGCGACATTGATCTGACCAACAAAAAATTGTTTATCCGCGTGGATTTCAACGTGCCGCTGACCGAGGATGGTTCGACCATCACGGACGACACCCGCATTGTGGCCACGCTGCCCACCATCGAGTACGCGCTACGGCGCAAGGCGAAGGTGATTCTGGCCTCGCACCTGGGGCGTCCCAAGGGCAAGCCGAATATGAAGTACTCGCTGCGCCCGGTGGTTGACCGGCTGCGCACCCTGCTGGGCAAGGAACTGGGCGAGGAGGTCAACGTGGCCTTTGCGCCCGACTGCATCGGCGAAGTGGCCACTACAATGGCCCGGCAGCTTGAGTCCGGCCAAGTGCTGCTGCTGGAGAATCTGCGCTTCCACGCCGAGGAAGAGGCCAACGATCCGGCCTTCTCCAAAGAGCTGGCCTCGCTGGCTGATGTGTATGTGAACGACGCCTTCGGTTCGGCGCATCGCGCACACGCATCGACGGAGGGGATTACGCACTTCTTGAAGCCAGCCGTTGCCGGCCTGCTGATGGAAAGAGAGATTACTTACCTCGGCAAAGCGCTGGGATCACCGGAGAAGCCTTTTGTGGCCATCATCGGCGGATCGAAGATTTCCGGCAAGATCGACGTCATCAGCAACCTGCTGGACAAGGTGGACACGCTGGTGATTGTGGGCGGCATGGCTTATACCTTTGAGCGCGCGCTGGGCGTCACGACGGGCAAGTCGCTGGTGGAGGAAGACAAGATCGAGATGGCCAAGGCAGCGATCGACAAGGCCAAAGCCAAGGGCGTCAAGCTGCTGCTGCCGGTGGATAACATTCTGGCGGATAACTTTGCCGCCGACGCCAAGACCCAAGTGTGGGATTGCTCGAAAAACTTCCCTGCCGAGTGGCAGGGGCTGGACATCGGTCCCAAGTCGATTGCGGCGATTGAAGAAGTGGTTTCGACGGCGCGGACGATTGTGTGGAACGGCCCGGCCGGCGTCTTCGAGTTTCGGCGCTTCGCGGTGGGCACAAATGCCATTGCCAGAGCCGTTGCGGCTAACCGCGCGGCCATCTCCATCATCGGCGGCGGCGACTCCGTCGCGGCCATCAACCAGGCGGGTGTTGCCGACCAGATCACGCACATCTCCACCGGCGGCGGAGCTTCGCTGGAGTTTCTTGAAGGCAAGAAGCTGCCGGGTGTAGAGGCATTGACGGACAAGTAAGACAGGGATTAGGGATTAGGGATTAGGGAATAGTTAGCCCCGCATTTGGCGAAGATATTATGCCGGATGCGGGGATTTTTCTCAGATACGCAGTTCTCATGGCAGGAGAAATACAGTGGGATATTACACGAGGGTTTTGTCAAAGCAGGAGGAGTTTCCTTCCTTCGAGGAACTGGCGCTTTTGATTCAAGCAGAACATCCCGAGTACAAACTGACAATCGAGGAGGGAAGCGAAGAGGAGTGGGAGTCTCTTCTGCTCTCCGGCAAGGATGAGGTCGAGGTAGCGCTGCTGGAACGCAACCCTGTCACTGATGGCTCGCTCGGCCAGGACGCGGTCGCGGAGTTCCTCGAGGACACTCAAGATTGCAAGCCAGTATCCGGCGTTCAATGGCTTGCGGAATACCTGGCTGGAGTCAAAACGATCTATGCATTTCAGCACCTTCAGGGAGCTGATACAGAGGCAGGCAGCAATGCCCTCCATGCGCTACGTTCGGCTCTCTGGGAACGTGGAGAAGCGATCATCCAGGCTGATCGTGAAGGGTTCACCAACGAGGACGGCTACCAGATTGTCTGGCAATTTTCGGACTCGGTCTCGGGCCCTTGGAATATGGGCGTCCTGCAGGACGGCATCTGGCACCATTTCGAGATGGATTTGGGCGATCCGGACCATCGGGTAGCCTTTTTGAAGGGCCGGGTACCGCACGATCTGTCTGACACTCTCGCATCTGGTTCGGTAGATTAGCGCCTGTCGGTGTTTGTGTGTTTATCTGTTTAGGTGTATATTCGTGATGGAGAGCAATCCATGTCCGCAACCACCACCCGTTGGAATCTCGTTGTCCCTACAGAACTCGATAAATCCCTGCGCCAGTTTCTCGCCAACGAAGGCAGAGGCAAGAAAGGCGAACTCTCCCGCTTTGTCACCGAGGCCGTTAACAAGCACATCTTTGACACCGCACTTCAGGCTGCGCGAGAGCACAACGCAGACGTGCCTTTTGAAGAGATTGAAGCGGCTGTCGAAGAGTCTCTCGCCTGGGCTCGGGCGCGGATGGGAAGACGCTGATGCTGCAGAGCAGAACGGCCTGACTTTTGTCAGGCCGTTCGCATTTGTGAGCTAAAAGCTAGTAGCTAGAAGCTGTCTCTTACGCTGCTTTTTTGTCGCTTGCGGAGCGGACGCGGAAACGCTTCATCTGGATGCACAAGGTGCGCTCGATCTTGCGCAGGTCGTTGCGCTCCGCAGGACCGGCAAAGGTGGAGGCTACGCCGTGGGCTGACGCCCGGCCGGTGCGGCCTACGCGATGGACAAAGTCCTCGGCCATCTTGGGCATGTCGAAGTTGATGACGTGGGCCACATTGGCCACGTCGATGCCGCGAGCGGCTACGTCGGTGGCAACCAGCACGCGATGACGGCCCTCGGAGAAGCTACGCAAGGCCTGATTGCGCTGAGCCTGCGAGCGGTCACCGTGAATCTGCGTGGCCGAATGGCCGCTGCGAACGAGACGACGCGCTACGCGATCTGCGCCGTGCTTGGTGCGGACGAAAACCAGGAAGCTTCCCTGCTCTGCGCCCAGCAGATGCTCGAGCAGCTCTTGCTTTTTGTCTGCCTCGACTTCGAAGGTGCGCAGCTCGACGTTGTCGGCGGGCTTGAGCACTGAACCGATTTCGACGCGGACGGGATTGTTGAGGTACTTGCGCGCCACTTCCTTGACCGATCCTTCGAGCGTGGCGGAGTAACAGAGGGTTTGGCGAACGGCGGGCAGCGTGGCGGCGATGCGAGCAATGGCCGGCTGGAAGCCCATGTCCAACATGCGGTCGACTTCGTCGAGTACCAGGATTTTTACGCCGTCGAGACGGACGAGCTTGCGCTTGAGGTAGTCCTCCAGGCGTCCGGGAGTGGCGACGATGAGGCGCGCGCCGCGGCGAATGGCGTCAAGCTGCGAGCGCTCGGCGAGCCCGCCGACCACCAGGGCCACGGATTGCGCGGAGCTGGTGCGAACGGCGAGAAAAGCCTGCTCCACCTGCATGGCCAGTTCGCGCGTGGGCAGAACGATGAGGGCGACTGCCCCCTTGCCTTCGGCCTTCTGCATCATTTCAATGATGGGGATGAGGAAGCCAAGCGTCTTGCCGGTTCCCGTTTGCGCGGTGGCCAGCACGTCGCGGCCTTCGAGAGCCGGAGGGATGCAAGCGACCTGCACCGGGGTGGGAATTTCAAATTTGTTGGCGTCAAGCCGCGCCATCATGGCGGGCGAAAGAGAAAACTGAGTAAACTGTGTTGTCAAAATAGGGTACATTCCTGTTGGGCTCCGCGAGCGCCAGTTTTCCTGAGGCCTGCAATCGGAACCGGACGAAGAGGCGCGCGCACCTAGAGGGGCGCGGGCCTGCTTATCAAAATGCGTAAGGGAGAACCGAAAGTCGAATCTAAGACTAGCCAGACATTCAAGGGGAGAAGGTCTGCGCCCGGAGCTGCCGCACGCTACATCAACGCCAGACGGCACATTGCCGGCCGGCTCCACGCTCCCGCGCTTTCAAGCGTTTCCTGGGTTGCCGGCGCGGCATCCTTTGTTGGAGGAGACGAACGCACAGAGTACTACCGGGCCTGGTTTGACCCATGGCAGAGACTCCCAGGAAGGGAGACATGTGGATACGCTGTAGGGGCTTGGGGAAAACTGTGCCAGGCAAACTTGCTTTCGAAGGCTCGCTGCCGCTCACGGCCAAATCACTGAGCGCAAATACAGTGTAGCACAGATGGGCTTCATTGCAGCGACAATGTGCACGTCAGCATACGCGATCTGCGATGCAACCATTTGGTGCGTTTACACTAGTGGGGTGGAAGAAGTTCAGCCCAATACGGATTCCAAGCCTTCCGGCTTCGCGCTTCGCTTTGTGGCGGCGGGGCTGATTGTGCGCGGCGGCGAGATTCTGATCGGCCAACGCAGGCCAAATCAGCCGATGGCGCTCAAGTGGGAATTTCCCGGCGGCAAGATTGAGGCCGGTGAGAGCCCGCAGCAGGCGCTGGCCCGCGAGCTGAATGAAGAGTTGGGCATCACGGCCACTATCGGCGCCTTTGTCACACATATCCGCCACAACTATCGCCATGGCGGCGCGGTGGATTTGCAATTTTTTGCGGTGCACGAGTTTTCCGGAGAGATCGTGAACCACATCTACAACCAGTTTCTCTGGGTGCGGCTGGAAGATCTGTCCAACTATGAGTTCCTTGCCGCCGACCGCGGACTGATTAAGGACTTGGCTGCGGGCAAACTGCTGTAGAGCAGCATTCCCAGATGAGAATCCAGAGCTCGGCGCCTAAAAATGATGATTCAGGAGACTTATGTCCTTCGTAATTACGGAAGTCAATGAGTCCGTCGGAACGATTACGCTCAATCGGCCCAAAGTCAACGCGCTGAGCGGAGAATTGATCGATGAAATCATCTCCGCGCTTGATGCCATGAAGGCACTTGACCTGCGTGTGATCATTCTTCGCGCCATGCCCGGGGTGAAGGTATTCTCCGCCGGGCACGAAGTCTCTGAGCTGCCGACCAACGGACGCGATCCGCTCACCTATAATGATCCGCTTCGCCAACTGGTGCGCGTAGTCCAATTGCACCCCTGCCCGGTTATCGCCATGATCGAGGGAACGGTCTGGGGAGGCGCGTGCGAACTGGTGATGAGCTGCGACCTGATTGTTGCCGCCGAGGACGCCACGCTGGCCATGACTCCGGCCAAGCTCGGCGTCCCATACAACCTCTCCGGAATCCTGAACCTGATGAAAGTCGCCGATATGCCCTTCATTAAAGAGATGCTGTTTACCGCCCAGCCGGTTGCGGCAAGGCGTCTGATGGAGTGCGGAGTCATCAATCACGTTGTTCCCAGGGAAGAGCTCGAAAGCTTCACCCAGCAGATGGCGATGCAGATCGTGCAGACCTCGCCGCTCGTCCTGCGCATTTTGAAGGAAGAACTGCGCGTACTAGCCTCGGCTCATCCGATTACCCCAGAAGCCTACGAGCGCATCCAGTCCCTGCGCCGTGAAGTGTACGACAGCGAAGATTATCAAGAGGGCATCCGGGCATTCATTGAGAAACGAAAACCTGAGTTTCACGGAAGATAGTGACGTTGCCATCCTTCCGCAGGTAGTTCTCGTCGTTTCAAACTCCAAGCCGAAGGCAGTTGGCCCCACCGCAGGTGGTCAGGCGGCCAGCGGCCTGATCTTGCGGCGCTGCTTCTGCGATTCGATCCACAGGTCGTGCTGGAGTTGAGCCTTGGAGAAGAAGTCCGGGGAGAGCGCCAGAGCCTCGCCGAGGCGGATGCTGAGGTCCATCGAAACCGAGGTGCGGCCGTTGAGGATGCGGGAGACAGTAGCGCGCGCCACACCGATATGCTCGGCAAGCTCGGTTGCGGTTCGATTGCCGAGGAACTCTTGCAGCAGTTCGCCTGGGCTGGCCGGGTTGTGCATCATCGTCATAATCATTGCCCCCTTAGTGGTAATCCTGATAATCCACGAGAATCGCATCCTCGCCTTCAAAGGTGAAGGTCAGTCGCCAGTTGCCGCTGACGCTCACCGACCAGTGTCCTTTTAGGTCACCCTTCAGCGGATGCCAGTTCCATCCATCCCGGTTCATGTCCAGCGGAATCGATGCCAGATTCAAGGTGGTCAGCAGGATGCGCAATCGGGCTTCATGTTTAGGCTGGATGCCCGCCTTTGACCCGGTCCTGAAGAACTTCTCAATGCCTCGATGCCGGAAGGTCCTGATCACAGCGAAAGTGTAACACGCATGGTTACACTTAGTCTATCTGCCGAACGACTCCGGTCCGTTTATTGACCGGCGTACCGCTGGACACGCAGTCCTCAATGCCCCGGAATCATGCCCCAGAGCATTACGAGCGTCATGCCGATGACGATGATGCTGGTGGCCCAGGCGATGATGTTCCAGAGGCGGGAGTTTTTGTATTCGCCCATCAGATCCTTGCGGTTGATGAGCATCAGCATCAGGATGATGACCACCGGGAGCAGCACGCCGTTCAAGACCTGCGAGAGGATGGCGACGTTGATGAGTTGCGCGTCGGGCAGCAGCAGCACGGTGAGCGCGCCGCCTGCAATCAGCAGCGAGTAGAGCCAGTAGAAGAAAGGCGCTTCCTTGAAGGTTTTATCCACGCCGGATTCTACGCCCAGGCCTTCGCAAACGGTGTAGGCGGTGGAGATGGGCAGAATCGACGCGGCGAAGAGCGAGGCGTTGAAGAGGCCGAAGGCGAAGAGGATGAAGGCGTAGTCGCCGGCCAGGGGGCGCATGGCCTCGGCCGCATCCGCGGCTGTTTGGATGGCGCCCATGCCGTGCACGTAGAGCGTGGCGGCGCAGGCTACGATGATGAACCAGGCGACGATGTCCGTGAAGAGGCTGCCGATGATTACGTCCAGGCGCGAGGCGGCGTAGTCCTTGACACGAATGCCTTTTTCGACAATCGACGATTGCAGATAGAACTGCATCCATGGGGCGATGGTGGTTCCGACGACGCCTATGGCCATGTACATATAGGCCTTGTCGCTCCACACCGATTTGGCGGGCAACTGGACGGTGGCCAGAATCGCATCGTGCCAACTGGGCTGCGAGAGCACCCCGGCGAAGATGTAGGAGATGTAAACCAGCGAGGCGATGATGAATATTTTTTCCGTGCTTTTATAGCTACCCTTGACCACCATGTACCAGACCAGACCGGCGCAGAAGGGCACACTGATGAACTTGGAGACATGAAAGAGGTGCATGGAGCCGGCGATGCCGATGAACTCCGTGACCACATTGGTGTAGTTGACGACGACCAGCAGCACCATCAGGATGAAGGTGAGGCGGAGGCCAAACTCCTCGCGGATGAGGTCGCTGAGACCTTTGCCGGTGACCACGCCCATGCGGGCGCACATCTCCTGCACCACGATGAGAGCGATGGTGATGGGAATGATGGTCCAGAGGAGGGTGTAGCCGTATTGCGCGCCGGCCTGGGAATAGGTGAGGATGCCGCCGGAGTCGTTATCGACGTTGGCGGTAATGAATCCGGGGCCGAGGACGGCCATAAACAGCAGTATCCGGGTTCGCCAACGCTTCAACATATGGGCCGGTTCCTATTGTGGAGTCATAGAGGGTCTGTTCTCGCTGCCTTTCTGACCATAACAGGCCGGGGGGTGGGGCGCGAAACCGGGGCAGCATTGGGCCTGGGGAAGGAGACAGAAAGGCGTGGTTGACAGGGCAAAGTTACCGTGGTACATTAGTACTGATGTACCAAGGAGGCTTCAATGTCGCAAGAACAGCAAAATCGTGAACCTGTTGTGGTGGAGCGTGTCCAGACCGGCGTGCGGATGGAAAAGCGCTTGTTGAAGGTGCTCAAGGCAGTTGCCGAGCTGAAGGAAAT
>Ga0302275_10001526_pt1 | contig 24775 bp, 21 predicted proteins | sample III_Bog_N2_2_FD_200229 | JGI IMG/M metagenome (GOLD analysis project Ga0302275, IMG submission 200229) | Peat permafrost microbial communities from Stordalen Mire near Abisko, Sweden - III_Bog_N2_2 | ecosystem: Environmental > Terrestrial > Soil > Wetlands > Peat | place: Sweden: Abisko... | reverse complement strand
CTTAGGCGTATCTAAAGGACTTATACACCGCACCGCCGCTGCCCGCTAAGATCGTAGAGTGAGTCTCCACTTCAACCTGCTCAACCAGACCGACGCCGGCGGACGCCGCGCCCAGCTCGTGCTGCCCCACCAGACGGTCGAAACCCCGGTCTTCATGCCGGTAGGCACGGCCGGGACGGTCAAGGCCGTCCCGCAGGATGTGCTCGAGACGCTGGACGCGCAGATCATCCTCGGCAACACCTACCACCTTTACCTGCGCCCCGGCCATGAAGCCATCCGCCGCATGGGCGGGCTGCACCGCTTCATCAGCTGGCCCCGGGCCATGCTTACGGATTCCGGCGGCTTTCAGGTTTTCTCCCTCAGCCAGTTGCGCAAGGTCAGCGAGGAGGGCGTCCGCTTCCGCTCGCATCTGGATGGAAGCTCGCACTTTTTTACGCCCGAGCATTCCATGGATGTGCAGATCGCCCTCGGCGCGGACATTGCCATGGCCTTCGACGAGTGCACCGAATATCCGGCTGAAAGGTCGAGGGCGCAGGAAAGCCTACGGCTTACCATGGCCTGGGGCCGCCGTTCGCTTGAGCACCATCGCGCCCACCGGCATGAGGTGCCGTGGTTCGATGAACAAGGCGTGCGATCGCAGTCGCTCTACGGGATCGTGCAGGGCGGGATGTACCGCGAGCTGCGGCGGGAGAGCGCAGAGCGCCTGGTGGAGATGGATTTTGATGGCTACGCCATCGGCGGGCTCAGCGTGGGCGAGCCCCGCGATCTGACCATGGAAATGATCGCCGAAGTCCTGCCCCTTCTGCCCAAAGACAAGCCGCGCTATGTGATGGGCGTCGGCTATCCGGACGAGATTGAGCAGTATGCGCGCATGGGCGTGGACATGATGGATTGCGTGCTGCCCACCCGCGCCGCCCGCCATGGTCTGCTGTTCACGAGCGAGGGCCGGCTGAACATCAAGGGCAAGAGGTACGCCGAAGACCAGGGCCCGCCCGACCCAGCCTGCGACTGCATGGTGTGCCGCCGCTACTCCCGCGCCTACCTGCGCCACCTGATGCAGGCCGGCGAAGCGCTCTCCGGCACCCTGAACTCGATCCACAACCTGGCCTACTACCTGGGCATCATGAAGCGCGTGCGGAAGGACCTGGACCAGCCAGCGTGAATGATTCCGTTACGCGCCGATCGCTGCGCCAAGGAGCTGTTTGAGTGCCTGCACGTACTCGGTGAGCGCCAGGCGGCCGCTGTCGGTCATGCGGTAGAGGGTCTGCGGCTTGCGCTGGACAAACTTCTTTTCAACGGCCACATAGCCGGCTTCCTCGAGCTTGAGCAACTGTGCTCCCAGGTTGCCGTCGGTCGAGCCGGTTTTGGTGCGCAGCCAGGTAAACTCGGCCTCGTCCACCGCGGAGAGCAGGCTCAGCAGGGCCAGGCGCAGCTTGCCGTGAATGACTGGATTCAGCTCCGGCAGCTCAGGCATGGAAGGCTCCCTGGCCGGCCTCGCTCCGCTTCTGCTTGCTCGACTCGGCGATCATCCCGTAGATGCCAAAGACTATCTGGCAAAAGAAGATAGCCGTCAGGAAGGTGATCGAAGTAACCGTGTCGGAAGTGAAGCAGGCAGCCACCCCAGCGGACCACCACGCCACGGCGCAGGCAAATTGCATCTTCCACTTGAGAATGATGCTGGAGGTGCAATTGGCCCCTCCCAGCATGGCGCCAATAATCGCGACCGACACATGCTCGTCGAGCCTGCCGCTCATCCCCAGCGAGACCATCAACACAAAGATGGAGACGCCCAAGCCCAGCCAGATGGCCATCATGGCCCGGCCGACGGTGGTTTCCGGCCGCTTGCTTGCGGTGCGCGAGGCCAGCACCCCGGTCAGAACGCCCGCCGCCACCATGGTCACCGGCCAGGCCAGCGAGGCTTTGCCCAGCGTCGCCCAGGCAATGGCCACATAGTAGGCCACGCCCCACAGCACAAAGGTCCAACCCCAGCTCTCGGTGGTGCGCCGGCCCTCGGCGATCATCTGCTCAATCAGGCTCAGCCTGTCTTTCAGCTCCTGCGATTCAATGTTGGACGTCATGGAAGCTCCTCCTTGGATTCTCAATCTGACCAGAGTTATCTCTTTCAAGGAGTACTCTATATTGCAGAGTAAAGAAAGTCAACCTGGATTTTTGCTTTTTTCACTTTGTTTCTCAGGCGGAGAGACGCTCGGACGAGCGCGCGCTTCGCGCCGAGCTCCACGGCGGCCTTTTCTCGATCGGCTGCGAGACCAAGGCAAGCTCTCTGGCTGCGCGCTCGACGACGCTGCCCCAGTCGCCGGGGGTCGGCTGGCGCAGCAGTCGCGCGGTGGGGTACCAGGGAGTGGTCTCAACCCGCTGCATCCAACGCCAGTCAGCCAGGTGCGGCAGCAGAATCCAGACCAGCTTGCCCATGGCCCCGGCCAGGTGAGCAATGCAGGTATCCGTGCTGATGACCAGATCGAGTGTGGCCGCCAACGCCGCCGTCTCTGCCAGGTCGCGGTCCCGGCCCGATCCATCCCACACAAACACGCTGCCGATCGCCGCTGCGATCTGCTCGGCAGGCGGCCCCTTCTGTAGCGAGATCCAGGTGACGCCGGGAACGCGCAGGAGCGGGAGCAGTGCGCTGAAGTCCATGGAGCGCTGCCGGTCCGCCTTGTACCCGGGATTGCCCGCCCAGGCCAGGCCCACGCGCAGCGGCCTTTGCCGGCGGATGCCGGGACGCACGTCGGGAAACAGCACGCGCTTTTCTCGCGCCGCCATCGGGTCCGCGCCCAGATAAGCGCCCGCCCAGGGCACCGAATCCGGTGTGGTTTCAAACACGGCAGGAAGGCTCATCAGCGGGCACTCGAGATCGAAGGGTGGCAGCGGCGAGCCGAGCAGCGCGGTCTCAGCCTGACCACCGCGCACCACGGCCAGCGAGCGCAGCAACTGCTCCACCGGCTCCTGCACCTGGAGAACTGGATAGCCTCCGCGTGCCACCACCAGCGTTGCATAGCGGCAAAACTGGATGGTGTCGCCCAGGCCCTGCTCGGCGTGGAGCAGAATGCGCATGCCTGCAAGCGCTTCGCCCTGCCAGCGCGGTTGCGCGAAGAGCCGTGGCGCGCGATGCACCTCGCGGAAGCGCCAGCGCGCCTCGTAGCCGGGCCAGCCGCGCTCCCATTCGCCAAGGCGCAGCTGGGTGAGCGCCAGGTTGTATAGCGCGCCGGCGTGATGCGGATCGCGCTCGACGGCTACCTCATGCGAGAGCAGCGCTTCCTGGGTCCGCCCCATATCGAGCAGCGCGTTGCCGCGATTCGACGGCGCTGCGCGGTGGCCGAGTTCCTCGGCCCGGTCAAACGCCTCAATTGCCTCGGCAGACCGGCCTTCGGTGTGCAGCAGAATGCCGCGCATGTTCACCGCTTCCGGCTGATCCGGATCGCGGGCCAGCGCCCAGCGCAGCCAGCCCCAGGCGCCGGGCAAATCCTTCTCTGCCGCGCGGAACTGGCACCACGCGATATGGGTCTCCACCTGCTCGGGGTTCATCTCCAAGGCCTTGCGCAAATGCTTTTCAGCGTCCGCAGGCCGCCGGCGCTCACGCTCCAGCGTGGCCAGGTTGATCCAGCCCGCCACCAGGTCCGGCCGCAGCTCCACGGCACGCTTGAGCGCCGCCTCCGCATGCACCTCCCGCCCCTGCTCGCGCAGCAGGTTGCCAAGGTTCATCCACGCTGCGGCAAAGTCCGGCCGAGCGACCAGCGCCCGCCGATAGCGCGTCTCCGCTTCTTTCGTCCTGCCCAGGCGCGCCAGCACAAACCCGGCCGCAAACTCCGCCTCTGGCAAACGCGGACGGAATGCAAGCGCCTGACCGAAGCGCGCCAGTGCCTCCTCGTTGCGCCCGCTCACCGCGAGCGCATTGCCCAGGCCCAGGTGCGCGGCCACCAGCCCCGGCCTGCGCCTGAGCGCCAGCTCGAACTCGCCAATTGCTTCGTCGACCTGCCCGGACGCAATCTTCAACTCGCCCAGGCCGAGCCGCGCCAGCTCGTTCATCCCGTCCAGGCGAATGGCGTGGCCATAGGCACTTTCGGCCTGCTCCCGGCGGCCGGCCGCTTTGAAAGCCTGCCCCAGCGCCACCCAGGCATTGATCATTGCCGGCGCCGCTTCCACTGCGGCCGTGGCCATCGCAACTGCAGCGTCGGCCTGGTTGCTGGCCAAGGCCACCAGGCACATGCCCACCAGCGCCTGCGGATGGCGTGGATGAGCCGCGAGCGTCTGCTGGTAGTCGAGCGCAACCTCAGTCAACCGGCCGGTCAGTGGTTGCGGCTCGTCCATCCTGCTTGCCAGTATTGCCATCGCATCAATCCGCCGTCCTCGTGGGCACAGGCAGCCTTCCTGCCTGGACCCTAATGGGTACGGGTCCAGGCCTCAACGGAAAAGCGAGTTCGCAGCGCCTTTCTGGCGGGCAATCTTCCCGATTTTTCCTGCAATTTGAATTTGGAACTCGATTGCGCGCGGGCAGAATTTAAACTGGCGAAGACCGTCAGGCAACGAGGTGAATGTGATGTCCGAGGCAACAACGAATCAAGCCCGCGTTCCACTGATCGAGCGCGACGCGGTTGCGCCCGAGGCGATTGCCCTTTTCGACAAGCTGCTAGCCGATCGCGGCTGCGTCCCCAACATGTTCAAGGCGCTGGCCAATGTTCCCGGGCTCGCCCTGGGGATCGCAGCGCTCATCAAGCCGCTCATGGGCGAGGGCGCGGTTGCCGGCTGGTACAAGGAACTGATCGCCATGCGCGTCGCCTCGCTCAATCAATGCGGCTACTGCATCAGCGCCCACCGCTCCCTTGCGGGGCAGCGTGGCGCCACGCCGGAGCAGGTGGCCAGCCTGGGCGAAACGAGTGCCGATACCTTCGAGACCGGCCCGTTTACCGAGAAGGAAAAGGCCGGTTTACGCTATGCCGGTCTACTCCACATCTCCGGCCATGCCATCGACGACGAGGTATTCCACGTCGTAAGCGCACACTTCGACGCCGAAGAACTGATCGAGCTCACCGCAGTCGCGGCAGCCTTCGAGTTTTTCTCCCGCATCAACTCAGCTCTGCGCATACCCGTGACACCGCTGCCGGGAGCGCCGCTGCCTGGGCAGGCGTAGGCCGACCTTCGGAGCGGGCAGGGAGCGGAGTCATGGCCGGTGGGTGAGCGAGGCGGATTGCGGGTTGTGTTCTCTCGATCAGCCAAAAATAGAACGGGCCGTGGAAACATTTTGCCTCCAAGGCCCGTTGCCGGTGAGCTTGCTCTAGAAGGTGATGCGGCCGGAGAGTTCGAGGCTGCGGGGGCCGGCGCCTTCGGCGGTTTGCAGGGCGGTGATGGAGCCGAAGCCTGCGGAGTCGACCTGCATGTTGGGCGGCTCGTAGTTGTGGTGGTTGAAGAGGTTGGCCGCTTCGATGCCGAACTGGAATTTGCTCTTCTCCGTGATGGCCAGATTCTTCAATAGAGACAGGGAATAGATTTCGGTGCCGGGGCCGACGACGCCGCCAACAGGCGCGTTGCCGAAGCGGCCGATGCCGTTGCCAGCGGCTGTCTCGAGATTGAGATAGGGGAAGGCGTTGGGGTTGAGCCACTGCGCGGTGGTGCGGTTGGGCGCGTAGAGCGAGACGTTGTGGAGCTGGTCGGGACGGGCCTGGCCGACGGTGGTGAGGATGTTGGTGTTGGCGGGGTCGACGGTCTGCTGATAGGGCGTGAGGAAGGGACCGCTCTGGAAGATGGTGACACCGGCCAGTTGCCAGTCGCCGACGAGGGTGTTGAGCGCGGAGCCGGTGGAGAGCCAGCGCTGGCCGCGGCCGAAGGGCAGGTCGTAGAGATAGGTGATGAGGAAGCGGTGACGGCGGTCGTAGATGACGTTGCCGTAGTCGAGGCCGGGATGGAAGCGGTCGGTGAGGAAGCTGCCGCCGGCGACGGCGAAGGCGTTGGGGGTGGCCCCGCCGGCGTTGGAGAGGTCGCGGGTGAAGGTGTAGCTGGCGTCGAAGGTGAGCGACTTGCCGCTCTTGCGGGAGACCTCGACGGCGCCACTGTTGTAGTTGCTCGATGCGAGATTGGTGACGCTCTGGATCACGCTCCAGTCAGGGAAGGGGCGATTGGGAGCGACGGCGGCATATCCAATGGTGTTGGGCGCGACCTGGTTGAGGTCGACCATGGCGTCAAGATTCTGCCCGTGGCTGCCGGTGTAAGAGAAGCGAGCGCCCAGCGAGTGGCCGAAGTCCTGTTCCAGGGTCAGATTCCACTGCTGCACGTTGGGGTCGTGATAGTGGACGGGAAAGGCGTAGTAGAAGCCGGCGGTTCCCATGGCGCTGCCGGCGCCGGCGCTGTAAAAGGGACTGGCGAACGAAATCAGCGGCGTGATCCCGTCGGGTTGATAGCCCTGGTTGTAGGTGGCCACATAGCTCGAGTGCACCGCCCAGCCGGAGACCAGCGCAAAGCCCAGCGGGGACTCGACGAAGCGTCCCCAGCCGCCGCGCAGCACGGTTTTGCCGTTGCCGTAGGGCTCCCAGGCAAAGCCGAGGCGGGGGCCGAAGTCGGTGATGTCGGTGTAACGCAGATCCTCGGGAATGCCTGCGTCCGAGGCGGTGATGACGGGCGTGGGAGAGATTGCGCCCAGCAGAGCGGAAGAGGCTTGCGACACGGCCTGGCCGTTGGAGACAACAACAGCGCCGGTAGCGGTTGAGCCGGCGACGGTACCGGGGCCGTTGTAGGCGGGCAGGAAGGTGGCCGTGTTGTAGTGGGTCTCCTTGATGGGCGGATGGAGCTCGTAGCGCAGGCCGAGGTTGAGGGTGAGGCGCGGAGTGATCTTCCAGTCGTCCTGGCCAAAGAAGGCGTAGGAGTAGCCGAGGCCGTTCATGGTGGGGTTGTTGGTGGAGCTGAACTCGGTGTAGTCGGGATCGCCGAGCAGGAAGCCGGAGTAGGGCTCGCCTGCGGGCGCGTTGATGCCGTTCGATCCGGGGACAATCGAGGATGAGCCATCGAAGACGTACCAGCCGGAGCGGTAGTTGCCAAAGACGTTGTCGTCGTGGTCGGTGATGCGTTTGAAGTCCGCGCCGAATTTGAAGGAGTGCTTGCCTGTCGACCAGGTGAGGTTGTCGAGGGCCTGGATGATCTGGCCGCGCTGCACGCCGGGATTGCCGGCTCCGGTGGACATGAATCCGTTGATGAGCACCTGCGGGGCTTCAGACCATTGAGTATCAGTCTGCAGAGCCGTAGTGCCGGTCTGGGCGAGAAGGGCGGCGGTCGAGTAGCTCTGCGTCTCCGAGGTGTGCTGGGCGTTGTAGCCGCCGCGGAACTCGTTGAGGAGCTTGCTGGAGAGGATGTAGTTGTAGGCGAAGGTCAGGCCTTCGTCGATCTCCGGCGTGTTGTACGCGCCCTGCAGGGGGCTGCCGGCTTCAGCGCAGTAGGTGAAGGTGCAGGCCGCGGAGGGCGCGGTGGTGACCTGACGATTCTTGTAGGAGAAGCGGGCGAAGATGGACTGCTTCGCAGTCAGCGTGCGATCGAGGCGGACATCGCCCTGGTTGGAGCTGATGGGCGAGGGGAAGTTGATCTGGTAGTTGTTGGCGAAGGAGTTGGCATCGCCCAGGTTGGGCGTGGGCATGAGGACGTTGAGCAACCTGGTGGCGATGGCGTTGGGCGAGACGGGCGTGTTGGTGATGGAGTTGGTGAGCACGGAGCCGTCGGGGTTGTAGACGGTGTAGCCGTTGGGACACTGTGTGGCGGGGTCGGGCTCGCAGTAGGTCTGATCGAGGTAATAGCCGATGTTGCCGTTGCGCATGTCCATGGAAGGGACGCTGAGCACGATGGGGGTTTCGCGGGGCAGGCGGAGGCTCTCAAAGCTGATGAAGAAGAAGGTAGTGTCGCTGCCGTTGTAAAGATGCGGAACCTTGACGGGGCCGCCGAGGGTTGCGCCGAAGTCGTTCATGACGATTCTGGGTTTGGAGAGCGCAAAGGCGTCGTTGGAGTTGAAGACGGTGTTCTCGTTGTTTTCAAATGCGCCGCCGTGGTAGTGATTGGTGCCGGCTTTGGAGACGGTGGTGATGTCGGCGACGCCGCCGAACTCGGCGGAGTTGTTGGACTCGGAGACGCGGATCTCTTCGATGGAGTTGAAGGAGGGAAACATCTCGTTGACGGGGCCGGAGTACTCGACGCCGACGGAGGAGATGCCGTCGATGGTGACGGAGAGCAGCGCGGCGGTGGTGCCGTCGACGGCGAGCTGGCCGCTGTCATCGGTCTGCACGCCGGCCTCGGTGGTGAGTGTGGAGATGGGACTGGTGGAGCCGGTGGAGCGGGAGTAGATGGCGACGGGGAGTTCGACGAGCTCGTCGCCGGCCTTGGTCTCGGCGAGGCTGGAGACATCAGTGGTGATGACGGGCGCAGAATCCTCCATGACGACGACGGTCTGGGCCTCAGCGCCGGGCTTGAGGATGGCGTCGAGGCGGCGGGTTTCGCGGGCGGTGAGGCCGATAGCGGGTAGCGATTCCTTCTCGAATCCGGGCGCGGAGATGGTGAGCGTGTAGGTGGCCACGTCAATGTTCTGGAAGGCGTAGTTACCGTTGCCATCGGTGACGGCGGTGCGCGTGGCGCTGGTGCCGGTGTTGGTGAGCAGGACTTGCGCGCCCTGGAGCACGGCGCCGCTCGGGTCGTGGACAGTGCCGAGGATTTCACCGAAAGTGGACTGGGCGCGGGCGGGCGCGGCGGCGAGCACCAGCAGACAACAGGCAACGAGGAGCGGCACAGTCACACGACAGCCGACCCGAATGGGGAAAGAAAAACCACGCATGAAGAGACCTTTCAAGGAAAGAGATGGAAGAGGCGTCGTTGCATCGCCATTTAATTGATTTCAATTCAAATGTAGCGCCTGGAGAGGCGCGGAACGAGGGATTTTTCGCGAAAAGTTTGGTGGGCGAAGAGCGGGCGGCTGGGCATCTCGAGGGTGGGAAGCGGGTTTGGCTGAATTGCAATCTGTCCGTGATAGTCTTCCGGTGTGTTGAGCGACCAAACAGCCAATCGAACATCGGAGATGCCCCGGAAAGCCAGGGGCTTCACGATGTGGCACGCGCTGACGATCGTGCTGCTGGGCGTGGGCTACTCGGGCTACTACTTTTGCCGGTCGAACTTGTCCGTGGTGCTGCCGGACCTGATGCGCGACCTGGCGCAGCGGGGCATTCCGGCGAGCGAGTCGCAGGTGCGGTTTGGCTTTATTGCATCGGCCGGGACGGTGGCCTATGCGGTGGGGAAATTCGTCTCCGGATCGCTGGCGGATCTGTTTGGCGGGCGGCGCAATTTTTTGGCGGGGATGGCGGGCTCAGTGCTTTTCACGCTGCTGTTTGTGGCGAGCGGCGGCTTTCCGCTGTTCACGCTGGCGTGGGTGGGGAACCGGCTGTTTCAATCGACAGGCTGGGTGGGACTGGTGAAGGTGACTTCGCGCTGGTTTTCATACTCGACCTATGGCACGGTGATGGCGGTGCTGAGTCTGAGCTTTCTGTTTGGAGACGCGGCGTGCCGGTGGATGATGAGCGAACTGCTGCTGCATGGAGTGGGATGGCGTGGAGTGTTTCTGGCGGGCGCCGGCTCGCTGAGCGCTCTGCTTTTGGCCAACCTGATCCTTTTGCGCGAGACGCCGGAGGAGCGTGGGCTGCCGTCACCGGAGGCCAATCCACTGAATGTGTACGGGGCTGACGGGGAGCACAAGGATGAGAAGCATCCGGGGCTGGTCGCGATTCTGCGGCCTCTGCTGGGGAGCTTTCCGTTCTGGATGGTTTGCCTCCTCTCGCTGGGCACAACGCTGCTGCGTGAGACGTTCAACTTTTGGACGCCAACGTATTTTGTGCAGTATGTCGGTTTGACGAGCAGCCAGGCGGCGGCGCGCAGCGCGCTGTTTCCGCTGTTTGGGGGCGTGAGCGTTTTGCTGGCGGGCGTGGTGAGCGACCGGCTGGGATTAAATGGACGCAACGTGGTGATCGTGGTGGGCATGACGGCGAGCACGGTGTGCCTGGTGTTTTTGGCGCGGACTCCGGGACATGCCAGCCAATGGATGCCGGTGGTGCTGGTGACGCTGATTGGGTTTCTGCTGCTGGGGCCGTACTCGTATCTGGCCGGGGCGATGAGCCTGGACTTTGGCGGAAAGCGGGGCAGTGCCACGGCCGCGGGAATCATCGACGGAGTGGGCTACCTGGCGGGCTGGCTATCCGGTGATACGATGGCACGGATCACAGTGGCGTTCGGTTGGAAGAATGCGTTTCTGTCCCTGGCGGGTGTTGCGTTGCTGACGGCGCTGGTGGCGCTGGTGCTGGCTGGCTACCAGGGAATGCGGGTTGCGAGAGTGGTGGAGGGATGATGGGGATGAGTTCAATTTCTTCTGTCGACGATGTGTTTCAGATTCTGGAGCGCGGCGGGGGTGAGGCCTACTTTGGCGAGCCGGTGACGGTGCTGGAACACTCGCTGCAGGCGGCGTGGTTCGTTCAGCGCAAAGGCAGCGAGCCGGCGCTGATTGCGGCCGGGCTGCTGCACGACCTGGGTCACCTGATGCACAGCGAAGGGGAAGACGCGGCTCGGCGCGGGTTGGATACGCGGCATGAAGAGCTGGCAGTTGCGGCGCTGGACGATCATCTGCCGGCCGCAGTGCTTGATCCGATCCGGCTGCACGTGGCGGCGAAGAGATACCTTTGCTTCGCACAGCCGGAGTATCGAGCTGCGCTTTCGCCTTCGTCGGTGGAGAGCCTGGCTTTGCAGGGCGGGCCGATGAGCGCGGCGGAGGCGGAGGCGTTTATGGCGCTTCCGCATGCGCGGGAGGCAGTGGTGCTGCGGCGGGCGGACGACGCGGCCAAGATTGAAGGGCTTGCGGTGCCGCAGCTCGATTCTTATCGGACGCTGGTTGAGTCGTTGTGGCGTTGAGGCGGAGGTCACGCGATTGCAATTTGCGGACGATCGGTGGATCGCTCCCGCGCTGACCTGCGCAATGGATGATTTGCCAAACCGGGCGCGGAGTGTTTCAATCAGGAGATTGAAACAGGGGTGCTCCACGTGGGTGGGGCTGAGAAAATACCCTAGAACCCGATCCGGATAATGCCGGCGTGGGAAGTTTCCCGAGGCTTGAAAAGGCCTTCTTCCTCGAAATTTCAACGTGAGTTCCCTTGTTTCAGCGGAGTTGGAAACAAGGGGAAGCCATGTCTGAGATTCGGCGCACTGTTCTCTTTCGCAATTCTGGAATTCGACGAGCCGGGTGCTGCGGTGGCGCTGCCGCGAGCTTGGTGCTGGTGTGCGCAATGAGCGCGGCAGGAATGGGATATGCGCAGAGCGCGCCGGCGACGCCGGCTGCGGCGAGCGATCAAGCGAAGCCCGCTGCGCAACAGGTGCAGAGCGTGACAACGACAGTGGTGGTGCACGGCGAGGTGAAGCACGACTACCTGCCGGAGAGCGTGTCAGTAGGAACGCTGGCCGAGACGCCGCTCAAGGAGATGCCGCTCTCGGCGACGGTGGTGACCCGCGGTCTGCTCAACGACCAGGGTGCGCGGCTGCTGTCGGATGTGGTGAAGAATGACGCGTCGATCGGAAACGACTATGTGCCGGTGGGCTATTACGGCGTGTACCAGATCCGCGGGTTTGCGATTGACCTGGCGAGCGGCCTTGCGGTGAACGGCATGACAATCGCCGGCGAGCAGGATGTGCCACTCGAAAACAAGGAACGCGTGGAACTGCTGAAGGGGATAGCAGGCGTGGAGAGCGGGGTTGCGTCGGCGGGCGGGCTGATCGACTTTGTGACCAAGCGACCGGCGGCGATCAAGGCGCTGGACGTGGCTACCGATCATCGCGGCAGCGCGTATGGAGCGGTGGATCTCGGCGCACTGTTTGGCCGGCAGAAGCAGGTGGGCGTGCGTGCGAATGTGGGCGGAGAACGCATTGCCAGCTATGTGAACGATACGAATGGATGGCGTGCAGTAGGCGCGGGCGCGGCCGACTGGAAGCTGACGCCGAAGGCGATGCTGAAGGGCGACTTTGAGTACCAGCACAAGGTGGAGCGCGATGCGAGCGGATATCAGTTGCTGGGTGGGACAGTGGTGCCGGACATTACGCAGCTTTATCCGTCGACGATGCCGGGCGACCAGCCTTGGGGACCACCGGATACGTACGACACCTTCAACACCAGCGCGCGCTTCGACTACAAGCTGCCGCGCGAGTGGCTGGCGTTTGCGGCGGCGAGTCTGAGCCATTCGCTGATCGACGACAACGTGATCTATGCGTATGGGACGCCGTTAACTTTCGATCCAACCACCCAAAGTTATATTTCAAATTGCCCTGGCGCGCCCAACGCACCTGAGTATTTCTTTTGTCCCGCAGTTCCGAGCATCAATTACAGCGGCGGGGATTACGGCATCTACGACTACCGCAATCCGGGGGAACTGCGGATCGACGGCGAAGCCGAGGCGCTGGTGACAGGGCACGTGAAGACGGGGGCGATTGAGCAGGACCTAGCCGCGGGCGGGGAGCTGTTTTTGCGCAGCGTGCAGCAGCCGGGATTTTTTACGTACGCAAACCCTTCTTCACCCGATGGCATTGTTCAGGACGGCTCGGTGTATAGCTACGTTGGCTCGGAGAATATTTACCAGCCGCTCACGCCGGTTGCGATTGAGAGCCCGGTCGAATCGGCCGGCCCGCGCAGGCTGTGGGAAGACAGCCATCAGGCGTCTGGCATGGTGCAAGACCGCATTCATCTGCCGGGGCGCATTCAACTGCTTGTAAGTGGCCGGGAAGATTCGCTGCGCGACCACAACTACTCGTTGGCTGCGACCAGCCCTTGCACCGTCGTTGATTCGCCTGGACCGGCGGGTGATCCGTGCCCGACGACCTACGATGCGTCGAACCAGCCGGTCTATTCCATTCCGACCGCGCCCACTGTCAACGACAGGTCCATCTGGCTGCCGCAGTATGCGGTGACGTTCAACCCGGCCGCGAGCTTGACGCTCTATGGAAATTACGGCGTTGTTCTTTCTCTGGGACCGCAGGCGCCGTGGTGGGTGGACAATGGGAGCCAGTTTCTCTCTTCGTTTCTGACGCGGCAGGCGGAAATCGGGGCGAAGTTTGAGCCGGGGCAACGGATACTGCTGACCACTGCGTTCTATCGCATGCGGGCGCCGTTTTTTTATCCGGAGAGCGATGGGGCGGGGGGATTCAGCTTTGTCTCCCAAGGGCGCGAGACGCATGACGGCGTGGAGGTGAACGCAGAGGGCAAGGCAGCAGGCTGGCTGCGGTTGACGGCCTCGGCCTCGGCGATACGCGCGATCTCTGACGATTCCGGGACGGCGGCCTTCGACAACCAGCAGGTGATCAATGTGCCTCATCTGCGCACTACGATGTTTGCCGACGTGGCTGTGCCGCACGTGCGCGGGCTGCACCTGCTGCCGGGATGGAGCTATACGGGGCGCAAGGAAGCCACGCGCGACGACGTGGTGAGCGTACGAGGCTACAACCTGTTCAACCTGGGTGCGCGGTATACGCCGGGGGGCGAGGAAGGGCGCGTGACGTTCAGGATCTATGCGGATAATATCGGCGACAAGCGGTATTGGTCGGACACGGGGGCGAGCTATGGGGACTTGTTTCTGTGGCTGGGCGCGCCGACGACGGTGCGGCTCTCGGCGCACTACACTTTTTGAGTGCCACTTTCAATCCTGATCGACCGGAGCATGGGAGATGAGCATTGGCTTGGTTAAGAAAATTGTCTTTGTTGTCCTTCTGTTTGGCTCATCCGCAATATGGGGACAGGGCCGCTTTCAGTCTGGCGACCTTAAGGGCTTCACGATTTCACCGAATGAGCACATCATCAATCATCTTGATCAGCCCTTTGTCGTCCGCGGGGTGAATGGGGCAGTCGTCTTTGGCGACGGATCGCCGATGGCGATGGTCCTGTTTGAGATGCGAGGACCAGGCAATTCTCAAGCGATTAAGGCGGCAACGACGGGGCCGGACGGCGCATTCCATATTGGAAACGTCTATCCGGGAAAATATCTGTTCAAGGCAACGGCTTTGGGCTTTCAATCCATCGTCGGCGAGGTGATCATTTCTCGAGAGGCGGTACGAAGCCAAGCGATCAAACTTGAGATGAAGCCGGGAGTTTGACATGGGTGAAACGGCAAGCGCGCACGGTCTCGATGGCAGGCTGGTAGAGCCTGACTGGGCTCCGCTGGCGATGGACGAGGTGCGCGCGCTGCTGAGGCGGTTTCCCGATTGCGGCGAGCCGCTGAGGATCCTGTCGGTGAGTCCGCGGCCGCTTTCGGCGGCGAGCGTGGTGGAGACGCAAGGTGGGCAGGTCTTCATCAAGCGGCATCATCGTAGCGTGCGCGATCGGGAGGGATTGCTGGAGGAGCATCGCTTCTTGCAGCATCTGCGCGCGCGTGGAGCGGCGGTGCCGGGGGTGCTTGCGGACATGCACGGCGAGACGGCGATCGAGAGCGGCGACTGGACCTATGAGGTGCACGAAGCGGCGATTGGTGTTGATCTTTATCGCGAGGCGTTGTCGTGGACGCCTTTTCAGACGGCGGCACATGCGCGCTCAGCGGGAGAGGCGCTGGCGCGGCTGCATGTGGCGGCGGAGGGGTTCGAGGCCCCGCGGCGCAAGGCTCGTCCGCTGGTGGCGAGCTTCACGATTTTTGCGGAGAATGACCCGGGTGCGGAGTTGGAACGCTATTTGAAAGCGTGGCCGGCGTTGACGAATCGCGAAGATGTGCGGGCCTGTGCGGGAGAGGCGCTTGAACTGCTTGCGCCGTTTCATGCGGAGCTGGTGCCGCTGTTGCCCGCGCTTCAGCCGCTGTGGACGCACAACGATCTGCATGCGTCGAACCTGTTGTGGAGCGATGACGGGCTGGACGCGCGCGCGGCGGCGATCATTGACTTCGGGCTGGCTGACCGCACGAACGCAGTGCACGACCTGGCGCACGCAATCGAGCGGAATATGGTGGAATGGCTGGCGCTGGTTGAGAATCCAACGCGGCCTGACGATGTGCCCGTGCATTTCGACCATCTGTGCGCGCTGCTGGAGGGATATGAATCGGTGCGGCCATTGAGCAAGCAGGAGGCGGTTGCGCTGGCGCCGATGACGGCGCTGTGCCATGCGGAGTTTGCACTGTCAGAGGCAGATTACTTTCTGGGCGTGTTGCAGGCGGAGGAGAGCGCGGCGATGGCCTATGACGGCTGGCTGGTGGGGCATGCGCGGTGGTTCAAGAGCGGCGCGGGCGAGAGGCTGTTGGACAGGCTGCGCGACTGGGCTCGAGAGCGCACGCGGACAGGAAGCGAGGCATGACGATCTGGATGGCGATTGCGAAGTATCTGGTTGCGAATTGGGTGGAGCTGGCGGGGTTCGTTACGACATGGGTGGGCATCTGGCTGACGACGAAACGGCTGCTTGCGTGCTGGCCGGTGGTGCTGGTGGCGGATATTTTTTACCTTGTTGTTTTCTACCAGGCAAAGCTATTTTCCGACGCGCTCTTGCAGGTGTTTTTTGTGGCGTTCACGCTGTACGGGTGGTGGCACTGGTGGCGCGGGGTGCGCACGGAGGGGGAAGTGCGCGTGGTTCCGCTAAGCATGCGTGGATGGCTTGGCGGCCTGGTTGCGGGCGCGATTGGCGCAGTGTTGTTGGGCTGGCTGATGGTGCGGCTGGGAGCAGCGTTACCGCATCTGGATGCGGCGCTGACGAGCTATAGCCTGGTGGGGAGCTGGTGGCAGGCGCGCAAGCACACCGCGAACTGGTGGCTGTGGATTGCTGTGGACGGGGTGTACATCGGCGAGTATGCGTACAAGGGGCTGTGGCTGACGGCGGTGCTTTCCGTCGGGCTGGTGGCGCTGGCGGTGGTGGGATTGCGCGACTGGCAGCGCGCGACAGCTGTGAGCTAGACTGCGGCCTGCACGATGTTTTGCAGGGGCCGGCCGGCGATGTAGCGGCGCAGTTCATCAGCGGCGATATGCAGGGCGCGGGGTGCGAACTGGGGGCTTGAGCCGCCGACGTGGGGCGTGATGAGCAGGTTGGGACAGCTCCACAAGGGATGGCCTTCAGGGAGCGGCTCGGGATCGGTGACGTCGAGCGCGGCGCGTATGCGGCCGGAGTTGAGAGCGTCAACGAGCGCGCCGGTGTCAACGATGGGGCCGCGGGCGGCATTGACGAGCAATGCGCCCTGCGGCAGGAGAGCGAGCTGGCGGGCGCCGATGAGGCCGGTTGACTCCGGCGTGGCGGGCAGGATGAGGATGACGACGTGCGCCTGGGGCAGCAGGCTGTCGAGATCGCTGACGGGATGAACGGTTGGGCCGGTGCGCGCACTGCGAGCCACTCGCGTGAGTTCGACGTGGAATGGTTCGAGCATGCGCTCGATCTCTTTGCCGATGGAACCGTAGCCAATCAGCAGCACGCGTTTGCCGGTGAGCTCTTCGAGCATGACGGGCGGATAGAGCGGGCTGGTATCACCGGTGATTTCTGCGTAACGCGCGCTGGCTTCGAAGCGGCGTTTCCACAGGCCCTGGCCCTGCATTTCGAGGAAGAAGGGAATGTATTTCAACACGGCGAGCGTAGTGGCGATGGTCCACTCGGCGGTAGAGATGTTGTGAGCGCCGCGCGCATTGCAGATGGTGACATGCGGGCCGACGGTGCCGGGGATCCACTCGGTGCCGGCCATGAGCGAGAGCACCAGGCGAACGCCGCGCAACTGGGGCCAAGTGCGCATGGCGCGGGTCGGATAGGGGTCGGGGATCCAGACGTCGATGTCGACGGGGGGACCTGCCGAATCGGACAAGGGGACGAGTTCGACTTCCGGCGGAAAGCAGTCGAGCAGATTTGCCGCCAGGGTGACGGGATAGCCGACTCGCAGCGTTTTGCGCGCCGGGTCGATTGACGTGGAAGTCATACCTTCATGCTAAACGGGAAGGGGGAAGTTCGGCGAGTGCCGCGAGTCGGGCTGGGACGGCGAACTGTTAGCCTTGACCAGGGAGAGAGACTTGCGATGCGCCTGAAGGGAAACAAAACGTGGTCGCAGCAGGAGCTCGCCGTGAAGCTGCGGGTGGGGCAGCAGGACGAGTCGGGGCTGCTGACGTGGGAACGGCGTCGCCTGCTGATTCATGCGGCCAAGACCGCGCTGGCAGCGGCTCTCTGCTGGTGGCTGGCGCTGCGATTCGGGCTGCACGATGGCTATTGGGGCTCGATCAGCGCCATCATTGTGCTGCAGTCGAACGTGGGCTCGACGGTCACAGCGTCGCGGGACCGCATACTGGGCACGCTGATTGGCGCGGCGCTGGGATTCTCGTTTTCATTATTTGGGACGCTGCCTTGGAATTACATTCTGGCGGTGATTGCCGCAGTGGTGGTGTGCGGCCTGCTGGGGTTGCGAAGCAGTTCGCGGCTGGCGGGGGTGACGATCACGATTGTGATGCTGGTGGAGAAGACGGGGCCCCGCTGGAGCCTGGCGCTGGACCGGGTGAGCCAGGTGATGCTGGGTATCGTGGTGGCGCTGGCGGTGACCACGTTGGTGTTCCCTGACCGGGCGCGGCTGCGGCTGCGCGATGGATTGGCGCAGGAGTTCCTGGTGCTTGGGGCGCTGTTTGAGGGCATTTTGCAGGGATTTGGTGGAGCACCTGCAGAGAACCTGCCGGCGCTGCGGGAGGATGCGCTGGCCATGCTGCGCGGCAACAACCAGCTACTGGAGGCAGCGCGCAATGAGCCCTCTGGCGGGCCCGGATGGCGCGAGGGGCTGAACATGCTGGCGCAGTTCGGCCGGTCACTTTACGATGCGCTGGTGGCGCTTGAGTTCTCAGTCAAAGACAGCCATGGCGACGGGTATGCGCAGCAGCTGGAGCCGGCGCTGGGCACGCTGGCGGCGGACATTCGCAGCGGCTTTCACCACGTGGCAGGGCGCATTCACGCGTGGCGATTCGATGTGGCGCCGCAGATGAGCCTTGAGGGTGACATTGAGCAGCTGGAGGCACGCATGGATGCGGTGCGGCACACAGGGATGGGGTTCTCGCAGGCCGAGATATTACGCGCGTATGCAGTGCAACTGCACCTCAAGCAGGTAGCGCGGCTGCTGCGCGCGTCACGCGTGGAGACGAGCCGCGCGGTGGGCGAGCGGCAAACATAAATGCTACGCGAAGAACTTGCGCAGATCTTCGACGCAGTCCTCAATTTCCTTCAGCGTGATGGCATAGCCAAAGCGCAAGTGGCCTTCACCCTGCGCGCCGAAGACGGAGCCAGGAATGGTGGCGATGTGGGCTTTATCGAGCAGAATCTGCGCGGCGGTGCGGCTGTTCTTGTGAATCTTCTCGACATTGGGAAACGCATAGAATGCGCCGGCGGGGAGAGGGCACTCGAGGCCGACGTCGTTGAGGCCGGCGACCAGCAAGTCGCGGCGCTGGCGATACTGTTCGCGGATGCCCGCGATTTTTGACTCGGACGTGGTGAGCGCCTGGATCATGGCGTACTGCACCGGCGTAGCGACGCCGTTGGTGGAGTAGAGAACGATCTTGCGCAGCGCGGTCATGAAGGGTTCCTTCGCAACCGCGTATCCGGCACGCCAGCCGGTCATGGCGTAGGTTTTGGAGAAGGTGAAGCAGGTGATGGTGCGCTCGGCCATGCCGGGTAGCGAAGCGATAGAGACATGCTCACCATCGTAGACGAGGTCTTCATAGGCCTCGTCGGCAATGACGATGAGGTCGCGCTCGATGGCAAAGGAAGCGACCTCTTCCGCCTCGGCGCGCGTGAAGACCAGGCCGCTGGGATTCTGCGGCGTGTTGTAGTAGATGGCGCGGGTTTGCGGAGTGGAAAACTGCGCGAGGGTATTGCGGATGCCGTTGCGGCGCGCGGTGCTGGAGGGCACGCGCAGGGGACGGGCCTGGGCGCCGGTCACCAGGTCGGCGATTGGCGTCCAGTAGGGCGAGAAGATCAAAGCATCGTCGCCGGGATCGAGCACGCTTTGAAATGCGGCGTACAAACCTTGTGAGCCGCCAACCGTCGCGATGACTTCATCGATGGTAATGTGAATGTTGTTTTTTGCGGCAAGCTTTTCGGCGAGGGCGTTGCGCAGGGGCAGCAGGCCGGAGGACGGAGCATAGTGGGTGTGGTTTTCGACCAACGCCTGAACAGCGGCAAATTTGATATCGGACGGAGTTTCAAAGAACGGCTCACCGCCGTGCAGCGCGTGGACAGGAAGACCGCTCGCGCGCAGCTCCATCACCTTGTTGCGAATCTGCACGATGTCGGAAAATCCAACCTCATCGAGACGCTTGGCCAGCCTGATCCCGCTCTGTTTTGCCGGCATGATGGATGCTTCCTTTCATAACAGGTTTGGGGGAGGCGCCTATGTCCAGCATATCCGATTTCCGATTCAGGGCCGTACCTGAATGCTATGCGTGTAGTGGGTGACGAGCGGTGCAATCAAACGGCGAGGAGTTCGGTGTAGACGGCCATGCCGACGACGGCATCGGCGCCGAGTGCGTGGAGGCTATCGACTTCCTGCTGACTGCGGATGCCGCCGGCGACGATGAGCTGGCGCGCGGTGAGCTTGCGCAGGCGCGCTGCTGTTTCGATGGGAAAGCCCTGCATGAGGCCTTCGCCATCGACGTGTGTGTAGAGAAATGCGGCGGCAAATGGGTTGAGCTGGGGGATGGCCTGGTCGGGAGTGAGAGCGACTTCTGCCTTCCATCCCTTGACGGCGATGCGGCCGTTCTTGGTGTCGATGCCGGCGACGATGCGGTCGGGACCGATGGCGGCGGCGAGGTCGGCGGCGAATTGAGTGTTCACAGTGCCCTGCTCAGAGAATAGCGCGGAGCCAATGATGACGCGCTGTGCACCGGCACTGAGAACCTGGCGAGCACGCTCGATGGAATGAATACCACCGCCGGCCTGCACGGGAAGACGCTTGGCGATCTGCGCGACGAGGGCGGAGTTCTCTCCCTGGCGCATGGCGGCGTCGAGGTCGATGAGCTGGACGAGTGGGAATTTGGAAAACTTCTCGATCCAATATTCGAAGTCGTCGAAAGCGAGGCGCAGTTTTTCGCCTTGCACGAGCTGGACGATACGGCCGCCCAGCAGATCAATGGATGGAATCAGCATGGAAGCCTCACGGAGACGCCGGCTTGGGCGAGCTCTTGTTTCAGGGAACGGGCGCTGGAGACGCCGAAGTGGAAGATGGATGCGGCAAGGGCGGCGTCGGCTTTGCCACGGCCGAAGACATCAACAAAATGATCGACGGTTCCCGCGCCGCCCGAAGCGATGACGGGAATGCTCACGGCCTGGCTGACTGCGGCGGTGAGCTCGCAATCAAATCCTGCGCGGGTGCCGTCGGAGTCCATGGAGGTGAGCAGGATTTCGCCGGCGCCGCGCTGTTCGGCTTCGCGGGCCCACTCGACGACACGACGGCCGGCGGGCTTGCGTCCGCCCTGCACGTAGACTTGCGCGTCGCGGACGGGATCGGCGGCTTGCGGATCGCGGCGGGCGTCGATGGCGACGACGACGGCCTGCGCGCCGAAGCTGCGGCCGATGGCGTCAATGAGCGTAGGATCGGCAAGCGCGGCGGAGTTGACGCTGACTTTGTCGGCGCCGGCGTCGAAGACTTGAGCTGCGTCGTCTGCGGAGCGAATGCCGCCGCCGACGCAGAAGGGGACGAAGAGTTCACGCGCGGTGCGGCGCACGGTATCGAGCAGCGTGGCGCGGCCTTCGTGCGTGGCGGTGATGTCGAGCAGCACGATCTCGTCCGCGCCTTCGCGAGCGTGACGTGCGGCGAGGGCGGCGGGATCGCCGGCGTCGATGATGTCGACGAACTGCACGCCTTTGACAACGCGGCCGGCGTGGACGTCGAGACAGGCGATGATTCGTTTGGTGATCATGACTTTCCCTTGGGGAGGTGGCGGGCTATTAGGTCGGTTAGTTCGGCTCCCTGGGTTGGGGACATGGCGGAGGAGGTGAAAATCAAGAATTTATTCTTGGCCAAGTAGAACAGGGTCATCTGATTGTCCTGCGCAAACCCAATAAGTGAACCCCAAGTGTGGCTCACTGGATCTGTGCCAATGATTGCAGAAGTAATTCCCTCATCGTTGAATTCAATCCAGGCTCGGCGCTTTTCAGGAGGAAAGCTGTGCTCAAATTTCTTCCTAAATCTCCTAGCGTTTCGGCTTTTCGCAGTTACCAACAGGTAGATGCCTCCGACGATGAGCCCGAAGAGGAATTCGAACCAGTATGGCTTCCCATATCCCAAGACGCCAAATCTCTTCATCAGGACACAACTCGTCGCGGCTCCAAGGCAGGGAATGCCGTCGTAGATCAGGAAATTGAGAACGCGTCGCGCGAGAGTCTGACGCCAGTGGAGGGCTTGTGCAGCCTGATAGTCAGCCAGTGTAATCGAGTATTCAAGCTTCATTGGGTCAGACCCAGAAAATTTTTCAGGATTCTAAGGCCAGCCTCACCGGATTTTTCAGGATGGAACTGTACGCCGAAGACGTTGTCGCGTTCGACGGCCGACGCGAAGGGCTCGATGTAGTGGGTGATGGATGCGGTGTCGGCGGTGACGGGGGCTTTGAAGGAGTGGGTGAAGTAGACGAATGCGCCGGGCTCGACGCCGGCGAGGAGGCGCGAACTGGGGCGCGCTTCGAGAGAGTTCCAGCCGACGTGGGGGACTTTCTCAGAGCCCTCTGGGAAGCGCGCGCACTGCTCGGGGAAGTGGGCGAGGCCGGGCTGGCCGATGGCTTCGCTCGAGCCGGCGTAGAGCCATTGCATGCCAACGCAGATGCCGAGGAAGGGGACGCCGCGCGCGATGGCTGCGCGGATGGCGGGGGCGAGGCCGGTCGAGTCAAGGCGGCTTGTTGCGGCGAAGTGGCCTACGCCGGGGAGCACGATGCGCTCGGCGGATTCGACGATCGCGGGGTCGGTGTCTGTGACGACGGGCTCGGCGCCGAGATGGCGGAGGGCTTTGAGGACCGACGTCAGATTGCCGGCTTTGTAATCGATGACCGTGACGCGCATGGGACCCTCATTTGGCAGGTTGGCAAGTCGGCGAGCTAGCGAGCTAACGAGTCAGCGCGGTGCATGCTGATGCGCCACGTTGAAGGCATCACAGCAATCCTTTGGTAGAGGGGAGCATATCGCCGAGTTGCTTGTCGCGGGAGCAGGCTACGCGGAGGGCGCGGGCGAAGGCTTTGAAGATGGCTTCGATCTTGTGGTGGTTGGAGCGGCCGTACATGGTTTTGACGTGGACGTTGGCGCGGGCGCCGCGGGCAAAGCCTTCGAAGAAATCGGTGACGAGCTCGGTTTGCAGGTCGCCGACCATGCGGGTGCGGACCCTGGTTTCCACGGCGAATGCGGCGCGACCGCTGAGATCGACGGCGGCGATGGCGAGGGTTTCGTCCATAGGCATGAGGAAGTAGCCGGCGCGCAGGATGCCGCGCTTGTCGCCGAGGGCGCGGTCAAAGGCTTCGCCCAGCGCGATGCCAACGTCTTCAACGGTGTGGTGCTGATCGACGTCGAGATCGCCGTTGCAGGTGAGTTCGAGATCGAAGGCGCCGTGGCGGGTGAACAGCTCAAGCATATGGTCGAAGAAGCGGATGCCGGTGGAGATTTTGTATTGTCCGCGGCCTTCAACGGTCAGACGGATGGCGATCCGGGTCTCCGCTGTGTTGCGCTCGACGATGGAGATGCGGGGCTTCGCGTTCATCAATCCTTCGGGGTTGGAGGCCGGAGTGATTCGGGGAATGGCGGATTTCTTCTTCATCGATCTGCTCCTGTAGGTCTTCGCAGCGCCCCTACGGGGCGCAATTTCATTCTCTGATTTCGCAACCCGGGATTTCATCCTGGGCTACTCTCGCGCCGCCCCTCCGGGGCGGACGGAAGCGGCTACGCAGACTTCAGCGTGAGCACGGTTTCGTTGAGTACCTCGATCGCCTTCTGCATCTGATCGCGGGTTCCAATGGTGATGCGGACGCGGCCGTCGCAGCCGGGATCGTTAGAGCGGTCGCGAACGAGGACGCCGGCGGCGCGCATGAGACGCACAAATTCCGCGTGTTTAGGACCGATGTCGACGAGAACAAAGTTTGCGCGGCTGGACCAGCGGCGGAGCTTTGCCTGATCGAGAGCGGCTTCGAACTCGGTGCGCGCTGCAAGCACTTCGCTCACATACCAGTTGAGATATGCGGAGTCTTCAAGCGCGGGCGGAAGGCAGGCGAGAGCCAGCGAGTTGACGCTGTAGGGCGACAGCACGCGGCGCACCCAGCGCATGATTTCGACCGGACCGGCGAGCAAGCCGAGACGCAGACCGGCAAGTCCATAGGCTTTGGAGAAGGTGCGCGCGACAATGAGGTTGGGAATCTTGCCGATCTGATCGATGAGCGTTTCGCCGTGGAAGTGGAAGTAGGCCTCATCGACAAGCAGCACGGCGTGGGGGGCACACTGCGCGAGTTGAAGGAGCTGCGCGCGTGAGGCGGTGGTGCCGGAAGGGCTGTTGGGATTGGCGATGGCGATGATCTTTGTCTTGGGCGTGATGGAGGCGAGCAGGCGGGCAATGGGAAATTCGAGGCTGTCATCGGCCTGTACTGCGATGACGCGCGCGTCGGTTGCGGAGGCGTAAACCTCGTACATGGTGTAGGTGGGCACGGGCAGCAGCAGCTCGTCGCCGGGTTCGAGAAAGGCCTCGAAGAGCACGTGAATGGCTTCGTCGACACCGTTGGTAAGAGCGACTTGTTCCGCTTCGAGGCCGAGATGCGCAGCAACGATGGCTTCCAGAGGCTCGCGCTCGGGATAGCGGGTGAGAGCGCCTGCGGAGATGCTCCCAAGGACCTCGCGGACCTTGGGCGAACAGGCGAGCGTGTTCTCGTTGAAGTCGAGGCGGAGGAGATCGCGGCTGCCGAGGGGAGGGTGATACTCCTTCATGGCCTGGACGCGGAGGCGGGGGGCTGGCGAGGTTCGCAACGAGCATTCCTCCGGGGCTAAAGCCCCCGGCTGCGTTGGAGGCTGAATGTCAGGGCTAAAGCCCTGACCTCCCTCCGGGCTGTCTTTGGAGATGAGTCTGCCTGTTGCCGGGACCATCATTGGGGGCTCCTCCTCTTGAGGCGAGTGCGAATCGCTGCGGCGTGGCCGACGAGTCCCTCGGCATCCGCGAGCAACGCGGCCTGGGGGCCGAGGGTGCGGAGAGATTGCGCGGAATATTGTTGCACGGTGATGAGCTTGACAAAGTCATTCACGCTCAAGCCGCCGCGAACACGGACCATGCCGCCGGTGGGCAGGGTGTGATTGGGGCCGGAGATGTAATCGCCCATGGGCTGCGGTGACCAGCGGCCAATAAATACGGAGCCTGCATTCTGGACCCAATCGAGATCGGAAGCAGCGTCGACGGTGAGGTGCTCGGGGGCGAGGCGATTGGTGAGGTCGCGCGCCTCATCGATGTTGGCGGCGACGATGGCGAGGCCGTTGCGGGTGAGGGATTCGTGCGCCACTGGGTTGTTGGCGCTTCGCGCTTTTGCTTCTTGGACAACCTCTTTCGCCAAGCCGGCGCGCGTGGTGATGAAGATGGCCAGAGCTTCAGGGTCGTGCTCTGCCTGTGCGACGAGGTCGGAGGCGATGTCGGTTGCATTGCCGCGCTCGCTGGTGACGACGATCTCGGTGGGGCCGGCGAGCATGTCGATAGCGCAGTCGAAGGCGACGAGGCGCTTGGCGGCGGTGACGTAGAGGTTGCCGGGGCCGACGATTTTTTCCACCCTTTGGATTGACTTTGTGCCATATGCAAGCGTG
>Ga0302275_10001519_pt1 | contig 24814 bp, 20 predicted proteins | sample III_Bog_N2_2_FD_200229 | JGI IMG/M metagenome (GOLD analysis project Ga0302275, IMG submission 200229) | Peat permafrost microbial communities from Stordalen Mire near Abisko, Sweden - III_Bog_N2_2 | ecosystem: Environmental > Terrestrial > Soil > Wetlands > Peat | place: Sweden: Abisko... | reverse complement strand
ATACTACGTGGAGCATCCCAAGGAAATCAGCGACCCCCCGCGCCAACGCCGGCGCCGGGAAGGCCGGTATCGCGCCATCTGCGATTATATCGCCTGCATGACCGACCGCTACCTGATGGCGGAACACGCCCGGCTGTTGGGCGGCGGCAAATAATAATCCGACGCCGCGGAAATTCTGCGCCCCATCACGGTGGCGGTAATTTTTCAACCATCTCCTTGCCCGCCAGCTCCGACAGCAACTGCCGGACCGGCTTCGCCTGCCCCGGCAACAGCAGGTCCGGGGCGATTTCGCTGAGCGGTTGCAAGACAAACCGCCGCGAGTGCGCGCGCGGATGCGGCAGGGTGAGTTCCCGCGAGGTGCGAACCTCGCCGCCAAACGCGATCAAATCCAAGTCCAACGGACGCGCCTCATTCAACTGCTGCTTGGGCATGCGGCCAAACTCCCGTTCCAACGCGAGCAGCTTTTGCAGCAAGGATTCGGGCGTTTCCTCCGGCCAGGGGACCAAGCTGGCGACGGCATTGATAAACGCCGCCGAATCGGGGGGACAGTCCACCGGCGACGTCCGCCAAAAAGAAGAGCACAGGACCGGTTGCGAGGAGAAATCCTGCAATCGCTTCATCGCCTCAGCCAGCAACCGCGCCGAATCGCCGAGATTGGACCCCAGCGCAACAATGGCGGACATCCGGCCCAGTCTTGGCCAGCCGCCCCGAATGTGCAAGCCATAACCGCATACATCGGCGCTGGCGAGGTTTTCGACGAAATGCCGCCGGCCAAGCCGCCAGGAAAGGGTGGGTGGTCCGGCTTGGACTATTGCGCCGGATCGGTGGGTGGAATGTAGGTATTGGCCTTTTCCCAGCCGGAGAAATCGCCGTTGAAGCTGGTGGCAGTTTGCGTGCTGCCATCGGCAAAGAGGTAAATGCGCTGCCAGGTGCCGTCCGGTGCCTGCCGGGCCAAACGTTCGCGCCCGGCCACGGCATTCGGGGGGACCGGTGCCAGGCCATTCAAATCCGGGTATTCAAACGACGATAAATCAATGTTTCCGAGCTTGAAATTGATTCGTCCCGACGCGTCGGCTTGGAGCGCCAACTCGTTGGTCATGTCAACCAAGTTGGTCGGATGCCTGCCATTGTTGTCGTTGGCCCATATCCGCATGGCGAGGCCAACCTGCTTGGCCGCATTGATCGTCTCGACTTGGTGGGCGGTGAATTGATTCTTGGCGTCTAATTCCGCAGCCAGCTTTTGCCTGGCCGCGCGCGCCTGGTCATTGGCGGCATCGGCCTGTTGCCGGAGCGAAGCCACCTCGCCGCGCAATTTCAAGAGTTCCTGATGGTTACCGTCGGCGGGGGCGGCGGCCACGGCGGCGGGGGCGGCGGGGGCGGCGGGTTCTTGGGGCGGTTGCTGCGCCTGGAGTTGTTCCAGGGCCTGGTTTTGCCGCCGCAGCTGAGCGGCTTGGCTGGCTTCATAAATAATAGCCCCGGTCAGCACGGACACGGTGGCGGCAACAACGAGTTTTTGCGCGGTAGTCATGGCGATGATTTTGGTGGTGGCAACAATGGCCGAGTTCGTGGCGGTGGCAGGCAAGGAGGCTCCCGCCAGGGCCGCCGCGGTGAAGGCGGCGGCCAGACCGGCCGGGGCAGCTTGCACCGCTTGGGCGGAAATCACGGCGGCGAGCCCGCCAACCCCGGCGGCAATCCCGCGCCGGGCAAACACCGCGCGCAGACGCTCCACGGCGCGTTGCGCCCGCTTGTGAACGGATTCCTGGCTGCCGCCGGCGATCTGGGCGATCTCCCGCGCCGTCTTTTTCTCGAAGTAGCGCAGGAACACGACGTCGCGGTCGGCTTCGCTGAGCTCGTTGAGCGCGTCGTCGAGCTGCGGGGCAATGGATTCCCAGTCGGGGTCGGCCTCGGGGCGGAGCAATTCGTTCATAGCGGCAGCCTCCTGTTCACGCCGGCGGCGGCGCACATCCGTGCGCACGGTTTGGGCGGCGATGTTCTGGGCGGTGCGATGCAGCCAGCCCACCAGCGTCGGCCGGTCCCGGAGTTGCGCGGCGTTGCGGGCCAGCGCCACAAAGACTCCTTGGGCCACATCCTGCGCCAGGTGGCCGTCCTGCACCAGGCGCTTGGCGGTGGAATGGACAAAATCCAGGTGCCGGCGCACCAATTCCGCAAACGCCGTTTCCGAACGGTCGTCCACATAGGCGCGGAGCAGTTGCGATTCGTTTAATTCGTTCACCACCCCATAGTAGCCGCCGATGCAAAAACTGGACAGGGAAAGCAAAAGGCATGGCTGTCAATGCGTTGGGGGCGGCGGTATTGGCGATGGGCGATGGCCGGTTGACATTCGAAACAACGTTGTTGCATCTAACGTTACGTCAGGGAGTAAAGTTCACAGGTTATGGCCAGACGCTTGCAGAACACTGAAAACTGAACACTGGAAACTTCGCGGTAATGACACTTTTATCATTCTGAAACCTGAAACCTTGAACCTGGAACCTCGTGGCAGCAGGGCACGTCTACCCATCAGCCCAGGCGATGCTGGCATAAAGTTTTTCAATTCACAGTTCCCAGCATATTCGGGTACTTTTGGGGCGTGAATAACAACTCAATGAGCCCCACCGACCCGGCCCAGCCTCCCGTTGCCCCGCCGACCGCTCCTGCGGCCGAAAATGGCGGACGCGGTTTCTGGGCGCTCATCATCACCCAGTTCCAGGGTGCCTTCAGCGACAATATCCTGAAAAACCTGGTCGTGTTCGTGGCGTTGTTCGGCACGACGATGACCCTGGCGGAGAAGAATCGCTATGGCGAATCCATCGGCGCGCTGTTTTCGCTGCCGTTCATCCTGTTTTCCATGACCGGCGGTTTTCTGGCCGACCGGTTCAGCAAACGTTCGGTGATGCTGGGCGTGAAGGTTTTCGAGCTGTTCGTGATGGCGCTGGTCTTCGCGGGCCTGTGGTCCTGGAACAAATATCTGCTGCTTGCCAGCGTCTTTCTCATGGGCACCCACAGCGCGATTTTTGGCCCGTCCAAATACGGTTCGCTGCCGGAATTGCTGCCGGATAAAAAACTCTCCTGGGGCAACGGCATCCTGGAACTCGGCACGTTCATGGCGATCATTCTCGGCACGGTGGCGGCGGCGCGGATGTCCGAACAGTTTCATGGCCGGCAATGGCTGTCCGGCGTCATCCTCATCGGGTTGGCGATCATTGGCTTCGGGTCCTGCCTGGGCATCACGAAAGTTCCCGCGGCCAACCCGCACAAACCCTTCAACCCCAATTTCCCCGCCGAAATCTGGCGGCAGCTTCGCACCATGCGGGGCAACCGCCCGCTCTGGCTGGCCCTCGCCGGCAACACCTACTTCAACTTTCTGGGCATGCTGCTGCTGTTGAACCTGTTTTTTTACGGCTCGGAAACCCTGCACGTCACCGAAACCCACATTGGCTATCTGAATGCCGCGCTGGCGTTGGGCATCGGCCTGGGCAGCGTGTCGGCGGGCTACCTTTCCGGCGGCAAAATCGAATACGGCCTCGTGCCGTTGGGGGCGGTGGGGTTGTCCCTGACCTCCGCGTGGCTGGCCTGTCCGTCCGTGACGCTCGGGCAGTCGTATGTTTTGCTCGCCCTGCTGGGCTATTCCGGCGGCTTTTTCATCGTGCCCGTGGCCGCGCTGCTGCAACACGGTCCGAGCCGGGAGGACAAGGGACAGGTGCAGGCCACGGCCAACTGGCTTTCGTTCGTGGGGGTGTTTCTGGCGTCGGGCACCCATTGGCTGCTGACCCAGCAACTTGCGCTTTCGCCCCGGGCCATTTTCCTGGTGGGCGGCGTGCTGACCCTGTTTGCCGCCATTTATGTGATTATCTTGCTGCCCGATTCCCTCCTGCGCTTCCTCCTCTGGGGCCTGACCCGGACCGTGTACAAAATCCGCGTCGTGGGGCGCGATAACATCCCTGCCAAAGGCGGCGCGCTGTTTGTCTGCAACCACCTGTCGTTCGCCGACGGCCTGCTCCTGATCGCCTCCACCGACCGGCCCATCCGCTTTTTGGTTTACCAGGGCATCTATGAACGCCGCTGGATCAAGCCGTTTGCCAGGATTCTCCGCGCCATTCCCGTCTCCTCCGAGCAGCGTCCGCGCGAACTCATCCACGCCCTGAAAACCGCCAGCGACGCCATCCGCGCGGGCGAAGTGGTCTGCATTTTTGCCGAGGGGCAGATCACGCGCATCGGCCAATTGCTGCCCTTCCGGCGCGGGTTTGAGCGCATCATGAAAGACCTGGACGCCCCCATCATCCCGGTCGCCCTCGACGGCGTGCTCGGCAGCGCCACCAGCTTTGAGCGCGGCCAGATGCGCCGCCTGCCCGAACAGATGCCGCATCCGGTCACCGTGAGTTTTGGCGCGCCCATGCCGTCCACCGCCAGCCCCGTGCAGGTGCGCGAGGCCGTGCAGGCCCTCATCTCGGACGCCTGGCAACACCGCCGCGCCCGCATGGAACCCATGCCGCGCAATTTCGTCCGCGCCGCCCGCCGCCATCCCCATCGCTTCTTCATGACCGATGCCACCAGCGGCAGCCTCAATTTCGGCCCCGCCCTGGTGAAAACCATCTTCCTCGCCCGCCGTTTGAGAACGGTCTGGCGCGGACAACGCATGGTGGGAATCTTCCTCCCGCCCAGCGTGCCCGGCGCGCTGGTGAACTACGCCGCCCAGCTCTGCGGCAAGGTGCCCGTGAATCTCAATTACACGCTCGCCGAAGCCACCATCGCCGCCTGCGCCCGCCAATGCGAAATTCAAACCGTCATCACCTCCCGCAAATTTCTGGAGAAGCTCAAGCTCACGCCGCCGGGCAGACTGATTTATCTGGAGGACCTCGCCGACCGCCCGGCAACCGCCGAGCCAACGCCGCCACAAGCGCCTGGCGTGGCCGGACCCGCGCCCGCCACTTCTGCCGGGCCCCAATTCCAGCCGCCAACCACTGCCGAAAAACTCACCGCGTGGCTGCTCGCCAAGTTCGCGCCCTTCCGCCTCCTATGCAAAATGGCCGGACAGGAGAAGGAAGTCGTCCTGGATGACCTGGCCACCGTGATTTTTTCCAGCGGCAGCACCGGCGAACCCAAGGGCGTGATGCTCACGCACTACAACATTCTCTCCAACCTGGAGCAATTCGGGCACATCCTCAATTTCACGCATCAAGACCGGGTGCTGGGCATCCTGCCGTTTTTCCACTCCTTTGGCTTCACGGTCACGCTGTGCCTGCCGGGCGAATTGGGCGCGGGCGTGGTGTATCATGCCAACCCGCTCGATGCGCGCACCATTGGCGCGCTGGTGCGCGAGCATCGCGTCACCATCCTGCTCTCCACCCCCACGTTCCTGCAACTCTACCTGCGCGGCGTGCCTTCCGAGGATTTTGGCAGCCTGCAACTCATCGTCGTCGGGGCGGAAAAACTGACCGAGCGGCTCGCCGACGCGGTCGAGCAATACTTCGGCATCCGGCCGCTCGAAGGCTACGGCACCACGGAATGCGCCCCGGCGGTGGCCATCAACATCATGGATTTTCGCGCGGCGGGCTTCCATCAAATCGGTGGCAAGCGCGGCAAGATCGGCCGCGTGCTGCCCGGCATGATGGCGCGGCTGACCGACCCGGAGAATCCCTGGGGTGGCCAATGCGTGCCGCCGGGCGAACCCGGCATGTTGCTGGTGCGCGGCCCCAACGTGATGCGCGGCTATCTGGGCCTGCCCGAAAAAACCGCCGATGTCCTCCGCGATGGCTGGTACTGCACTGGCGATGTCGCCACCGTGGACGAGGACGGCTTCCTGCAAATCACCGGCCGCCTGAGCCGCTTCAGCAAGATCGGGGGCGAAATGGTCCCGCACCTCAAAATCGAGGAAAAGTTGCAGGAACTCGCCGGCGTGGCCGAGACCATGTTTGTGGTCGCCGCCGTGCCCGACGAAAAGAAGGGCGAACGCATCGTCGTCCTGCACCGGCTGGCCCCGGCCGACCTCGCGGCCTGCCTGGAGAAGTTCGCCGGCTGCGACCTGCCCAACCTCTGGAAGCCCAAGGCCGACGCGTTTTTCAAGGTGGATAATTTCCCGCTGCTCGGCACCGGCAAGCTCGACCTGCGCGCCGTGAAAGACCTGGCCGCCAAACTGGCTCACCCCACCCAGTAGGAGCTTTGCGCGAATCTGGTTGGACGTTCGGGGGCGAAGAAGGATTTTGGCTCACAGATCGCTTTCAACTCGCAATCCGCCCCGCGTGAGGTAATGGTTCTTCATGACGACCGCCCGTGTCGAAATTGAGAATGAAGTTTTGAAATGGTCTTCGGCCGAGCGTGTTGGCTTGGCCGAACGCCTGTTGGAAAGCGTGACGGATTTCGCAACTGAAGATATTGGCCAGGCTTGGCGCTTGGAAATCGCCCGGCGGGTGGGGGAGGTTGAGTCGGGCAAGGTTTCCGAAATTCCTTCGCGCGAGGATTTTTCCAAGGCGCGCAACCAATTGAATGGGGTGTGTGACCGCAAAGTAACTTGGGGTGGCGGCAAGCGGATTTTAAGGGAATCTGAAAGCATTTAACGATTCCACCATAGATACAATAAGCAGGCGCAACCCATTTGTGCCGCCCTTACAGGGCTAATGATATTATTGGCGATTATCCCAGGGCGGCGCTCGCCGACTCGCTTTGCCCTGGGCTGTCATATTGCGCCCTTACAGGGCTGAACAGATGACTCGAACGCGTCGTTTTTCTCAAAATTCCTGGCCGTCCCCCCAAGTTATTACTTTGCGGTCAGGCACCCGCTGCCCCAGAAACGATTTTGGGCCAGCGCCCGCTACGCAGTCGCCAGCCCACATGCCCACCGTCGGTCATTGGCCATTGACCATTTCAAGTCAACCCATAAATCAATCTGGCAATCAGCCTCAGTTTCGCCTCCGCGCATCTCCGCGTCCTCCGCGTCTTTGCGTTTGTCTGGAGGCGGGAGCCGGGGGCTTGGCGGTGGTGGCCGCCTTGCCGGCCAGTTGGAAATCCACCCGCTTTTTGAATGCGTCCACCTTGGCCACCTGGACCACCAGGTTGTCCCCCAGGCGGATCAGGCGGCGGGTGCGGCGGCCCAGCAGATGGTTGCGCTGCTCGTCGTACACATAAAAGTCATCCTTGATGGTGGACAACGGCACGAGCCCGCTCATGGCCAGGCCGGGGACATCCACGAAAAAGCCGAAGTTCCGCAGGTCGGTGACGAGCGCGGGATAGCGGGTGGGATTGCCGGAGGCGAGCTGCGCTTTCAGGAAGGCATACAGTTTCACGTCCTTGCTGTCGCGCTCGGCATCGGCGGAATTGCGTTCGGTGCCGGAGATGTGGTCGGCGGTTTCCTTCAGCGAGGCTCCCGAGGTGCCCGGGGCGGAATGCTTGGCAAACAGGGCGCGATGGACCGCCAGATCGGCGTAGCGGCGGATGGGCGAGGTGAAGTGCGTGTATTTCTGCTTGGCCAGGCCATAATGGCCGAGCGGATTCACGTCGTAACGCGCCCGCATGAGGGATTTGAGGAAACCGATCTTGAGGGCGGGGCCAATGGGCAGGGTGCCGAGCTTTTGCAGCAGCTTCTGCACTTCGGCCGGCTTGCTCAAATTGCCGCAGGGTACGTGGTGGCTCAGGACTTCCTCGCGATATTCGCGCAGCCGCCGGGCATCGGGTTCCTCGTGAACGCGGTAAATCGCCGGCTGTTTCAAGGCCATCAGGCGGGCCGCCACGGCCTCGTTGGCCAGCAGCATGTACTCCTCGATCAACTGGTGCGAAACGTCGTTCTCGATCTTTTCGATGCGGGTGATGCGGCCGTGTTCATCCAGCCGGATCTTGCTTTCGGGAAAGTCGAGTTCGAGCGAGCCGGCCTTGAACCGCAGCCGCCGGATGCGTTGCGCGAGTTGATTCGCATCGTGCAACATCTGTTGCATCGGGCCGGCGGGCGGGCGCTGGAGGATTTCAAACACCTCGCGATAGGTGAAGCGCCGCTGCGAATGAATCACTGCGGGATAAAACTTCGTGGCCAATACGCGGCCATCCTGCGCGATCAAGAATTCAACACATTTGGTCAACCGGTCCACGTTGGGTTTCAGCGAACACAGCTCGTTGCTCAACGCCTCCGGGAGCATGGGGATGACGCGGTCCACCAGGTAGGTGGAATTGCCGCGCCTGGCCGCCTCGGTGTCCAGCGCGGTGCCTGGGCGGACGTAATGCGAGACGTCGGCAATGTGGACCCACAGTTTCCATTGGTCGGGGGCGACCCGTTGCAGGCAGATGGCATCGTCATAATCCTTGGCGTCATCGGGGTCAATCGTCACCACCGCGTGTTGCCGGCAGTCTTCGCGCCCGGGCAAATCATGGGGGGAAACCTCGCTGCCAATCGCGCGGGCCTCGGCCAGGACCGTTTTCGGGAAGTGCAGCGGCATGCTGTATTGGCGCAAGACCGACAGCATGTCCACGCCTTCCTCATCCGGCGCCCCGAGCACTTCGATGATTTCGCCCTCGGGATTGGCGTTGCGGGACTCCCATTCGTGGAGCTCGACCACGACCTTGTCGCCGATGTTGGCCGGGCGGCCGACATCCTTGGGTTCGGGCACATAGATGTCGTGCGGCACGCGGGGGTCATCCGGCACGACGTACAGGAACCGGCTGCTTTTCTGCAAGGTGCCCACCAGTTTGGTGCGCTGGCGCTGGAGCACGCGAATGACGGTGCCGGTGTTTTTGGTTTCCGGCCGGTCCCGCCGCACCAGCACATGATCTTCATGCAGGGCGGTGCCGGTGGCGTTTTCGGGGATGGCGATTTCCTTGATGGCCGGGTCATCGGGCAGCAGGAAAAACCGGCCGCCGCGATTGCCGCGGAGGCGGCCGGGAATCAGATCCGCCTCCTGTGGCAGGATGTGGCGGTTGCCCTTGATGCGGGCGACGCGTCCAGCCTGTTCGAGTTTGCGCAGGAGTCGCTGCAGCTCTTGTTGCCGGTCGCGCGACCAGCCGAGCTGGTGCAATAATTCCGGCACATTGGCCGGAATATAATCCGGGTGCGCCAGTTGATCTAAAATTTGCTGTTCTTGTTGCATATTATCCCATCAACAGCGCAAACGCCTTCGTTCGTAAATTGTTTGCCATTATGTTCTCTTAGTGAACTATTTGACAAATCATCTGGAATCACAACTGCAAAAGCGACATTTTTCGTCCTCAGAACCCGGATGGCACCCGGGACAACATTCTTCCGTCGCCCAAAACGGGGCTAAAAAGCGTTAAAAAGCGTTTTCAAAGGTGCTACCCACTGCTGGGCATAGCGAGGGATTGGTGGATGGTGGGGACAAGCAGGCCGCGTGATGCGTGATGCGTGATGCGACTTCCAGCCCCCCAGGGAGAACGGGTGGCCGCGTTGTGTCGAAATGGATTTGGGGTTCATGGTTTCACAAGTCTGAATTGGCCGGAGACGGATTCGGAAAACTTTTTCCACCTTGATTTACCTTGATTTACCTTGATTAGGCTTGATTTACCTTGATCGGGTGGCACCGGCCAAAAGGATTCTGTTGCACCACGAAACCCTCGAAGCCCCCGAAAATGGGACCGAAGCTGCACGGGAATTGCACCGCGTTCGGCCGTTTGACCTGCGTGCGCATCCGTTCTTCCGGAAGGTTCCGGGGGCGTCAGAACAATGTTGCCGTTGCCTGCTCGCATAGATCTTTTTGGTTTTAGTTTAACCGGCGACCTTGGACATAGGCTGTCCAAGGTGATTTTTTATGCAAAAAAGTTCAATCATGGCGAGTGGAGGCAAATCGTCGATACCATTTTTACCCGAACTTGGGACGGAAAATTGAGAAATGCCTTGATCGGCAACGGGTTGGGAAGGCGACGCCGGGGAAATTTCGCATCCACTGGCTGCCCGCGCGGCGCGCACGGAGTGACGCGCCCCACTGCAATCGGCGCGCGCCGAAGCCTTTCGAATTCAGTGACCACTTCGGAGTTCGGGTTTCATGGGCTTCTTGTCAGTTTGAAGGAACTCCCAAATTCACTGTAGTTTTGCGAGAATTTCCTCCGGAGTGAAGCCATGCAGGAGGAGGGTCTTGTGGCGGGAGGTGTGGCCGCGGATCAATTCCACGCGGTTGCGGGCGCAATCCAGGGTTTCGGCCACCAGCTGCAACAGCGCTTCGTTGGCGGCGGCGTCCACGGGCGGCGCGGTGACCTTGATCTTCAGTTCCCCGCCCAGCGGCTCACCGATTTCGTTGCTGGAGGCGCGCGGCTGCACTTTGACCGCCAGCCGGACGCCCCCGGTCTGGGCGCTCAGAAACGCCGGGATGGCCGTTGGCGCGGGGAGCGGAGGTTGCTGGTTGCGGTTGGTGGAACGCATTTACGCCTGGATTGTGCCGGCGGGCGGCGCTTTCGGCAAGGTTTGGCTGCCAGCAAAAAGCTTGACTCTCCCCTTGCTGGAGGCATTACAAGATCCGCACCATGAAAACCTCGGGCAGACGCTGCCTGGCGGACGTTGTCTGACACTCATTCATCGCGGGTCTTATGATCAATTGGGACGCAGTTACGGCCGGATTTTGCAGCAGGCCAGCCACTTGAAGCTGAAGATTGTGCTGCCCACACGCTTGTGCTGCCCACACGCGAAGTCTATGTCAAGGGACCGGGGATGATCTTCAAGGGCAACCCCCGAAATTACCTGACGGAAATCCAATTGCCGGTGGGCGGGGTTTGAGCCCTCCCGGTCAGACGTCAATCACCGGGCCGCTGCCGCCGCCTTTGCTGCCGCCGCCAGGTCCGCCCGGGGGCGGCGGCGGATTCTGCCGCTTCGCCGAGAAGCGCGAGTTGCCGGTGAGCACGTTCAGGGCGAACGAAATGAGGCTGATCAGCAGCGCGCCCAAAAAGGCGTACAAAAAGGAAAAGTGCGTGCCATCGCTGGTGATGCTGAAAAAGGGCAGCAGTTTGGTGAGCAGGCTCAACAGCAGCGCGTTGATGACGAACATGAACAGGCCCAGGGTCAGCAGCACGATCGGCAGGGCGATGAACATCAGGATCGGCCGCACAAAGGCGTTTAGAATGCCGAGTAAAAACGAGGTGACCAGCAGGTTTTGCAGTTTATCCCCGTACTTGATGTGATTCGGCAAAATAAACACGGTCACCATTATCGCAACGGTGTTGATGATCCAGCTTTGCAGAAAGCGCAGGAGCTTGTTGCTGTCGGACGGCATGTCGATACTCAATTTGCTCCTGCAAGTTGCGCGACCCGGGCGGGAAAGACAAGCAGTGTTTTTAGCCGGCCACGGGGGGCACGCGGGTGACAAGGCAAAATTCCTGGTCGTCCGGAAGTGGCCCGAACGGGCGAGGCGACCACGGCCAACCAGGTGAGTTCAAAGGGAAAAACTTCAGTAAAACAAATTTAAAACCACGGATGGACACGGATTAACACGGATGAAGAAAGGTCAGAAGGGCGTTCCGGCCAGGTTTTCCGCCGGTCACTAAACGGTGCGCTTTCTGGACGGTTGGAAAATCGCGTTTTTATCCGTGTTCATCTGTGTCCATCCGTGGTTAAATAAAGGCCGCCCTGCCCACCCTTACCCCAGCCCGCTCAAGGTTGGCAGCGGTAACCATTCGATTGCGCGATTCGGTCGCGGAGCGACTGCGGATATTAGCCAGCTACGAAGTGGCTGGCAGCGCCCCAAACGATCCCGCGTCCTGAAAGGACGGTGGACCGCCATTTCCAGCCCGATCCATCGTCCCTCCGGGACGAATGCATTGGGCCGCGTTACCAGACACTGGCGTGTCTGGCTAATATCCGGGGTCGCTTCGCGACCAGCCCCTTTTCCCCATGACTAACGCCGAAGGACATGAATTCCCAGAAACGGAGGTAGGCATATATGTATTTGCTTCTCCAGGGACAGGATTTTTCATGAGATGGCAGATCGCCGCTTATGGCCACCGGTAGGCGAGCACTAAAAAGATCCCGTTTGCGGTATAGCCATCCGCATTGCTCTGGGCAGGTTCTGAGTATTGCGAAAACTCATAGTGCAGCGCGCCCGACAGATTTTTCGTCAATTGGCGCGTCAAGCCAATGATCACATCATTGCGCGTGTAGTCCAGGCCGGCCGGGATTTCCGCCGCCGCGTTGTTGGCTCCGTAGTCGGCGCGCGAAAAATTGTACGCGAGTTGCAGTCCGGTTTTGAGGTTCAGGGCATAGGTGGCGGTGGCAGCCAGGGTGTAGATGCTTCCCGCATAGGGGGCCACGGACGGGTCGCCGTTGTCCGCAGTGACGATGCGTGAATGGCTGTACGTAAAGGCGCTGGTCAAATACAGATTCCGAACGGGTGTGATCGTGGCGCTGATCCCGTAAGTTTGCAGGCGGTAACGTCCATCGGTGATGGGGCCGCCGGGAGACACGACGGCGGGCAAATTGAGGTCAAAGGCCGGGTCGGTGGTGGACGCATATTCCGTTGAGGTGAGCTGATAAGTCAGGGTGGTTTTAAGCCACGCCACCGGATGCAACACGAGCCGGGTTTCAAACTGGTCGGTGCGGATGGTCCGGTCCAGAATGAACGCCGGGTAGCCGTTGGTCGGGCCGGCAACCCCGTTGAAGAGGTCGGCGAGCTGATGGTAATCCGTGCGGCTGTATTGTTTTCCATATTGCGTGGTCAGGTCCAGCCAGCGCCACGGCGAAACGGTGACGCCGGTCTTGAGCGCGTAGTTCAGGTTGTCGGCGGCGGTCGTGCGCTGGAAAACGTCCGGGTCCTCCGCCTGATGCAGGTTGTCGCTATTCTCGTTCAATGCCGCGTCGCCAAAAACGACACTGGAAGGGATTTGGGTGAAACGAAAGTTTGCGCTTTGCCCGGCTTTGAATTCCTCGAGGCGGGAATCGGCGGGAACACTGCCGCCCAGTTCCAGGTCCGGAATGCTGGTGCCGAAACCGTTCTGGCGGGTCCACTCGTTTTGCGTGCCCAGGGAAAGGCTGAGATATTCCAACGGCGTAAACAGGCTGGCGATGCTGAAAACCTCCGATTCCCGGTTCAAGGTGATCTGCTGGCTGTTGAGAATGTTATTGTAACTGAAGGCGGGAATGGCGGTGAGCTGGTTGAAATGATCCGTGCTGGACAGGTGCGAGTAATAAAATCCGCCGTTCAAGAACCACCAGTCGCGGACTTGCTTCTCCACGGTCAGGGTGTTCATGCCCTGCACCTGCTGGTAATTATCCAGAGTGGTGATGAATTCGTCGGGGGTGGCGCCGCCAAGATAAATGCCCTCCTCATATCCCGTGTTCTTGGCGGTGTAAAAGTCGACGCGCGCCTGGTCTTCCAACCGCCAGTCCGCGATGGTCTTGGTCACGTCCAATTTGATGCGATGCGTCTGTTCATCCATGGCCTGCGTGGCCGGGTAAATATTTGCCCCGTTGGCATACCCCCAGTCCAAAGTGGATTCGTTGCCGGTCTTATACTGATATTCATAGCCCAGCACCAGTTGCGGCCAGTCGGGCAGGGTAAGCCCGAAATCAATCCACGCCCGGCCGTTATCCACATGCAAATCGCGATCGGAATGGAATTCCGGGGGGACCACGGAGGGCGAAAAACCGCCGGTGTCGTTGTAATATTTCCGCCATTGATCGAACCCGGCATGGATGAAACCATGATCGGTCCGGTCCAGCGACAAATGGAAATCATAATCCTGATCGACGGGCAGGGCGTGCCCATCCAGAGACAGCTTCTCGTCCGGGCTGATTTGCCGGGTAACGGAAAAGTTTTCCACGCCTTCAGAAAAACCGCCCTTGGTGCCCTCGAGTTCGCGGAATTGTCCGTGATTGCCTTGCACCTCCACCCAGCGGAATGTGGGGGCCAGGGTGAAGGCAAACGCGGAGGACGTATTGGTCGTGTTCCAAACGGCTCCCTGATCAATCCAGGCGCGCAATTGGCCGATCTGCTCCGGCGTGAGCGGATTCCCCCGGTCCGGCGGGGGCATTTCCAGGTCGGGCACCTGCCGCGCCACGTAACGGATCAGCCAGCTTTGCGCGCTGTGGCCCGGAACGATGTCGTTGGTGTTCTCGTCGCCGCCCGCCAGCGCGGCGGCGGGGAGGTCCAGACGGAAATGGCTTTTTTCCGTCTGCGGGCCGTGGCAGCGCAGGCAATTGGCTTCGAAAATGGGGCGGATATCGCGTTCGAATTCGATTTTTGCGGCGGCTGGCGGGGGCAGGGGGGTCGCGGGCATTTCCGCCGAGAGCGCAACCTTGCCCAGAACCACGACCCCAAACGTCCGCCACGGCGAAAACGGTCTGGATGTTTTTGGCAGTTTCATTCGGAATCAGTAGCGCAGGCGTGGGTCCACATTCGATCCGTGGATGGCGGTGTGACAACCGGAGGTCCAGCAGGTGCCGACCTGCAAAAACGGGGTGTGATCGGTGTTGCCAATATAGACGTGTCCGGTGGGAACGGTCGGCCCCTGCACCTGGGCGTGGCAGCGCAGGCAGAGATTCGGGTCGCTGACCAGCAGCAGCTTGCGATTGATCGAGCCGTGCGGGTTGTGGCAGGTGGTGCAGCCTTCGCGCAACGCCTCGTGCGCGAACACAAAAGGCCGGGTCTGGGCTTGATGGCATTGCGCGCAACTTTCATTTTGCCGCGCCATGGCCAGTCCGCCCGCCGGTTTGAAAACATCCCCGCCGTGGGGGTCGTGGCAATCGCCACAGTGCAGGCGGCCTTCGCTTAGCGGATGGTGCTGCGGCAGGCTGAATTCGCCCCGGACATCGAGATGGCATTGAAAACAGGATTCCGGCGACTTGCCGGGATTGATGATGAACTGCGGAAGCCCGCCGGATTCAATGTGTTTGCTGCCCGGCCCATGACAGGATTCACAGCCGCTCTGCCCCGCCATGGCGGGGTGGGCGGGCTGCAGCCGCGCGTGGGGGCTGGCGGGAAATTTCCGCACGATGCCGGCGTGGCAATCCGCGCAGGCACGGTTGCCGGCGTAATGTGCCCCGGGGATTTCCAGCGGGGCCACCACGGTTGGCGGCGTGGTGGAACAGGACATCAAGAGGGCCATGAGGGTCATGAGCCCCAACCCGGAGGCGAGGACGCGTCTCGATTTCATGGGTCCGGATTGCTGGCCAATGAGTTGGTCGCCCCGGCTGCCTTGATGATTTCCGTGACAATTTGATCGGACAAGTCACCCCCGGTCGGAAAGACCATTTGCAGATGGCCCGAGGCGTCAATGATCAAGGTGCGGAAATTGTGGTTGAAGGTTTCGCCATCGGCGCTGATGGTCATGCCGCACTCGCGCGCCAGCTGGCTCATCTGTGGTGCCGGGCCGGTTAACAGGCTCCAATGCGCGGGGTCGTATTGGTAGCTTTTGCCATAGGCCAGGAGCATGGCTGGCGAGTCAAACTCGGTGTCGAACGAGAAGGAAAGGAAATGCCAGTTGGCGGGCGCATTGGTCATGGCGGCCAGTTTTTGGGAGGCTGCCTGAAAATTCCGGGACAGGCGCGGGCAGTAATCCGGCAGCGGACAGCGCGAATAGAAAAAGGTGATGGCCAGCGCCTGGCCCTGGAAATCGGCCAGGCGGACGGCCTGGCCCAGCTCATTGGTGAACTGGCAGTGCAGCAATTCTGATTTTGATCGCATTCGGGCGGGTTGGTTGGTCTTGGCCGCAGATAATTGACTGGTGCCGGTCTTGGTGAACCGGTCCACCCAGCTTTCGGTTTCGGTGACGTGCAATTGAAACGTGATTTCATCGCCGCCCTGCAAGCCGGCGACCGCTTCCGGGTTGCGGACCTTGAACGGCATGGTCATGGCATCCATGAACCCGGCGATGGCCTCGTGCCGGATGACGATGACATGGGTGTCTGGCCGGAGTTCCTGGACCACGCCGCGGGCGGTGAACACGCGGGCGCTGTTGGTGGACGGTGATGCGGACAGCGTACCGGGTGAGACCAGCAAAATGAACCACGATACGCTGAGGAGGAAGAGCCATGATGGCATAAGGTTTGGGGGCGGGGTTCAAGGATTCGGCAAACGGCCAACGCGATAAAAGGCACCGCCGGGAACCGGGTTGGGGTCGGTGAAGTTCACCGGACTGCTGGCCGCCGTGTTGGTGACGAGCGACAGCCAGTTGCCCGCCGCCAGATTGGTGGAGCGCTGGATGACATATTGCAGGCCAATATCGGGGTTGTAGCTGAAGCCAAAATTGGCCTTCGCCGCCAGCTGCGGAGTGATCGTGACCGGGGTGGCGGTGATGACATTCAGGGTGATGGAATTGGTTGCGCTCAGGCCGCCATTGTCCGTGGCCACGGCGGAGAACGTGTAATTGGCGGCGGCCAGATTATTCACCGCCAAAGAGAACGGCGGCGAAGTGAGATGGCCCAGCAAGGTCGTTCCCTGGAAAAATTGGACATTGGTCACGGTGCCATCGGAATCCGCTGCATTGGCCGCGAGGATGATGGAAGCGGGGGCGCACAGCGTGCTGCCGCTGGGCGGGTTGGTCAGGGTGACGGTGGGGGGATTGTTCGCGGCGGTGACGACGATGGTGCCTTTCATGCCGTTTTCGAAATGAAAGGGAACCGAGCAATAATAGGGAAACGTACCGGCGGAGTTGAAGGTGTTCGTGAAGGAGTGCGGCGGGCTGTTCAGGCTCGAATCCCACAATCCGTTGGGCGAGGCCGTGGAGCCGCTGGTGGTGCCGCTGGTGGTGGAGTGCGGGCCGCCGCTCCAACTCCAGATCACGCTGTCATGCTGGGCGATGGTGGCCGTCGCGGGCACGAAAACCAGGCCGCCGCTGCCCACCAAAACCGTGGTGGTCGCGCCGGGGGCAGGGAGGGTGAGGCCTAAAACCAAGGCGTAACCGAGGTTTCTCGCAAGTTTTTTCATCATTTTCATGGTTGGATTATTCTAATTTTTGTAACGTTGTCGTATATGAGAGGCATGAAGTGTCGTTTTGTTCCCATGAATTAATATTTGTTTTTTGGGAACCTTTCAGCCTCTGGCTGCTCATATAGAGGATGCCGCGCTATGGCCGACAACATGGAATTTGAAAGCCTGGTGACGCGTTTTTACGCGTCGCTGTACCAGTTTGCTTTCAGCCTCACGCGCACTGAGGCGGATGCCTGCGATTTGACGCAGCAGACGTTTTCCATTTGGGCCGCGAAGGGGCATCAATTGCGGGATGCCACCAAGGTGAAAACGTGGCTGTTCACGACGCTCCATCGCGAGTTTCTGGAGTCGCGGCGAAGGCTGACGCGCTTTCCGCATTGCGACCTCGAAACGGCGGAGGCCGAACTGCCGGTCGTGACCCCGGCCGCCGTGAGCCTGCTGGATACCACCCGGGTGCTGGATATTCTGGCCCAGCTGGAGGAGACGTTCCGGGCGCCGGTGGCCTTGTTTTATTTGCAAGACTGTTCCTACAATGAAATCGCCGACATTCTCCAAGTGCCGCTGGGCACGGTGAAATCGCGCCTTGCGCGCGGCCTGAGCCAACTGCAACACCTGCTGGCGCGCGACATTGCCGTCGGCGGACATCCCCCTCCTGATCTGTGAACCGCAACGAAGCCAAACAAATCCTGCTGCTGTACCGGCCCGGCACCGCCGATGGGGACGACCCGCAGGTCGCGGAGGCGCTGGCGTGGGCGCAGCGGGACGCCGAACTGGCCCGCTGGCTGGAACAAGTCTGCGCCCAGCAGATCGCGCTGCGCGCAAAATTCCGGCAGCTCGAGCCGCCGGCGGGGTTGATGGAGCAAATCATTTCCGAGCAGGCCGCCAGCCGGCGGCGACCGCTTGGGCGGCCCAAGGTGTTGCTGGGGCTGGCGGCGATGCTGGTGGCGGTGCTGGTGGCGGTGCTGGCCGCCGGAGGGTTTTGGCTGCATCCCCAGCCGCAGCGCGCGAATGACAACACCCTGGTCATTTTTCAGAACCGGATGGCGAGCGCGGCGCTGCGCGGCTATGCCATGGATTTGACCACCGGTGATGCGTCTGGTATCCGCGACTATCTGGGACACCACGCGGCGCCGGCGGATTATGTTTTGCCGCCCGCGCTGCAAAAAGCGGGCCTGGCTGGCTGCGCCATTCAAGGCTGGCAGGGAACGAAGGTGGCCATGATCTGCTTCCGGACCGGCCAGCCGCTGGCCACCGGGGCGCAGAGTGATCTGTGGCTGTTTGTCGTGGATCGCGCCTCGGTCGCCGGGGCGCCGGCGGGAAGCCGGCCGCAATTTGCCCGGGTCAACCGGCTGAATACCGCCATCTGGACCCAGGGGGACAAGTTGTATTTGCTGGGGGCGACGGGCGATGAAGCGTTGTTGCGGAGCTTTCTTTGAGCCCCGCGTTAATAGGCGTTAATAGGTTTTGGCGCTCATGTGCTCCAGCATCCAATAGAAATCCTGGGTGGCGGCGGCGGGCAGGGCGATGGGCAGATTGGCCGCGTCGGGCGCGGGCGGGCGCACGGTGTTGGGATCCTGCCAATGATGCAGCGCGGCGTGGCCATCCGCAAACGTAAAGGCGGTGGAATCGTTGTGGTAGGTGGCCGGCAGATGCAGCCATTCCGCGGGGGTGGAGGCGGAGGCAGAATAGGTGCCGGGAGCATAGTTCGGAGCCTTGTTCAGGAAGTAGCCGTCCGTGATGCTGTCGGGGTGTTCATCCAGAAACACAAAGATATCGGCGGGGGCCGGGATTTGGGCGAGCTTGAAAAACTGCGTGTAGCCGGGATTGTTCACGTTCACCCCGGTGGCGGAAAACTGGCCCGCGTTGCCCACCATGGCGTTCATGGAGTAGCTGCGAATGCGCGCCGGCCAGCCGGCGGCACGCTGGATCGTGCTCAACGCCTGGTCGTTCGGGCAGCGGTATATCCGGGTGACTCCGCTGGCATAAGGTCCCAGGCTGGCGGCGGTGAGGGTGGCGGTATTGGTGTTGTCCGGGCTCAAATCCCAGGTCATGACGTTGTTGACCCAGTTCAGATTGCTGCGGAAGGATGACCCCGCCATGCCCAGGTTGTAGGGCAGCCGGTCGTTTTGATCGCCGGCGTAGAGCAGCCAGGCCAGGCCCAGTTGCTTGGTATTGTTCAGGCAAATGATGGCTTGCGCCCGCCCGCGCGCTTTGGCGAAGGCCGGCAGCAACAGGCTCGCCAGCACGGCGATGATCGCGATCACCACCAGCAGTTCAACCAGCGTAAAGCCAGCCGGTTTCCGGCTGGCGGTCGCGGAACCGCGCGGGTGAAACAATGCAGGCATGATTAGGAAGGATTGAAATCCTAGTGAGGATTTCTTACGCCAAATTTTTGGCCCTGTCAAGGCTGGAAACATTTTCCCTTTTTCGGGGCAGGGTGGCACGGGCCACTGGCCCGTACCGTCCGGCGACCCGCCGGACGGAACGAGTGAGGCGCTCTTTTTGCCTGCGGAGACCGGTTCCCAAACCCTCCATTCATTTCGGCGGTTGAATCTGTTGCCTGCGGACGAAAAAACTGACTATCCTGCCCGCCAGATGATTCAACTGACGGGCCACGATCTGACGCTGGGAGAGCTGCAACAAATCGCCTTTGCTCGCAGCGAATGCGAAATCCCGGCGTCCGCGCGCGAACGGATGGCGGCGAGCCGCGCGCTGGTGGAAAAAGTGGCGGCGGAGCCCCGCGCCATTTATGGCATCAACACCGGGTTCGGCCCGTTGAGCGGCACGCGGGTGGCGGCGGCGGACCTGGAACGGCATCAATTGAATCTGCTGCATCACCTTTCGGTGGGGCAGGGGAGACTGTTTTCGGCGGTGGAAACGCGCGCGATCATGGCCGCGCGCGCCAACGCGCTGGCGCGCGGTTTTTCCGGCATCCGCCCGGCGGTGGTGGAATTGCTGGTCGCCGCGCTGAATCGCGGGTTGCTGCCGGAGATTCCCAGCGAAGGCTCCGTGGGGGCGAGCGGGGATTTGGTGCCGCTGGCGCACCTGTCGCAATTGTTGATCGGGCACGGCCATGTGCGCGTGGGGGAAATCCGCCGGCCGGCGGCGGCGGCGCTCGCGGAGCATGGGTTGCGGCCGGTGACGCTGCAATGCAAGGAAGGTCTGGCGCTGGTCAACGGCACCTCGGTGATGACGGGGCTGGCGGCGCTGGCCACGCGGGAGGCCGGTGAATTGCTGGGTTGGATGACGCTGCTTTCGGCCAGCTTGTTTCAGGTGCTGTGGGCGTCGCCGGAGGTGCTGTGCGAGCAGGTCCACAAGGCGCGCGGGTTTCGCGGCCAGGCGGACGTGGCCGCGCGCATGGCGGCGCATTTGCGGACGCATCCGAAATACCGGACGGACATTGATGAGCATCAATGGGGTTCGCACGCCAAGCCGGTGGATCCGGGCGTGGAAATCCAGGACCCGTATTCCGTGCGGTGCGCCCCGCAGATTCTCGGGGCGTTTCGCGAGGCGCTCTGGCACATCGAACAGGTGGTGGAACGCGAGTTGAATGCCTCGACCGACAACCCGCTGGCCTTTCCGGCGACGCAATCCATCATTCATTGCGGCAATTTTTACGGGCAGCAGATCGCCATGGCCTGCGACTATCTGCGCATCGGCCTGGCCAAGTGCGCGCTGTTGCTGGAACGCCAGCTCGAACGGCTGGTGAACTGGCGTTACAGCCTGGGTTTGCCGGCGCTGCTGGCGGGCGGGAATCCCGGGTTGAACTCGGGGTTCATGGGGGTGCAACTGCTGGCCACCTCGCTGGCCGCCGAATGCCGGATGTTGAGCGCGCCCGCCAGTGTGCAAACCATCCCGACCAACGCCAACAACCAGGACGTGGTGAGCATGGGCACGATCTCCGCCCGGATGACGCGCGAACTCACGGAGAAAGTCTGGAAGCTGGCGGCCATTCAGACGCTGGCGCTGTGCCAGGCCGCGGATTTGCGCGGCGACGGCGTCATGGGCGGCGATTACGCCCGGCTGCATGGATTGGTGCGCGGCGTGTCGGTGCAACTCGCCGAGGATCGTCCGTTGCAAACGGATATTGAACGGGTCAACGAATTGCTGCGCTCGCCCGCAGTGCAGGCGCAACTGATTCCGCCCGCCAAGTCGGCCTCATAACCCGGATATATCATAGTGAAGTCGGCCAAAACCACGCATACCCTTGTAGCGCAGGCTTCCCAGCCTGCCGTATCGCAGGTTTCCAAACCTGCGTGCCGTGTCTTTTCAACCACGCATTCGAACGTGTTAGCGCCCCTCATTTCATGGGGTGATTCACGTCTCTTTCCAAATGGGCTATGAAATATCCAGGCTCGCGTCTCTTTCCAAACCAAACCTCATGAGCGCCAGTGTTCCCCTTGAAAATGGCGCGGTCCGCTGGTCGGGACGCTCCCGTGGGGGCGTGTTTGGCAACTGGTGGTTCATCCAGCTGGTGCGGTTTCTGGGGCTGCGCTGGGCGTACGGGCTTTTGGTTTTCGTTGCGGGCTATTTCACGCTCGCGAATCCGGCGGGTTACCGCAGCTCGCGGGATTTTCTCCGGCGGGTGCTGGGGCCGCAGCCGTTTTGGAAGTGGCCCGTGCTGGTTTACCGGCATTTTTTTTCGTTTGGCGTCACGTTGCTGGACCGGCTGGCGGTGATCATGGACCGCACCAAAATCAAGTGTACGCACGAGGGGGAGTTTTTGTTCCGGGAATGCCTGGAGCGCGGTCAGGGGGTCATCCTGCTGGGCGCGCATCTGGGGAGCTGGGAGATTGGCGGGCATCTGCTGGGGCGCTTGAACCGGCCGGTCAACGTGGTGGTACTGGACCAGGACGAGGCGCGGCTGCGCCGGGTGTTCGCGCCCGCGCTGGCGGCCAGACAATTCAACCTCATCGCCACGGACGGGCATCCGCTGCGGAGCATTCCCATCGCGGCGGCGTTGCGGCGGGGGGAGATCGTGTGTCTGCTGGGCGACCGCTCGTTTGGCGGCCAGGATGCGCGCGTGCCGTTTCTGGGCGGCTGGGCGCGGTTTCCGGTCGGCCCCTATCTGCTGGCGGCGGCCACCGGCGCGCCAATATTTCAAACCCAGGTGGTGCGCGAACGGCTGGGGCATTACCGCTTCTTTTCGCATCCGGGCAAAACCATCCCCCGCGAGATTTTACGCGGCGGGATGGAAGCCGTGCTGCCGCATGTCACGGAATACGCTGCCCGACTGGCTGAGGTGGCCAGGCAATATCCGTTTCAGTGGTACAATTTCTATCCGTTTTGGGAGGAACCGCCGGCAGCGGAAAAAGCCGCTCCCGCACCCGCAAATTCCCCATGATGACGCCCGCCCACACGCTGGCCAACCGGCTCCACCGCCGCGCCAACCGCCGCGCGGCCCCGGCCGAATATCTGGAGGCCACCTCGCTGGTGCGCGTGCGCTTCAACGAGGTGGACGCCTTGCACATTGTCTGGCACGGGCACTACGCGAATTATTTCGAGGAGGCGCGGCGCGCACTGGGGCGGCGGCTGGGGATTGATTATCCGGTGTTCATTGCGCAGCGCATCGCCATTCCGGTGATTCATCTGGAGGTGAATTATTTTGCGCCGGCGCGGTTGCCGGACACCCTGGCGGTCTCCGTCCGCCTGTTCAAATCCGAGAGCGCGCGGCTGGACATGGAATACGAAATCCGCCGCGAAGGGGAATCATCGTTGCTGGCCACGGGCCGCACCAGCCAGGTTTTCACCACGCCGGAGGGGGAGCTGATTTTGAACTGGCCGCCGTTCATGCTGGAGCGGCTCAAGGATTGGGAGCCATTGTGGAAACGGCCGTGAATCCAGCGGAGATTGAGTCCCCTGCGGCCAATGCTGCCGTTGCGGCCATCGCCGGTTGCGGCGCGGTCACGGCCGCCGGCCGGGGACTGGCCGCGTTGCATGCGGCGGTGGCGGCCAATGGGAGCGCCTTGCAGCGGCGGGAATGCCTCATTGGCAAAACGCAGCAATCCGTGGTGGCCGGGTTTGTGCCGGAGGAAATCACCGGGCAGTTGCAGGCGGCGGATCCCGCGCACGCCGATTCGCGCGTTTTTCTTTATGCCGCCGCGGCGCTCCAGGAGGCGGTGGATCAGGCGGGGACTGAATGGCAAGGCCGGCCGGCGGCGCGGCGCGGATTCGTGTTATCCACCACCAAGGCAAACATTGAGGCGCTCGACTGCATGGTGCGCCGGGAAGCGGTGTCCACCGTGGCGCAACGCCAGTTGCAACCCGCCTGGCTGGCAGCGGATTTGGCGGCGGCCTTTGACTGCGGCGGCCCGGTGCAATGCGTTTCCGCCGCGTGCATTTCGGGGTTGTGCGCGCTGCGGCAGGGCGCGGCGATGCTGCGGCGCGGCCAGGCCGATGCCGTGCTGGTGGCGGGGGTGGATCTGATCTCGCATTTTGTCCTGTCCGGTTTTAATGCGCTCAAATCGCTCGACCCCGCCGGCTGCCGGCCCTTTGATCGGAACCGTCTGGGCTTGAGCCTGGGCGAAGGCGCGGGCGCGGTGGTTTTGGTCCGGCGCGAACGGCTGGCGTCACCGCGCATCGTGCTGGCGGGGAGCGGAACCAGCAACGACGCGAATCATCTTACCGGCCCGTCGCGCGATGGCTCGGGGCTGGCGCTCGCCATCCGGCGGGCGCTGGCGGCGGCCGGCCTGGCCCCGGAGCAACTGGATTTTATCCACGCCCACGGCACCGGCACGGCGTACAACGACACCATGGAAGCGCTGGCGTTCCGCTCGGTGTTTGGCGAACGCATGCCACCGTTTTGTTCCAGCAAGGGGCTGTTGGGACACACCCTTGGAGCGGCGGGCGTGCTGGAAACCGTGCTGTGCGTCCACGCGCTGCAAACCGGTCGGCTGCCCGGCACACCCCGATTATTGGAGCGCGATCCCGTCGTGCCGGCATCGCTGCTCGCGGAGCCATGCGTGGCCGCGAAACTGGCGCGCATCCTCAAGGTCAATTGCGGCTTTGGCGGCACCAATGCCGCGTTGATTTTGGAATTGGAACAGGACCCCGCATGAAAGACGCGTTGATTCTCGCCGCCAGCTATCTCGGCCCCGAAGGCTTTGGCAACGACCAGACCGGCCTGCGGCCCTGGCCCGAGGCGCTCGCGGAAAAACTCGCGGGCGGCGAACTCGACGCCCTGCACTGGTCGTTGTTGTCGGCATCCGATCCGTCGCGTTTTTTGCGGATGGACCTCATGTGTCGGCTCGGTTTTCTGGCGACCGAACTGCTTGCTGCGGGCTTTGACCGGTTGTCCGAGGCGCAACGCGAGCGCACCGGGGTTTGTGTGGAGAGCTTCACCGGGTCGCTGGACACCGACATCCGGTTTGCGCAAACGCCGCGCCCGAGCCTGTTTGCCTATACCCTGCCCAGCACCGTGATGGGAGAGATTTGCATCCGCCACGGCTTCAAAGGCCCGGTGCTTTCCCTGATAACAGGGGCGTTGGGGGGCGGCCCGGCAAGTCCGGGCGGTGGTGCCAAGAACCACGCGGCCGTGTGGGTTTCACGCCCAGCCGGTTTGGAAACCTGCGCGACCGCGTTGGGCGAAGGCAGGGATTGGCTGCGCACGGGGGAAGCGGACCTTGTCCTGTGCCTGAGCCTGGAAGCCATGAACCCGTCCACGGCCCAGACCGTGGATCTGCCGGCGATATTGCGTCCCCCGGGTTGGCACGCGGTGGCGGTGTTGCTGGGGCGCGCGGGGCAATCAGCCGTCGCAAGTTTTGAAAATACCTCGCGGGTCGTGTGTATTCCCCCGGGAATGACTTTTTAGCGCGATGTGTTGCCGGTTCATTGGTGGAATTTTGCCCGGGAGCCATACCGAGCATTAACGATAATTATCAAGCGTCTTAAAAACAAAATCCGGGCAGCAGACGCCAAGGAGGTGGGGGTGGGGAACCCCGCTGAAGAAACGTGCTGCTACCCGAATGACG
>Ga0302275_10001517_pt1 | contig 24842 bp, 24 predicted proteins | sample III_Bog_N2_2_FD_200229 | JGI IMG/M metagenome (GOLD analysis project Ga0302275, IMG submission 200229) | Peat permafrost microbial communities from Stordalen Mire near Abisko, Sweden - III_Bog_N2_2 | ecosystem: Environmental > Terrestrial > Soil > Wetlands > Peat | place: Sweden: Abisko... | reverse complement strand
GGCTCTCCAGTCCAACTCCCGCCCCCGTTCTAAGCTCGCGCTCAGTCCAGACTAGGGAGTTCGCTTGGTCCATGGAGTGGGCCAGAACAAACGGCCGAAGTGGGCCACTTCAGAATGCCAAAATCACAACTTTTGTCGGGCCCAAGAAGCATTGTGCGTCACGCCAGCAGTGGGGGCAGGCTTGTCCGGTCACGGTTGAGCTCTTGAGGAAGTCGCTTCGTTGACAAACTGAGACATCCTTCTTCTCCCGGCCAATCCGCCCCTTGCTTTACCTTGAGATTCTTCGCTCATGCTTGTGCGTGCAATTGAGCCTGTAAATACAGCAAAGCATATTCAATCGAAGCCGTATTACTACCTCCTCTTCCGATCAGAAGGAGGCTGCCAATCAATTTTGCTCAATATTTCTCCATCAATTCGTTCTTTTCCTGAAGTGACCGCATAGGATGCCGCATCTGTAAGTAGATGTGACAGTTCCCCCAAATATCCCTCGCTAAGGGAGAACAATCTTGTCGCCAGCGTAGTTTCGTGTAGTTGAGAAGGGTTCCGCAAGGGCAGCATTCGCTCGAAACTGGTCAGCAGGCGAAGGAAGTCAGTGTCGAATTCCCAGCGCGGCAACAGTGATGGCTCAAAGCGATTAGCCAATTGAGGATCTGTTTGAATAGCGCGAAAAGCATCGCGGGTGCCTACGGCTACGATAGGCACTTGTAATTCGTTGCCAAGATATTTCAATACATTGAGAAAAATGCGTTGACGATTCAATGGGCCAGCGAGAATAGAGTGGATTTCATCAATCACCAGTACCTTTAAACCAATGTATCTGAGAAGCTTCAATACCTGGAATTGCTTTTTGTCTACTCTGTCACTGGGACGATACGGGGCAAACAGCAGGTCCAAAATCGCATTGTAAAAACGTCCTTCGTCTGGCACTGGCGGTGCCTGGACAAAAAGCACAGGAACATGAATCCCTTCGCCATTAGGATTGTCCACCGCGGGATGATAGCCACAAAATCGGCGCGCCAGCATGGTTTTCCCGTTGTTGGTATCGCCGACAATCAAGAGGTTTGGCATTCGGTGTGATTTTGGATAAGTCATTAGGTCATCGAGCTTGGAAAGTATTAACTTTGCCCGAGGATAGCCAATCCAGCGCGGTGAACGGATGCGTTCAATTCGTTCGCAATCACTCATGGTGAGAAGTTTTTCGGCGGCTTCGTTCAAGTGGCTCATGCGAGGTCATCCATTTCTTCAAACGGCTCAATTAACGGACATCCTTGTGCTGCAAACGGGTTGGGAGCGACCTGGGACAGGTCCGGCTTCTCTGTGGGGCGGGCGCTATGTTGTCCGAGCTTGCGACGTTGTGCAGCGCGGCGAACCGATACGGTTTTGCCTTGCGCCTGTTGCTCGATTTCTCGCATACGGTCGTAGGCTTCAAAAATCGAGCGTTCGTCGATGTTCTTGCGTCCATCGGTTTCTAGGCGCCGTTTAGCTTCACGCAATTCCCATATACTGATTGGCGGAAGAGATGTGTTGCGATAAGGAATAGGGTAGTACGCATTCAGTTCAGGGTCATAGAACCAAATTGTGCTGATGTCGCGTGGATCGCGACGAAACGTGAATTTACGTTTGCGTTTTGGTGAAAGCGGGTCAGGCGCATCAATCCAGCGGCGCAATACATCGTGGTAATAATGCACTTCGTCAATTGCGACGCCATAATTCTGAACGGTTCTCTCCTCATAAGGCATGAGATCTAAAAGCAAGCGGTTCTCGTCGGCAATTCGTGCAGGCAGCCCACGGCCAGGATTTAAACTGTCCCCGAATATTCCCAGACGGAACTTGTCAATTGGGGGCATTTTAATTCCATCGTGCAAGCGTTGATGATAGACATTGACAATGAGAGTCACAAACCACTCTTCAAACTCAGTCAGTGTCATTGCAGCCATGGCTTGTGAGTCATAATTGCCTTTTTCGCGGGCATTTGAAAATGTAGTCCCCGGAAGAGCGTGGATTTCCTTCGAAAAACTTCCGAGTAGGCGCTCAATATGACCACCAAAGTTCGGACGGGCAACCGGCCTCCACTCGATATCCATGCCATATTCGTGACAGGCGCGTTGCAACATATTGCCCCGAAACTCCCGGGCATTGTCCATGTGCAATTTGGACGGGATTCCCCAGCATGGCCATTCACCCTTGATATCGTGTTTGGCAAGCCATTTTTCTTTCGGCAAGATCGCGTTTGCCAGGCAGAGCCCCGTTGACAACGCGCCTGGAGGATCGAAGGATACATAAAAACCAGCAACCATCCGGCTAAATACATCGATTGCAAGAGTAACCCACGGCCTGCCAACGGGGAGCCGATGAAGGTCGTCCACCAAAATGATGTCGAGAGGCGTGTGATCGATCTGCACTACCGCAAATGGCCAGTCTGCTCCTGGAAAGCTACCTTGAAGCGGAGCGTATTTTTGACTGGATGCCTTGCGACCCATTCTTTTTGCAACCAGATGCTCGCCAGCAAGACATTTGATTCGGTAGCGTACTGTGTTGTCGTGTGGAGGGCAAATATTTGCTTTGAGGCATCTTGCCCTAACTTCGGTACACGCCTTTGCTGGAGATCTGCGCTGCTTTGTTAGGAATTCAGATTCTATTACCGCCTGAATGATCGCTTCAACTTCCGAAGTGAGTTTGGTTTTTCCCTTGTCGCTTCGTTCCCGTGGCAATAGGGAGGTTACAAGGCCCGTATCCTCGTAGCGACGTAGCCAGTCGTAAAGGGTGTTTTCATGAAGACGATAGAGCTTTGCTCGGTCAGCTACGTCTTGCCGGCTGCGCTTTCCCTTGTCGATCAGTGGGCCGATGATCTCAAAGCGGTGTAGCGCTTCGGTCCATCGAGCGTCAGTGATCTGAGCGAGATCTGGTCGATTGCCCGAAGATTCAGATTCGGGTGAAGATTTGACGTCGCATAGAGTTGCGTGGATGATGGCCTTTGTTTCAGCGTCAACAAGTAGCAACTCATTCAAACTGATAATATGCTTTATGATGTGTCGGCGGTCGCGGAACCACACATTAGCACCGGGTTGTAATTCCAGCAACTTTTTTGTCGAGTTCATTAGCGAAGGCTCCAAATATGGCTTGTCATGGTCAGTTTGGTGTTGAGGTTTGCACCTATCTGCCTCGTTCCAACCAAATACCAGAATGTCGGCAGCAGCCGTGCCCGATTCCACTCATCTTTGAATACGGCCTGAAGTAGTTCCGCCGGCGTCGTTGTTCGTAATCGGGATAATGAAGCGTCCAGCAAGTCCATATGGGCCTCTTCTGTGGGTCCCTGACGTACAAACGGAAGAAGAAATTTGGCATTGTCAAGAAAGACTGTGCGGATTTCCACTTCAGAGACGATCTTGAAACGCCAGTTCTGTGCATGGGCGAAATGCACTGCTGCCCGGAGTTTCGGTCGTAATTCTGCCCAATTCTTGAGCAAGTCGGACCGGTATTTGACTTCGTACAGCACTTTGTTGCGTCGACCACGGAAATCGTATTTGGCCAGCACGTCTGGCGTATAGTGGCGAATCTTCCCGTCAGCATTTCGCCATTCAATCGTCAGCGGTTGGACTTCGAAGGTTTCTACGGTGGGGTCGAATTCCAGGAGCGCAATAAAATCACGCTCAAGGGTCGACTCAAACATGGCTTGTCCCTCGGCTTTGCTGTGGGCCGCGATACCGGTCACGTTGCGATAGTTTTTCGGAATTCTACGCACAGGCATACCGCACCCCATTCAGCACATAATAGCGCTGTAAAAGTGGATTTGACACATGGAATCGATGTTTATTAGTACGGAATAGCGATGTAATAATCGCCAGAAGGCCGATTCCCAGTACAACCGAGCATTGGAAATGACACTGGGTGTGTTGCTGTAAGCGGCAGTGGGTAGACTATAGTGCCAAATACTGTGTCGGAGTCAGAATCTGGATTCCCTCAAAAGTACCCATATCCAACAGGTCTTTGTCACCAGAGAGGATGACTTGAGCCTTTGCCTGTTGAGCACACTCCAAAACCATGTCATCGTTGGGATCGCGGCAGACGTGCAGGTTGGCTGAGATAGAGACGTGCACGGCGCGGGTGAGAAGCACACTGAGCCGAAAAGCAACCTGATCCCATTCCCAATGGAACTTCGTCACGAGAATGCGATAGATTTCTGCCTCAATCTCCGCGCAGATCGCCAGCGTGTCATGAATGCGAGCGCGCTCCACAGCCAGCACAGGCGAACTCTGCCGACGCACAAAGTGCATCGCAGAGATCCACACGCTGGTGTCAATCACGACGATCATTGTGCTGCAAGAGTCTGCTGCAATTCCCTCTCAGCGCGCATTTCGGCGCGGACTTCATCGATTAGCCTGGGAATATCTTTCTCTGTGTATCCTTGCGGATTTCTTGTCCGCGCATATTCGCCCATTTCATCGAAAAAACGGGAGATCTGCCGCGCGTTGTAGTCGCGAAAAGCTTCGCGCATCAACTCGCTCATGGAGCGGTTTTCCTGCCGAGCAAGAGATTCGGCGGCAGCCGCCATCTCGGGCGGCATGGAGATGGAGAAGACGCGAGAGCGGCGAGGAGTTGTGGTTGCCATGCGTACATTGTAGGACAATGTACGCATGGCAATGCGGAAAATTTCGGCTGGACTCCTACCGCAGCGGCTTTGGGGGAACTGCTCGGGATGATTTCTGTCCTTCGACTGCCACAACGTCTCGATTTTAGTAGAATAGCCGTTGGCAGATTTGGTTTAGCGAGGACGAAAACTATGGCAGTCTCGATCATGGCCGGTATTCCGGCGCTCAAAGAAATCAACAGCGACCTAAAACGGCGTATGGACCAGGCAGTGACCACCTTCCAGGCCAGCCTGGCCTCGACACGCACCGGTCGGGCCACCGTACACATGCTTGACCCAGTGAAGGTGGACTACTACGGTACCCCCACCCCTATCAGCCAATTGGCGCAGGTCTCGGCCCCGGAGCCGCAAATGATCCTTATCTCCCCCTGGGATCCCAGCATTCTCAAGGAGATCGAAAAGGCGCTTCGCACCTCCGATCTGGGCTTCAACCCCCAGACCGACGGCAAGGTGATCCGCGTGCCGGTTCCGCCGATGACCGAGGAGCGTCGCCGCGACGTCTGCAAGTACCTGAACAAGATGCTCGAGGAGCAACGCACCGCCGTGCGCAATGTGCGCCGTGACGGCAACGACGCCCTCAAGAAGCTGGCCAAGGAAAAGCAGATCAGCGAGGACGAGGAAAAGAGCGCGTTGGTGGAAGTGCAGAAGATGACCGACGAAGAGATTCGCCGCATGGAAGAACTCTGCCGCAAGAAGGAAGTCGAAGTGATGCAGGTCTGAGGAACGCTACCCTGCAGGAGCGATCCAGAATTCAAAGCAAGAAAAACCTTCCGGCCCTGCAAGCGAATCGCTTTGCAGAGCCGGAAGGTTTTTTGTTATTGGTTTCCAACCGGTGTTTCCGGCCCGACGCGTAAGAAACGGCTTGTTTCTTTTCAGGCCGGAACCGGTGATACCGACCCTCGGGGTGAGAAAACCGTAATGGCGTGTCGCCGCTAACTTGCTAACCTGCTCATCTCCGTTCTGCGGAGGCTGACTCGCTGCCATTGTTTTGTTGAACTTGCATTTTTGTTTCTTTTCAGCCCCTGCCGGTGTCTCCGACCCGCTACGCATGAAACCGGCGGAGGGAGCAGGGGCCTTCAGGCCCCTGAATGGAGGAAGGTGAGAGTCTGGCCTTTAGGCCCGGGCATCTTGCCCGCCTGATTGTTTGTTGAGCTCGAATTTCTGTTTCTTTCTAACCTGCTATTTCTTCGCCCGCTTGTAGAACGGCATCGGCACCTGTTTGGCGCGCACCTGATTGGCGCGGACCTGAACCAGAACATCTTCGCCGCTTGCGGCCACAGAGGTGGGAACCAGGGCAAAGGCGATATTGGTTTTCAAAAAAGGCGAGGGCGAGCCGGAGGTAATCGTGCCAATTCGCTCCCCATCCAAAGAGAGCACGAAGTACTCGTCGCGGGCGATGCCGCGCTCAACCATCTCCAGGGCGACGACTTTGCGTGCCGGTCCGCCAGCGGATTGGACTGCCAACAATGCGTCGCGTCCAATAAAAGAACCCTTGTCGAGCTTGAGCCAGCGGGTCACAAACGATTCCAGCGCATTGATGGAGTCGGAGAGTTCATGGCCGTAGAGCGGCATTCCGGCCTCCAGGCGCAGTGTGTTGCGCGCTCCCAGGCCGCAGGGGCGAATGCCGAACTCCGCGCCGGCGAAGAGCAGGTTGTTCCACACGCGGGCGGCAATCGTTTCGTCGTTGGGCAGGTAGATCTCGAAGCCGTCTTCGCCGGAATAGCCGGTGCGGGCGATCAGAATGTCAGGCAGACCGTCCACCACGCCAAAGGCAAACCAGTAGTTTTTCAGGTCTTTTAGATCGACTTGGGTCAGCTTTTGCAGCGTCTCCAGCGCGCGGGGGCCCTGAATGGCGATCTGGGAGTAGGAGGCCGAGTCGTTGGTGATCTCGACTGCGGGAAACTCGCTACGATTCTGCCCAAACCAGGAAGAAATCCAGAAAAAATCCTTTTCGGTGGTGCCGGCGTTGACCACCAGCAGGTACTCATATTCGTGAATCCGGTGCACGAGAATGTCGTCCACAAAGCAGCCCTGGGGGTCGAGTAGGGCGGAGTACTGGATCTGCCCGTCCCTGAGCTTGGCGGCGTCGTTCATCGTCACCTGCTGCACGGCGGCCAGTGCGCCGGGGCCGCGAAAGTGGATCTCGCCCATGTGGCTGACGTCGAAGAGGCCGACCGCGCTGCGCACAGCAAGGTGCTCGGCCATCAGGCCGCCACCGGCGCCGGGGTACTCGACCGGCATATCCCAGCCGCCGAAGTCCACCATTTTGGCCTTCAGGGCGCGGTGCGTGGCGTTGAGGGCGGTTTGCTTGAGTTCAGACATGAGGAATCCTTTCATCGATAAAGCTGTCTACTCCACGATAGGAGCCGCGAGCGTTGGGGTCAAACCGGGCGGTGAAGCTTTAGGATGTAGAAGATCGCTGCTAAGGGAAGGAAAGAACGATGAACCAGGTGCGCGGAGTGGTTTTGTTGATTGCCGGAGGGATCGCCCTCTATCTGGGCTGGAGGTTCCACAGCGGAGCCTATGCCTGGCGAGCTTATGGCCTCGGCGCGATAGCCCTGGGCTTGAGCGCCTGGCTGCTGACCCGCAAACGCCGCTAGCCACCTGCGCCACCTGCGGTGGGGCCAACCGCCTTCGGGCACCTGCGGTGCGGCGGACGCCTTCGGCTGGACCGCGCCAATAAAAAGGCGCGGGTTTGACTGCTTGGAAACTTCGGAACTCGAAATGAATTCGAGGAGAGCGCAAAGGGAAGTCGGAAATCTCCTGCCGCGCAAGCGGCGTCTGCCGCACCGCAGGTGCAAAAAGGCGCGGGTTTGACTGCTTAGAAACTTCGGAACTCGAAATGAATTCGAGGAGAGCGCAAAGGGAAGTCGGAAATCTCCTGCCGCGCAAGCGGCGTCTGCCGCACCGCAGGTGCAAAAAGGCGCGGGTTTGACTGCTTAGAAACTTCGGAACTCGAAATGAATTCGAGGAGAGCGCAAAGGGAAGTCGGAAATCTCCTGCCGCGCAAGCGGCGTCTGCCGCACCGCAGGTGCCTTCTGCATTCGTTTGACATCGCGGTGGAATTGGCCGGAATAACTCGGCGTCCGCATCAGATGCCCAACTGCTCATACAGGTCGGCGGCATCCTGGGCGTGATGGACTTCCTCGCTCCGATCAGTCTTCTGAATGGTCTCGCGCGTCACCTTGTTGGGCTTCAGATCAAAAGGCAGAGCCTCTTCGCGGGCCACGCGGGTGAGTACCATGCGCATGACGTCTGAGACAGTAAGCCCCATATGATCCAAGACTTCTGTTGCCTTGTCTTTAACCTCGGCGCTAATTCTGGAGCGTACAACAACATTCGCAGCCATGCCTGATTGTAGCCCAAATGAGCCATCGAGGGAGACCCAGGATCGGGTAGATTCTTCTGACTGATAGAATTACCGGAAATCCACCTCCAAGCCATGCGTGACGCGTCTAATCTGATAGACAGATGCAGCTGCTTGTTCCTGTCGGATGAGTACAAGCTGGGGGAGAGAAAACGTGCGAAGCCGGGTATGGATGACGATGGTGCTGCTGGCGGCATGCATGCTGAGCGCGGGGGCGCAGAAGGGCAAGGACAGCTTTACCCCCATGCCGCTGGACGAGGGCTTCGGGCGCATGGATATCTCCGACCCGGCGACGCCGCCCGAGGAGATCATTCGCAAATTCGCCGCCAAGGAGAGCGAGTTTCGCCTGGCGTTGAACCACTACACCTATCGCCGTACGGCCCGCGTGCAGACCATCGACGACGACAACAAGGTAGACGGTGAGTGGTACGAAGTGGACGATGTGATCTTCGACTCCACTGGAAGACGGACGGAAAAAACGGTCTTTGCCCCATCCAGCACGCTGGAGCGGGTGATGATGTCTCCCTCCGACCTGCAGGACATTCAGCACGGCTACTCGTTTGTGCTGACCACGGAAGAGATCCTTCAGTACAACCTGAAATATGTCGGTCGGCAAAAAGTTGATGAGGTGGATTGCTTCGTCTTCGACGTAGAGCCCAAGACCATCGAAAAGAAAAAACGCTATTTCGAGGGCCGGATCTGGGTAGACTCCACCGACTTGCAGATTGTGGTGACCAATGGCCGCATGGTTCCCGACGACACGCGCAAGGGAAATGAAGACCTGCACCCGCCCTTCATGACTTGGCGTCAGCAGGTGGATGGAAAGTACTGGTTTCCGGTCTATACCAAGGGTGAGGGCATTCTGCACTTTGCCGGCGGTTCGGGCTATATGGCCCAGGACGTGCATATTCGCGACACCATCAAATATGGCGACTACAAGCAGTTCGGATCAACCAGCAGAATTATTTATGAGGGGCAGGATATTACACCGCAGGAGAAGAAGCCGGAGAAATAGGGAACAGGGAGTAGGGAACAGGGAACAGTGTGGCGTGTTTGATATTTTCATTACTCTTGCAACTTGTGCATGATCGCTACCAACATGCGGCTGACTTCCTGAGCAAGCTCTTCTGCCAACTGATAGGTCTCTCCATGACCAAATCCAAGCGCTTTGGATAGGATGAGCTGAGTTTGCAATTCAAAGTCGGAATCGCGCGCGTGGCCGAGAAAAAGGCGATATTCTCCGGTGGTTGATCGCCCATAGCCCTCCGCAATATTGCTGGCGATGGAGACCGCTGCGCGCCGTAACTGATTGGTCAGCCCGAAACGTTCAGCATCAGGAAATTGCGCTGTGAGTTTGTAGATCTCAATCGATAGTTGGACCGCCTTTTTCCAAACCACCAGGTCTTTGAAAGAATCGCCCATGGGGCTCCTTTCTGTTCTCTTGGACCGAACTTGTAACGCGCGTTATTCAAAGAAACTCAGAGCTGTCCACGTAGTCCTTTCCTGAACACGCCGAACTGTTCCCTGTTCCCTACTCCCTGTTCCCTAGTAAAAAAGATACTTCCGCCACCTATCGTCGCTCCGCCCCAGCATGCGCATGATCTGGCGGCTGGTGTGCAGGGAGAAGGAGCGGGGCTCGCGGGCCAGCTTCATGTCGTCCAGTTCGTTCAACATGCGATTTCCCTTGCGGTGATTGCAGGAGTGGCAGCAGGCGACCAGGTTCTCCCATGTGGAGTTGCCTCCGCGCGAGCGGGGGATGACGTGGTCCAGCGTCAAATCTCCGGGAGGCAGAACGACGCCGCAGTACTGGCAGGTGTTCCGATCGCGCAGTAGGATATTTTTGCGCGACAGAGCGCGGGTTTGGTGCGGGATGCGGCGATATTCCAGCAGGCGAATCACCGACGGCATGGCCACGCGGCAGCGCTGGGCATGGAGGGTCGAACCGTGCTCCTCCTCGGTGCGGGCGATCCCCTTGAGCACCAGCACCAGGGCGCGGCGTGCACCGCAGATGTTGATGGGTTCGTAAGACGCGTTCAGCACCAGAACCGGCATCTGTAACATGTGGCTGGACTGAGCGCTGTATTGCGCCGTACTGTCTGCGGCGATGGCCGCACTTCGGGCGATGGACTTTTGCATGCGTGCATGAATCATGGCTTTTCCCAGTGACATCTCTTTTTCCCCCTCGTTAAAAAGATGGTTGGTCGTGCGATGAAAGAATGCTTTCCTGGTGCAAAGTATCAGCGGGCAAGGAATCATCCATGCCGGAAAAATCGTCGAAGTAAATGTCGGAGCCGCGATAAACCGGGCTATAGCGATAAGCGCGGGCCAATGTGGCTACCCAGACCGAGGCCGCTCCGGCCTTGAGCAGCGCCAGGGATGCGGCGCGGACGGTTGCTCCGGTGGTGAAGATGTCGTCGATGAGTAGAATGTGCTGGCCATCTAATGCTGTAGCATCGGTCACGGAAAAAGCGCCGCGTACGTTGAGCCTGCGCTGGCGGGCGGTCAGCCCAGCCTGAATGGGTGTTGGGCGTAGCCGCATCAGCGAGCGAGGCGCCATCGTCAGACGCCAGTGCGGATGGCTCTTGCGTAGCGCATTGAGAGCGTGTTCGGCTAGAGCATGAGCCTGATTGAAGCCGCGCTGGGCCATTCTGGACCGGTGCAGCGGAACCGGCAGCAGCAGCATTGCAGCGGGAGCTTCGGCGGCAAATTGCCCGATAGTCTGTGCCAGCATCCGGCCCAGCGGTCGTGCGGCGGGTGTCATCTGGCGGTATTTGAGGGCGTGAATGGCCGCTCTCATGCGGTCGCGATAGGGTCCATAACAGACTGCGCGTTCAAAGGGCGGCGGAGCCAGGCGGCAGGTGCGGCAAAGAGGTGCGCTCGGCGGAGCGGTAGAAAGTATTGGAGCATTGAGGCGGTCGCCACAGCGTCGGCAGACAGATCCGCTTTGGAGGGGAATCTCCATCCAGCAGGCAGCGCAAATTGGCACGGTAGAGAGATGCGGCAGGGGGGAGCCACAGAGATCACAGGAGGCGGGAAGTACGGCGCAACTAACTGCATCCACCGGACTTCGAAGCACACGCGATATAGCGCGCCAACGGGTCGTTTCCAATGGCGGAAGATCGGACGTCAGTGAACCCAAGTTATTGAGGAAGGCGCACCTCACTTGTGAGCGCCGCGCTTGGATACGTGGAGCCTTGCCCATCAGTATACGCGGGTGTTGGCGGCGATTCTATGGCTTTTGGGTGAAATGGTGGAGTTATTAGGGGGATTTCTGTTGTGCTGGGACGAGAACCCTGAAGTCGTCCGAGTTGATTGGGAGCGATCTGCCGATTCCGATGAGGAGATCTTTTGCAGTCTCATGGCACGCAAAACGGAAGCGAAAGTGAGGGGTATTGTTCAACTCTGCAAGTTGGAGAGTGAGCAAGTTAGCCGGTTAGCATTGCGGCAAAACAGAGTCCGCACCTATGCGATAAACTGCAAGCCGTGGAGGACTCTGGCCGTTGCGTGTGCACAAATCTCTTTCTGGCTTTTTGATTTTATTTCTGGTCGTTCCAGGGGATTGCCTGGGACAGCAACTGCCTGCCGCACAGCCGCAGCAAATGCCCTCACAAACCACGCTGACGTTGGCTGTCCGTCAGACGGATACACCGGTGCAGTTGGCGCAGGCCGAAGCACCTGCTCCGAAGCCGGTGCAGGGGATGGGTGGAGGCATCGCGGGCGGCATGGGCGCTGCTCCGGTCTATGACGCCGAGAAGCGTCCCATCACCGCGGGCGGCTTTGTGGACAGCGGGCCGATAGTCTTCCAAGACATCACCAAACAGGCCGGACTGAGCGGTTGGCGGCACAAGATGGGCACGGCGGAGAAGAAGTTCATCGTCGAGACCAACGGCTCGGGCGTCGCTCTGCTGGACTACGATAACGACGGCTGGTTGGATATCTATCTGCTTAACGGCTCGACCTTCGACGCTCTGGACGGCAAGGAAGAACCTCCGCACTCCGCGCTCTTTCACAACAACCATGACGGCACCTTTACCGATGTGGCGGCCAAGGCGGGCGTGACCAATGACCGCTGGGGCTACGGCGTCAGTGTGGCGGACTACGATAACGATGGCTGGCCCGATATCTTTATCGGCAACTACGGCAAGAATCGGCTCTATCACAACAACCACGACGGCACCTTCACCGACGTGGCTGAAAAAGCGGGAGTGACGCTGGGCAACTGGTCGTCTGGCTCGGCCTGGGGTGACTACGACGGCGACGGCCGTCTGGACCTGTATGTAGCAGGCTATGTACACTTCGACCGCGACAATCTGCCGACTCCGGGCAGCAAGGCGGTGGGCTATGCTTTTTGCCAGTATCGCGGCATCGCGGTCAACTGCGGACCGCGCGGCTTGCAGGGTGAGCCGGATCATCTCTTTCACAACAATGGCGACGGCTCCTTTACCGATGTAACGGCAAAGGCCGGTGTTGAGGACAAGGACCGCTATTACGGCTTCACCGCGGTTTTTGTGGACATCAACGGCGACGGCAAGCCGGATCTGGTGGTAGGCAACGACTCCGAGCCCAACTATTTGTACATCAACAAGGGCGACGGAACCTTTGACGATCAGAGCTACATCTCCGGCTTCGCGCTCAACAAGGACGGACGCGAGATCGCTTCCATGGGCATTGCCGTGGGAGATTACGAGAACAACGGGCAAGTCGATTTTTTCGTCACCGACTTTGGCGACGATTACAAGGTGCTCTTTCACAACGATGGTGACGCCAGCTTCACCGACGTCAGCTACAAGGCGGGTGTGGCGCAGACGACGATTCCTTTCGTGGGATGGGGCGATGGTTTTCTGGACTTCGACAACGACGGCTGGCTGGATCTCTTCGCGGTCAATGGGCACGTCTACCCTGAGGCCGACCAGCACGAATGGGGCACCAGCTTTGCCGAGCGGCCATTGCTCTTTCGCAATGTGCCGGACGGCAAGGGACGAAAATTCGAGTACGTTGCGCCTGTGAAGGGGACTGGGCTGGCAGTGGTGACTCCCGCGCGTGGCGCGGCATTTGGCGATTTGTTCAACGACGGCAAGATCGACGTGGTTATCAATCCCATCGACGGGCCGGCGACGTTGCTCAGAAATGTGAACTCCGACCATCATCACTGGGTAGAGATGCAACTGGTGGGCGGCGTTGATCCGAAGACGGGAAAGAAGAGTCCCCGGGACGCCACCTGTGCCACGGTCTATTTGCAGGCCAACGGGATGCGGATGCGCCAGGATGAGTTGGCCAGCGGTAGCTATATCTCGGCCAACGACCGCAGGCCGCACTTTGGCTTGGGTGACGCCACCGATGCCGGTGAAGCCGAGATCCACTGGCCGTCCGGTCAGGTGGAGAAGGTCAAGTTACCCGCGGTGGATCGGATCTACACCATCGAAGAAGGCAAGGGAATTACCGCGGCGCTGTGCGGCGGGAAGCCGTGTGCGGTTGAGACGGCGAAGCCCTAATTTTGCCGAGTGGATTATGTGATCCATTCCGGCAAAATCAGGGCTTGAATGAGGTTGGCTCACTCCCACCTTAACCGCAAAGAGAGCGGTGAAGGTGGGGCGCCCGGATTCTTTGGACAGGCACTCAAATCCAGCTCAATGATCCTAAAAGACCCCAGCGAGAAAGACCTCGGAGGCGTGAACTTTTTCGCCCTTGGCGCCACACTCGGCCAGCACTGCGGGCGAGAGAGTCATTACAGGGCAATGGGAGTGAGCCAGCACCTTGTAGACCACTCCGTGACGGGTGACAGCGGCGAAGGCGGAAGCGCCTTGTGCGCCCAGGACAATCAGGTCGGCCTGCTGGGCGCGGCCCTGATAAAGCAGTTCTTCGGTAGGATCGCCGGGAACCACGATAGCCTGGATGGTGGTCTTCGCGCGCAGTTCCTGGGGGACGAGCGAGAGCAGGTCATTCTCGATCTGGTCGATGGAGCGGCCAGCGAGCACTTCCATGCGCTCCTGGGGGCGAATGACGTGTTGCAGGACGAGCCGGGCATTGTGCTGGGAGGCAAGTTCAGCGGCAAAGCTGGCCACCACAAAGCTGGCTTCCTGCAGGCTGACGGCGCACAGAATGGTGCGGATGGCGAAGTTGCGATAGCTGCCATCGACGACGTCCGGGCCAACGATGAAGACCGGAACATTGGCGGTGCGCAGAACGGCTTCGGCGACCGAGCCGACCAGCAGTTTGCCGATGGGTCCGGGTGAGTGGGTTCCCATGACAATGCGGTCGATGGAACGCTCGCGAAGGAAGGCGAGAATCTGGTCGGCGGCCAGACCGGGGCGAACAACGATCTCGCAGCGGATTCCAGCGGCCCGGACCCGTTCGGCGAGTGGCTCCAGGTGATGAATTTCGGCACGGGCTGCGGCAGCGTAGTCGTAGTAACGGACTCCCGAAGTTTCGGAGGCGGCAACCACCAGCGTGTCATAGGCGTGGAAGAGAATGAGATCGGCGCCGAACTCGGAGGCCTGCGCAAGTGCAAAGGCGAAAGCCTTTTCGTTCGCGGGAATCTCGGCGGCAAAGAGAATGGTGGAGGGTTTGCTCCAACCCGGTTTCATGACCGCGGTCATGGGAACCTCCTATCTTTCCGTGCGGCACTACTTTTGCAGAGTTTTCAAAGAGTTACGGTGCCGGGCGGCACATGCGCGTGTGCGGTGCATCACCACTGGCCGAACTAGAGATAAACCGGCCAGAACGGGCAGTTATGCCGGCCAATTATCCCGGTACTGAGCCCCGCTTCATTTGATTCGACAGGGGGATTGTGCTCTCATTTTCAGCCATTGTCCAGAGGGTAAAAATGGCGGGAAGAATCAAATTTGGGCTGGAGTGATCTTAATCACATCCTGCCCTATGGGAAGACTGGGATTCTGGAGGGGAATCGTGGCATTGCAGAGAGGTTTTCCCAATACTGGAGCTTCCCAATCCGTTGTCTCCCGGCATTCTCCGACGGGGTTGGACATCCGGAATTCCTAGTAAGATGGAAGAGCCGTCCCCGAACTGGGCCGATTTCCGGTTCTGCCGCCGTGATTTGCTGGAGGTCACACATGCAACCGATGCACAATATCCCCGCCCGCGGCGGGTTGAACTTCGATGAAACACCCTTTTTGGCGATCTGGGAGATTACCCAGTCGTGCGATCTGAGCTGCAAACATTGTCGCGCCGCGGCACAGCCGATGGCCCATCCCGACGAACTGACGACGGCCGAGGCCAAGGCGCTGATCGACCAGATTGCCGCCATGAAGGTGCCGATCTTTGTCTTCACCGGGGGCGACCCGATGAAGCGCAAGGATGTTTATGAGCTGATTCGCTACGCTTCCGAGCAGGGTGTAAGAGTGGCGCTGACGCCTTCGGCGACGCCGCTACTGACGCGGGAGGCAATCTTCAAACTGAAAGAAGCCGGACTGGTGCGGCTGGGTATCTCGTTGGACGGTTCTACGGCGGAGATCAACGATACCTTCCGTGGCCTTCCCGGCGCGTATGCGCGGACCATTCAGGCCATCGAATGGGCTAACGAGGCGGGCATCCCCATTCAGGTGCACACCACCATCAGCCGCCACAACGCCAACGATCTGGACAGCCTCTGCGCCCTCTTCGAGAAGCTGTCGATCGTGATGTGGAACGTCTTCTTCCTGATTCCGGTGGGACGCGGTCAGTTGGACGATCTGCCCTCCGGCGAAGAGTTCGAGCAGGTCTTCGCCAAGATCTATGAACTTTCGCACCGGGTCAGCTTCCAGGTCAAAACCACCGAGGCCATGCACTACCGGCGTTATCTGCTGCAACACAATCTGGAAGAGAAGCGCATGGGCCAGGGGCATCCCCATGGAGCAGCGGGCGAGTATGAGCCGGGAGCGCCGACCACGGATGCACAGACCCGCACCATGGGCTGGGCGACCCGGCGGGTAAACGATGGCAAGGGTTTCATGTTCATCTCCCATGTGGGCAATGTTTATCCCAGCGGATTTCTGCCGATCCATGCGGGCAATGTGAAGGAGACTCCGCTGCAGGAGATCTACCAGAACGCGCCCATCTTCAAGTCACTGCGCGACACCAGCAAGCTGGAAGGCAAGTGCGGCGCCTGCGAGTACAAGGAGATCTGCGGCGGTTCGAGAGCGCGGGCTTATGCACTGACCGGCGACCCGCTGGCCGCGGAGCCGTGCTGCATCTACCAGCCCAAGAACTGGGACCCGGAGACAGAGGCTGCGGCCTCGGCCTTCGCGCAGTAGTTTTTTTGAACTTGAAAGAGACGCAACAGCCCGCCGAGCATGGCGGGCTGTTGCGTTGATGGCGTTGGTTGGATTTCAGGTGCTGTTACGGTGCGTTCAAAAGCAAAGTATGCCGATAGCCCTGTGTCACGCGCTCAAGCCGTTTTGATCTCCGGCAGCAGTTCCGGGTGTTTGTCCAGCACTTTGAGGAGCTTCACCAGTGAGAGGGGCGGTTTGGTCTTGCCGGTCTCATAGCGCGAAAAGGCATTGACGCCGCCGCCAAAGATCTCTGCGGCTTCCTTCTGATCCAAAGCCAGTTTCTTGCGCACCGACGCAATGAATCCAGGATCGACGATGGTCGCATTGATCTCCCGGTTAAAGGCCAGCATCAGAACGCTTATCCGTTGCGATTCATCGTACTCATGAATGGACTCGCCACATGCCGGACAGTAGTCTCCGGTTACGGCGGGCATCACCGTTGTGACACCCTTATAGGTGTAGGGGACGTCGCGGGTCTCACGGATCAACTCGCCTTGCGCGCAAATCGGGCAGTTCATACTCACAACTCCTTAAACGAAACGATCAACAGATCGTCCACCACAGTCAACTTCAGATAGACCTCACCGGCAATGGTTGTGGGGCGATAGACGTCTTGCCAGATGCGGTGATTGGCATGCGTCGTCATCGACTTGTAAAAATCCTTCATCGTCAGCCCGTTAAGAACCGTGAGAACACCATCGGCATCGAAGCCGAGTCTCGCAGCGCCTTCCAAGGCTGTTCTGGTGAAATGCACCCTTTGCTCCAGGACCAGAGACTTGACTCTGGCGAGCGGGCAATGTGGAGTGTGCTTTTCCATCCTGAAAATACAATAACCTTTTTGGTTAATATTGCAAGAACTTGTCGAGAAGGCTCTCAGCTAAAGTAACCAGCGCTCAACTGTTCTGATCTTTCGAGAAATGCATCAGAGCGCCGCCAGCGCCTCGGCGCGCGTGGGGAAGAGCGCAGCGTACTTGGGAATGCCGACCATGGTGAAGACTTTGGCGAAGTGCGGAGAGAGTCCGCAGATGGAGAGCATCTGACCGGCGTTGGTGGCTTCGATGAGCAGTTGAATGACCAGAGCGATGCCGCTGGAGTTGATGTAGTCGACCTGGGTGAAGTCCAGAACTACTTTTGAATGGGAATCTGGCGGTATTGATTGGTAAGTGCTGAGAAGAACGTCTTTGGAGGTGCTGGCGATGTCGCCCTCAAAGCGCAGGACGGCGACGGGATGGGGAGAAGTGAGCAGTTCGAGTTGCGCTTTGGTTTCGTTTTGCACGGTGGTCTCCAACGATAGGTGCGGTTTGCGTTTCAGGCTTCGCAGTCGAGGCGGATGAGCAGGCGGACATAGCTGCTGTCGCCATCGACGCCGGGAACCCACTGGGCTTCGTCAACCAGCGCCTGGATAAGAAATATGCCCATGCCGCGCGGGTCCTGCTGGCCGTGGATCTTGCGGTCGATGTCGGGCTTGGGGGGCAGATGGTCGAGTCCCCGGCCGGCATCGAAAACTTTGACTTCAAGAGCATCGCGGGCAACGGAGAGGATGACGGCGACCGAGCGGGCCTCGATGAGGCGATTGCCGTGTTCGATGGCGTTGATGCAGGCCTCGGAGACGGCGGTCTTGAGGTCTTCAATACGGTCGTTGCGAAAGCCCATCAGTTGCGCGACGGCTGCGGCGGTGCTCATGGCTACTTTCTCGTAGCCGAGCCGTGAGGGCAGGCGAACCTCGACAGTACTGGGTTTTGGCTCGCTCATGGCATGGTCTCCACCGGGCTGGTACGACACAGGGCCAGCGCGGTGCGGTCGTCTCCTGGCGGGCTGCCCGCGGAGAACTCCGCGACGGCGGTCCACAATGCATCGAGAATAGCATCGGAGCACAGCTCAGGAGAGCGGGAAAAGCAATCCATCAGGCGTTCCGCGCTAAACTCCTCATCGCCGCAGAAGACTTCGGTCAATCCGTCGGTATAAAGCAGGAGGCGGGAACCGGGAGGAAACCTGAAGCGCTCGCTGACGTAGGTGGCTTCGTAGATCAGTCCCAGCGGCGTTCCGGAGGCGTGGATGAGTTGGGGCTCCATGCCGGGTTGAAGCAGAAAGCCGGGGTTGTGCCCGGCGTTGACGGCTTCGATCCAACCTTCGTCGGGGTGCAGGCGGACAAAAAGAGCGGTGACGTAACGCAGCCGGGCCTCTTCTCCCTCGCGCCAGTGATGGCGGTTCATGCGCGCGGCTAGCTGGTCGAGTGGTGGTGCTGAAGCGGCTACGGCGCGAAAGGCGGAGCGGAAGCCGGTCGACATGATGGCCGAGGCCAACCCTTTGCCCGCGACATCGGCGACGGCCATGAGTAGCGCGCCGTCCGGCTGGGCGACGAGGTCCAGGTAGTCGCCGCCTACCTCGTAGCAGGCGTCGGAGCGAAAGGCCAGCGAGTAGCCGGGGAGTTCAGGCAGGCGCTGGGGCAAGAGGGAGCGCTGAATCTGGCGGGCGGCGTCAAGATCCTGCTGCAGGCGGGCGTACTCCAGGTTGCGCTGGTGGTTGCGGGCATTTTCCAGGGCGACGGCGGCTTGCAGGGCCAGGCCTTCAATAAAGTCAGCTTCGTAGAGGGTAAGAGAACGGCCACCGGGGGGCTCGATCAGCAACTCGGCCAGCAGTTGTCCGTCGCGGTCGAGCAGGGGATAGGCCGAATTGGGCCGTTCGCCGTCGGAAATCTGGCCATGGACCAGGCCGGCGGATAAAAATGCTGCGCCAGACATCTCCAGTTCGCGGACGACGATACGAAGCACCTGAGTCAGGACTTCCTCCTCGTGCACCGTGGCGTGGACCTGTCGGGCAGCTTCCAGCAACGCTTGCAGGCGAACGATCTGTTGCTGCAAGTGAAGCGTTTCATCCTTTTCGGGAAGCTGCGGCGTCGGGTGCAAAAGGGGTTACCTCTGGGAGCCACTTTAGCACGATGGGTGGGAGAAAAAGAGGCTGGTGAAAGTGAGGTTGTAGAGCGAAGGAATTGTATGAAGTCTTAAATGGGGGTTAAAAAAATGAAGTTCAATCCGACTTTTGGCGGATTCAAGGCGTTCAAAAGCGAGCGTAAAGTTCGGATCGGCTCGGAAAACGTGTTTCTGGTGCCCTGGAATTTGCAGAGACATAGGAAAGAACGTGGAAGAGTGAACTTCAGCAACGGGCTGGCTGGCGGGAATTTGAAAACATTTCCACTGAGCCCGCCAGAGGATGCAAGCAAGAGAGTCCGAACCCAACCTTGGAATTCCCGAGCACATACTTGGAGGTAGTCATGCAACTGATTTACGCAATGCGTTTACGGGCCTGGATGCTCGTACTCGTCGTGGGCCTGCTGAGCTGCGGTGTTCTGGCCTTTGGTCAGGGCACCAGCGCCAGTTTGACAGGCAGCGTTACCGATTCGTCCGGGGCTGCGGTGGCCGGAGCTGCGGTGACCGTCAACAATGTCGATACGAACTTCACTCAGTCGGTGAAAACGGACAGCGTGGGCGTTTACCTGATTCGCCCCCTGCCGATCGGCAAATATACCCTGACCATCACGGCGAGCGGATTTAATCGTTATCTGCAAAAAGGCATCGAACTGACGGTGAATCTGGCCGCCACGCAGAATGTCAGCCTCAAGATAGGCGCAGGCAAGGCCGAGACGGTGACGGTGACCTCAGACGCCGAACTGATCAACACTTCCTCGGCGGAACTGGGTACCACGGTGGGTGAAGCAGCCATTTCCGAACTGCCGCTGGACGGCCGCGATCCATCGAGTCTGGTTCTGCTGGCGCCCGGCACCGTGAACGTATTGAATCACGGCGGCGAAGGCATCCAGACCGGGTTCTCCTTCCCGACCGAGACCGGCGCCAGCGCCGCCGGTGGGCGTCAGGGCAGCACCTTCTATATGCTCGACGGCGTTACCAACATGGACAACTACGACCTGCTGACATCGCCCTTCCCGAACTCCGACGCCACGCAGGAGTTCAAGGTCATCACTAGCAACTACGGCGCACAATATGGCTTTGCGCCAGGCGCAGTGGTCTCCATCGCCACCAAGAGCGGCACCAATAGCTTCCACGGCGGCGCCTTCTGGTACGTGCGCAATAACGCCATGAACGCCACCGACTGGTTCAGCCACTCGACCGATACCCTGCGGCGCAATCAGTACGGCGCCTACATCGGCGGACCGATCAAGAAGGACAAGCTCTTTTTCTTTGCCAACTACCAGGGCACCAAGAAAATCTACAACTCAACCGATACGAAGACGACCACGCCAACCGCAGCCATGCTGACGGGCGACTTCAGCGGCTTGGCCTCAGCGGCCGATCTGGTCTCGGGAACCACTGACTTGAATGGTCCCTTCAAGACCATCGGTGGCAAGCCCAACCAACTCGACACCAGCATTAGCCACTTATCTCCGGCCGCACTTTATTTTGCCAAGAATGGCATGATCAAGGGCGCCACAACTGCTGCTAATGGCACGAATCTGCAGCCTGGTGTGCAGTTGGCCGACGGCGATTTGATGTACACCTATCCCACCGTCCACAATAACTTCAACGAGGGCACGCTCAAACTGGACTACAGCCTCTCACCCTCGCAGACTCTCACGCTGCGTTCCTTTTCCAACGAATTCCAGGCTCCGTCGACCGACGTTGCCGGCAACATGGAGAGCGCCTACAACCACTCTTCGTGGGATGCCTCCTTTTGGCAGCAGATGTACGACTTCAACAACCTGCTGCAGCACACCTGGACGATCAATGCGAATACGGTCAACACCATCTCGGTCTTCATGACCCAGATGAGTGCGCACAGCGGCGCTCAGGAGATCGGCGCCGACGGCAAGCCGATGTGCTTCTCCAATAATGGCGGAGATTCTGCCGGGGTCAATATTGGGGTCAACGAACCCGCGGGCAATTGCTATATGGGCGCTCTCCGCATCAACTCAAACTACGGCTTTGAGAGCGGTTGGGATGAGCCTTCGCAGGAGCTCCGTACCAGCCTCGGACTGGTGGATACGCTGAACCGGCAGATGGGCAAGCACTCGCTGACCGCCGGCATCGATTTGATGCATCAGCATGCGGTGGAGAATAGCGCCTATCCGACGCAGCCGATGATCGGCTTTGGCAGAAGTGGAACGGGTGGGGGCACCAGCTCCTATACCGGCATTTCTTGTACAAGTAGCTCCCAAATCGGCTGTTCTCCATCGGGTGGATATCTGTCCGATTACTTGTTGGGTGCCGCGACCGGGTATATGCAGGGCGCAGGCGAAATTTCCGATGTGGCCGGCTGGCAGGTTGGACCCTTCCTCCAGGACGACTGGAAGATTCTTCCCAATCTGACCATTAACCTGGGCATTCGCTGGGATCCGAACACGCCTCCGGCCTCCCAAGGCGGTCGCGGTGCGGCCTGGATTCCGGGCAAGAATAGCTTCGCCGGTTTTGCGAATAGCGTACCCGGACAGCAAAGCATCGTGTACCCCAACGCTCCGGCTGGACTCAATTTCCCGGGCGACCCTGGGGTATCCAACACCCTGATGAACAGCGACTACAACTACTGGGAACCTCGCATCGGTTTGGCCTACCAGCCCAAGTTCCTGCCGCACACCGTCATCCACGCCGGCTTCGGCATGTTTACCGGTCCGCTGCAGTACTCGGAATATAACCACGCTGCCGACGTCGCACCCTTCAGCCCCACCTTTAACTTCTCGGGATGGTGCTGGCCCTGCAGTGCGGATACTGCCTTGTCAGGTGGAATTATCTCCCTCGATAACCCCTGGGGCGCCTCCGGTGCCGGATCCCCTTATACGTCAAGCCCCTTCCCGGGAACTTTCCCCTGGGCGACGCTTTCCTACAAACCCGCGAAAACTGTTGCCATTCCCAAGGGACAGCAAGTCGGCCAGGTCTTCGACCGCAGCTTCAAGCAGCCCACAACCTATGCCTGGAACGTTTCGGTTGAGCAGCAGATTACCCCAGTGACCGCCTTGCGCCTGGCATATGTGGGCAACGAAACACAACACCTGTCGGTGCTTATCGACATGAACCCACCGTGGGCCAATACGTCCAAGTTTTACGTCAACCCCAACATCGGGGATATTTACGACGACCAAAGCTGGGCGACGGCGAGCTACAACTCACTGCAGATCAGCTTGGATCAACACGTATCGAATGGCTTGCAGGTGCAGTCTGCCTTCACCTATTCGCATACCATCGATGTGGCCAGCAGCAGCAATGTCTCCTTCGGCAATCCGGCGTTGGGCAATCCGATCAGCGCCAAGTGGAACCGCGGCAACTCCAATATGGATATTCCGTGGAACTGGATCAGCAACTTTATCTACCATACCCCCTCGTTCAAGGAGAAGGGCAAGCTGATCGAAGAGACGGTGGGTGGCTGGCAGTTGAGCGGCATCGTCACTTTGCAGAAGGGCAACGCCTTCTCGATTGGCCAGTGGGGTACGGACCCCGGTGTCGGCATGTGGAATAACCGCGCGGATTCCGCTCCGGGCGTAGCCACCAACATGGGCAAGGGCGGTCGCTCGCAATGGGCCAACCCCAACGCAGGCTACTTTAACTATCAGGCCTTCACCCTTCCCACCTCCTGTGCCGACAACACCCCCGGATGGTGCGGTTTCGGCGATACCGGCAAGAACGCATACTGGGGCCCCGGCGTCTTCAACGCGGATGCATCGATCATGAAGAACTGGGAACTGAGGGAAGGAAAGACCTTCCAGTTCCGCTGGGATGCCTTCAACGCCACCAACCATCCGAATTTTGCCAACCCGGCCTCTACCGTCAATCAGGGAAAAGGTACCTTTGGCGTGATCACAGGGATGAACGGAAGTCCTCGTATCTTCCAGGGCGCTCTCCGTCTCACCTTCTAACCGTAATGGCACTACTCCTCAGGCAGTCCGGGCTTATGGCCCGGACTGCCATTTTTTATGGGGGGAGGGCGGAAGCGGGCGCATTTTGGGAAAGTGGGGGTAACGAAAGAAGTCAGAAATCCCAGCCATTCCGACTTTGGTCGGATTCGCATCGTATTCTGCGGGGACTACTATGCGAGGCGTGGCATTAAATGGGCTCTCGTGAATGCAAGGGGGCTTTTTCTTCTCCGGGAATTTGCAGTACTCGGTTTGGCCGATGGGGCGTCCGGGACAGTGTTGGAGCGCTTGATGGGGCAGACAAACGATAGGCTGGCCGCAGTGGTATCGGCGGCCGGAACGAACAGTAGTAGAACGCGGATCGACAGCAAGCTGAACAAATGCAGTTGAGGAGTGCCAGTATGGAAGGAATCAGGATGAAAAATGCTTTCCGCAAGATCGCAATCACAGTGGCGTTGATGCTGCTGCTGGTGTGCGGCATTACCGCGGCCAAGGGGCAAAGCAACAACGCTGCCATGTCTGGTACTGTGACGGACAAGTCGGGCGCGGTTATTCCCCAGGCAACCATTGTTCTCACCGACGAAGCATCGGGAGTAACCCGTACCACTACCAGCGACGACCGCGGAATTTTCTCCCTGGTTGGCATACCGGTGGCGACGTATGACGTCAAAGTCTCGGCGCAGGGCTTCAATAGCCTGCTGCGCAAGAAGATCGATGTTCACATCGACGACCAGATCGAGCTGATGGGGATTGCGCTGGGCGTCTCGGGCGGCAGCACCTCCGTCGTGGTGACGGCCGAGTCGGATGAGATGTTGCCCACCACTTCGGGTGAGGTCAGCTATACCTTGACCGACACCCAGTTGCACAACATGGACATCGAAGGCCGCAGCGCCATCGAACTGCTGGGACTGATCCCTGGCTCGGGCAACACCGGCAACTTCAATGGAACCTACAACGGAGCTTCGGCGGGCTTTACGCAGAACTCCAGTGCGTTTACTGTCAACGGCAATCGCTTTGACCAGGTGTCGATCGTTAGCGATGGCGCCTCGGTGACGGATTTGAACACCGCAGGCAGTGCGGCGGTTACGCCCAATGTGGACATGATCTCTGAACTGAAGGTTGAATCTGCGGCCTACTCTTCTGCGCAGCCAAATGGACCCATTGTGGTTTCGACCGAGACCAAGTCGGGTGGCAGGGAATTTCACGGTTTGGCTGAGTTGACGGCGCGCAATCACGCTCTGAACGGAGTCGATTGGCAGCAGAAGGCCTATGGGTTGCCCGCTCCGCAGACATCGCTCTTTTACCCGCAGTTCCAGCTTGGCGGGCCGGTGATAGTGCACGGACTTCCCAAGCTAAAAGACAAGCTGTTCTTCTTTGCGGCCAGCGAAATATCGCAGCAGCACGTGGATCTGTCGCCGCGCAAAGCGGAAGTTCCCGCAGAAGCAGGGTCGCCCGGATACAGTGGGACGGGCATGGCCAAGGGTGACTTTACCGATGCCGCGTATCTTAACGCACTCTCTAATTCCGGCAATGGCTGGTTGGGTTGGGAAGTTGCCAGCAATCCATGTAACAAAATATGGCTCGTCAGAAGAAATCGTGGGTAAGTGAAGGTTCCGGCAGTTTGGCAAGTGAATGATATAGAGCGAGTTCGAGGACGGGGAAGGTTCGGAAGCCATATGATTTTCTCATGGTGACTTTCGCCTT
>Ga0302275_10001516_pt1 | contig 24859 bp, 22 predicted proteins | sample III_Bog_N2_2_FD_200229 | JGI IMG/M metagenome (GOLD analysis project Ga0302275, IMG submission 200229) | Peat permafrost microbial communities from Stordalen Mire near Abisko, Sweden - III_Bog_N2_2 | ecosystem: Environmental > Terrestrial > Soil > Wetlands > Peat | place: Sweden: Abisko... | reverse complement strand
AAATTATGGCGACATCAGCCGAGTGCCTGCGGAACCTTTGCAGAAGGCCGATCCGAAGCCGGGAAAGGGACGGTTGGAGCCGATGAGACTGCTCAAGATCGAAACACCCGGAAACGGAGCGCCCTGGGGCGCGGTACGAACGTCATTGGGCCAGAGCGCAACCGTTGAGGCGGCGTTGGGGCAGGGGCGGGGGGATACAGGGCGCTCGGATTTCAAACGTTCTTTTCTATTTCAGCAATCGATTTCGAGATGCGGCAAGGCAGCGCGGCATCCCGCGGCAAAGGCAGCAGTCAAGCACCCGATCCATCTGCAGACTGAATCGGCACGAGGCGAGTAAGCCGCCGTCACGGTCCAGTCAAGCAGCGGTAGCGAGCATTAGGAGGCTCCACCACCATGAAGCGCAATCTTTTAATCGCAACGTTCTTTCTGGCAGCCGCAGGATTTGCGGCGGCACAGATCGCGGCGCCCTCGACCGACGTCCTGGGTGCTCACCTGAATTACGGACGCGGCTGCGCGGCCTGTCATGCACCGCACAGCGGCGCCTACGGCAACGGCGTGGCCAAGACTGCCGACCCCAACGCGGGCGGCCTGGCCCTGTGGGGCGAGGATGTGGGCAGCCTGTACGGCAAGAGCCTGACCTTTGCCGGCAACACGGCAGAGAGCCTGCCGACCAGCCTGGCTGCGGGAACACCGGATGTGACCGGCGTGCTGATGTGCCTGAGCTGCCATGACGGCAACTACGCGCAGGGCGCGATGATGCAGAATGCGGTTTATGAGAAGCTGCCCTCAACCTACGGCACCTCGAACGCGATTCCCACGCTGCTTGGCAACGACGGCACGACGGTGGGGAATTATCTGAACGATCACCCGGTGGGCCTGAATGCCACGGTCAGCTGCGGCGGCCAGTACAACTGGGATTGCACCGAGACCAACGGCAAGATCAGCATGACCGGCACTGCCTCGGCCGCGTTCGTGCAGAACTACGGCTTCTTTGTCAGCCTTTCGGCTTACAACAATACCGCCGTGGTTACCTGCACCAGCTGCCACAACCAGCACCTGATGAACGTGGTCAAGGTCACCAACGGCGCCACCTCTGGTCTGCCCAGCGGCAACTACGCGACCATGTTCTTTATCCGCGCGCCTTATAACCCGGCGAGCGGAACCGCGAAGAGCAACCAGACGGCGCAGTTCTGCCGCCAGTGCCACGGTGGCGAGTCGAACGAAATGAACGGCGGCACCGCAGTGACCACGTTCTAAACCCGTACCAGCAAAAAGGGGAGGGGACGCAAAGTCCCTTCCCTTTTTTTCCTCAATCAGGATGACAATCATGAAGCCCATACGCGCAGCCTTCGCTCTTCCCCTGCTGGCCCTAGCCGCGGCCGGCGCCCAGGTCGCCTCACACGCGCCGACAGTTTTCACTCCTTCGCCTGCGCCGTCCGGGCAGGCCGCAGCACAGATGGTCGCGCTGGCCCCGGTGGGAAAGCCGGTGGTGCGGATCAACGGCGCGGTGCTGACCGACCGCGATCTGGTGCGCGAAGAGTACTCGATCTTCCCCTACGCGCGGCAGCACAACGGACTGCCCAAAGACCTGGCGCCGCAGATTCGCGCCGGTGCGCTGAAGATGCTGATTTTTGAAGAGCTGGTGTACCAGGAAGCGCAGCGGCGGGGCCTTGCGGTACCCGCGGCGCGGATGAGCCGGGCGGAAGCCGATTTCCGCAAGCAGTTTTCGACGCCGGAAGAGTACACCGCGCTGCTTCAGGGTGAGTTTCACGGGTCAGAGAAGCTGCTCGCGGCCAAGATTCGTCGCTCGCTGCTCATTGAAGAGCTTCTCAAGTCCGAGGTAGAGACCAAGGGGCAGGTGACCCCGGCCGAGGTGAGGGGGTACTTCGACAAGAATCCGACTCGTTTCGAGCATCCGGAGTCGTTTACGTTTCAGACCATTTCCATTCTGCCTCCGCCGAATGCGACAGCCGATCAGTTGAAGGAAGGCCGGAAGCGGGCCGAGGAGGCGCTGCGGCAGGCGAAGACGACCCACTCCGCGGAGGAGTTTGGACTGCTGGCGGAAAAGATTTCTGACGACGATTACCGGGTGATGATGGGCCAGCACAAGCCGGTTCCGGTGGATCAGCTGGCGATCCAGGTGGTCAGGCCGCTGCTGAAGATGAAGCCTGGCGAGGTGAGCGATCTGATCCAGCTGGACCAGGCGTACACGATCGTCCGGATGCAGGTACACACGATGGCCGGGGTGGAAAAGTTTGAAGACGCCCGCGTGCAACTCGCCAAGGATCTGCAACAGAAGAAGACCGATCAGCTTCGCTCCGATCTCGATAAGAAGCTGCGGCAGAACGCAAAGATCGAGGAACTGTAAGCACCGCGGGCGCGGCCGCGAGGTTGCGCCAGGGCGGGAGCTTGTCCCGGTAAGAAGGCGCAGACGGCTCAAGCGAGCCGTGGTGCACGGCCAGCTTCCCGGAGGCACGGCGAGAACATTGAGAGTTGAAGGCGGTTAAACGGTGAGGGGGTCTTCGCCAGTTGCGCGGTTGCTGTCGACGGGCTTGCTGCTTGTCACCATCCCTGTTGGCGCACAGGTGAAGACGGGGTCGCTGACCTCGAGTCTGAGCGGTAATATTGCCCCCGGCTACACGGCTGACTTTGGCAACATGACGGGGTCGGACCACAGCTGGGCGCTGGGCGGGCAGGCCACGTATGCGGGTTCTTACTACAATCCGAACTTTCTTTCGTTCAACGCAACGGTCTTCCTGAACCAGTCGCGCGCCAACTCCGACTACCAGTCGATTTCCAACGCGAGCGGCGTGAACCTGACGAGCAATATTTTTGGCGGGAGCCATTTTCCGGGGTCGGTCACGTATTCCAAGGCGTACAACAGCGAGGGCAACTACGCGGTGCCGGGGCTGGCCAATTACGTAACGCACGGCAACAACGACACGTTCGGCGTGAACTGGAGCGAGAACCTGCCGGAGGCGCCGAGCGTGTCGGCGAGTTTCGAGACGGGCAGCAGCCAGTACTCGGTATACGGCACGAACGACCAGGGATCGAGCGCGTTTCATGCGGTGAACCTGCACTCGGGCTATCGCGTTGCGGGGTTCAACATGGGCGCCTATTTCACGGACGGCGCGGGGCACTCGCTGATTCCCGAGATCGTCTCCGGCGCAGCGGCAACCGAGATCCACTCCAGCAATTCGGCTGAGGGATTCAACGTGACGCATTTGCTGCCGATGAAGGGGTCGATCGCCGGCGGGGTCAACCGCACCGGCTGGAACAGCGATTATCTGGGCACGTCGTCGACGGGAACGGTGGATCTGTTCAACGTCACGGCGGAGGTGCATCCGACGGCAAAGCTTGGGGCATCGGCCAGCCTGAACTACTCCGACAACCTGGCCGGACAGCTGATTCAGTCTGTGGTTGCCGCCGGGGGCGCGGCGCCGGGAGCCAACTCGAACGATACCTCGAACTCGCTGGACCTGCTGGGCACGGTGAGCTACACCGCAATGACGGCGCTGCAGACGTCGGCCTTTGCGGAGCGGCGGACGCAGTCGTTTCTGGGAGAGAACTACGGGGTCGACTCCTTTGGGGGCAATGCTACCTACAGCCACAAGCTGCTCGACGGCACGTTCAACGCCGCGCTGGGGGTGTCGGACAATACATCGGCGCAGAGCGGGGACAACTCGCTGGGGTTTTCGACCACGGAGAATTACTCCACGCAGGTGGAGGGCTGGCATGTGACGGGATCATTCAGCTACGCGCAGAATGTGCAGACGCTGCTGGTGACGTATATGAACTCGTTTTTCAACTACTCGGGCACAGTGCGGCGGCGGTGGGGCATGTTCAACCTGAGCGCGGGTGCGGGGGCGGCGCGCACGGCGCTGACCGAGCAGGCGGGAGCGTCCAACAGTAGCCAGAGCTACAACGCAAGCCTGGGCTACGGGGCGTGGATCAATGCGACGGGCAGCTACTCCAAAGCGGGGGGGCAAGCGCTGGAGACAGGAACCGGCCTGGTGCCTGTACCTGTTCCGGTGCCGGTGCTGCCCTCGGGGCTGGTGAGCCTGTACGGCGGAGACAGTTTTTCGTTCGGACTGTCGAGCTCTCCGGTGAAGAAACTGACTCTCAACGCCTCGTATGCGAAGTCGATCAGCAATACCACCAGCGGTTTGAGCAGCGGATCAGCCACCAGCGCCAACGAGAACAACGAATTCAATTCGCTGATTCAATATCAGTTCCGCAAGCTCTATTTCAACAGCGGCTATTCGCGTCTGGAGCAGGGATTCAGCGGATCGAGCACAGGACCGGAAGTACTATCATCGTTCTACATCGGGGTATCGCGTTGGTTCAACTTCTTCTAAGGGGAAGAATTCGCGGGTGTCGGGGCGCGGGCCTTGTTCTGGCCGGGGCGGCGCTGCTGCTGACGCCGGCTGACGGCGCGTCGAGGTCGAAAGCCCCTGTGCCGGAGCAGTGGGTGATGTCACTCGACGGCGGCCGCTCCCTGACGTTTGAGCAGAGCTTTAGGTCGGAAGCGGAGGTGAAGCCGAACCGCGGGTTCTGGAACAAGCTGGTGGATGTGGTGGCCGGTGCGCCCGATTACCGGACGCTGGTGCGCCCCTACAGCGTGGCGACGGACTCTCGCGGCCGCATCCTGGTGACCGATCCGGGCGCGGACGGCGTGCATGTATTCGACTTTGCGCAGCACAAGTACAAGTTTTTGACCCGGCAGGGCAAGGGCAAGGACAACATGCTCGCCCCGCAGTGCGTTGCAGTCGATGGAGCGGACAACATCTACGTGACGGACTCGGATGCGGGAGTGATTTTTGTCTTCGACGCGAACGGCAAGTATGAGCGCGCGATCGGCAGCCTGAAGGGGGGCGAGGGCTACTTCAAGCGGCCCACCGGGATTGCCGTTGACTCCGCCGCGCAGCGCATCTACGTGACGGACACGTTGCGCGACAAGGTGTTTGTGCTCGACATGCAGGGCGTGATTGTGCAGACCATTGGCAAGTCCGGCGACGGTGAGGGCGAGTTCAATCTGCCGACGGAACTGCGGCTGGACGGGGCGAACCTGATGGTGGTGGACGCGATGAACTTCCGCGTGCAGGTGTTCGACCGGTCGGGAGCTTTCCAGTATGCCATCGGCAAGCCCGGAGACAGTCCGGGAGCGATCTTCCGGCCCAAAGGCTTCGCTGCCGACTCGGAAGGCGACCTGTACGTGGCGGATGGATTGTGGGGCATGGTGCAGGTGTTCGACCGCAAGGGGCAACTGCTGTATTACTTCGGCTCGCAGGGCACGCACGCAGGGCAGTTTCAACTGCCTGCCGGTCTGTTCATCGATCATGGCGACCGCGTTTACGTGGTGGATTCATTCAACCGCCGGGTGCAGGTTTTTCAATACGCGGCGGCCAGGAAAGCGGCCGGGGAGGCGATCCAGTGAGGCGCGCACTTATGATTGCCGGCCTGGCGCTGCTGGGCGTTGTCCCCGCGCGAGCGCAGATAACGGGCGATGTGCTGGGCATGCACAATCTGGGCCCGGGGAGCAGTTCGCCGATCACGGGGGCGCGGCCGGACTCGTGTTCCTACTGCCATGCACCGCACTCCGGGCTCAACCGGGGGATGTGGAACCAGAAGCTGACGACGCAGAACTACACGACGTATACGAGCGATACGGAGAAGAACTCCGGGCGGCAGCCGCGGCTGGGCTACTCCAGCAACCAGTGCCTGAGCTGCCACGACGGGACGGTTGCGGTGGGCGACACGGTGGCCTACGGGCAGGTGACGACCATGGGCTCGATGAACACGCAGGACGTGCTGGGCGCCAACATGCAGTTGTCGCATCCGTTCAGCCTGACGGCGCCGCTGAAAGACAACGTGGACCTGGCCGCGTCGCTGGCCGCGAGCGGACACACGGCCGATCCAACCGGCGCGGTGAAGCTGATCGCGGGCAACGTGGAGTGCATCTCGTGCCACAACCCGCATGTGCAGGCCAAGGACCTGGTGAGCCTGAATTTTCTGGTGAAGGACAGCTCAAGCGGGCAGCTTTGCCTGGCCTGCCACGACCCGACGCGGCAGGTGAGCGGGCAGGTGAATCCGCTGGCCGACTGGGCCACGAGCGCGCATGCGCTGTCGACGAACAAGATTTCGCCGCAGGCGCTGCTGGGCAGCTACACGACCGTGGCCGCGGATGGCTGCATCAGCTGCCACACGCCGCACAACTCGAGCGGGGCGGCACGGCTGCTGCGCGGGCTGAACGAGCAGGACTGCATCTCGTGCCACAACGGCGGGTCGAACATTTCACCGATGGCCAGTTACGCGAACGTGTTTCCGGAGTACGCATCGCCCAAGGTCGGCCATCCGTTTCCGTCGTCGACCAACCCGCACGACGCGGCGGAGAACACACTGCTGAACAACAACCGCCATGCGACGTGCGTGGATTGCCACACCAGCCACGGGTCGCAGCCGGTGGGGGTGTTTCCGCCGGCGCCGCTGCTGCGCATCTCGCAGAAAAACATTGCCGGGGTGAGCGCGACGGACGGCGTGACGGTGCTGACCCCAGCCGTGAACCAGTATGAGAGCTGCCTGCGCTGCCACGGCACCAGCACGGGCAAGCAGACGCAGCCGATTTACGGCTACTTCGCAGTGCGCGCGGTGTCTGCCGGGGACCCGCTCAACCTGATTCCGCAGTTTGCGGTCTCGTCCACATCGAGCCACCCGGTGACGCACCTGCGCAGCAGCGCGCTGGCGCAGCCGAGCCTGCGCGCCAACATGATGAACCTGGACGGCGTGACGCTGGGGCGGGCGATGGGCACGCAGATCCTGTGCACGGACTGCCACAACAGCGACGACAACCGCGAGTTTGGCGGGACCGGACCGAACGGCCCGCACGGGTCGCGGTGGACGCACATTCTGGAGCGCCGGTACGAGTTCAGCCAGACGCCGACGCCGGGGGGGACGATCACCAATCTTTTTCCCAGCCCCGACGTGAGCTCGGTGGGGCCCTATGCGCTGTGCGGCAAGTGCCACGACCTGCCCAACCAGATCATGCAGAACACGAGCTGGAACGAGCACGCAAGCCATATCAACGCCGGGTTCACGTGTTCGACCTGCCACACGTCGCACGGCATGGGTGCGGCGAGCGGATCGATCAGCGGAGAGCGGCTGATCAACTTCGATGTCAACGTGGTGGCGTCGAATGGCGGGCTGCCGATCTCGTATAACCGCGCGGCCAACAGCTGCGTGCTGGTGTGCCACCAGGTGGCGCACAACGCCAACGGAACGATATCGCAGGCCATTACGCGGCCGGGTATTGGCGTGAAGAGATAAGGGATGGAATCTACTGGACGCGCGACTCGCATCGCATGGACCCTTGGTGTGATCCAAATCACGGTGACAGCTTGCTCAGACCTATCTAATAACCCTGAGAATCTGTTCCCGTTCGACCGTTTACGCGCCTGTTCCCTGCTGCTTTCAGATTGGCAGCCCGGGCGCGGCGCAGTTTCTTCGGAGTGGGTATGAAGCTGATGGTTCAACGCGCATGGCAAGGCGGGGCGGCCGCGCAGCCGCGCGCGCTGCTGCGTTGGCTGGCCGTGGGCGCAGCACTCTGCGTGCTGTTTGCCGCAAGGGCGGGGGCGGCGGTGCATCCGGTACCGCTGGACAAGAACGTTGACGCCGCGAAATGCCTGGAGTGCCACGACGACAAGACCAAGGGCAAGTCAGTCCACTCGGCGATGGCGACCGGCTGCCTGAGCTGCCACGAGGTGCGCGTGACCAAGGACGTGACCCGCGTGAAGCTGATCACGTCGACGCCGGCCGCGCTGTGCGTGACCTGCCACGACGACAAGAAGGCTGCCAACATCAAGGGCACCGTGCATCCGCCGGCGGTGCGCGACTGCCTGACCTGCCACGACCCGCACACGAGCGACAACAAGAACCAGCTGCTGAAGCCGCTCTCCGGCGGGGAGAAGGAAAACCTGTGCCTGAGCTGCCACCAGACGGGGCTGCACGTGTCGGACAAAGGCAGCCGCCACGCGGCTCTGGACATGGGCTGCGACGCCTGCCACATCACGCACAAGACCGGGGCCGATCCGACGGATGAGAACAAGTTCCACCTCACCAAGTCCGCCCCGGCGCTTTGCCTTGACTGCCACGACGCCAAGGATGCGGATCTGCAAAAGGCGCACCAGGGCCAGCCATTTGCCACGGCCAACTGCCTGGAGTGCCACAACCCGCACCAGTCGGATGCGCCAAAGCTGATGGTGAAGTTTCTGCATCCGCCGTTTGAGGCCAAGGCATGCGAGACCTGCCACGCGCCGGCCAAGGACGGCAAGGTTGTGCTTACGCAGCCGGACGTGAAGTCGATCTGCGTGACCTGCCATGACGACAAGGAGAAGCTGATTGAGGGCGCGAAGGTGCCGCATCCGGGCGCGATGGGCGACTGCACGGACTGCCACAGCCCACACGCGAGCAAGCAGCCGGGACTGCCCAAGACCGACTCGGTGTCGATCTGCCTGAGCTGCCACAACGACATTGACGAATTGCGCAAGAAGCCCTTCCACCATCAGCCGGCCTTTCTCCAGGGCTGCGCGACCTGCCACACGCCGCATGGAGGCGACAACGATCACCTGCTGCGCGCCAAGGGCAACGCGCTTTGCCTGGAATGCCACGGACCCGACTCTGCCGCGCAGCGCGACGACGCCAATCACCTGCTGACCATCTTCAACGGCACGGTGAAGCTGCCCGAGGATTACTACACCAAGAACAAGGTTCCGATTCTGCCGCTGCGGTTCGGACTCGGGCATCCGGTGGAGGGACATCCGGTATCGGACGTGATGGACCCGACCAACCAGAGCAAGGTGAAGACGCCGCTGAGCTGCCTGAGCTGCCATCAGCCGCACGCTTCATCGCAGGCCAGCCTGCTGGTGAAGGACCAGGCCAACAACATGGCGTTCTGCGACAACTGCCACAAGAACCGCCTCAACATGATGGAAACCGTTTCCCCTGCACAATAGCCGGAGATCAGCATGACCCGCTACACGCTCAACTCGACACCGACCCGCAAGGCTATCGCCGTTGTTCTGCTTCTCGCCCTGGGCGCAGCGCTGCCGTTTGCCGCCCGCGCGGACAAGAAGAAGAAGACGGATGCCACGCCGGCGGCCGACACCGGTCCACGCAAGTTCTCGTTCGATCCGACCAAGCTGGTGTGGCCGAGCCCGCCAAACATTGCCCGGGTTCACTGGGTGGATTACTTTGCCGGCGAAAAAATCGACTACTCAACCACAGCCGCTACCAAGGCCAAGGCGTCGTGGATGGACCGGCTTGCGGGAGGGCAGTCCGACCAGGAGAAGGTGAACACGAAGACATTTCCCTTCCAGCTGATTGGGCCGACGGGGATTGCCGTCGATTCAAAAGGGCTGCTCTATGTGGCCGATCAGAAGGTCGGGGCGATCTTTATCTTCAACCCGCAGACGCACGGCACGGAGCTGATCCGCAACGGGATTGAAGCTCACTTTGGCTGGCTGAACGGTCTGGCGATCGACGACGACGACCGGCTGTTTGTCTCCGACGGAAAGATGCACCGGGTGCTGATCTTCAGTCCCAAGCGGGAGATTGAGGGCCAGGTGACCGAGGGGCTGATCGATCCGAACGGGCTGGCGATCGATGCGGAGAACCGGCTGCTGTATGTGGTGGACACGCAGCAGGACCAGGTGCTGGTGTATGACGCCGACTCTCTGAAGCTGCTGCGGCGGATCGGGACCGGAGGCAAGAACCACTTTTTGACGACGCCGGGCGACTTTGGCGCGCCGCAGGGCGTGGCGGTGGACAGCGAAGGCAATGTGTACGTGACCGACACGCTGAACAACCGGGTGGAGATCTTTGACGGCGATGGAAACTTCGTGAGCCTGTTCGGCAAGCACGGCGACGGGCCGGGGACGTTTGCGCGTCCCAAGGGAATTGCGGTGGATGCGGACGGGCACATCTGGGTGGCCGACGAGATGCAGGACCGGCTGCAGGTGTTCGACCGCGAGGGGCAACTGCTGACCTGGATCGGCACGGGCCACGGCAATCTGCCGGGGCAGTTCAAGGCGATTTTGGGCGTGGCGATCGACAAGCAGAACCGGGTGTTTACGACGGAGGAGTATCCGGGGCGGGTGCAGGAGTTCCGCTACGTGACGGATGCGGAAGCCGAGGCGGAGAAGGCAAAGCAGGCGGAGGAGCGCGAGAAGGCGGCCGAGCGGCGCCAGAAGGCCGCTGCCCCGGCAACGACCGAAAAGGTAACTGACGCGGCGCCGGCTCCGCAACGCTGAGCGGCACGGCGAAGGTGGATCGAGCGGGCGCGTCGATTGTGCGCTTCAATCAGAAGCTCAAGAGAGAATCGGCGGGCAGGGCGAATGCGGCCGACTTGAGGCTGACCGGCTGCGCGAGGCCGGAACCGGGCTGCGGCACGTAGCAGAGGGCGGCCAGGTTGGGATGATGCTGCAGGTAGCGCTGCGCCGACTCGAGTCCGGAGACAAAGAGGGCGGTTGAGAGCGCGTCGCTGGTGGTGTTTGCCGCTGCGATGACGGCCGTCATGAGCATGTTTTTGACGGGGCTGCCGGTGCGGGGATCGAGGAGATGCGAATAGACCGCGCCATCGAGCTGGAACGATTTCTCGTAGCTGCCGGAGATGGAAATGGACATGTTGCGCAGGCGCAGCGAACAGGCCTGCATGCGGCGATCGAGTGGATCGCAGACGGAGATGGTCCAGCCGGGCTCGCCGGGCGGCGCGCCGAGGGCGTAGATGCTGCTGGTGCCGCTTGAGACCAGGGCCCGCGCAACGCCGGCGGCGCGCAGAAGCGTCACCACGCGATCGACAGCGTAACCTTTGCCGATGGCGCCGAGATCGAGCTCCATGCCGGTGCGGGCAAACCGCACGGTGTGCGCGGCTGGATCGAGAATGATTTGGCGATAGCCGATCTGCTGGAGCGACCGGGCCAATGCGGGCTGATCGGGGAGGCGTCCGCAGCCGCAGAAGAATCCCCACTCTTTCATGAGCGGACCGACGGTTATATCGAACGCGCCGTCTGTGTCCACGCTGAGTTGGAGAGCGTGTTCGAGGAGATTGAAAAGCTCCGGCGTGACGGGCACGGCCGTGGCGGAGGCGTGGCGGTTGATAGAGGAGATCTCACTGGCTGGATTGTAATGGCTCATCAGGTCGTCGAGCCGGTCGATTTCGCGGAAGCACAGGACTATGTGATCGTGAAGATGCTGTGCGCTGGGCCCATAGGCGGCGATGGAAAAGACGGTTCCCATGGCCGGATGGGAGGCCTGATGGCGGAGGAGCGAGTTCTCAGAGGCGGCGGGGACCATAGTTCAACTTTATTCCGGCTGCCGCCGGCGATGAGCCGCGTCAGACGGCAGTATTCCAGGCTTTGCGGAAGTCGAAGCGCGCCTTTGCGATGGGCGTACCCGCGACCTCGACGCGGGTGAGATCGCGGGTGCCGACGCCGAGCTGCTCGGCAAGCCGGAGGGTGTTGTCTGCACGCTCGAAGGGCGGAGCGCCGCGATCGGCCATGGGATCGAATCCCATGAGCGCCATGCAGGCCGCATCGGTGGACACGGCGTTGGTTCCGGCAACGAGCAGGCCGGGATGAATGGGGGCCGAGTGGCGGTTGGGCGTTTCGCCGCCGACCATGGTGTAGATGCCGTCTACGATGGCGAGGTGGATGGGCCGCGCTGCCGCCAGGTCCGCAGTGGCGCGCGGAATGCGATAGCCGTCGTCACGGGGCGCGTTGAGATCGATGGGCTGGGGTGCGCTTTTGGGAGGCGCGTGGGCGCCGGAGTGGAGCAGATAACGGCCGCCGGTGGGAATGAGGGCGGGCTCGTCCTCGGGAACGTTTTGGCCATAGATGGTGCAGGGAGTGATGCCGATGAGGTTCTTCATGGAGAGGGTGACGCCGGCGACGGTGTGCTCCTTGAGCTTGGCCATGGAGATGAAGACGTCGCAGTCGCGATAGGACTGATTGAGGTCAAAGCCGGGAAAGAGCAGGCCGCCGTTGGGGACCATGAAGCGCGCGTAGGTTTTGCCGCTGCCGAGATAGTTGGTGTTCTCGAACTCGACCCTGGTTGCGGCGCTGGTAAAGTCGCCGGGCGTCCAACCGGCGCCGACCATGAACTGTTGCAGGGGTTCGGTTGTGAGCCAGGCGCTCTCCAACAGCCGGATGCGCTGCGCGCCAGCGCGCCCGAGCAGGTGGACGAGGGCTCCGACAACCTGAGGGTGAACCCAGGTGGTCATTCCCGGCTGCAGGTAGCCGAGGCGCAAGGTGGGGGTTCCGCCCAGGTTGAGCTTGATGGCGACGGTCTTGCCGCGGACCAGCGTGTCGAGTCCGCCGAGCTGATCGAACATGGTGGAGAGCACATCGACAACGTGGCGGTTGTACTGCGAACACAGGCCCACCGCGACGCGGCCAGCGGGCGCGCGCGTGGCTGCAAGCAGGGAGGGCGGAGCCAGGGACGCGGCGGCGGCGGCGGCCATGGTGGAAAGAAACTGGCGACGCGAAGGGTTGATTGTTGTCATGCGATCCTCTCAATCTCAAGGACACAGTTGACGGAAAACTCAGGGAGCTCGAAGCTTGTTCCGGAACTCTCGGGATGGTGATCGAGGGGACGCGGGACCTGGGAAGCGGGGCTCCAGAGGCTGGCCTGGTGTGGGTTGCCGTTGACCCAGACGGCGAGGAACCGGGACGCGCGCTCGGCGTAGTTGACCACATGGACGATCTGTTTGCGGCGGCCGGGTCCGATGCCGGTGAAGCAGCCGGTGGTTCCGGGGTTGAAGAGGCGGGCGAGGTCGTTCTGACGCCCGACGAGCAGATGGGTGTCCCTGGCCAGTTGGTAGGGGTCTGAAAAGCCGCCTGATGCGACGGCGATTCTGCCTTTGCCGAGGTTGTAGATGGAGTAGCCGGGCAACCAGCTCTCCTGGCGGGGCTCGATGGCGGCCGGGCCCCAGTATGCAGGGGCGATCAACAGGCCGCCCGCCTGGATGAAGGCGAGCAGGTGGTTGAGCTGCACGGAGCCGGGCTGGTCGTCATCGGCCCAGAGAATTGCCTTGAGGCCGGTGACCGGAGCGGCGAACGCCTGCCGGCGATTGAGGATTTCGAATTGGACGTGGCGGCGGCTGAGGAGGTTGAGCGCTTCTCCGGAGAGGAACAGGTTTTTCCCGCTGAAGTCGGAGACCACGGCCAGGACGCCCATGGGCTCAAAGGCCGGCCATTCGGGGTGATCGCCAAAGAATGCGAGGGTCTGCGCGATGCTCTGCCATGTAGCGAGGGCCTGCGGGTGTGCGCGGAGGATGCCGGCGCGGGTGGCGTCGTCAAGGGCGAGAACCCAGTGGGCGCCGTAGGCGCGCGAGTCGGCGATGGCGCGGCAGTAGGACTGGGCTGTGAGGGGCGCGGAGGAGGGGGGAAGATCGATCTCGAGCCACAGAGACCGGTGGGGGGCCATGCGGCGGGCGAGAAGAACGAACCAGCCGTTTGAGTCGACCCAGGGGTCGCCTGTGGGGCCTCCAATGCCGGTGTCTCCGGTCATGGTAGGAAGGACAACGCCGGGCCACACGTTGGCGGTTGTGGAGAAGATCTGCGTGGTGCGGGCCCAATCGATGGTGTCCCTGGGAAATCCCAGGATGACGGGGAGAGCGAGAGAGTGGGTCGCAGAGGCGCTGCCGGTCGCGGAGCCGTTCGGGCTTGCCGGGGCATCGAGCATGACCGCTTCTAATCCGGCGGTGGCGGCGGCGGCGACATTGGCGGCGAGGCCTTCGCCGGATCGGAGTTTGCCGACGAAGCTGAGGCCCAGCTCGCGCCCGGCGGCAATCAGGGGCGCCAAGGCCCGCTGTTGCGCCTGGTCATCCGTGGTTCCGGCGGCCCAGTCGACCACCAGGCAATTGATGGGCGTTCCCTTGAGCAATTGCAGGGCGGCGGGGTTGGCCCAGGGATCGGCGGGTTGGGCGATTCCGCTGTCTGGATGGGGCGATTTTGCGATCCGCGCGGCCTCAATGGGACCGCAGGGCCAGCGCATCGGCACCCATTTTGGATTCAGGCTCATTTCGCTTCTCCGCTTGCAGCTCTAAGCACTTATAGCCGCTGAACGGGACGCGTGAATGTAAGCTGGATCACAAAAGAAGGGGATTGGCATGAAGAATGGGCCGCCGGAGGAGCGGATGCGAGGGGCTGTTCCCTCTGCCCGGATGAAAGAAGCGCGGACGACGCCCTGGCGGCCAAGATGACCGCTGCTACGGCTGCGCGGGTTAGCGGTAGGCCTGCTCATCGGCCCAATCGCCGATGATGGGGAGCTTGCAGCGCTTGCCGTTGAGCGCGCCGACCACACACCAGAGCCAGACAAAGAAAATGGCCAGCCAGATGAGGATGACCAGCAACCGCAATCCCAGGAAGAAGCGGGGCCCGAGGTGCGAGCTATAGGGCAGGACAAAGTTGAGGACAAACCCGAAGATGAAGACGAATGCGCTGAAGACGACCGATTGCCAGGAATGGAAGCGCACATAGGGCCGCTTGTTGTAACGCCGGATGGCCAGAAAGAAGGTGGCCGGGAAGGGCGTGAAGTAGGCGAGTGCGCCAATCGAGTTGTCAGACAGGCCGGATTTGCCGGGATTGGACATGATCCCTCCCTTCGGGATCGGGAAAAGCGTTGATGGCGGGAGCCTGGACGCGCTTTGGCCGGTTGATACGATCTTCGCCAATTCAAGAACTGATGGGGCAATCCAGAACGGCTGATTCAAGACCAGCTACAGGTTACACGAACGGCGAGGGGCAGAGAGAACCGCGGTATCCAATCGCAGGTTTCGGCGCGTGTGCCTGTTCAATGCCTCAGCTCGTTCCAGGAGAGGGGCGGACGGGCCTCCGGCTTCCTTTCGAGGCTTGCACCAACACGCCATGGTGAATGCAACTTAAGAGCCATTTGCAGGGAACGTTTCCGGGCATAACGTACAAGTCAACGCTCGAAAAAACCACCACGGAGAGGAAAACCCATGAACACCATGCTGCTCAAGCTCTATGTCAAGTTCCAGGATCTGGCCACCCGCGAAGAGGGTCAGGATCTGGTCGAATACGCCTTGGTCGTTGCTCTGATCGCCTTCGGCGCCACCGCCGGCATGAAGGCTCTGGCCACCGGCCTTAACTCTGCTTTCCAGGGCATCAGCTCCACCCTCGGCTCCTACATCAGCTAGAGCAAAACCACGATAACAGTGCCGAGTTGAGCGGCGTGCGAGGTGGTGATTTCTTAAGGAAACCACCACTTTGAAGACGTGGCTCAGGGTATGTCTATCGTGATTTTGCAGTAGTTTCCGGCCGCTGGTGGTTGAACCGGTAACACGCAGTTCTGTCGTTGCGCGGGAGAGTGGGGCTCACTGAAAAGTGCGCCATCACTCTGCTGCGCAGCGGCATAAAGAAGCACGGGCCATAAGGCTCAAATTCTTCCGCTTCAGAAGCTTGTTGAAAAAAGCCGCAATCAACTGCAATCGGCGTGACGGACGTCCGGCAGGGGCTAGAGCAGTTCTCCAATTCATGTGCTCTACTTAGTTGCGTGCAAGGTGGTTTTTTCTAAGGAAAAAGCCACTTATCATCGTGCTTTCGGTGTGCCGCAATTGGAGAACAGCTATAAAGCCCCGTAGATTTGATCGGCCTTATCGGCACGCGACCCAGAGGGTGCCGCGGTCGTGCCCTGTTACAAAGCGTTTGGGTTCCTGGTTTTTCAACAAGCTCGTAGAAGCCAAGGCAGATGCCCTGGCCCTTATTCCCTGCATCAACTTCCCGAGCGCAACCATCCTTTTGCGCTGAGCCTGCAAGCCCCCTACAATGTTTAGAAAGCCCTGGAGCAACGGGAGCGGATCGTTTTGCCCTTGCGCGAGTGGCAGGCTACCGCGGTCCCGGTGCTTCAAGGCGGCATGTTCATCGAAGGGCCTGTAGCTCAACGGTTAGAGCAGGGGACTCATAATCCCTTGGTTGGGGGTTCGAATCCCTCCGGGCCCACCATCGACTGGAAATCGGGATGCACTGCTCGTGACGGCGAGAAACGCCGAGGGCCTGGCTGCGGCTAGGACAGGCTGCGGAACAGCCAGTAGAGCAGGCCGGAGAGCAGGCCGGCGGCGGGCAGGGTGAACACCCAGCCGGCGGCGATGTTGCGCAGGGTGGCGAAGCGGACGCCATTGCCGTTGGCCACCATGGTGCCGGCTACGCCGGAGCTCAGCACGTGGGTGGTACTGACCGGCAGCCCGAAGTTATTGGCCGCGAAGATGGTGCCCATGGCCACGACGCCGGCTACCGCACCCTGCGCGTAGCTGAGGTGGTCTTTGCCGATCTTTTCGCCGACGGTGACGACAATGCGCTTCCACCCGACCATGGTGCCCAGGCCCAAGGCGAGCGCCACGGCCACCTTGACCCAATCGGGAATGAACTTGGTGGCCTTGTCGACTTTGATTTTGTAGTTGCTGAGCGCCGCGGTCTCGTCGGCGGTGAACCGGGGCTGCCGGTGCGCTTTGACGAGCGCCGCGTCACTGGATTCGAGGAGCCGGATTGCTTCGCTGGCTACGTACATGTCGTTGCGGACGTTGGTCTGGTCGGCGACAGGAACGGACTTGAAGACTTTGTACAGCGCGACTTCGTGGTCGAGGTCCTCGACCAACTCGCGGAGGGCGAGGATGGTGTCCGGCTGGAGCTGCTTGGTGCGGATGTAGTCGGTGACATCGGCGCGCGCGTCGGGGCCGAGGAGGCCTGCGTTGTCGACGTGGCGGTCGAGGATGTGGCCGGCCCGCTCCGATGCGGCGATGAAGTCCTGAATGTCCTGTGCGGTGACGGCGTGATTGAGCGCGTAGGCAGTGGGGACGGTGCCGATGAGGATGAGCATGATGAGGCCCATGCCCTTTTGGCCGTCGTTTGATCCGTGGAAGAAGCTGACGCCGGTGCAGGTGAGCACCATGAGCGCGCGAATGGGGAATGGCGGCGGCTGGTTGTCTTTGGGCGCCTCATAGAGGGCCGGATAGCGGACCATCCATTTGGAGAGCAGCATGAGCAGGGCGGCGGCGCCGAAGCCGACAACGGGCGAGATCAAGAGGACCTTGATGACCTTGGTGGCCTGCTCCCAGTCGACGCCGGAGGTGCCGCTGTGCAAGTGGAGGAGCTGGTTGGCAACGCCGACGCCGATGATGGAGCCGACCATGGTGTGCGAGCTTGAAGCGGGGAGTCCCAGCCACCATGTGCCGAGGTTCCACAGGATGGCCGCGATGAGGAGCGCAAAGACCATGGCAAAGCCGGCGCCGGAGCTGACCTGCAGAATGAGCTCGACGGGCAGGAGGGTAATGACGGCGTAGGCGACGGTGCCGCTGGAGGCCAGCACGCCGGCCAGATTGCAGAGGCCGGACAGCACAACGGCGACGTTGGGCTCGAGCGAGTTGGTGTAGATGACGGTCGCGACGGCGTTGGCTGTATCGTGGAAGCCGTTAACGAACTCGAAGCCGAGCGCGATGAGCAGCGCGAGCGCCAGCAGCAGATAGGGCCCGATGCCGGTGATGGTGACGTTGGTGAGGTCGCGCGCAACGTGTACGCCGATGTAGCCGAGGCCGCCGGCAAGCGCCAGCAGGAAGAGCGCAAGGCCTGCCTTGCTGGTACGCTTCTTCGTCTTGCGCTCCACCAGAGAGGGGCGCGCGGGCAGCACTTCAACAAGGGTAGCCAGATCGGCCATTGTTTAGAAGTCACCAATGCGGCCGGAAAAATTCCGGGCACACCTGGGCCTCCTCATGGGGGATGGAACGACAGGATGGGCTTTTGAATGCAGGGGGGACCGCTTGGGCCGGGAGGAACAAGAGCCGGATAAGTAGGCGTCCATAAAACCCCAACAACCGCTTGGAAGCGCAGTTGTTTGCTCGGTGAGCCAGAGAAGAACTGGCCCTGCTTGCACCAGTCTACACCGGACCGGGGGGGGAAAGGGAAGGCGGGAGGGCTCCCAAATCAGGAAATTGCGGTGAAAAAAGGAAAGCAGAGCCGGGTTGAGGGGCTAGAGGGCGGCGGTGTGTTGTGCGAACCAGGCGGTGAGTTGGGCCGCAGAGATTTGGCCGGCAGCGAGGGCCAATATCGTCAGGTAAGCCTCCTCCTGGCTGGCAGTTACCTCAAGGCCGTTGACTTCAAGGAATGCAAACGAGACGACCAGGGCTGTCCTCTTGTTGCCGTCTACGAACGGACGATTGGACGAGATGCCAAAGGCATAGGCGGCGGCCAAAGCCGGGAGCGAGGGCGCGGAGTCGGCATAGGCCCAGAGATTTTTGGCGCGAGCAAGGGCCGAATCGAGCAGACCTTCGTCCCGAACGCCAGCGGAGCCCCCATGAGCTGCGAGTTCCAGGTCATGCGCAATGATTGCGTCCGCGATGTCCATCCACAGGGGTTCGTGCATTACTCGGCCAGCTTCCGCAGCGCGTCGCGATACTTGCGCATGACCTTCTCACTGGCCTCCAGCTTGCGCATGAATTGGTCATCGTAAGCGGTCAGGTGCGCGCCGAACGGAGTTTCGGATAAACAGATCGAATCGCCCTTCTCAACATTGAGCCAGGCCAGAACTTCTTTGGGCAGGATGATTCCGGCGGAGTTGCCGATTGCGATGATCTTGGTGGTGGTGGCCATGAGGAGCCTCCTCGCTGGCCTGATTATAACATTCGTTATAACTTCCTAGCGCCAGTCGTCGCGGGCGTTGGCCAGCCCCTCGTCCATTACGGCGTCGAAGCTGGTGTGCTTCTTGATGAAGATGTCACTGAAGGCCTTGTCCTGGCGGAGGAGGATGGCCTGGAGGCGGACCAGCTCAAGGAGCGCCAGAAAGGTGGCGATGAGGGCGCGGGGGGAGTGGGTATGGCTGAGCAGGCGGCTGAGCGAGACCGGCTTGTCTTCCATGTTGAGGCGGCGGCCGAGGAAGCGGATCATCTGGCCGACGGTGACCGTGTCTTCTTCGACATTCATCACGGGACGGTTGCGAGCGCGGTCGAGGATGTCGCGGAAGATGCGCACCAGGTCGACGGTGTCGGCGGCGATCTCCGGCTCGGCGGCGGCATCGTCTTTGAACTCCTTGAAGCCGGGATTGCTCCAGGTGGCGGCTTCGAGCATCTGCTTCTGCTGGAGCATCTGGGCGGCGTTTTTGAAGCGCTCATGCTCGAGCAGGCGCTCGACGAGCTCGCGGCGGGGGTCTTCCGGCGCTTCATCCGGCCCGGCGCCGGCGCGCGGCAGGAGCATTTTGCTCTTGATGTGGATGAGCAGCGATGCGGTGTAGATGAACTCGCCGGCGACGTCGACGTCAGAGCTTTTGAGCTGGTTGACATAGGCCAGGAACTGGGCGGTGATGCGGGCAATCGGGATGTCGTAGATGTCGATGTCCTGCTTGCGGATGAGGTCAAGGAGGAGGTCGAGCGGTCCGTCATAGACGAGGCCCACGCTGACCGAAAACGGCGACTCCTCGGAGCTCTGGTCGCGCTTTTTTTGCTGCGCGGCGGCTTTGGCGGCGGCCTTCTCGTCGGGGTGCGGCTGGACGGCGAGGACCAGCGGGGGCGCTTCAGGTGCGGCAGGCGCGGTGTTCCCAGCTTCCTGGGGATTGTTCGGGTTGGCGTTCTCGTCCGTCAATGTATTTCGACTTCCTTCTTCGCTGGTCTGTGTCGCGCATGCCCTGCGGGCGCGGTCAGGGCATTTGCATGGCTGCGCGCACCTGCACCATGGTCTGCTCAGCGCGTGCGCCGGCGCGCGTTGAGCCATCCGCCAAAATCTCTTTCACCTGCGCCTCGGTAAAGTTGGCGCGCCGCTCCTGGATCGGCGTCAGCAACTGCACCAGCGCGTCCGCAGCCCACCCCTTGCACTGGATGCACCCGATGCCCGCAGTCCGGCAACCTTCGTACACATTGGCGAGTGTCTCCGGGGTCGAGAAGACCTTGTGCAGATCGCCGACCGGGCACTTGTCCGGGTCGCCGGGGTCGGTGCGCCGGACGCGGGCCGGGTCGGTGACCATGGTCTTGAGCTTCTGCCGAACGACCGGTTCGGGATCGTTGAGCTCAATTGTATTGCCATAGCTCTTGGACATCTTGCGGCCATCGGTGCCGGGAAGTTTGGGCGAGGGGGTGAGCAGCACGTTCGGCTCGGGCAACACCTCTTTGTCTCCTAGCTTGTAGAGGTGGTTGAACCGCCGCGCCAGTTCGCGGGTAAGCTCCACATGCGCCTGCTGGTCCTGGCCCACGGGCACAAACTGCGGCTGATAGAGCAGGATGTCAGACGCCATCAGAACCGGATAGCCCAGGAAGCCGTAGGTTGTCAGGTCCTTGTGCTCCAGGTTCTCCTGCATCTCCTTGTAGCTTGGCACCCGCTCCAGCCATCCCAGCGGGCTGATCATGCCGAGGTACATGGGCAGCTCGAAGTGCTGTTTCACATGGCCCTGAATAAAGATCGTGCTCCGCTCAGGATCGAGACCAGCGGCCAGAAAATCGAGCGCGACCTCGAGCGTATTCGGGGCAATCTTGGAGGTGTCGGCGTAGTCGGTGGTGAGGGCGTGTACGTCGGCGATGAAGAAGTAGCACTCGTACGCGTCCTGGAGCTTGACCCAGTTGGCGAGCGCGCCCATGTAGTTGCCCAGGTGCAGCTTGCCGGTGGGGCGCATGCCGCTCAAAACGCGCGGGCGAGACGAAGAATTTTGGAGTTCAGGCATTGCTTGCTGTCGATTTCCTTGTCGGTTGGCCGGGGCAGTGAAGGCTGGCTCCATTGTACCGGGAGCCGGGCGCGTGCGGGTCAGAACCTAGAGGACCCGGAGCAGGGCGTCGACGAGGGCCATGGATGGGCCGAGCAGCAGCATGATGAGCATGCCGCCGAAGACGATCATGAACAGCCAGCTGAGCCAGATGGGGATGCGGTCATAGACCTGGACCGCGTTGTACGGCAGGAGGTTGCGGACCAGGCGGCTGCCGTCGAGCGGGGGGATGGGGAGCAGGTTGAAGAAGAACAGGGAGAAGTTGATCTTGATGGCCAGGGCTGCGAGCAGGACCAGGGCTTCAAGGCCGGTGGGCAAAGCGATGGCCATGCCGCCCTCAAAGGTGGACACGGCCAGCGTGTGGCCGGTGGGGCTGGCGAGCGAGATGACTGCCAGGAGCAGGAAGGCGACAAACGCGATGAGGAGGTTGGAGGCGGGGCCGGCCAGGGTGGTCAGGTTGTCGTCGCGGACGATCTTCTGGAAGTTGCGGGTGATGACGGGCGTGGGCTTGGCCCAGCCGACCAGCAGTCCGCTGAAGAAGTTGAAGCCGAGGAACGGGCCGAAGATGGCGAGGCCGGGAAACAGCAGGGTGCCGATCGGGTCAACGTGATAGGCCGGGTTCAGGGTGACGCGGCCTTGCATTCGCGCGGTCTGGTCGCCCAGGTAGGAGGCCGTCCAGGCGTGCGCGCACTCGTGGACGCTGAGCGAAAAAATCAGCAGAACGAACTTGAAAACCGCAATGAGAAACAGAACCGATTGCACGCCACTCTCCCTGTGCCGGAAAGCTCAGGTTAGCATGGAGGGTCCTTTCAATTCGCTTGCAGCCTGGGAACAAAACCAGGTGCAGCCTTGTCTAAGCAGTTAGGCGGCCCGACAATGCTTTGTTGGAAATGAGGAGTACGATGCGGCGATGGCTTGCTGGAACTCTCGTGTATATCTGCGTTGCAGGCATTGCGGCGTCCGGTGCGGCCGCTCAAGATGATGAGGCGGCCAAGGCGAATGCACTTTGGAACCAAGGAAAGCGGCTGGATGCGCTGCCGCTCTATGAAGACCTGGTCAAGGCCTATCCCAATGAGTGGGTGTATGCGGAGCGGCTGGCCTCGGCCGTGGGGGTGAAAGCCGAACACAGCAACGACCCTGCCGAAGTGAAAGCACTGCTGACCCGGGAGCGCGACCTGGCGGCACGAGCAGTGCAGCTTGGCGATCCCGAGGTCTTCGTCAAGCTGATGGCGCAGATCAATCCGGACGATCCCATTTTGAAGCCTCCGACCAGCCCGGCAATCGCTTTGTTCAATGAAGCAGAGAGGGCTTACGGTACGGGAGATTACACGACGGCGCTTGCCAAATACGGTCAGGCGGCGGATGCCGACCCGACCATGTACGCGGCAGCCTTGTATGCAGGGGACTCCGCATACGTCTTGAAGGATGTGGCTACCGCAGTGAAGTGGTTTACGCGCGCGGGTGCGATTGATCCGAACCGCGAAACTGCCTACCGCTACTGGGGCGACACGCTGCTGCGGATTGGAAACGACCCCGTGGCTTCAAAGTCGAAGTACCTGGAAGCGGTGGTGGCAGAGCCGTATAACAAGCTGGCCTGGAATGGGATCACCTTTTGGGCGAGGGCGGAAAAGGCGGTGATTCTGGCGCCCAGAATCGACCGGCCGGTAGCACCTACGGTGGACCCGGCCAAGCCGAACAACATCACCATCGACATCGATCCGGAGGCAATTGATCAGAAGAAGAAACCTGGAAGCTATGCCTGGTTGGGCTATTCCATGACGCGCGCCACCTTTCGGGGCGATGCGTTCAAGAAGGCGTTTCCCGATGAGAAGCAGTACCGCCACTCCCTCAAGGAGGAGGACGCAGCGCTGAGCTCAGTGGCCGCAATCGCAAGGGAAGGCAAGGTCAAGAGGGAGAAACTGGACGAAAGCCTGCGGAACCTTTTGGAACTGGAGGACGGGGGCATGCTGGACTGCTGGATTCTGATCAGCGCAGCCGATGACGGGATTGCGGCGGATTATGCCGGCTACCGCGACGGACATCGTCAACTCATGCACGATTACCTGGAGCGATTTGTCGTACATGGCGGGGTCACTCCGCCACAGTGAGCGAGGTCTAGATTAGCGCTCAGATCCGGTCAGTCGGAAAACTTCCCACCGACTCGCCCGCCGCCACGTTCTGTCCGCCGAGAACGATGGCGTGGCTGGCGATGCGGGCGCGGTCGCCGATGGTGGTGGGCACAAGGGTGACTTTCTCGTAGTCGTCTGCCGCGTGGGTGTGGGAGTAGACGCGCGCAAACGACCCAATCACCGCGTGGTTGCCGATGGTGATGCCGCCGCGGTCGTTCAGCAGAGCACGCTGGCGGATGGTGACTCCGTCGCCGATGGACAGGTTGTAGCCGTAAGTCAGATCCACGCCGTGGTAGATCTTTACGCCGGTGCCCACGTGCTTGAAGATGTGGCGGCCGAGCATGCAGCGGAAGCGGATACCCAGCCAGTGGTTCAACCCGACCGGGGAGCGGTCGAACATCTGCCAGAACCACAGGAGCGGCTTGCGCTCGTTGAATGCCGCGCAGTCGGCGTCGGCAAACTGCTGCGCTTCCAGGGTCACGTTCTCCGGGTCCAGCGACAGGCTCACCACGTTGCCCGGCAATTCGCTGGTCAGGGTCAGGTTGAGCTTGCCGCCGTGGGGCCGGCCCAGGTAGAGCTGATAAAGCTGGTCGCGCACAATCTCCGCGCGGCGCTCAGGCTGATGATGCCGAGTGAACTCCTCGTCTAGAAACTGAAGCCAGCGGCGGTAGACCTCTTCTGCTTCCGGCGTGGGGCGCGGGGCGTTGCTCACGTTTGCCATACGAATTGGACGATACACCAACCCCCCGGGATGCATCGACTCTCCAAGTCCATTCTGCGGAACAGCGGGTTCCTGCCGCCTGAGTCAATACGAGCTCCAAATAAACGAGGGGACGAGCCTCAGCCCGTCCCCTCGCTTGTTTATTCGGCATCCTGAACGAAACCTCTAGCGCTTCCCCTGAATCGTCTTCGGCCCCGGGCCGCCGCCGCCTTTACGCGCCGCCCGCTTCAGAGCGATCTCTTGCATCTCGCGCCCAATGCTGGAGCGGTTGATGGCCAGCTGGATGCCGAGGTTGATCAGGTTGCCCGTGCCCCAGTAGAGCGCCAGGCCTGAAGCATAGTGCCACATCGAGAAGCCGAAGATCACGGGTGTAACATCGCCAGCCCAGCTAGCTCGCGGGTCTTCTTCTTGTACTGGCTTTTTGAAATAGCGTTCGGAGCGCAAATCACGACGTGCGCCGGGTTGCCGAAGAATTCCTCGGGCCTTCGATTCAGCCAGAGACCAACCGAACGGACTGAGCCAGCGGAAATGGTTGCGATCCTCAGCTTGCGCCCCAATTCATGCTCAATTGTCGGTAGAATATGCTGGCAAAACCCGGCAACTGCACCCACCTCTTCGAGCACAAAACATGAGGTTTCGTTGGTTATCCCGTCAAGGAAGGTCGCTGAATTTAGCCTCTCCTTTCCGTCTTCGACGGTTATCCACTCCGGCGCCCTCACTCCGCGCGCGAGGGTCGATGTGTTCGGAATAGAAAGATCGTCGCACGACGCCATTGTTCTTCCCAGATGGACCCGTCTAACCTACCCCCGGACGAGCCACCTCACTGCCTCGTCGAGCCCCTGTCGAGCCAGTTCCTCATTCAGGACGCCTTGCTCAATAGTTTCAAGGACGACCTCTCCATCCGGGAACGAGGCAATCTCAATCGACCTCACCCCGGATGTCCACACTAGGAGGAGAGCACTCCCCGAGGCCGGAACAACCCTAGGGAAGGGGAGAGACGTTTCCCTTATTGATAGAAGATACGCGCGGAGCGCATTCCCAGCTCTATCGGTGGAACCAAAGCTCCCAAGGCCTGGAACCGCCTTGGATTCATGAGTTTCCAGCTTCGCTATCATGGCGAAGGCAACGATCCTCCAAGACGGCTCGTCGAGACGGATCACGTTCCCCCAATTTGACTTGAATGAGACTCTTGCAGGCCTGGTCGGTTTGAAATGTTCGATGATTTCAGACGCGGTCAACGTTGACGCTAGCGAGGCCATGTGCG
>Ga0302275_10001508_pt1 | contig 24909 bp, 20 predicted proteins | sample III_Bog_N2_2_FD_200229 | JGI IMG/M metagenome (GOLD analysis project Ga0302275, IMG submission 200229) | Peat permafrost microbial communities from Stordalen Mire near Abisko, Sweden - III_Bog_N2_2 | ecosystem: Environmental > Terrestrial > Soil > Wetlands > Peat | place: Sweden: Abisko... | reverse complement strand
CCGACTCCACCCGGAGCCAGCAGCTGTATTTGCTTTCTTCAGTCCAGATGCGGCCCATGGCCGGGCGCGTGTAGCGATCGATCAACGGAAAACTCCTTGCATGGGGCAGGCTGAACAGGCTGCGCTCCAACTCAATCGTGGGGCATAAAATGCTTAGCTGCGCGGGATTCCGAGGCGTGCGTGCAGTTCGTCGAAGAGCAGGCCGCGGCCGGGTTTGTAAGGCTGGAACCACTCCCCGTCAATGACCATCTGCGGGATGGCGCGCTTGCCGACGTGACGCATGACCTCGTCGGAGGCGGCGGGATCGGCGTCGACGTTGATCTCGGTGTAGACGATTCCATGGGCTTCAAGAAACTGCTTGGCCGCACGGCAGTCCCGGCACCAGCCGGCGGTATAGACCTGCACCTTCATGCATTTATTTTACTCGGCTGGCGCTGGTACGATCGACAGCGTGACCGCTGACGAGATAAAAACGCTCCTCCAACTTGAGCCGCACCCGATCGAGGGAGGGTCGTTTCGCCGCACCTATACCTCGGCCGAGAACGTTGCGCTGCCGCGCGGAATCCGGCCGGCAGGCACGGCGATCTACTACCTGCTGGAGCCGGGAACCTTCTCTGAGATGCATGTGTTGGACTCGGACGAGCTGTTTCATTTCTACCTGGGCGACCCGGTGGAGATGCTGCAGCTTTATCCGGACGGGAGTTCCGCTCTGTTCAATCTTGGGCCGGATTTGCGGTCGGGGCAGCATGTTCAGCTTATTGTTCCCGCAGGCGTGTGGCAGGGCACGCGGCTGATCGGCGAGGGACAGGTTGCGCTGCTGGGTTGCACGGTAACTCCCGGCTTCGACTTTGCCGATTACCGCAATGCGAGCTATGAGGAGTTAGCCGAGAAGTGGCCCAAGGAGGCGGAACGGATCAGGGCGCTGACACGAATCTAAGATTAGCGAGTCGGCGAGTGAGTACATCAGCGCCGCCCGCGGAAGAAGCTGCGCAATAACTCGGCCGACTCCTCGGCGAGAATTCCCTGCTCTGCGGCCATCTGGTGGTTGAGGTGGGGATGATTCAGCACCGCCAGCACCGATCCGGCAGCGCCGGCCTTGGGATCGGCGGCGGCGAAGACCAGGCGATCCAGGCGCGCGTGAATCATAGCCCCGGCGCACATGGCGCAGGGTTCGAGCGTGACGTAGAGAGTGCAGCCCAGGAGCCGGTAGTTGCCAATCGCCTGCGCGGCGGCGCGCAGGGCCACGATCTCCGCGTGGGCCGTGGGGTCCACATCGCGCAGGACGCGGTTCTGGCCGTGGGCGATGATTGCGCCCTGGTACACGATGACCGCGCCAATCGGCACTTCGCCGGATTCGGCCGCAAGGCGGGCCTCGGCGAGGGCGGCCTGCATGAAATCGAAATCTGAAATCGGATCCGAAATAGGGTCGGCGGTCATGCTTTCGATGGTAATTCGGCCGGCTGCTGCTGGGTCATGCAGTGCAGGGTACCGAGGCCCCAGACCAGATCGACGGCGTGAATGCCGACGACCTCTCGGCCGGGAAAAACCTCAGCGAGAATATTAAGCGCCACGCGGTCGTGGGGATCGTTGAAGGTGGGGACGAGCACCAGGCCGTTGGCGATGTAGAAATTCGCGTAGCTCGCGGGCAGGCGCTGGCCGCGGAAGAGCACTGCGTGCGGCAGCGGCAGCTCGACCAGCGTGAATGGCTTGCCACTGAGAGTGCGCGCGATCTTCAGTCGCTGAAGATTTTCGGCCAGCGGCTCGTGGTTTGCGTCGCGGATGTCGGGCTCGACGGCGGTGACGATGGTCTCCGGCGCGACGAATCGGCTGATGTCGTCGACGTGGCCGTGGGTGTCGTCGCCGGCAATGCCGCGATTGAGCCAGATCACCTGGTCGATCCCGAGGTACTCGCTGAAAGCCTGCTCCAGTTGCTTGCGGCTCACGCCCGGGTTGCGCTGCTGCACCTCGCTCAGCAGGCACTCCTCAGTGGTGAGCAGCGTGCCTGCGCCGTTGGTGTCGATGGAGCCGCCCTCGAGCACCAGGCGGCGCTTTATGCTGTCTTCCAACTCGATGGTTGGTTGCCATTGCGGCACGCCCAGCAATTCAGCCACCCGCTCCGGAAGCTCATCGTCAAGCTGCCAGTCGGGATACTTGGCCCAGGCGTTGAAGTGCCAGTTGGTGAGGGCCACGCGGCCCTTGCCGTTGCGAATGAAGATGGGGCCGGAGTCGCGGGTCCACACGCGATTGGTGGGCCAGCGGTGGAAGCTGACCTGGTCGAGCGTTGCGCCGGCGCGCTCCAAGACGTTCTGCGCGCGGTGCTCGGCCCGCAGGTCATTGACCAGGATGTGTACGTGCTCCCGCGCGGAGAGCAGGCGGACGATTTCGGCGTAGACCCAGGGGATGGTCTGGAACTTTCCCGGCCAGTCTTCAGGGTTGTGCGGCCAGGCAAGCCAGGTGGCCTGGTGCGGCTCCCATTCGGCGGGCATGCGGTAACCGAGTTGGCGGGGTATCTGGGTCATTGAATTCGTCTCGTGCCGGCGAGCGGCGAGAAACAACAGCAGGTCCTTCGACTTCGTCCGCTGCGGCTGACTTCGCTCAGGATGACAAGGTGTTTCTGCCTACTTTGAATCTCCGTCGGCCGGCCAGGAGTTTACCGGGTCGATGAAGCGCCTGGTGATTGGCGCGTAGGCGTCAATGCGGCGGTCGCGCAGGAAGGGCCAGTTGCGGCGCGTGTCTTCCATCAGGGCCAGGTCGATCTCACCGAGCAGAATCTCCTCGCCATCGTGCGAGGCCTTGGCGATGATGCGGCCGAAAGGGTCAGCGAGAAAGCTGCCGCCCCAGAACTCGAGGCCTGCGCCGGCCGCGCGATTGGTGAGAAGTTCGCCGTTCGGCAGTTTCACTTCGCCATGTTCCACGCCGACACGATTGACGCCGGCGACATAGACGCCGTTGGCGATGGCGTGGCCGCGCTGGATGGTCTGCCAGGCGTCATATTGCGCGGCGCCGAACTCGGCCTTCTCCGCCGGGTGCCAACCGATGGCGGTGGGATAAAACAGCACTTCAGCCCCTTGCAGCGCGGTGAGGCGCGCCCCTTCGGGATACCACTGGTCCCAGCAGACCAGCGTGCCGATGCGGCCGAAAGCTGTGTCGACCGCCTGGAAGCCGAGGTCGCCGGGTGTGAAATAAAACTTCTCGTAGTAGAGCGGATCGTCGGGGATGTGCATCTTGCGATAGACACTGGCGATGGCTCCATCGGCATTCAGCGTCACGGCGGTGTTGTGATAAAGGCCGGGAGCGCGGCGCTCAAAGAGCGACGCAACGATGGCCACGCGCAGTTCGCGCGCCAGTTCGCCAAGCTGGTTCGTCGAGGGGCCAGGAATGGCCTCGGCCAGATCGAAGAGGCGAATGTCTTCGCGCTGGCAAAAGTACTGGGCGCGGAACAACTCCGGCAGGCAGATAACGTTGGCGCCCAGCCGTGCCGCCTCGCGCACGTGCTTCACCGCAGCGGCGAAGTTGGCCTCCGGATCGGCGCCCATGCGCATCTGCACCAGGCCAACCACGTATTTGCGCGTATTTCCCGTCATGCGCTCATCCACTCCCAATTCATTCAGGTCTCACGCAGCAAGGCCAACCCCGTCGCGTGGGATTGGCCCTCCGTTCCAGCTCGACCCGAAAGCCTGCTGCATGCAATGCCTACTCTTGGAGAATGAGCACGGCAGCTGCGATGGTCGTCGTCCACAGGCCACGCTTGTCGCCCACTGCGGACTGGGTCACGTTGCTGGTACGGACAATCTTGTTGGAGATGCGGTAGATCTCCTTCTTCTCATCCCAGCTCTTGTCGGGGTCGAAATCGACATCGAGCGTCGTTGCCAGCATCTCCGCGGCCAACTCTTCGGCATACTCGCCGGCCTGCTCTTCCGTCTCGCCAAAGCTGTGGTGCTCGCTCAGGTAGCCGTAGGTGTCCTTGTCGGCGGGAATGGCGACGCCGATGCTCGACACCACGAGGCGGTGCGGCTCACGGGTGGAGTTCTCGGCGATGACGGCAAATACCACTTCGCCGTGATTGAGATAGGTGAGGCCTTCCTTGCGCGTAATCACCTTGCAGCGCGGCGGAAAGATGGACGAGACGCGCACAAGGTTCTGCGAGGCGATGCCGGCGTCGCGCAGGGCGAGCTCAAATGAGGTGAGCCGCTCCTTATGCGTGCCTTTGCCTTTGGTGAAGAACATCTTCTTCGGGACCATGCTTTTTCCCAATTCCTATGTACCCTCCGTGAGTTTCAAGATTGTGGCTTTATTTCAACGTTCCCGCCTGAGTTTATCGCATTCTGGTGGGCAGAAACGGGAAGCCGGCCATTTTCATTGCACTTTCACACGCGGGCTCGTTCCCAACGCGGGCCGCAGCCATTGCCACCCCTAATTTCAAGGTGTTAGCCTCTAGTGTTGACGCTGTGCAGAAAGGAAACACTGAACGCGATGCCCAACTCTTATAACGGCTTGGAACTACCGAAAGATGGACAGCCCATTGAATACCGCGACGGCAAGTTCGCGGTGCCCGACAACCCCATCATTCCTTTTATTGAAGGCGACGGTACCGGCCGCGACATCTGGAAGGCCTCGCAGCGGGTGTTTGACGCCGCGGTCGAGAAGGCCTACGGCGGCAAGCGCGCCATCAAGTGGTTTGAGATTTTTGCCGGTGAAAAGGCCTTTCGTCAGTTTTCAACCTGGCTGCCGGATGAGTCGGTGGCCGCGGCGCGCGATCTGCGCGTCTCCATCAAAGGGCCGCTGACGACTCCGGTGGGTGGCGGCATTCGGTCCTTGAATGTTGCGTTGCGGCAACTACTCGATCTCTACGCCTGCGTGCGGCCGGTGAAGTACTACCAGGGCGTACCCAGCCCCGTGAAACATCCGGAGAAGGTCGACATTGTCATCTTCCGCGAGAACACGGAGGATGTGTACTCGGGCATCGAGTTCAAGCAGGGTTCGGCAGACGCGGCGCGGATCATCTCGTTCATTAACGATGATCTGCTCAAGGGCGGCAAGAAGAAGATCCGGCTCGACTCGGGCGTCGGCATCAAGCCCATCTCCATCTTCGGCACCGAGCGGCTGGTGCGCTATGCCATCAAGAGCGCCATAGAAATGGGGCGCAAGACGGTGACGCTGGTGCACAAAGGGAACATCCAGAAGTTCACCGAGGGCGCGTTCCGCGAGTGGGGCTACGAACTGGCGATCCGCGAGTTCCGCAATGAGATTGTCACCGAGCGCGAGAGCTGGATTCTCGGTAATGTCGATGCGAATCCGTCCATTACTGTTGAAGAGAATGCGGCGCTGATTGAGCCGGGCCTCGAGTTTGGGAATCAGACTTTCCGCGACGAGATTTATGCGGAGATCAAGGGCGTGATCGCCGCGATCGGCAAGACGCACGGCAACGGCGCGTGGAAGTCGAAGATCCTCATCAACGACCGCATCGCCGACTCCATCTTCCAGCAGATCATCATCCGCCCCGCCGACTACTCCATCCTGGCCACCACCAACCTCAACGGCGACTACATCTCCGACGCCGCCGCGGCCCAGGTCGGCGGCCTCGGCATCGCGCCGGGAGCCAACATCGGCGACGGCTACGCGGTATTTGAAGCCACGCACGGCACCGCGCCCAAGTACGCCGACAAGGATGTGATCAATCCCGGCTCGGTGATTCTGTCGGGCGTGATGCTGCTCGATTTTATCGGCTGGAAGGAAGCCGCCAAGCTGATCGAGACGGCAATGGAAAAAACCATCCAGCAGAAGTTCGTGACGTACGACTTCGAACGCCAAACCGCCGGCGCAACGAAAGTTGGAACGAGCGAGTTTGCCACGCGCATCATCGGAAACATGTAAGTAGCTAGTGGTCAGGTTTCAGTTTCGGAGCATCCGCATGCACGAAGATAGGCGCCTCATCCATCCGATGCACTTGTCGGATGGGTGGAAAAGCACGAACTCCAAAAGGGTTTATATGAGCCCTCCATCGCCGTTGCAGAAACAAGGCTGGAGGTCACAGCTTGCATTGTTCTCCCGTAGGGAGAATTGATAATAGCCCAGGACGAAGTCCTGGGAAAACGTCCCCCCCAGGGCCTCAGTCCCGTAGGGACAGAACGAATTGGTTTTTCAGGGCTTGTGGAACATCCCAGAAAGACTCGCCGAGAAGCGCGAGAGAGCAAGTCGGACAATGGAAAGTTTATGGACAATCCGCGCCGAAATTGAGATTGAGAGTGGGGATCTCAATCTCGAAGTCGGGTATACGAGGGGCTTCATGAATGTAGTTACTTGGGCAAATTCCGATCAATCAGCTCGAGACAAGCTAAGTGGATACTTAACGACATTCGACTGGAGACTTCTCGGGGTTGAAGAATCGGCTGCGGCGGACCTGAAAAACCTCACGCCAGATTCGGAGATCAAGATACTAATTGAGCGAGCCATTGGAAATCCCAACGCAATCATCCTCGGAACCTTCCATTCGTATCAGGAAAAGTGAGGCGGTCAGCTTCACAGTCTCAACCTTCGAAACAGCCGCGATTCTGTCAGCATTCAATAAGGAGAAAAATATGCGAAAGAAAGTTTCAATTGTCGGCGCCGGCAACGTGGGCGCTACCGCGGCCCATTGGATCGCTTCCAAGGAACTGGCCGATGTAGTCCTGATCGACGTTGTCGAAGGCATTCCGCAGGGCAAGGCTCTCGATTTGCTAGAAGCCATGCCTATTGAGAAGCGCGACGTGAACGTCACCGGCGCCAACGACTACGCCGCCACCGCCAACTCCGACATCGTCGTCATCACCGCCGGCATCCCGCGCAAGCCCGGCATGAGCCGCGACGATTTGCTGCATACCAACTTCAAGATCATGTCCGACGTGGTCGCCAAAGTCGTAGCGCAGTCGCCCGAGTCGATCCTGATCATCGTCTCCAACCCGCTGGACGCCATGGCGCAGGCGGCGTTTCGCCAGGCGGGCTTCAATCGCGAGCGCGTCATCGGGATGGCCGGCGTGCTGGACTCTGCGCGCTTCCGGACGTTCATTGCAGCGGAGCTGAATGTGTCTGTCGAGAATGTTACGGCCTTCGTGCTTGGCGGGCACGGCGACACCATGGTTCCCTTGGCCCGCTATTCGACCGTGGCCGGTATTCCGCTGCCGGAGTTGATTGCGCCCGAACGGCTCGAGCAGCTGATCCAGCGCACGCGCGACGGCGGCGCGGAGATTGTGAAGTACCTCAAGGCGGGCAGCGCCTATTACGCGCCGTCTGCCGCAGTCACTGAGATGGTCGAAGCCATTCTCAAGGACAAAAAGAAGATTCTGCCTTGCGCTGCTTACCTCCAAGGCGAGTACGGCATTGATGGCTACTACATTGGCGTGCCCTGCAAGCTGGGCGCGGCAGGACTGGAGCAGATCATCGAAATCAAGCTGACGGCGGAAGAAGATGCGGCGTTGAAGAAAAGCGCCGAAGCGGTGAAGGAACTGTGCGCTGTGATCGGCGTGTAGCGGGCCCCACAAACGACTGAATTCCCACGTCAACTGAAGGGCCGTACGCATGCGGCCCTTTTTCATTTTTCTACGCCATTTCATTGGTTTTTCGCGGGCTCAGGCACCGTCCCAAGGCGATAGAGCTGTTCTCCAATTGCTGTGCACCGAAAGCACGATGATAAGTCGCTTTTCCCTTCAGAAAAAGCCGCCTTGCACGGAACTCAATAGAGCAAATGAATTGGAGAACTGCTCTGGCCGCGATCATTTTGGGCCGGCAAGATGACAAATGCCTGATACTTTGCCGCATTTCAAGCATGTAGACTGCACTTGACAGCAGGCGCGGCAAGCGCCGCTCCATCGAGATGAGCGGGAATGACAACAGCCTTCATCAATCGCATTGCAACCGCAGTTCCGCCGCACGACGTTCACCACGCCTTCATCACCTTTGCCACCGGGATGCTCCCGGAGGGAACGATGCGTAATTTGTTTCGCCGGATGGCGCGCCTGTCTGCGATTGAACACCGCTACTCGTTTGTGAATCCGATTGCGACCGATGACGGCACGTGGAAGGATGCGGAGCAGGTGTATGTTCCCGGCGACTTTCCTGTGACGGCGCGGCGCATGCAGTTCTTCGAACGATTTGCTCCGCAGCTTGCGCACTGCGCTTTGGACAAGCTGGCGCTTACGGAACACGAACGGGCCTCGGTCACGCATGTGATTGTGACTTCGTGCACGGGGCTCTACGCGCCGGGCCTGGATTTTGAAGTCGTGAAGCATCTGGGGCTGGACACAACCGTGGAGCGGACGATGATCGGCTTCATGGGTTGTTATGCGGCCATCAACGCTCTCAAGTCGGCGCATCATATTGTGCGGTCTGTACCAACGGCGCGGGTGCTTATTCTGAATCTGGAACTCTGCTCACTCCATTTCCAGGAGACGACGGAGTTAGAGCAGGTGCTCTCGTTCCTGGTATTCGCGGATGGATGCGCGGCTACGCTGGTCAGCGCCGAGCCTCGCGGCCTGGCGATCGACAGTTTTCTTGCGCTGCAGATTCCGGAGACCAGTCACCTGATTACGTGGCGGATCGGCGAGCTTGGGTTTGACATGCACCTGTCAGGACAGGTGCCGGGCGAGATTGGCAGCGCGCTCAAGCGGCTGGGCCGCCAGGTTACGCGCGGTATCGATCCACTCGGCATCGACCTGTGGGCTGTGCATCCGGGAGGTCGCTCGATTCTGGACGCCGTGGAGAAGGGCTTTGCACTGCCGGCCAGTACGCTGGCTGATTCACGCAGTGTGCTGGCGCAGTTCGGCAACATGTCTTCTGCAACGGTGATGTTTGTCCTGCACGAGATCATGCAGCGAGCGGAGAGCGGACAGCAGGGATGCGCAATGTCGTTCGGGCCGGGGCTGACAGCGGAGACGATGCTGTTCCATACGGCCTGACGCAGAATCGACATTTCGTCTGATCAATGCTGGAGAAATGCCACCACCGCGGGAGCCATTTGTGCGGCGCATCCGCCGGGCGCAAGGTGGCCGCATCCGGGGAAGACATCGAGTTCTGACTGGGGAAGGAGCTTGTGCATGGCGTCGCCCTGGCTGAGGGGGATGATCCGATCATCAGCGCCCCACACCAAGAGCACCCGCATCTTGAACTGCGGAAGCATGGCGTCGGTGGCGTCTTTGCCGGTAAGCATGGCGTCGAGAGCGCGATGGATAATCCAGGCGCGGTGGTCGGAGACGCGAAGAATGTCGCGGGCGAGAAACGCGGGCAGATTAGGCGGGTTGGGCATGAGCAGGGCGTCGAGCTGGTCGAGTTCGGCCGCCGTGGACGGGGTAAAGAGCTTGATGTCCCAGGCGGGCAGCACGTAGAGGCCGGCCGAGTCGAAGAGCATCAACCGGCGGATGCGGTCAGGGTGATTGAAGGCCACGTGCTGCACGATCGCACCACCCATCGACCAGCCGCCGAGGTCGACCTGCTTGAGATGTACGGCATCCAGAAAATCGACGACGATCTTTGCCTCATCGCGAACAGAGTAGGAGAAGTCGCGCGGCTTCTGGCTGCGGCCGTAGCCGACCAGGTCAGGCAGGTAGACGCGCAGGCCGGCTTTGGCGAGAAAGGGCGCGAGGTCGCGCCAGTCCTCTGCGCGGCCACCGAGGCCGTGGACGAGCACGACTACGGGACCGTTGGCGGGGCCCTCGGTCTCGTAGTGGATGCGATAACCGTCGACAGTCGCTTCGTGGTTCTGCACGCCGGAGAGCGAGTCGCGCAGATACATCGACTCGTTGAAGTAACTGACGGGGCGGCGCCAGAAGCCGAGCGCTCCAACGATGAGCAGAAGCACCACGATTGCGAGCAGTTTCTTGATCAATCTCAGCGATCCTCCCTGTCCATCGCACAGTTCTTCGCGTTTTGCCAACCTGCCTCAATGACGCGCACGGCTACCGGATCGAGCTCGAGGTCGCCGGGGGTGATCCACTCGGCGCGCTCGACCCAGCGGACCGCGTCGGCGTCGGAGGCAGCGTTCAGCTCTCCGCCGACGACGCAGCAGAGGTAGTCGGCAATTACATAATGGTAGCGAACGCGGTCCCCTTCGAGATGAATCCGATCGAGCAGTTCGATCAGGTCCAAGACCTGGACAGAGAGGCCGGTCTCTTCTTCGACCTCGCGCACGACGCCGGCGGTGAGGGACTCGCCGAGCTCGAGCATGCCGCCGGGGAGCGACCAATGGCCTTTGAGCGGTTCGCGTCCGCGGCGAACAAGAAGCACGCGGCCGTTCTGAACCACCACGGCGCCCACGCCGACGAGCGGCGCTTCAGGATACTCGCGCTGCATTGGCTCTCCTGTGGGTGCAGCCGTTGCCGCCGCACCACGACTCACTTTTACCATAGTGCCTTGACCTGGCCTGGCGGCAGGCTGTGCCCAACAGGCAGTCTCCACCCAAGGTTGGATCCAGCTGCATCGTTGCGCTGCGCGGTATCATCGAACGAGTGAGGCAAGTCATGTCGGAATTTACATTGAGAATCGACAACATGCACTGCGGGTCCTGTGTGCGGCGTGTGAGCCAGGCTCTGGGCTCGACGGAGGGCGTTGAGGTGAAGGAAGTGCGCGTGGGTGCGGCGCGGCTGGCCACCTCACTGACTCCTCCGCCGGTGAACGCAGCGCTGGCCGCACTGGCCAAGGCCGGATATCACGCACGACTGGAAGACTAGGTGGCGACTCCTTCTGCGCTCACGCTGCCGGTGCTGGGGATGACGTGTGCGTCGTGCCAGCAGCATGTGGAGGCAGCGCTCAAGGGGACGACAGGGGTCCAGGCGGCGCGGGTCGACCTGATGGCCAGCCGGGCGAGCGTGGAGTTTGACGCGGCGGTAACGACGCCGGCGAAGCTGGTGGAGGCTATTCGCGCGGCTGGCTATGATGCGGTGATTCCGCGAGCCGGCACTTCTCAATCACAGGCAATCGGGGACGATGGAGCGTCGGCTGCGGCAACGCGGAAGGCCTGGATCACGCTGGCGGCCGGGGCAGCCGCGATGTTGTTGGCTATGCCGCTCGATTCCAGCATGGGCGCGCTGGACCACAGTCTGATGGAGCTGATTCCGCGGCTGTATACGCTGCCCGCTGCGCCGCTGCGATGGTTTCTGCTGGTGGCGACCGCTGCAGTGGTGAGTTGGGCTGGGCGCGGCATCTACCAGAATGCCTGGCGGGCGCTGAGGCATGGCACAACCAACATGAATACGCTGGTGAGTCTGGGAACCAGTGTAGCCCTGGCGTGGAGCGCGTATGCCACCATTGTGCCGGCGCCAGGGCGGCAGGTTTACTTTGACGCGGTGCTGCTGATCGTCGGATTTCTGCTCCTGGGGAAGAGCCTGGAAGCAAGTGCGAAGCGGCGGGCCCTGGCGGCTCTGGACTCGCTGGCTCGGATGCGGCCGGTGACAGCGCGGCGAGTGATCGACGGCGTACAGACCGTTGTTCCTCTCGAAGAGATTGAGCGCGGTGACCACGTGCTGGTGCTGCCGGGCGAGCGCTTTCCCGTGGACGGTGTGATCACGCAGGGGCGCACGTCGGTGGACGAGTCGATGCTGACCGGCGAGCCGACACCGCTTCCGCGCGAGGTGGGCGGGCCGGTGTTAGCCGGGTCGCTCAACTATGACGGAGCCGTGACCTGCCAGGCACAATCGCTGGGCGAGGCAACGGTGCTGGCGCAGATCACACGCATGGTGGGTCACGCGCAGGGATCGCGCGCGCCCATGGAGCGGCTGGCCGATCGCGCCAGTGCGATTTTTGTCCCCGTGGTGCTGGGACTTGCGGCGATCACGTTCTGCATATGGCTCTTGACCACTCACGCAGTTGGTCCGGCGCTGGCGGCGACGGTTGCGGTGCTGGTGGTGGCCTGCCCATGCGCCATGGGGCTGGCGGTGCCGGCTGCGCTCACCGTGGCAGTTGGGCGCGGGGCGCAACTGGGGATTCTGTTCAAAGGCGGCGAAGCGCTGGAACGGGTGGCGCACCTGGACGCCATTGTTCTCGACAAGACAGGAACGCTGACAGTGGGCCGGCCGGTGCTTTCCGGGCTTCGCTCAATGACACCGCGGTTGGCGAATGACCTGCTGCGCCTGGCTGCGGCGGCGGAGCAGCAATCGAACCACCCGCTGGCGCACGCTGTGGTGGATCACGCCCGGGCGCTGGGTTTGAGCTGGGCTCCTGCCCAGGATTTGCAGATTTATCCTGGGCGCGGGCTGAGCGCAAAGGTCGAGGGGCAGGAGTGCCTGCTGGGCAACGAGACGCTTTTCAGCGAGTTTTTTGTGCCGCTTCCGACGCAGGTGCGCAGACCGCAGCCTGGGGTAACCCGCCTGTGGATGGCGCTCGACAACGTGGCTGTCGGCTATTTTGACGCCCGCGACGCGCTGCGCCCTGAGGCGGCAGAGGCCATTGCCGCGCTGCGCAAGATGCAGATGGGAGCGGCCCCCATGCGGGTGCTGATGCTGACCGGCGATACCGCTCTCGCCGCTGCGCCGATCGCTGAGCAGGCGGGGATCACCGAGGTGGAAGCCGGCCTGGATCCGGCCGCCAAGCTGGCCCACATCCGTGCCTTGCAGAGCGAAGGGCTGCGCGTGGCCATGGTGGGCGACGGCATCAACGATGCGGCGGCACTCGCACAGGCGGACGCCGGGATCGCGATGGGCTCGGGGGCCGACCTGGCGCAGGAGGCGGGCGATGTGCTGCTGCTGCGCGCGCAGCCGGCGGCGATTCCTGATGCTCTTGGCCTGGCACGCGAGACGGTACGCGTGATGCGGCAGAACCTGGGCTGGGCGGTGGGCTACAACCTGCTCGGGATTCCTCTGGCGGCAGGGGTGTTTTACCCGGCATTTCACCTGCTGCTGACGCCCTGGCTCGCCGCGGCGGCCATGGCGTTGAGCTCGGTGTGCGTGCTGGCAAACAGCTTGCGGTTGCGGGGATGGCAACCAACCGTCCTGGCCTGAACAGGATGGGCAGATGATTGAGGAACGCTCCCTCAGGGGCTGAAGCCCAACAGTTCATCGGACGTTTCCATCGGTGTGGCTGACGCCGCGCCCTTTTCAAAGCAGTCCGCTCTCGGCTCTGAAACGGTAGACTATAGCTGTTCTCCAATTGCTGTACACCGAAAGCACGATGACAAGTGGCTTTTTCCTTAAGAAAAAGCCACCTTGCACGGAACTAAATAGAGTACATGAATGGGAGAACTGCTCTAAGGACGGAGCCGCCGCGTGCGCATTTTGACCCGCTACATTCTCGGTGAGATTCTGTCGCACACGCTCATCGGGTGCGCGCTGTTCACCTTCATCCTGTTCATGCGCGACCTGCCCAACATTCTCAACATGCTGGTGCGGGGCGGTTCCACCTTTGCCACGGTGCTGGAAGTGGTGCTCTACATCATGCCCAACTTCTTCATGGTGACAATCCCCATGGCGGTCCTGGTGGGTGTGCTGCTTGGGTTGAGCCGGCTGGCGGCGGACAGCGAGATCATTGCCATGCGCGCCTCGGGCCTGGGCATTGGCTACTTCGTGCGCGTGGCGGCGATTGTGGCGGTGGGCGGAACGCTGATCGGCCTGGGCAACTCCCTGTGGGTGGCGCCGCGCGCCAATCAACGTATTCTCGAACTGGACAAGGCGCTGGCCTCGCAAGCCACCTATGAGATTCAACCGCGCGTCTTTTATGAGGACTTCAAAAATACCGTTCTCTACGTGCAGAACGTGATTTCCGGAACCGGCGCCGCGAACTGGCGTCAGGTCTTCATGGCCGACATCAGCGACCCGACCGCCCCCAGGATCACAACCGCAGCGTCGGCGACCGTGGTAAGCGATTCCTCGCAGACGCTGCTCATGCGGCTGCGCAATGGCACCGAGCATGACCCGGTGGCCGGTCATCCTGAGCAGTACAACGTCTCCACGTTCGCCATCGACGACCTTCCATTTACCGCCGGGCAGCAGAACGAAGGTCATCTGGGGCGCCTCGATACCCCGATACTGGCCCTGCCCTTAAATGAACTCATCGAGCGCACCCACGGGCCGGATGGGAAGCGCTTCCAGATCGAACTGCAGAAGCGGTTCTCCTATCCGGCGGCCTGCCTGGTGCTGATGCTGGTGGGCGTGCCGCTGGGCGTAACCTCGCGGCGCGGCGGCAAGAGTTCGGCATGGGTCTTCACCATTCTGCTCGTCGTTCTCTATTACTCGCTGTCGCTGATCGGGATCGCGCTGGGGCGGCAGAACTGGATTCCCACCTTTCTGGCCGTCTGGTCGGCCAATATCCTGTTCGCCGTCGGTGGAATCTTTCTGCTGTGGCAGATGGCCAGCGGCGGGCAGTTTCTGAGCGCGATTGCCGGTTTTGCGGCACGCGCGCCCAAGCCGGAGACGGCGCGGCCGGCAAAGCCCGCGGGGGCACCGCTCGGCGGCCTGCTCGGCGGACTTTTGGCCCGTTACCGCGGGCGGCCCCAGCGTAAAGTTTCACGAGGCACCTTTCCCCGCATCCTGGATGAATATGTCGTGGTTGAGTTCCTCAACATGTTCATCGTGGTGCTGCTCGGGTTCGTGCTGCTGATGCTGGTGTTCACAGTGTTTGACCTGCTGAGCGACATCCTGCGCAACCGTATCAGCATGTTGACGGTCGGCGACTACCTCATCAACCTGACCCCGCTGTTCCTTTATCAGCTTGCGCCGCTGGCGGTGCTGATCGCTGTACTGGTCACCTTCGGTGTGCTCAACCGCAACTCGGAGATCATCGCCATGAAGGCTACCGGCATCAGCCTCTACCGGCTGGTGGTTCCGGTTGTTTCCATCGCCGCCATCCTCGCAGTGAGCCTGTTTCTGTTTGACGAGTTTTATCTGCCCCAGGCCAACAAGCGCCAGGACGCACTGCGCAACGTGATCAAGGGCAAGCCGGCGCAGACGGTGAACCACCCGGAGCAGAACTGGATCTTCGGCCAGCCTGCTAAGGGTGAGCCTGGCCGCATCTTCTACTATCGTTTTTTCGATCCCGACACCAGCGAGTTCGCCAATATTTCCGTCTTCGAGTTCGATCCTTCCACGTTTGCACTCACACGCCGCATCTTCGCCGCGAAGGCGCTGTGGAATCCGGCGACCGATTCGTGGAGCTTTGAGAACGGCTGGGTCAATGACATTGCCGGCGATCACACCACGGACTTCAGGCAGTTCGCGCAGACCTCGTTTTCTGAGATTCATGAGGACCCCGGCTACTTCAACAAGGAAAGCCTGCAGGCCCAGGAGATGAACTTCGGCCAGCTGGACCGCTATATCGGCGACCTGCGCCAGAGCGGCTTTGACACCATGAAGCTGCGCGTGGCGCTGTGGCAGAAGCTCGCCAAACCGGTGGTGGCGATCATCATGGCCGTGCTGGCCATTCCCTTTGCGCTCTCCATGGGCCGCCGCGGATCGCTCACCGGCATCGCTGTGGCCATCGGCGTGGCGCTGTCTTATTTTGTGATTGAGAGCCTGTTTGGAGCGCTGGGCAACGTGAATTACCTGCCCGCCGCGCTGGCTGCATGGGCTTCAGATATTCTGTTCGGCCTGGTGGGCGGGTATCTGCTGCTTCGAACACCGACATAGGTTCGGAGGCAGCAGCGGCATTCATGCCCCTGAAAACCGTTCCCGATGAGACAGGGCTTCAGCCCCGGGGGCCCCGCCCCATACAATAAAACCATGCTGAGCGAGCTGCAGCCCCTCTTCGTCTACATGCGACGCTACCGATGGGGATACCTGTGGGGCACGCTCTCCTGCATTGCCACAAACGCCGCGGCGGTGCAGTTTCCGCGCGTGCTGGGCTGGGCCGTCGACAAGCTCGAAAAACACCAGGCCGATCGCAACGCCATTCTGCTGTTCGCCGGCCTGCTTGTGGCCATCTCGCTCGTCAAGGGCATCTTTCTCTACGCGCAGCGCTGGATCCTGATCGGCATCTCGCGGGAGATCGAGTTCGACGTGCGCAACGACCTGTTCCGGCACCTGGAAAAGCAGGACTCGGGCTTCTATCAGCGCTATCGGACCGGCGACGTGATGGCCCGCATGACCAACGACCTGAACGCGGTGCGCATGCTGCTGGGGCCGGCGCTGATGTACTCGGCCAATACCGTCTTCTTTACGATTTTTGCGCTCTACTTCCTGCTCCACCTGAGCCCCTGGCTGACACTGGTGGCTCTGGCGCCCATGCCCCTGGCGAGCATCCTGGTGCAGTATCTCGGCCACCGCATTCACGACCGTTTCGAACGCATCCAGGCCAGCTTCTCAGAGATTTCAGCGCAGGCCCAGGAGAACTACTCGGGCGCGCGGCTGATCCGCGCCTTTGCGCGCGAGGAGTCGCAGATCGGGCTGTTCGAGAAGCTCAACCGCCAGTACATCGCGCGCTCGCTTCGCCTGGTGCAGCTGATGGGCATGCTGTGGCCAACGCTCGAATTCATCCTCGGCGTCTCCATGGTAATCACGCTGCTGGCCGGCGGCCACCAGGTGCTGGCTCACCGCATCAGCGTAGGCCAGTTTGTGGAGTTCAACACCTACATGATTCTGCTCATCTGGCCCATCATCGCCGTGGGCTGGGTCATCAACCTGTTCCAGCGCGGCACCGCGTCCGTGCAGCGGATTGATGAGTTGCTCCAGGCGGAACCGGCGATCGACGACCGCGAGGCCGATGATTCGATTGCACCGGACGCGACCCTGCACGGAGCGATCGAATTTCGGCATTTGGATTTCAGCTATGGCAACACGCCGGTGCTGCGCGATATCTCGCTCAAGATTCCGGCCGGCTCGTCGCTCGCCATTGTAGGCCCCACCGGCTCGGGTAAAACCACGCTGGTGAGCCTGCTCGCGCGCCTGTATGAAGCGCCGGCCGGCTCGCTGCTGATCGATGGGCGCCCGGTACGCAACTATCCCCTGGCCGTGCTCCGGCGCAACATCGGCATGGTGCCGCAGGAGACGTTTCTGTTCAGCGACACGCTGCGCGAGAACCTGACCTTCGGCGCTCCGGGAGCAAGCTCGGAGGAGATGCTGGAGGCCGCAGAGGCGGCGCATATCCGCGTGGAGTTTGCCGAGTTTCCGCAGGGATTCGAGACCATGGTTGGAGAGCGGGGACTGACTCTCTCCGGAGGCCAGAAGCAGCGCGCAGCCATTGCCCGCGCCCTGCTGCGCCGGCCCGCGATCCTGATCCTGGACGACGCGCTGGCCAGCGTGGACACCTACACGGAAGAGCGGATTCTGGGCGGCCTGGGCAGCTACACTGCGGCTTCAACCACGATTCTGATCTCGCACCGGGTTTCGACCGTGCGCAACGCCGATCAGATCGCCGTGCTTGACCACGGCCGCATTGTCGAGATCGGGCGCCACGACGAGTTGCTGGCCCTGGACGGCTACTACGCCGGGCTCTACCGGAAGCAGCAACTGGAAGAAGAGCTGACAGTGGCCGGATAGGCTGAGTATCGCCTTCGCATTCAGGCGTTCCAGCGCGAGCCGGTCACGACGCCTGCGCCGTATTCGTCGCTGTCGAAACCGGCTTCCCCGCGCCGGCCCGAAACCTGAGAGGGGGCGGGGTTGACGGTTGGGTCGCGCGCCACCTCGCGCCAGGCGTCGCGCACGTTTTTGACGCACTCGATGGCGTGCTCGAACTTCTGCTTCGAGGCCGATTGCGAAGCCTGCAGGATTTGCGCGAAGATGGTCGCGTAGAACTCGCTCAAAGCCTGCGCCGGTCGGCCGCCGACATCCATCCGCAGCCGGGCCTGCAGGTGAATGATGATGTCAAGCGCCCGCTTGGCCGCGAGCCGCCGGCCCGCCTGATCCCCGCGCTCCACAGCGGTACATGCGGCGTAAAGAAAACGAATGATCCCGTCATAGAGCGCAACGACGAGGTCAACCGCGGATGCGCTCTCCAGTGCGTGTTGCTGATAACTTCCCATCGCCGATTGCTCCTTGAGGCCGGGCCGTGGATCCGAGGCCCGGTATGCTCGGTTTCTAATCCGGACTCAGTGTTGCTCGTTCAGGTTCAGGGTTGTTGCTTCCTGGTGGCCGCGCGGTGATGGCACTGTTGCTGCTGAGCATCCGGCATTGACAGCGGTTCTAGTTGGAGTTCTGGTTGTAGCCGGTGATGGCCGAATAGAGCTCGTTCACACCGTCCAGCTGGGAGGGGAGTTGCTGCATGATTTCATTGGCGCTATTGAGCTCCGCAGTCAGACTTGTCTGCTCCGCGGAGATGTACGTCTGCTCTTTGGAAATGTCTGCATTGAGGGTGGATTCGATGTTGCTGTTGGAAGTCGATGCAAGCGACAATATGCCCGTTCCCGCGGTGCTGCCAGAGTTTGTCAGCATGGTTGAGAAAGACTGGCCCCAGCCGTTCGAGTTCTGGAAGAAGCCGACGACAGAGCTATAGTCGGAGTTCAGGATGGAATCAAGCGACGCGGCGTCGAAGGTCAGCGAGCCATTATTGTTCACGCTGATTCCAAGTCCGGTCAGGTTGTTCAGATCGGAAGAGTTGGTGTAGTTGAGCGCCGTTGTTGTCGGCGCCGATATATCGCCGACAGTGGAGGTCACGGTCATGGCGCCTGCGCTGCCGACGGTCGCGGACGTGAGCGTGAGCACGGTTCCGGCGGCATTGCTTCCCACCGCCGCGGAGTTCAGCGAGGCGGTAACGCCGAGATTGGCGGCATTGATGGCGCTGGCCAGGCCGGAAAGCGTGTTGTCCGACGAGGTCAGTGTGATGGTCTGGATGGCGCCGCTGGGAAGCTTGATGGTCACGGCGCCGGTCAACGTATCGCCGGCGCTGGCCACGGCGGTGAGTGTGCCGAAGTCGGCGGTGGTGCTGGTATACCCGCCCGTATCGCTGTAGTAAAGCGGGGTGGGCGCGGAGGCCACGATGCTGGAGCTGACGCTCAGCCCTCCGCTCTGACCCTCTGTCTGCGAGAGCAGGGACAAGGTCGACTGGCCACCACTTGTAACGATGCTGGCCGTGACCCCGATATTGGCCGCGTTAATGGCACTTGCCAAGCCGGAGAGGGTGTTATCGGACGAGGTCAGGGTGATCTTCTGCGCGGTGCCGCTGCCCACTGTAATGGAGATCGAACCGGACAGCGTCGCACCAGCCGAGGTGCTGACCGGTGTCAGAGTGCCGTTGGGGTTGCTGGTGTTGAGCCCGCCCAGCAGCTGCTGCTGGAGGAGCGACATGGTCGGCGAGCCAAACAGCGGCTCCGGTGTGCCGGAACTGGTGTTTCCATCCTGTGCATTGATGGCGCTTATCAAAGAGTTATAGTCGGTCACGAACTGGTTGACCGTGCTCTCTACCGCCGTGTTGTCGTTGCCAATGACCACCTGCACCTGCTCTCCGCTGCTGCTGGGCGCCAGTAATTGAAGAGTGATGCCGGGAATGATGTTCGCCACGGTATTGGAAGCGCTCGTCAGGTTCACGCCGTCAACAACAAGGCTGGCATCTTTGCCGGCCACCGCGCTCGTATAGTCGAGGGCTGTGGCGCTGTCGGAGATGCTGGAATTGACGGTCAGTGTGCCGGCGCTCCCCGCCGTATCGGAGGCCAGCGCAAGACTTGAGGTGCCGTCGCTGTTGGTCACAATCGAGGCCGTGACTCCGATTCCGGTCGTGGCGTTGATGGCGTTCATCAAGCCGGTCAGCGTGTTGTCCGAAGAGGTCAGCGTTATGACCTGGGCCGCGCCGGTGCCAACCTGGATGGAGATCGATCCGGAGAGGGTGTCGCTGGTGGTCGAAACCGGTTCGAGGGTGCCGGTCGAGTTCACCGTCGCGCTTCCGGCGGTACCGGAATAGGCCAGCGTGTTTGCAGTGGCAGCAGTGATCGAGTTGGCGCTCACCACGATGTCGCCACCCGCGCCCGACGTGCCCGATGCCAGGCTCAGGAGCGATCCGGATGAGTCGGTCAGCACATTGGCGGTGATGCCGACGCCGGAGGCATTGATGGCGGCGGCCAATCCGGACAGCGTGTTGTCGGATGAGTTCAGAGTGAGTGTAACTGACTTTCCGCCGCCAACTGCCAGCGTAACTGAGCCGGAGAGTGTCTGATTTGCATTTGAGATCTGAGCCAGGTAACCGCTCGAAGTCTGAGCCAGGTTGTTGACCTCAACCGAATAGGTTCCGGCCACCGCCGAGGCGTTTGCCGCAGTGATCTGGACGACGTTGGTATCAGAACTGGAACCGGTCTTCTCCGCCAGGATACCTTGAAAATCCGTCAGCGCGCTCATGTCATTGGACAGGCTGGAAAACAGCGTACCCAGGCTCGAGATGGTCGAGTCCTGCGCCTCCAGCGAGCTCAATTGTGTCTTCCACGGCGTCTCGACGTTCTGCAGGTTGGCCACAATCGCGGAAACCGTGCTGCTGACATCGAATCCGGTGCCGCTGGTCGGTGATCCAAAACTCAATCCCACTGTACCCATCGGGAAGCTCCCTTGCTTCAACTCAAGCAGCCGTATACCCATTAGCCACTGAGCAGGATGTGAAAAGCCTCATTGAGACAAGCAAATTTCCGCCGCATTACGCCAGAAGGGCGCCCCAAGATGGGCGCCCTTCCGGTTATCGGCATGTTTCCGGCTGACTTTATCCGGGCGACGCAGACCTGCCGCCCGGACGTGGTCCAAGCCACTCCTGATTACTGGAGCAGTTTGGTGACTTCCTGAGACATGCTGTTGGCCTGCGCCAGGGCCGAGATGCCGGTCTGGCTCAGAATTTCGTACTTGGACATGTTGGAGGTTGCCGAAGCGTAATCGGTAGCCTGCACTGCGTTCTGCGCCGATTGCACGTTTTCAGACTGCGTGGCGAGTACCGAACTGGCCGCGTTCAGTTGGTTGATCTGCGCTCCGACATACCCGTCCTGCGCCGCCACGTCGCTGATAGCCGCGTTCAGGCTGGTCAGAGCCGTCTGAGCATTGCTCTGGCTGGTCAGATCGGTCTTCGCCAGCGACTGGCCCGCGCCATCCGAGTAACTGATGGTGGCGATGCCGTTGGTGCCGCTGAGATCGGAAACCATGCCGGTGTTCGCCTCAACTGCTCCGGATGCCGCATTGACGCCGGTGCCGCCGTAGGTCAAAACCGGACTGCCGACTGTGCCTGTATTGACTACCGTGCTGTAGTCCACGATCCCGGTGGTGCTGGAGATTCCCACGTTATAGTACGCGGAAGAGGAGGTTGCCTGGTTGCCTGGTTCCGCAGCCACGCCCAGGGAGCTGAGTGTGGTGTTCTGGCCGGTCAGGGTTGGGCCCGCGCCGGCGTTGGTTGTGTCCGCCAGTGGGTTCGATCCCGTGGCGCTGCCGTCCGTGATGGCGATGCCGGAGTTGGAAGAGGTAAAGACGATGTCCTTGTTGGCCTGGCTATAGGTGGCCGTTACCCCGTAATTGCCGGAGTTGATGGTCGACGCCAACGTGGAGAGGGTATTGTCGGCCGCGCCGATGGTGATGGTTTGGCTGCCGATTGTCAGTTCCTTCCCGGAGGTCAAGGTGTCAGAGTATGCGCCCGAGGAACCGATGCTCAAAGTGCCCACCGTGGCCGAGAATTGAGCGCCGGGAGTTGGAGTTCCTGTGAGCGTAAGACTGGGCGTTGCCGCCTGGATGGCGTCCGTGCCGACCGGTCCGGCACTGGCGAGTGCCGACGGCGCAGTGGAGCTTGTCTGGGTGAAGAGGATCTCGTTGCCTTTGACAGTGGCAGTGATTCCATCGCCCGTCCCGGTCAAGGTGGTGGCTAGACTTGTCAGCGAAACGGCAGCAACACCGCCGCTTGCCCCGGCGAAACCCATTGCGATCAGCTGCGCCTTTGAGGCGGTGATCAGATCGGTTGCCGAGTTGAAAGCGATCGAGCCCATATAGGCCCCCGCCCCTGCAGCCGCAGCCCCGGTGGTGTTCACCTCGCCGTCGGTGGCCGAGATCGTAGCGTTGGCCGATGCGATCGAGGACGTGACGCCAGTGCCGGAGACGGTCACCGCGGAGTTTGCCGAGGTGAAGGTCAGAACCGTGCCTGCGCCCTGCCCGAGAGAGGTTTCCGCGGAATTGACGCTGGCCGTAACGCCATAGCCGGCGGCGTTGATGGTTGCCGCCAGATCGGCAAGGTTGTCCGTTGCGCCGGCCGTGCCCAGGGTGACACTGTGCGACTTGCCATCCGAACCAACGATGTTCAGGGTGCCACCGGTCAGCGAATCGCCGGTTGTAGCTCCGACAACCATTTGGCCCACTTCGCCCACGGTGTTGCTGCCGGTTCCAACTCCCACGCCGGAGATGATGATGCCGGTATCGCTGGCGCTGCCGCCGCCGAAGTTGGAGGAGTTGGCCGCCGCCGCGGCCCCGGTTCCGGCTTGCTGCGCCGTACCGAGCGAGGCAGTCAGACCAAGACCCGAACCGTTGATGGCGTTGATCAATCCTTGCGCGGTATTCGCGTAGGCGGTGCCCTGGCCAACCGTTACCGTTGCTGTATTGGTTGTGGGAGCGCCGGCAGCTCCCTGCGTCAGATAGTTGACCTGAATGGAAGTGCTGGTGCCGGAAGCGCCGAGGCTATCGCCGAGCTGCGCTTTCACGCCGTCGTTCGACAGGTCGATGAAGACGTTGCTCTGGGTTGCGCCGCTGCTATAGGCCATGGTGCCGCCCGTGTCGCCCACGTTGCTCGAAGACAACGACGCGATATTCAGATCGTTGATTGCCGCGCCCTTCGCGGAAGAGTCACCGGTGTAGATGTTGGTGTTCGAGCCGAAAACGGTCTGTTGGTTGAATGTGGTGGTGGTGCCGATGTTATTGATTTCTGAAAGAATCGACTGGTATTCCTGGTTCGCAGCCGTATCCTGCGAGCTGTTGAGGGTGCCGTTCGAGGCTTCGGTAGCCAGCGTCACGGCCCGGTTAAGCAGGCTTGTCACTTGCGAAAGAGCACCGTCTGCAACCTGCAACAGGCCTACGCCTTCTGTTGCGTTCGTCTTTGACTGGTTAAGAGCCATTTGGTTGGCCTGCAGGCCGTTGACCAGCGAAAGCCCGGCAGCGTCATCGGCGCCGGAGTTGATCTTCGATCCGGAAGACAACTGCTGCAGCACGGTTGAAAGGCTGTTGCTGGTGTTGTTGAGGTTGTTCTCGGCATAAACGGCATTGATGTTATTCAATACACCCAGGGACATGGGGTACTCCTCGTGTGATGCGTTGATTTACGGTTCCTCACGCGGAAGCGCTCCCGTTTTTTGTGCTACATTGGGTAGCTGTTTCCGGCATGGTAGCCGTCGCATCTGGCCCCTTCTTCGGCTCCCCGCATGGGGACTTTATCCCCAACTGGAAGTGTTCCACGGGCGGACAGATACCGATTTGCGTTTCTAATTCTTTAACTTCTTGGAAACTGCGCCGATAACTCCCGCAGAGGAGTTTTGCCAGCCATGATTCAACTGACGCGCCTCAATGGAATCCCCATCGTGCTGAACAGCGATCTGATCAAGACAGCTGAATCGTCCCCCGACACGATGCTCACGCTGATCAACGGCGAGAAGATTATTGTCCGCGAGCCGTGCGAACTGGTCACCGAGCTGGTGCTGGCTTATCGTGCCCGTCTGCTGTGCCAGGTGACGCGGCGGATGCCGGACTTTGCCGATCTGCAGCGGGTCGTGTCGATCACCAGCCTGGATGTTTCCGGCGAGCCTGGGAGCACTGCGCCTGCAAAACCCGGAGTGAACCGTTGAGTGTGGTTGCGCGCCTCTTCACGGAGAGCCTCGGGAGGAGTTCGACATGGACAAATCGAGTGTAGCCGGTGTTTTTCTGGCGGTTGCCGGCATTGTGGCGGGGCTGCTGATGGAGGGCGGAAACCTGGGTCAGATTCTGCAGCCAACCGCGGCTCTGATCGTGTTCGGCGGCACCATGGGCGCGGTGCTGCTGCAATTTCCGTTAGCCACCGTGCTGGCGGCATTCGGCCGGCTAGGACACCTGTTCGCCGCGCCCCGCAAACACAACGATGAGCTGGTGGGCCTGCTCGTGTCATTTGCCAACAAGGCCCGGCGCAACGGCGTTGTCTCACTGGACAGCGATCTGAAGTCCATTGAGAATCCCTTCCTGCGCCAGTCTCTGATGCTGGCAGTGGATGGTACCGAGCCAAGGGAATTGCGGCGCATCATGCAGGTGAGCCTTGACTCGGCAACGGAGAATGAGGAGCGGCTCCCGGCGGTGTTTGAGTCCGCGGGCGGCTTCTCGCCAACCATTGGAATTCTAGGCGCGGTGCTGGGGCTGATCCAGGTGATGCAGCATCTGGACAACATTGACGAGGTCGGCAAGGGCATTGCGGTCGCATTTGTGGCGACGATCTATGGGGTGGGCATTGCCAACCTGTTCTTTCTGCCCTTTGCCGGAAAGATGCGCATCCGCATCCGCGAGGAACATTTGAGCCGGGAGATGATGCTGGAGGGCGTCACTTCAATCCTGGAAGGGATGAATCCGCGGATGTTGGAGATCAAACTGGCCGGGTTCCTCGACGATCCCGCGCAGGTGAAGAAGGCGAAGGCAGCATGAGGAGCCGCCGCGCCCAGAGCCACATCAATCACGAGCGCTGGCTGGTGTCCTATGCCGATTTCATCACGCTGCTGTTCGCGTTCTTCGTGGTGCTCTATGCGTTTGCCAAGGCCGACCAGAAGAAGCAGGTACAGGTAACCGAGTCCATTGATTCTGCATTCCGTTCACTTGGATTATTTCCCGACTCAAGCCGTCACCCCGTAGCCGGACCGGCCACGGCAGCGGGCGCAGAGAAGGCCCCGATGCCGATGAATATTGTGATGGGCGACGATGTTCTTTCTCCCGCTCAGGTCAAGACCGATCTGGAGCAGGTGCGGCGCGAACTGGAGCAGACGCTTTCAAACGAAGTGGCTACGCACACGGTCTCCATCCACATGGGCCGCGACGGATTGGTGATCAGCTTGCGCGAGGCCGGATTCTTCACTTC
>Ga0302275_10001507_pt1 | contig 24924 bp, 18 predicted proteins | sample III_Bog_N2_2_FD_200229 | JGI IMG/M metagenome (GOLD analysis project Ga0302275, IMG submission 200229) | Peat permafrost microbial communities from Stordalen Mire near Abisko, Sweden - III_Bog_N2_2 | ecosystem: Environmental > Terrestrial > Soil > Wetlands > Peat | place: Sweden: Abisko... | reverse complement strand
TCGCTGCAGAAACGCGGAATTGGCGTAGACCAGCCGGTCCAGCCGGTAGATCAGTACGCCGACCGGAAGCAGATCGAGCAGCGTGCGGTCGCGTTTGGCCTGGCCGCGCGGCGGCGGCTCCGGCTGCGCCAGCCAGCCGGCGGGTTCGTCGAAGGCGGTGGTCTGCGGCGGGGCCGGCGGTTCGATGATCTCTTCGGGCGTATCGGAGGCGGCCGGTGTCGCCGCTGGAGTACCGTTCTCGTTTTCGAGCCGCGCCGACAATTGGCGGGCGAGCTCGTGGAAGGCGCTGTTTTCCACCGGCGTCAGGGCGGGCGATTTCGGTTCGCCGAGCGGCCGAAACGGCAGGACGTTCTTGGGCGTTTCCACGGGGGTTTCCAAATCGGTTGGTCGTGATGTCTCAACAGCAATCGGATCCAGCGACGAAGCGGCACCGGAGGATGCAATATCGGGAACTGAGGGCGAATTCACGGCGGCTTCGTTCGCGGGATTTGTCGAAACCGTGTCGGCCGAAAGCGGCGCCGGCGGGGCGCTGAACAATTCGAACTGGCGCAACGCCGCCAGCCGCGTCAGGCCGTCGAGATCGCGGCAGACGCCGAACCCGCGATAGCCGGCAAAATTGCGCTGCCGGTCGTAGACCGGCAAGCCCGACAATTCCACCGGCAACCGGTCGCCGCCGTCGACCGGCCACTGCAGGGTGATGCCGCTCCAGGTATCGCGGGTCGCGATCGCCTTGAGCACGCGGCCGTCGGGATCGAGCCCGAAACCGTCTGCAATATCGCTCCACAACCGGCCGAAGCCGGCGGCGGTGCGTGCGCCGATCAGGCGGGTGAATTCGCCGGAGCCGAGCGAGAAGCGGCTTTCGCCGTCGATCTGCCACATGAAGCGCAGCGGGTGCCGGCGCGGCTGCGGCGCCGGTTCGTCCAGCCATGACGGCGCTTCGGGCGGCGGTACCGGCTCGTCGGCAACGGCCTCGACATAGGGAGAGGGCTCGTGCGCCGCGGTTTCGGCATCCTGTGTCGCGGTTTGCGCCAGCGTTTCGGCGGCGGAAGCCTCGACATGGGGTACGTCAATCTGCAGCACCGACAACAAATCGGGTTCGGGCGTTGCCGCACTGACGACGGCTTCGGCGGCCGGTTCGACGGGCTGCTGGGCCACTTCACCGATCAGCGCGAATTCGGCCGGCGCTTCGCCCGAGATTCCCGGTACTTCGTAATCGGGCACAGGCCGTTCCGCCGCCGGTGCGACCGGTGCCGGTTCGTCCGCTGCGAATTCCACCGCATTCGTGGCGGAGGCTGCGAATTCATCGACCAGTGCGAATTCGGCCGGCGCCTCGCCCGAGATTTCCGGTTGTTCGTAATCGGGCACTGGCTGCTCCCCCGCGGGTTCGGCCGCAGGCGGCTCTGCCGCGCCGGCTCTGAGATGCGCGGCCGCCGTCGCGCCCGGTGCGATCAGCGCGACCAGGCCGATATCGGCCCCGGTGCCGACACGCTGCAGCACCATGTGGCCGATGCCGATCGGCGTCTCGACGCGGCCCTGCTTCAGCGCGTCGCTGCGCGCCTCGTCGAGCCCGGCCTCGGAGAGATTGCGAAAGCCGAGCAGCGGGCGCGCGGCGTCGCTGGCGCCGATGAACATGCCGTCGCGGGCGAAAGCGGCGATCGGGGAATCGATGCCTTCGACCAGCCGCTGCAGCCTCTCGACCAGCGGCATCGCGCGGCCGCCCGATCCGGCGGCGGTGATCAGAATGCCGTGGCTGCCGTCGGCGAATTCGAGCCGGGCGCAGCCGCAGGTCGCCAGCGTGCCCAGCGCCGCGCCGAAGCCGCGCAGCCGCTCCAGCCGGATCGCGCCCGATGCCGGCAGCCTTGCCGAAAGCTGTGCCACCTGGCGGCGGTGCGCATCCGCCGGGCCGAAGATCTTGCTGGCGAGGTTGGCGCCATTGGCGGCACCGAACAATCTGGCGCCGACCGGATTGGCCCACAGAATCCGCGTGCCGTCGACCGACCAGAGCCACGCCGGCGCGGCGCTTGTCGCATGCACCGCCAGTCGCGGGTCACCAACGCCTCGCAACTGGAATTCCGCGTTATTCATCGACTGACATGATCCGGCTGATGTTGGCGTCAGGGTTCGGCGGCTGGAGGAGGGACAGCCTTAACGGCTCGTTAGTATCGCCCGCGGGAGACGACAGGTCCACGGCCTGGCGGCGGTCTGGATATCCAAAGCCGCAATAACCTTAATTCGGCCGAACCCGATTGGTGCCCGCCGCGTTGGGGGTTGCATACGGCGATGAAGGGTTCACCATGAGGAACCGGCGGAGGTCGCGTCATACCGGCGCAGCGCATTGGCGCTAGCCTGCATGGCGGTCGGCTTGCTCGCTTCCTGCACGGCGGCTTCGGGCGAGGATGCGGGCGTGCCGGAAAAACGGGGCTCTGGGTGGCCCTTGGCGCAACAGGAGTGGGACCATGAGCGAAGATGGGCGTGACCGTTTCGAGATTCCGAAGGAAATGCGATCGATGGCCGAGGCGAGCTTCGATCAGGCCCGCAAGGCTTTTGAGAAGTTCGTGAGCACCGCGCAAGCGACCGCCGGCTCGATCGAGGAGAAGGGGGCGACGGTTCGCGCCGGCGCCAAGGACATCAGCGCCAAGGCGATTTCCTATGCCGAAAAGAACGTGCAGGCCTCGCTGGACTATGCGCAGTCGCTGCTGCAGGCCAAGGATCTGACCGAAATCATGCGGCTGCACAGCGAATATGTGCAAGCGCAGATGCGCTCGCTGGCCGAGCAGGCGAGCGAAATGGGCCAGATCGTCAGCCGGGCGGCAATTGACGCCACCAAGCCCAAGGTTTGAAAAAGCTTTGAAAGCCGGGGTTCGAGAGCCGAAGATTGCAGCCTGCGCTTTGCCCCCGGGCTGAACATCCCCGGATGCGGCCAGGCCGGAACGGCCACGCAGCTGCTCCGGGTCAGCCATGCGGCTCTGCACCTTAAATTGCATCTTTGCCTTATTGCATCGCACAAAATTGACACTATATAAGGCCATGTTGGACGGGTGTCCGACGTAGGACACTCCCCCCAGCGTGATCCGGTCGACGTTCCCGGTATTATGATATTCCGAGGGCGCAAGGGGTCACTCTTTTCAACCCGTTGCGAAGGATACATGCCATGGCAAGTTCAGATCCTTTCTCCTCTTCGGTCATCCCCTTTGAGGTTCCCGAGCAAATGCGTGCGTTCGCCGAGAAGGGCGTTTCGCAGGCGCGCGACAGCTACGCCAAGTTCAAGGACGTCGCCGAGAGCCACAACGGCACCATCGAGGCCGTGTTCACCACCGCCAGCAAGGGCGCCAGCGACTACTCCGCCAAGCTGATGGAAATCATGAAGTCCAACACCACCGCGACGCTGGACTTCGCGCAGGAACTGCTGGGCGTGAAGACGCCCTCGGAAGCGATGGAGCTGTGGACCTCGCATGCCAAGAAGCAGTTCGAGACCATCACCGCCCAGGCCAAGGAACTCGCCGAATTGACCCAGAAGGTGGCCGCCGAGACCGTCGAGCCGATCAAGGCCAACGCCTCGAAGCTGTTCAAGCCGGCCGCCTGATCGGCCAGCGCCTCTTTCTAAAAAGCTGAAAAGAAGCCCGGGCAGACAGCCCGGGCTTCTTTTTGCAGGGCGCCTTTTCAAGTCCCGCCGGTGGCGCGATTGATGCCGCCGCCGGCCTTGCCAAAGACGGGCGTTGCACCTAGTTTCCGCCCCGTTCGGCGACCCCTTTTCGGGGGCCGGTCAAGGATGCAGTTGTAGCTCAGTTGGTTAGAGCGCCTGTCTGTGGAACAGGAGGTCGGTGGTTCGAGCCCACCCAACTGTACCAATGAAATCAAACAGTTACTGCTCGCTCTAGAAATTAAATGTCGTGTAAAGCTACAAGCTAGCAATCACGGGCACCGAAGCAAATTCATTCGCTGCCTTGGATTTGGTCCCAGGACGCGAATGGCCAAAACGCCTGCAAACCTTCCTCGCAAATCGGTTCCCGTTCATCTGGCGGAAGCCCGTCAATCAATACCGGGGCCGGCGCCAGCGTGCTTTCACCTGGGAAACAGCCATCGGGGCGACGGTCCATATCTGGCTGTCGATGCGGCGCCGAAGGGACTGCCGAAGCGCGGCATTCACGGCCTTGAAACGGAAACGGTGCGGCGCTGCGATAGGACGACTTTGTTGCCGACCGCATAAAGGAAGCAGGGCCCGTCTCCTTCCTTTCTCGCACCGTCTTCGTTGCAGGCCTTCAGCGCCTGCGTCTCGGCGCGGCGTTGCGCCGTCGCGCCGGTGACGATAGCGATGATCCCGCGCGGATGGATCGCGGCGGCCTTGGGTTCGGGTGCCTGCAGGTAACCGACGACGTCGGCGCGCTCACTCACCAATTGCCGGATTGCTGGAATTTGGGCGGGATCGAAATCCCCGGAATAGTGAACTTTCGGCATATCTCGCCCGGGACGCGGTGGCTCGCCGGCGGGCACCGTGATCGCGTCGTCGAGCGCCGCCAACGCGCAGGGTTCGTCGAAAGCGATCTGGCACCGCTCCAGCACTTTTTCCTCGGCAGTGGTGGAAGTCGACCAGTCTCCGGTCCACCAGCGGGCCTGAGCTTTCGGCGCGATTGCGAAGGCGCGATGCAGGCCGATCGCGAAATATTCATCGAGCAGCTTGGTGCGGGTTCTTTCGTTCAATTTGGCCTGGGTGGCGTCGAGAATCGCGCCGAGTTGCGCAGTACGTTCGGTCTTGTCCGATTGACGCACAAAATAGCTCGCCAGGACGCCCAGAGCGACGAGTGAGACCGCGGCGAGGGTCGACAGAGCGAGCGCGCGACGCGATGACGCAGGCTCGGGCGGCGACCGCCTCTGCATTTCGCCGATCGCTTGCGCCGAGAGCGCAAGGACCTCGATCGGCTGCGCGATATTCTTTAGCTGGTGGGTGCCCATATCGGCGAATTCGGCGTCGATCTTCCCTCGAACTTGATCATAGGCTGCGCGGGAGAAGCAGATTCCGCCGGCCTCGGCGAGCGTCTGTAGTCTGGCGGTGACATTGACGCTGTCGCCGAAAAGAGCACGGTCCTTGACGATGACGTCGCCGATATTCACGCCAAAGCGGAAATTGACGCGCTCGGAATCCGGAAGAGGTGCGTTGCGGTCAGCTATCGTTTGTTGCAGAGCGATCGCGCATTGGGCGGCGTCGACGACGCTACCGAACTCCAGAAGCAGGCTGTCGCCGGTGGAATCGACGATCCGGCCGCGATGAAGTGCAATTGTCGGATCGATGAAATCGTTTCGATATTGCGTCAACCGCTGCAGGGTTCCGGCTTCGTTCTCGCCCATCAGGCGGCTGTAGCCGACGACGTCAGCTATTACGATTGCAGTCAACGCGCGCTTGACGGCGCTATCGTTCATCCCCGTTCCGCCCCGACCCCAGTCGCACCGAATGATTGGCGCATGCAGTTCAGGATTCTAATACCTTTCGCGGGCCTTGTCATGGCGTCTGCGGCGAGAGCATCAGAACAACGGACTATTGCCGGCGGATGCGCTCCCTCGTACCCTGCTGTGGCAGTGAAAGTGGAGCTCCCGCGGACCTCGCGAGAGCTTCAGTTTTGTCGTCGTGACATCTGCGCCTGGCTATTGCTTTTCATCGTCGAGCAGGGCGCTCAGACGGTCGTAGTATTTGGCCACGACGACGATGTTGCTTGGAAATTTCACGGGCTCGACGGCTTTCAGCGTTTCATTCAATTCCTTGATCTGTTCGGACCTCTCCCGAGCAGATATTGTTTTGTCGGCGGCGATCTCGGACAATTGCTTCTTCAGAACGACCTCCTGGCCGACATACGTCTTGCTGTCCTCGTCGAACCCATCCATGACCAAGTCGATGTTATCTGCGACATCCTCGTATTCGCCGTAATTCTTGAAGCCGAACTTCCGGGCCGCCTGGTCGAGCGTCTTCTGCAGTTGCGGATTCGGATTGTCCTGTTGGTCCTCCGGAATTTTGTCCACGATCGCGCTGATCGTCTTTTGAGCTGCGATGAAGGATTCGACCTGCTTTTCGGTCAGTGCGAGTTGCTCGACGTCGGCCTGGGACGGATCCTCGGCTGCGGGTGCCGCGGCTGGCCGAATGGGCCCCGATTGCGCGGAAGCCGTGGTGGTGAACGTGCCAACCAGCGTCAGCGGTTGGCATAGCATGGTCGACGCCAGAATGACGGGATACAGAAAATTGCGCATGTGAGTTCTCCTTCGGGAGGTGAAATGTTTCAAGGATTGGTTGTTGATGCTCCAGGCTCGGGCGGTCGCGCCTGAGGCGCGGCCGACCGATGTGGCGATCTCATCAGGCCTTCGATCAGTAGCGATTGGGCCAGCAATATCTCCCGGCGTAGCCAAGGTGCGTTCCAAGGGGGCAGCCGCGGGGTGCTGCGCCGACGCCGTAAACTCCGCCGATGCGACGATAGCCACCCCAGCGGTAGCCCCAGCGATGTCCGCCGCCCCAGCGGTGACCCCAGCTGTGGCCCCAGCGGTGGCCGAACCTGTGCCCCCCGAAGTGCCTGTGCTCGAAGTGCCGGTGTCCGAAGTGGCCGTGGCTGTGGTGGAAGCCGCCGCCGTGATGGAAGCCGCGGGCCGATGCGGGCGAGGATGCGGAGATGGCGCCGATGCCGATCATCGCGACGGCGATAGCGATAGCGATAGTGGTGCGAAGCGTCTTCATTTTAGTCTCCTGTTTCGCCGGGTTGGTTTGTTGCGGCGACAGGAGAACCCTAACTCGGGCGGGTGGGGGGCGCTGTTCCTCAGGGAACAGGCGGAGGTGGCTTCGAAATTGACCCGGACGCGGACAGGTTCGAGCAGGACTGCTCACGGCGCATTCCGGCGGCACTGGACGATCCGCGGGGATGCCGACAGATGATCGCAGTCAGATGAAAAGCGGTCGCCCTGTCTTCGGCATCTCCAAATTCACAGCGATATTTCAATCACGTGGGTGTTCGCATCTTGGTAGTGACCGGCGCGCCATTCGACGATTTTACGCGATATCCCCGCTCAGCGTTCGCATTTCCTGCATCGAGCCGCCGGCAGTCGCTTCCTGAAGCTGCTGTCGGTCGCGTGGCGTCATGACAGCGTTTTCGTGCCCGGTAGCGTTGGGCTTGACCGTTCCGGATCCGCCGTCATCGATCGGTATCATGCAGCATGATCGCATAGATCTCTGCAACTCGTTCGACCGGGATTTCGAAGCAGCCGCGTACAAAAAAGAGGCGTGATCAATCCCGCATTCGTTGCTACCAGCTCACAGCGCGAGGCTGGCGCGCACCTGCGAAAACATGCAGTGTGACAAGAGTAAAACCGCCTTTTCATACGGTTTTGGCTTCTCGCGAGCGTAGGCGATCGCCGGGCATGTTCGGCTGCGAGGCGCGCCTGCGGGTCCAGACTACGAGCTAGCGCCATTCATCTCGTCTGCGCTGATTCGTTCTACCTTGATCCCTCGTCCACTGCTCCACCATTCCGGCTGCGCGTGACATCGCATCCGCCTTGGCTTCAGCATTTTCCGGCACCTCCTGCCGCTTCTCGCCGGGGTCGTCGAAATCATGGGTCGCACCGGGATAGAGCGCGACGAAGGTGCTGGTGCCGGTGTCGATCGAGCGCTGGGCCACACGCTGGCAGTTGGCAGGCGAGACCTCCTCGTCGTCACTGCCCAGGAACATCGCAAGCGGTGCCGACGTCGTAACGGCATCCTGGAGCAGCGCCTCGCGACCGCAGCCCGGGTAGAACGCGAGAGCGCCGCGAAAGCCGCGGCGCGCGCCCTGCCGGATCATCACGTTCAGCGTGGTCGAGCCACCGTTCGACCAGCCCTGCAGGAAGATCCGGTTCGCCACGACATCTGTGCGACCGCGCAGGAAAGCGAACGCTCCCTCGGCATCGAGCGGCCGTACGGTAAGCTCGCTAACGCTCTGGCGCTCAGGGTCTTCATGCGTGAAGCGGCCGAAACCGCGCGCCTTGCGGCGCGGCCCGAAGCTATCGGGGAACAGTGCGAGCACGCCGTGCGCGGCCCAGAACTCGCCCCACATCCGATGTCGCTTTGACAGCGTCGCCGCATTACAGGGCGAGACCACGTCGCGCGCGACGAGGGTGCATTCCTTGTTGTCGTTCGCCGAATAGGGCCCGGCGCGACCATGCAGGAGCACGATCGCCGGATACGGGCCCGGCCCGTTCGGGCGGAACAGATAGCCGACGATTTCGGTCGCGCCGTCGGCGCTCGCGAAATAGACCGTCTCGGGATCGGCCCGCGCGGCAGAGGTGGCGAAGAGCAAGGTCAACGCCAGCAAGGCGAGGATGTCGCCAGCCCGCCGCAATCCCGATCGGCGGTGATGACGGATTCCGGGTTCGCGATGGCGCTTCCCCCGGTGGCGACCGACGGTGGCGGTGTTCTTGAGGCTGTTGGTCATTTCATGCCGCCCGGTGTTCGTTGCGGCGATGAGGACACCCTGTCATCCCTTTTTTGAGAGTGAGTCGTCGCTCAAGGCCGAAATGATAGTCGAAGCTCAGAAGCCCGCCTTTCGAGGGAAGTGCAGCTCACTCAGCTCCGAGTCAGGATACTGGTGAAAACCAAACGCTTCAGTCCCCCCGAAAACCCGTGCGCACCTTAGCAGACAAAGATTTTGGGGGCTCGATATGTTAGACTCGCACCACTAGCAGTGGGGCCGACAGGCGGCTGTTCCCCGGGGAACAGCCGCAGGATAGCACGATGCTCGGGCTTCCGAGTGTGGTGACGGCGACCTAGCTTGCCATGAGAGACAAGGTCGCCGCTGTCGCGATTGCGTCGAAGCCCCAGGGAGATATTATTGCCGCCGGTCAGCCCCATCGCGACCTTGCTCTCGGGAACGCGCCTGTTCGGCGCCATGCCCACCGAAATCATCGAGATTTGCGCGCGCAAATTCCGCGACACGCGTTTCGAGCGAGGCGAGCTGATCTTCAGCCGCGGCGATCGCGGCGATCGTCTCTACGTCGTCGCCGAGGGGCAGGCTCGGCTCGCGATCGGCGCGGCCGACGGACGCGAACTGAGCTTTCAGATCGTCGGCCCCGGCGATTTGTTCGGAGAGATCGCGCTGCTCGATGGCGGTACCCGCAGCGCTGAAGCGGTGACGTTGACGCCCGTGCTGGCCTATTCCCTGTCGTGCGCGGATTTCGAAGCGATTCTCGCCAGGCATCCCGAAGCCGCCAGACCGGTTATCGTCTATTTATGTCAACGGTTTCGCGAGGTCAGCGAAAAGCTGGAGGCGCTCGCGCTCTATCCCCTCGATGTACGCCTGGCTCGCTATTTGGTCACGGCCTTGCGCGGACGACCGGAAATCCCCGGCCGGCGGCTGCCGCTCGAACTTAAATTCTCCCAGGGCGAACTCGCGCAACTGATCGGGGCCAGCCGGCCCAAGCTCAATCTAGCGCTTGCTGCACTCGAGGAGGCCGGCGCCGTCGGGCGCACGGCGGACCGTCTGTTTTGCGATCGCCGCCGCCTGATGGAGATCGCGCAATGGGAAGAGTGATGGATGGGAGGGCTTTGTGCGAATATTCCTGTGCGCCTTTCTTATTGGCACGTCGGGAGTTTTTGCTTCAGTTCAATCGAAAGCCAAGGGCGTTTGCCCAAAAGGAAAAATAACCTGCTACGAATGGTGCAGAAAGTACAACGCAGCTTCTCCCACTTGTCTTTCCGGCCATCCAAACAGTTGCGCTGCGAAGGTCGGTGGCAACGATACCTGCGTGGGCGACCGGCCCCGCTCCTGAGGCAGGAGCGGACGTTGAATGCTTCATGCTGAGCGATCCTTGAATGCCGGTCTCCGCGGAGCCGAAGCGTGATCACCGCCTTCGGCCTGCGGTGCAATGGCGGGCTGCCGCAGCGGATCACCCTTGGCCCGTCAGTCGCCCCCGCCTTGCCAATCCGCCCCCGTTCACCGACAATTTGCCACCGTAACGCTTCGGGGGATTCGCGATGGCTGTCCGTTCCGTGAGGTTCCAGTCCGGTCTGATGCTGGCGACGGCGCTTTCGGTGCTGGCGATGCCGACCGCGGGCCGGGCCTACACCGCCGAGGAGCAGCAGGCCTGCTCCGGCGATGCGTTTCGGCTTTGCAGCGCCGAAATCCCCGATGTCGACCGCGTCACCGTCTGCATGGTCAGGAACAAATCCCAGCTCAGCCCAGGTTGCCGCGCGTTCTTCCGGCCCGATCCGGAGCTCGCGGTCACGCCGGTCCATGTCGGCAGGCCGCTCAGTCTCAGGCCGGCAAGCGCGAAAAAGCCGGTCAGCGCCACGTCGGCCCGGCGGAAGAAGCCGGTCAAGCCCGACGCGAACTGACCGACCCTTGCAGCTGCCGCCGGCTGCGGTTTCGCGGGAGGCGCCGGGTCCGGCTCTGAGGCCGTGCGGCGGCGCCTTATCCGGCGATAACATCATGGAGCAGGCGGCAGCACCCGCGAATGACCATGCTCCTTGCATCGCCATCGGCGCGGCGATCTTCGGCTTTCGCATGTCGCGCGTGACGTCTGCCTGCTTTGCAGGCACGTATCGTCGCGATAAGGGGGTCGTCTTGTTCGAAGCGGTCGGCAGCGCGCATACACGGATAGGTTGAATTCGGATCGGTTGACGCAAAACCGTCGTGCAATGACTCCCGAAAGCGCGTTTTCGGATTCGGATTTCGCGAGTCTTGTCTCTGCTGCAACGCATGGTGTGACTCAAAAGCCAACGTCGTTGATATTCAGGAGCCTCGCCACAATTGGCACTAAATTTTCCTTCCACGAATCAGCGCGCTGATTCATTTTCGGTTTCTGGGGTCAATCTGGAGGCCAAGGTATGAACGTCATTGTTTTCGCTTCGCGTAAAGGCGGTTCGGGAAAGAGTACGCTTGCCGCTCATCTTGCTGCGCACGTCCACAAGACAACCAAGCCCTGTCTGCTTGTCGATGCCGATCCGCAGGGGTCGCTGACCCTGTGGCACAAGCTGCGCGGCACCAACGAACCGTCGATCAAGACGGCGATCAACTCGGTCAGCGGGATCGTGGCGGCGGCCAAGCGCGACGGCTTCGAATGGGTGTTCATCGACACGCCGCCGAACCTGTCGGCCGTCGTGGAGGATTCCATCAAGAACGCCACCATGGTGATCATTCCGGCGCGGCCCGGGGTGTTCGACGTCAACGCGGTGCAGGAGACCATTCAGACCTGCCGCGCGCTGCGCAAGCCCTATGCCGTCGTGCTCAACGGCGCCCCGGCACGCCGGGACGACGCGGAGAGCCCGATCGTCGCCATCGCGCGTGAATCGCTGTCCAAGTTCCGCGCGCCAGTCTGGGGCGGCCAGATCACCAACCGCGCCGACCTGTTGATGGCGCTCAGCCATGGCGAAGGCGCCCGCGAATATTCCGCCGAAGGGCGCGCGGCGGCGGAGATCGGCCGGCTATGGGCGGCGATCGAACGCTCAGTGAAGGCGATCCGTGGTTCGGCCTCGGCGTCCGGCGCGATGCACAAGCAGGCGGCCTGATCGGGCGCGCTGGCCGGGGGGCCGACAAGGAACGCGCGCGGTGTTTGCGCGTTTTTTTGTTGTGGCTTTGACCTGCTCTGAATCGTCATCCCCGCGTAACGGGCCGAGCCGTTACGCGGGGATGACGTTGTCGTATCCGGAAGCAGAGCCGGATCAAGCCGTCTACGCGACCATCAACATGTAGAAGATGATCACCGGCGACAGGCACAGGATCACCGACCAGATGCCGACCGCCCAGAGGATGTCCTCGGTGGTAAAACCCTGTTGTTCAGGGAATGCATTATCCTGAGTACTCACGACGCCCCCGCGTTTTTTGTTCTTGTGGGACCATTGATACACGCCGGATTTTAAAAAGCCGGTCGCGATTTCGCGCGCATTTGAACACAGCAGCTACCGTGGATTAACCACGGCATCACCGCGCCTGCCGGTCAGCTTCCCGCCAGCAGATGGAAGGCGAGCACCGGCGCGAAGCCCAACAGCATCGCCCACAGGCCGAACGACGACACCAGCAGCAGATCCTGCACCGCTTCGGCGCGCGCCGCGGCCTGTTGGCCGGCATTTTGAATGGTTTGAGTGGTCATGGTTTCCCCCGTCGGTTTATTTGTTGGGGGATTGATACGCCTCAAATTCTAAGGACGGGGTCGCGGCTACGTTCGAATTTGCAGCGCCGGCGTCACCGCGCATTAACCAATGCGGGCGGTGCGATCGGGAGGTGGGCGCCGGGGTGGCTATCGGTCGGCGCGGCCGATCACGTCCATCAGCTCCGCGATCTTGCGGCGCTGGTCGGCCTTGTCGCCGGAAGAGATCGCGTGCTCGACGCAATGGGCGACATGGTCGCGCAGGATTTCCTCCTCGACGCGGCGCAACGCCGCCTTCGCGGCCGCGATCTGCGTCACCACGTCGATGCAATAGCGGTCGGCCTCCACCATCCCGGCGAGGCCGCGGATCTGGCCTTCGATGCGTTTCAGCCTTTTCAGGCAGGACGTCTTGATCTCGGTGCGCATAGGGTTCATATACCCCCCCAGGGTATACTATTCAAGAGGTAGCTTCGGTGACACAGGCAGATCAGGGCGCGGCGCATGCCGGCCATCATCACGGCGACGCGGCGCCGGCGTCCTCCTGCTGCGGCGGCAACCATGGCGATGCCGGCAAGGCCGCCGGCGCCGCGCTCGATCCGGTCTGCGGCATGAGCGTCACGCGCGAAACGGCCAAACACCGCTTTGCGTATCGGGGGCAGGACTACTTCTTCTGCGGCGCGCGCTGCCGCGAACGTTTCGAGGCGGAGCCGGAAAAATTCCTCCAGCCGAAAGCGCCGGAGCCGGCGGCGCCGGCCGGCACCATCTACACCTGTCCGATGCATCCGGAAGTCCGTCAGGTCGGCCCCGGCTCCTGCCCGATCTGCGGCATGGCGCTGGAGCCGGAGCAGGTCTCGCTCGAAGATGCGCCGGATCCCGAACTCGCCGACATGACGCGACGGTTCTGGATCGCACTGGTACTGACGCTGCCGGTGTTCACCATCGAGATGGGCAGCCATCTCGGCCTCGGCCACCTGGTGCCGCCGATGTGGTCGAACTGGATTTCCCTGGTGCTGTCGACGCCGGTGGTGCTGTGGGCGGGCGCGCCGTTCTTCGTGCGCGGCGCGCAGTCCCTGAGGACCCGGAACCTCAATATGTTCACGCTGATCGCGATGGGCACCGGCGTGGCCTATGCCTATAGCGTGGTCGGCACGCTGGCGCCGAACCTGTTTCCGCCTGCCTTCCGCGACATGCACGGCACGGTCTCAGTGTATTTCGAAGCGGCAGCCGTCATCACGGTGCTGGTGCTGCTCGGCCAGGTGCTGGAATTGCGGGCGCGCGCGCGCACCTCGGGCGCGATCCGGGCGCTGCTCGGCCTGGCGCCGAAAACCGCCCGCCGCATCACCGCCCATGGCGACGAAGACGTCGCGATCGATGCTATTGCGGTCGGCGACCGGCTACGGGTGCGTCCGGGCGAAAAAATCCCGGTCGACGGCGTCGTCATCGAAGGCCGTTCCGCGGTCGACGAATCCATGGTGACCGGCGAGTCGATGCCGGTGTCGAAGGCCGAAGGCGCGCGCCTGATCGGCGGCACCGTCAACCAGAGCGGCGGGCTGGTGCTACGGGCCGAAAAGGTCGGCCGCGACACCATGCTGGCACGGATCGTCGACATGGTGGCGCGGGCGCAGCGCTCGCGCGCCCCGATCCAGCGTCTCGCCGACCGGGTCGCCGGCTGGTTCGTGCCGGCGGTGATCGCCGCGGCGCTGCTGGCGTTCGCAGCCTGGATGACGTTCGGGCCGGAGCCGCGTTTCACCTTCGGCCTGGTCGCCGCGGTGACGGTGCTGATTATCGCCTGCCCCTGCGCGCTGGGGCTCGCCACCCCGATGTCGATCATGGTCGGGGTCGGTCGCGGCGCCCATTCCGGCATCCTGATTCGCGACGCCGAGGCGCTGGAGCGGTTCGAGCGCATCGATACCATCGTGATCGACAAGACCGGCACACTCACCGAAGGCAAGCCGAAGGTGGTGTCGATCGTCGCTGCCGGTGGCCGTGACGAGAATGAATTGTTGCAGCTGGCGGCCGGTGTCGAGCGCGGCAGCGAGCATCCGCTGGCGCAGGCGATCCTGAAGGCCGCCGAGGAGCGCGGGCTGAAGCCCGGCGAGGCCAAAGACTTCGCCTCGCCCTCGGGCAAGGGCGCGACCGGCACCGTCGACGGCCACAAGGTCGCCCTCGGCAATGCGATGCTGATGGGTGAACTCGGCATCGTCACGCGCGAGCTCGACGGCGCCGCGGAGGCAGCAAGGCAGGACGGCGCCACCGCGATCTATCTGGCGGTGGACGGAAGCATAGCCGGCGTCATCGCGATCGCCGATCCGATCAAGTCGTCGGCGCAAGCGGCATTGGCGGCGCTGCGCCGCGACGGCATGCGGCTGGTGATGCTGACCGGAGACAACGTCACCACGGCGCGCGCGGTGGCGGCAAAACTCGGCATCGACGAGATCGAGGCCGGCGTCCTGCCCGAACGCAAGAGCGAGGTGGTGGCGCGGCTGCGCCGTGAGGGCCGCAACGTCGCCATGGTCGGCGACGGCGTCAACGACGCGCCGGCGCTGGCCGCGGCCGATGTCGGCATCGCCATGGGCAGCGGTACCGATGTGGCGATCGAAAGTGCCGGTGTCACGCTTCTGACCGGCGACCTGATGGGCCTGGTGCGGGCGCGGCGGCTCTCGGTCGCGACCATGCGCAATATCCGGCAGAACCTGACCTTCGCGTTCCTCTACAACGCCGCCGGCGTGCCGATCGCCGCCGGCGTGCTCTATCCCGTGTTCGGCATCCTGCTGTCGCCGATGCTGGGCGCCGCCGCGATGGCGTTGTCTTCGGTCAGCGTGATCGGCAACGCGCTGCGGCTGGCGCGGACGAGGCTGGATTAGCCCGCGGTCGGGGGAAACCGGGTATTCAGGCGGTTTCCGTCAGTTCGCGAATCGCAATCTCTCTGACCAGCATGGCGGCCGCGCGAGTATCCGGCCGTGCCAGGAGCTGGCTATCGGAGAACTCGACCGTGATGACCCTGGGCTGTCCCGATGGTGGAATATCCCAAGCGCCCGAAATTTCTCCGGGCTTCAGATCCGGTGTCCCCACGCTCCGCCCATCGATACTGACGGCAAGCCGGGACCTGAATTGACGCGCCATATTTGGTACGAAACCCCAGATGCTGATCCGGCCTTCGCGTCCGCCAGACAAAGTGAGCTCGCAGCGCCTTTCCGACCAGCCGTCGATCCAGATGCCGCTGGCGTTGGTGAAGGCGTTGGCTTCGATTCCGGGCCTGTAGGTCGAGGGAAATCGCGACCCTTCCGCGATTTCAGGGGCGTATTCCGTTGCGAGGTGCTGCTGACCCGGCGCAGCGAAATGCCGTCGTCGCAACACTTCCCTGGCGTATTGCCATCCCAGCGCGAGCGGCACGCGGTTGCCATGGGCCCTGCTGAGGATCCGCCAGATCGCGCGGAAATCCAGCCTCTCGGCCAGCCTGGCGAGTACGGTTCGTGACCCGAACGCTTCGATCGTCGATGGCAGGGTTTCGGCGACGATATCCTGCACCTCTTGTCGGGCAAAATAAGCCGCCGGACTCGCGTTCTCGATTGCAGCGAGGGAATCGATCGTCGACCACATCCGGTCGCCGGCGAGAATCCAGTTGAATTCCGATGATCGAGACAGCAGCGTATGCAGCACGCTGAGCCGTTGGACTGATGAACGGGTATTGGCAAAGGGACGCTGCGTTTGAACCGCCGTCATGAGCGGCGAAGAGCTGAATGCGTTGCGGCCGTGAAGGCGATAGGCCGACAAGCGTTGCGTGATCAACGCCGTACCGGTCATCAGGTGCAGAATCGTGCAGAAATAGTTGTCGAAACCGGCGTGCCCGTGGATCCGCGATGCATCCGGCAAAGCCATCTCCAGGGCGGCCTTGCGATACATGTTGGCGGTGCCCGGCGACCAGACCCAGCGGGCTTTCCAGTAGGGTATCCGGATGGTGCCTTCGTGCAATCTGGCAAAGTCGGAGTCGGAGACACTCGAAAGCCTGATGGCGGCCTCGGCGGGCTTCAGTCCGCGCGGATCCGTTTCACAATTATCGGCAAAACCAAATCGCCCTCCCGTCAGCACGCGATCATTGGCGTCGATTTCGAGGACATCGCTGGATGAAAATCCCACGGCGGCCGGGAGAGCGAGGTGGACCTGAAGATGCAGGGACAGAAACCCGGGGAGCAGCATGTCGTCCGCGTCCACCACCACCACGAATCCGCCCTGCAGGCGATCGAACACGCGCAGCACGGCGCGGAGTTGCCCGAGGTTTTCATCGAGCTTGACGACCGAAAACCTGGGATCGTCGGCGATACTGGCCTGGATCACCGCATGGCTGTCGTCCGTCGAGGCGTTATCGACAACGATGCATTCGAAATGCGAATAGCTTTGCGCTCGAATCGAGGTGATCGTCTTGCCGACATATTCGGCGTAGTCGCGGTTGACGACCACGATTGAAACATACGGCGCATCGAGGTGACGACTGATCGTCTGCTTGTTCTGCAGAACGTCGGTTTTTCGCTGGCTGTCCACCGGTGCTGCCAGAACCACCCGATCCGGCACGGCGACATTATCGAGATCGGCCTCGCCGGACGCGGTTGCTTGTCGAAGCGGGACGGGAAGCGAAAAGGGATGGCTTTTCGCGGCGCACATCGAGCACGCGGATTCTTCCTCGACCGCCAGGAATGCGTCGAGCTCCTGCTCGCTGCAATTCACATCCAGCGGCTGGTATTGCAGATACGGATCCCATTTTTCGGAAAGGTCGTATTTCGCCTTTTGCAGGCCGAGGTAGGCGAGCGGTCCGCATTTCCAGAGCTTGCCGTCGTGAAGCTGTTTGCAGTGTCGGGCCGGACAGATTTCCCAGCTCTGCCGGGGATTGCCGTCTTCGAACGGCAACATCGCCGCGCCGGAGCCGTTGTATCGACGGGTCCAGTTCTCGTGGGATTGCCATACGTTGGCAATCGTACCGTGATCGCGACGCCAGGCTGCGAGAAGATCGAAGACCGGTTGCAGACGCTTGAGGTATTCGGAGCCGTTATGGTGGATCGACAGGGCGATGTCGGCATTGCGCGCTGGCGGCGAGCATTGACGGAAGATCGCCATGGCGATGCAGAAAAAAACCGTTGGTGACGATCCGGATCAGAGCCGCCGGCCAGTGCTTCCTGACCAGCGGCACGAAGGCCGCAAGGTTTGGATGGATCGTCGGTTCACCGCCGAGAAGACGGAATTCGTCGACGGCGATTCGACGGCTCCACTGTGCCATCCATCGATCCGCTACCGAAGGATCGAGGTTGCCTCTGTGGCCGTGGTTTGAATAATGAGAGCAGCTCTCGCAGGTCAGGTTGCACGCATGCGTCACATGCAACTCGACCAGGCCGACATGCCTTGGATGGAGGCCTTGGTCTCGCCTTTCGGCATTTGCAGAGACCTCCGAGACATCAAGGCTCATCGTTTCCACATTCAATACCTGGAGCCGGTTGGTCGGACCGGCCGCCCGTCACTGCTCGTTCGGAATGTTATTGTGTTGGCTGCCTCCGCGCCATAGGCGGCAAGGTTGCCATCGGAAATCCGGTTGGATTTAGTCGAAACCAGTGCGTGCATGCAACCATGCGTTGGTCGCTCGCCGGTTGTGCCAAAGCCGCCAATGTTTCGGCTGGGCTCAATTTGCCAGGCTCCGATCGGCCGATGACCTCCGATCGTGCCGGGGGCGGGCTGTTATGGATAACGCTTAGTAATAACGCCCGCCGGCGGTATTCGCCGCGGCGCGCTGGGCGTATAGAGAGCTGGACGACTTAACGGAGTGTTCACATGTTCTCTTCAGCAACCCATGAAATCCGCCGATCCGCGCGAGTTTGCCTCGCGATCACGGTTCTGTCGGCCGGACTTGCGACCGGCGTTTCGTCGGCGCAGGCCACGACATGGGGACACCTGCGCAGCCCGTTTTCCGCTGAAAGTCAGCTGCGGGAACGCTGTGACTTCGCCGCTGAGGAGCGCGAAGAACTCCGCAACGGTCGCAACGTCAGCTTCGCTGAAGCGGGATATCGATATCGGTTGTCGGCCGTCACGCCCTCGCCCGCTCGCCGGCGATAGGCGAGGCTGGGCCTAAGCGGCCTTTTTGCCGAACTGGCCCGAAAAGCACGCCAGGAACCGCTGTTCCTGGCTTCCTTCGAACGCGAATTTGACACGCAATCCGCTGTCGCTGCGGTCGCGCACCTCGAAAGCCAGCCGGTCGGGCAGGCCCTGAATCTCCACCGTGGCGGTCGCGCCTGGAGCGAGATCGAAACGGCCGGAGATGAATGCGCCGCCGGTCGAGATATCCGTGATCGCTCCCGCGATCTGCCCGCGGCTGCCATGGACCTTCGCGGCGATCTGCGCCGGATATCGTTCCTCCTGCCGGCGATCGGCTTCTTCCGTCGACGTACGAACGACCCGCACCAGCAGCTCTTTAAGATCCGAGATGTTGGAAGTCACGGCGCCGATCGCCTGCCGTACGCCGGAGGCGCGATCGCTGACGGCCTCGGCGTCGCGGCTGACATGCGCGATCTTGTCCGTGACGTGCTGGGCCGCGGTAGCGGACGAGGTCACATTCACGGCAATCTCGTTGGTCGCCAGGCTCTGCTGTTCCATCGCCAGGGCAACGGCGCCGGCAACTTCATTGATTTCATCGATGTGGGAGCTGATCTGTCTGAAACAGCCGACGGTCTCGTCGGTCGCGGACCGGATCTCGGCGATCAGCCGCCCGACTTCCTCGGTCGAGCGGGCCGTCTGGTTCGAGAGCGATTTGACCTCGGCGGCCACCACCGCAAATCCCCTTCCGGCATCACCCGCGCGGGCAGCCTCGATCGTGGCGTTCAGCGCCAGAAGGTTGGTTTGATCGGCAATGCCGCCGATCAGCTTCGTCATATCCGCAATCTTCGCAACGACGTCCGACAGGGATTGAATGGACTGCTGGGCCTTCTCGCTCTTCTCCACGGCGGAGTTCGTGACGGCGCTGACCTTGGCGACCTGTTGACCGATTTCGCCGATCGAGGCGGTGAGTTCCTCTGCGGAGGCTGAAACCGACTGGGCGTTGGCAAGCGCTTGCTGGGACGACGCCGCCACCGCCTGCGCCTCGACCGAGAGGCCGCGGGCGATCGAAAGCAGTCCCTCGGCGGCCGCGTCGACTTCATTCGCGGTTCCGGCAATGGTCGCGACCGACACGCTGGTTGCGCGCTCGACGGTCTCCGCCATGTTGCGCATGGCCTGCGTCCGTCCTTCCGCGGCGGCCTGTTCGGCCACCTGCTTTTCCGCCTCCATCTTCAGGATGCGAATGGCGTTTTCACGAAAGATATCGACGGCGCGGGACATCTGCCCGATCTCGTCGTGCCGGTTCGTCGTCTTGACCTGAACCTCGGTGTTTCCCGCCACCAGATCACGCATGATTTGAGTGAGCCGGCGCAGCGGAGAAGAAATCCCGAAATGAGCATAGAAAAGCACGGCTACCGCCACCAGGGCCGAGAGCACGCCTAGCGCAAAGAGTATGTTTTTCAGCGTCTGGAGCTTCGAGACGGCCAGGCTGGACGCCTCGTCAATTGAATTCTGGCCTTGCTTGCTCAGGGCACCGGAAATCGCAATCAGGCTTTCCATCGCCTTGGCGAGCTTCTCGGAGCGTTCGTCGAACTCCGGCATCATCTTGTTGCCGCGGCTCGGACCTTCGGCCACATAGAGCTTGGCCATTTTCTGGCCGAGTTCGTAATACGGCGCGAAGTTGGCCTCAACGTCATTGACGGCCTTCGCGATGGAATCGTTGCCGAGCTTGCTGGCGAGCTTGCGGATCTCCGGCAGCAAATCCGCAAATTCCTTGGCGTTCTTCGCCGCCTCCTCAAAGCCGTCGTCGAGGCCGTCCTGGCCGCGGGTCGCAGAAACGTCGGTCAGGAACTGCTGCACCTGAATGATGTTGATCTGGACTTCTTTCACGTCCAGCACGAGTTCGGGAAGGTCGTGCGAGGTCAGTTTCGACAGTCTTTCGATCTGCGCGGCCGATTCGGCCTGTTGCCGGGTAAAAAAGATCGAAACGCCGATCACAGCGAAGACCAGCAACGCCATCAGTGCGTTGGAGAGGCCAATCTTGAAACTCAGCGAGAGCTTGAGCCCAGGCATCTTTTCTACCCTTCGATTGAATTCATGTTCGGCCGCGAATCTTCGCCCGAGTGGTCGTCCGTTGCAGGTAGAGGAACAACTCTCGCCGGCAACGACGACCCCACACGGGTCAGCTGCGCGGCACTATGATGCCGGTTAGAAAATTAACTTTAGATGAGAATGACTATCGGAATTCGGCAAATGTCTAATAAAATCAAATAGTAAGGAGATGCATTAATGGCTCGTTAACCATGTTCGGCGAACTCTGCCCCAACGAAATGACAGCCGGCTTTGTGCCTTGGGGTTATTGATGCAACGTCCATGCAACCGCGCGCGCCTGCCGAATCTTTCGACCCGCGCCGGCGTTGCCGATCCCGGCAGCTCGAAGCGGCTTCGATCTCTGAAATGCGGCTCTGCGACCTTGGTGCTGGGTTTCGCCATCACGCTAGCCGCAAGGACCGCGACCGCCGCCGACCTGCCTGCCAAGGCCCCCGCTGTTCAAGTCCAGACGGCCTATGACTGGACCGGAAACTATGTCGGCGGACATCTCGGCTACGCCTGGGGAAAATCGGACTGGAGTGCCGGCCCCAATGTCGGCGGCTCGCTCGATCTGATGCAGCCCATCGATGTCTTCGCCGAAGGCGGAAGCTTCTTCGGCGGCTTTCAGGTCGGCTACGACAAGATGTTCGCGAACCGTTTCGTGATTGGCGTCGCGGCTGACATTTCATTCCCGAGTTGGCCCAATGTGGCCGGCATTTCGATCGGCGGGACTTCGAACCTGGTTTTGCCGGCCGGCCCGGACAGCTACGGCGAGACCATGCTGTCGTTCGGCACCCTCAGGGGACGCGTCGGCTATGCGCCCTCGAACTGGCTGTTCTATGCGACGGGCGGTGTCGCCTGGGCCTACGACCGGCTGTCTCTCGCCAGCGCCACCGAAACCCCGGAATTGCTTCGGCTCGGCTGGGCCGCCGGCGTCGGCGCCGAAGTGCCGATTGCCGATCATTGGACGGCGAGCCTCGAATATCTGTACGCGGATTTCAACCACAGCACCGTTTCGTTCGCCAGCGTCGGCCAGCAATTCACCTCCGGCTTCACGATGCAGGAGCTTCGTCTCGGCCTGAACTATCGCTTCAACGAAGTCGCCCCGGTATCGAAATCGACGCCATCGGCAACCGCGGCGGACTGGATCAGCATCCACGGACAAGGCACCTTCGTCTGGCAGGGTTATCCCGCGATCCGCTCGCCCTATGCGGGCGCCAACAGTCTTCCCGGTAACGGGGCCGGCGACGAGACCGTCGACGTGACTTTGTTCGCCGGCGTCCGGCTCTGGAAGGACGCGGAATTCTGGTTCAACCCCGAGATCGATCAGGGGTTTGGCGTCGCCAATACACATGGCGCGGCGGGTTTCCCCAGTGGCGAGTCCTACAAGCTGGGCGCGGCCTATCCCTACGCCCGCATCCAGCGCGCCTTCCTGAGGCAAACCATCGACCTCGGCGGCGAGACCGAGAAGGTGGACGAGGACATCAATCAGTTCGCCGGCACCCGCACGACCGACCGCATCGTCCTTACGGTCGGGCGTTTCGGCGTCAACGATATTTTCGACACCAACAAATACGCCAACAATCCCAAGAGCGACTTCCTCAACTGGTCCCTCATCAACACCGGGTCGTTCGACTATGCCGGCGATGCCTGGGGTTACACCTATGGCGCCGCGGTCGAATGGTTTTTCGGTCACTGGACGATACGCGCCGGCATTTTCGATCTGTCCGCCACGCCGGCCGGCGGCAACAGCCCGCTGGCATACGGGCTGGACCCCACCTTCAGCCAGTTCCAGATGGTCGGCGAAGTGGAGCGGCGTTATGAACTGTGGGGGCAGCCGGGTGCCGTCAAGGTCACGGGATTCCTCAGCCGCGGCAATGCGGGACAATTCTCCGACGCCATTGCGCTTGCCCAGCAAACCGGTCAGCCCGCCGATATCACCGCGGTGCGCAGTTACACCAGCCGACCGGGGGTAAGCATGAATCTCCAGCAGCAGATCACCGACAGTATCGGTGTCTTTGCGCGCGTCGGCTGGGGGGACGGCAAGGTCGAGCAATGGGATTTCACGGACATCGACCGCACGATCGCGGTCGGCACGTCAATCTCCGGAAAATCATGGGGCAGGCCCGACGATACGATCGGCATTGCCGGGATCATCAACGATATATCCGGCGTCCAGGCAGCGTTCCTGAATGCCGGCGGAATCGGCATTCTCGTCGGCGACGGTCAATTGCCGAACCCGAAGGCGGAACAGATCCTCGAAGCCTATTACAGCTATGCGACGTCGGCCAACACCCGCGTGACCTTCGATTATCAGCGCATCAACAACCCGGCCTACAATTCCGATCGCGGACCGGTGAACGTCATCTCGACCCGGGCGCACGTGCAATTCTAGCGCACGGGCGCGGATAGCGGCGCAAGGTCGTTCAGGCTGAGCGGCGGGACGCGCCCTGTCGCGCCCGTGCAAGGGTGCTTGACGGCGACTCTCCGAACGTCGACCGGTACAGCGAGGAAAACTCGCCCATGTGAAAAAATCCGTTGGACATGGCGTAAGAACTCACCGTCGCCCCGTCGCGGCCGCTCATCAGCAACGAGCGAACCGCCCAGAGCTTCTTGAGCCGCAGATAGCGGTGCAAACTCAATCCGCGCACGTTCCTGACGGCGGTTCCGAGAGTCCTGACCGAGACGCCGCATTCCGCCGCGACGGCGTCGCTATAGACCGCGCTGGCCGGGTCGGTGGTGATGTAGTCGTCAATTCGCCGGATGATTTGCGCGTGGCGATGGCCTCCGGCCAGCAGATACGGTTGGCTGGGAATGAACAGTTGGTCGATCGCGACCAGCAACTCTTCCCGCAGCGGCAGCGCGAAATCGGCCATCTCCAGCAGTTCGGGCGCTGCGGATGCGACTTGCAAAATCCGGTAAATCACGCTTCGCAACGTGGCCAGCGCAGCCTTATCGCCCGAAAATGCCCGAATCTTGTCCCTGTCGTCGAACCAGTCCCGATCCGGCAGATCCGGGGAAAAGACGATGGTGGCGTGGAGGTTGGATGCATGCTCGACGAAACGGACCTCTGAGTTGCCGTGCAGCGCAATGAAAGCGTCCGGCGTCAGTGCCACGCCATCGACGTAGGCTCGCGTGGCGCCATCGAGCGGGACAATGACGAGGGTGCCGGCAATTCGATAGCTGGCTTCGAAGATACGCGCGAATGTTCTTTGCACCAGCAGCGTGCAGGATGGCAGCTGCACCAGGCCGCGAGCCAGCGAAAAATTCGAAAAATCGAGCGGGATGCTCCTGGTATCGCCAAGCAGCTCGACGGGACGGAATGCGTCGAAATCACGGAAGGATGCGAGTTGCAACTGCGAGGACGGTGCGAGCGACAGGATCGGCATGGCTGGTCCAGCACTTGTCTTTGTTATCGAGTCTCTGTTGTAGAGCTCAATCTCAGGTCGCAAAATTCAAACGTTTCCCCGGCAACGTCAATGCATTCCCTAGTGCGCAGCGCTGGTCTTCGGCTTGCTTAACCCCGTCACGTCCGATTCCTTCGCACCGTGTTTCTTCATCGATCCCGTCGCGGCAGGATCCTTCGGCTTAGCTATCGAGCCCGTAACATCCTGGTCCGCATCGGTGGTAGCGGCCGTCGCTGCCGGCTTCAGCAGATGGCCGGCCGTCGCGGCCTGGGCAAGATCGATAGCCATCATCAATGCCGTGACGGCGAGAAAACCGCGAAACAATGTCTGCATGGTTTCAGCCTTTCAAACGGAATCAGTCGCCGGAAGTGGCCGTCAGGCGATCCGAACCGCCGTGATTCGGATCAGACATTACAATCATCATCTAACCAACGCTGCTCATAAAGAGTCCGGGAGGCTCGAATCGTGCCACAATCCGTATTAGTGCGGGTTTGCCGACCGGGCGCGAAGGCGATCAGCGGGACCGGCTGGTATCAGAGTCTGCATGAAACCTGCGAACTGCCGACGAAGCAGCACCAGTCGAAGCCGCCTTCCGCCGCTCGATCTCACGATCGATCCGGGACGCAAGCCCCTCGCTGACCTCCGTCATCGGCAGCCGCACCTGCGCGCTGTCGATCAGCCCGCTGCGCGACAGCCAATACTTGATCGGCGCCGGGCTCGGCTCGGCAAACAGCAATCGCGTCAGTTCCTCGACCGCCCTCCAGAGCGCCAGCGCGGCGTCGTGCCGGCCGGTAGCGAGCAGGCTGCGGATTTCCGCGAAGCTCGCGGTCTCGACATGCGCGGAGGCCAGGATGCCGCCGTCGGCGCCGTCGCCCAGCGCGTCGAAATAGTGCGCGTCCTCGCCGGTCAGCACGGCGAAGTGTTGCGGACGGCGGCGCAACAAATCGAGCGACTGGCCGCGGTCGGCGCCGCAGTCCTTGAGGCCGACGATGTTTTGGTGAGCGGCGAGCCTCAGCATCGCCTCGTTGCCGAGATTGACGCCGGTGCGGTACGGAATGTTGTAGACCAGCACCGGGTGTTCGGCGCGGTCGGCGAGCGCGCGGAAGTGAAGCGTCAGGCCCTGTTGCGACGGCCGCGAATAATACGGGCAGGAAATCAGATAGAAATCGATCGGCCAGCCGGCCGTGCCGGCCACGCTCCGCAGTAACGCGTTTGTGTTGCTGCCGGACAGGCCTAGGCAGAGCGGAAGGCCGCTTCCGGCTTCGTC
>Ga0302275_10001501_pt1 | contig 24981 bp, 19 predicted proteins | sample III_Bog_N2_2_FD_200229 | JGI IMG/M metagenome (GOLD analysis project Ga0302275, IMG submission 200229) | Peat permafrost microbial communities from Stordalen Mire near Abisko, Sweden - III_Bog_N2_2 | ecosystem: Environmental > Terrestrial > Soil > Wetlands > Peat | place: Sweden: Abisko... | reverse complement strand
CCCCAAAAGCGAGTGACCGGGGGCACCCTCACCTTTTGATTATGGGACCAGGGCCACCCGCCAGAGAACGCGATGAACGGGGCACAGCATTCACGTCTCCCTGCTGATTTCATGACCGGGCCACCTGCCGAAGTTTTTTTCTTGACATCCCCTTTTATAGAACCCGCCAAACCATCCCCACGTTTGCTCTGCACGCTCCTTCAGCGTTTTCCACGCAACTCTGCATAAGGCTCAAATCTTCGTCGAAGGCCGCGCCCCTGATCCCTAATCCCTGTTCCCTGTTCCCTAACCCCTCGTCCCCTGTGTTTCAATAAGAGTGATGGCAATTCCCCGGAGATCGACGGTGCGCGGGCGGTGGTTGGCGGCTACGCGCAAGGCGCGCGAGTACGCCATGGTTGTGCGTGCGCTGGCTCATACCGGCCACCCGGTATTGGCGCAGATTGTACCGGCGCGCTTCTGCAACCTGAGCTGCGGCTACTGCAACGAGTACGACAAGGTTTCGGAGCCGGTGGCGCTGGAGGAGATGTACAGGCGCATCGACCATCTGGGCCGGCTGGGGACGGCGATGGTGGGCATCTCGGGCGGCGAGCCGCTGACCCATCCGCAACTGGACGAGATTATCCGGCGCATCCGGCGCACTGGGGCGATTGCCGGGATGATCACCAACGGCTATCTGCTCAATGTGGAACGGATTGAACGGCTTAACAAGGCCGGCCTGGACCACATGCAGATCAGCATCGACAATCTGGAGCCGGATGAGGTGTCGAAGAAGAGCCTCAAGGTGCTGGACAAGAAGCTGGTGATGCTGTCGCAGTACGCCGAGTTCCATGTGAACATCAACTCCGTTGTGGGCGGGGGCTTCAAGGATCCCAACGACGCGCTGGTGATTGGCAAGCGCGCGCTGGAACTGGGCTTTGAGTCGACCATCGGGATCATCCACGACGGCAGCGGGCAACTGAAGCCGCTGAAGGAGGATGAGGCCAAGGTCTACTTCGCGATGACGCATAGGAAGAAGACCAATTACGCGCAGTTTGACAAGTTTCAGGCGGCGATTGCGCAGGGGCGGCCGAACGACTGGCGCTGCCGGGCCGGCTCGCGCTACCTCTACATCTGCGAAGACGGGCTGGTCCACTACTGCAGCCAGCAGCGCGGTTATCCCGGCGTGCCGATTGCCGACTATATGACGGCGGACGTGAAACGGGAGTTTTTGACGGCCAAAAGCTGCGCGCCCAACTGCACCATTGGCTGCGTGCACCGCATCAGCTACATTGACCATTGGCGCGCCCCGCAGACCGCGACCGTCTCGCCGGGCGGGCATGGGGCCGAGGCGCCGGTGCTGGTGAATATACAGACGGGGCATTAGAGGCTGCGCGGCTGCGAAGCCCACCCTAGCCACAAAAACAAAGACGTGGCGAGGGTGGGGCACCCGAAGACTGCAAATCCCAACCAGGTTGAACCATTCCAACAGAAATGCCGGAGAACTGTCGCGCGTTTTTGACGAGTTAGCCCCGCTGCGCGGGGTTAGCAAGTTGGCAAGTTGGCGGGCACGCGCGGTGTACGCAGTTTCATCTCCCTTGAGTAGGCATCGCCAGTGGAGGACTCAAAAGCACTCGATATGGTCGCAGGCGTTCATGAGGGGAACCTGTAGCGTGGAGTCGTGCTCGGGGTCGGAGTAGATGGTAATGGTTGCGGGTTTGAAGTCCTCAGGTTTCGCGGTCATGATGTTGGGCACGAAGGTTTGGGGGTTGCGGTCGTATAGCGGGAACCAGGTGCTCTGGATTTCAACCATGACGGTGTGCCCGGCTTTGAAGACATGGTCCACGTCGTGGAGCGAGAAGCGGAATTCGTGGACGGAGCCAGGACGCAGTGGCTTGGGCTGCTCAAAGCTGTCGAGGTAGCGGCCGCGGAAGATCTCTTCATTGGTCATGAGCTGGTAGCCGCGCATTTTGGGGTCGGGGTCGTCGCCGGGATACTGGTCGATGAGCTTGACGACCAGGTCGTTATCCGAGCCGGTGGTAGCGGCGTAGATGTCAGCAAGGACTTCGCCGGTGAGGATGAGGTCCTTTTTGAGGACGGGAAGCTTCCAGACGGCCAGGTCCTTGCGATCCGTCACGAAGCGCTGGTCCTCGGTCATCCAGTTGTACCACTGCGAGCCGTTGCCGTAGGTCGGCTGGATGGGGCGATGGCGGTAAGGGACGGGATTGGCGGGGTCGCTGACGAAGCTGGCTTTGGCGGCTGTGGTTGAGTCGCCGAAACTGAGCGTGCCCGCGCCTTGGAGATGCAGACTGGTGGGCTGGGATTCTTTGGGCGGAAAGTGGGCGTAGCGTTTCCAGGTGTTGGAGCCGGTCTGAAAGCTGGCGGTGTTTTCGAGGTCGAATCCCGAAGCGTTGGAGCCGGGCTCGTCTTTCAGATAGTGGGCGAAGAACCTGGCTTCGATCTGGGCTCGAAATTCCTTGCCGATGGGCTCGGTGTAGTCGAGGTTGCCTAGATGGCGCGCGGAGGAATTCCAGGAGCCGTGCCGCCAGGGGCCGAGGACGAGGAAGTTCTGGTGGTTGGTGTCGTGGGGTTCGAGGGATTCGTACTCGATCTGCGGGCCAAACATATCCTCCTGGTCGTAGTAGCCGCCGACGGTGAGCGTGGGTACGGCGACGGAGTTCAGCGAGTGCTGGACGCCGCGCGATGACCAGACGCTGTCATAGGCTGGGTGTTCGAGGAAGAGCTTCCAGGTGGGCAGCGTTTTGGAGCCGGATTGTTTCACATCCTCGGCAAAGGAACCGCGCTCAAGGAAGTAGTCAAAGCCGTCGCGGGGTTTGCCGTCCTTGTCCTTTCCGTAGCTCACGTCGGTGTCTTCCTTGCTGGACTCGAGACCCATCACGTAGTCGTATCCATAGCTCTGGCGAAAGGCGCCGTTGTGGAAGAAGTCGTCGCCCATCCAGACGTCGATCATCGGGGCCTGCGGAGAAATGGCCTTGACGGCGGGGTGCGGGTCGATGCCGGCCGTCATGGCCAGGAAGCCGTCATAGCTGGTGCCGACGAAGCCGGCGCGGCCGTTGTTGCCGGGGACGTTTTGGAGCAGCCAGGCGACGGTGTCGTAGGTATCGGTGCTTTCGTCGATTGCCTTGGGATCGCGATGGTCGGCAAGGGGGCGGCTCATGACGAATTCGCCCTCGCTCTTGTAGCGGCCGCGAATGTCCTCATCGACAAAGATGTAGCCGGAGCGAGCCAGATCGGGGCGGCTCGCGCATTTGACAGCACGATCCATGCGCGAGACACCGTAGGGAGTGCGCTCAATGAGGAAAGGCAACGGGCCGGAGATGTCGGAGGGCTTGAGGATGACGGCGTGGAGCTTGACGCCGTCGCGCATGGGAATCATGACTTCGGTGCGCTGGTAGTCGTGGAAGATGTGATGGACAGGCGGGCCGGTGCGGCGATAGATGGTGTCCGGATCGCTTGAGTGAACCAGACTGACGGCATGGCCGGTGGCGTCGAGGGTAAAGCGATAGGTTATTTTCGTTGCGGCATTGATGAAATCGACTGTCGAGTTGGCAGTCAGTTCGGCGGGAGCGTTGCGCTCGGTTTCAACATTGAGCTTGCCGCTCTGAACGTAGAAGCTGAGCGGCATGTCGGGCTCGGCGGCGTCAGTATATTCGCCCGAAAAAGCTTCGAGCTGGGCGGGTGAGGGCGCAGGAGCCTGAGCCGGCGCGGGAGCCTGGGACCAGGCAAGGGCGGGCGCGCAACAGAGCAGAGCGAGACAATATGCAGCCAGTGCGTGACGACGGCGAATCAAGCGGGAAACCTCCTGAGGCAATTGCAAAGAGCCACCAAAGCGATGATATTTGAGAGCCCCGGCCCAACTCACCGGTCTGAGAGAGCGACAGTGCTGTGGGATCGGCAGTGCGGTTGAAGCCGGGGCTCTTTTTAAGGCGATGGTGGGTCGGATATCCCTCAGGAATAATTGCGGGGAATTGGGGCGCCGCGACAACGATCTGCCGCAGCGCCCCTCGATAGTCAATGCAATTTTGCGGAGGTTTGTTGAATCTTTGCTCCGCCGAAATGATAGACAAGACTTACAGCCGGCGCATTGCTGACCGTGAACAGCTTGGTAATGGGTAAGTTGACTCCGTCGTAGGGGGCCAATGTGAAGTCGGGACACTTATAAAAGAGCCCGCGATACTCCGCGCGAAGGTCAAGGCGCTTGGTGAGCTTGTAGTTCATGCCAACGCCAAAGATCATTGCTGGTCGAGTCTGCTGCCTGACAGGGGTAGAAAACTGTGCAACGGAACTCTCGGTGGGAAGAAAGAAGAGACCGCCGCCACCGAATTGGCCAAAGGTGCTGAACTTCTTACCGCTGGGTCCATGGAAGAGATAGGCAATGGTCAGGTCTAGCACGTTGGTCGGGATCGATACTTGCGCAAAGTTTGAATAAGCCGGCTGAGGGGATGTCTTGGAAGGAACCCAGGACTGGCCCTCTGAGTAATTCTCTGAAAAGCGCGAATACCCAAAGTTCACGTTGTAACCCAGCCAGGGCTTGAACGACTGATGAAAGGTGGTTGTAACTCCTGGTGAATCGGACGTGCCCTGGGTGGTTTGCTTGGTAAATGTGCCGTCCGCCTGAACATTGACCGTTGTGGGCATGCGGGTGTCAGTAAGTTGGCCGTAGATACCGACGGAAAGGTCGGTTTCAGCGGTGAATGGTTTGTGCAGTGGAGTTTTGTCCGAATTGTCATCCGGAGTTTGGGCGACCGCTGAGCGGCTTGCGAACAGAGTCAGCAAGCATGCAATCAGGGGCATAACTGTGAACAACGACGCACGAGGGCGCAACACAGGCAGTGTCAATGTGATTCTCTCCTGAGGGCCCTTGTGCAAATAGACGGCTTCTGTTCTTTTTGGTGAGCGAAGAGAGTCAAGCCTGAATCTCGCCCTAACTGACATCGGAAACGAGCGGGATCTCAGAGCCTGTTATTAACTTTTGCGCGGTGCGACGCGTTGCAAGAGTCGCATCGATCAGGTTTCTTCCGGGTACTGCGCAGCAGTTCCAAAAGACTCGATTTAGGAACCTCCGATCAAGTCCATCCCGTGCAACCAGCATTCCCTCGGGGGCTAAAGCCCTGCCGATTTTGCGACGTTTATGGCACGACTAAAGTCGTGCCCTTTCAAAACGTCGGCTTAATCAGGGGTTCCTTAATGCGCGTGGCCGTGATGGCCGTGTGCGTGGCTCGCGCCGCCGGCCATTTCATCAATGGGCACGACGCAGCCCTCGACTTCGCCGCAACCGATGTGCTCGAACTGGATGGTGGTGTGGCTGATTTGAAAATGATCTTTGAGAACATGGTTGAGCTTGACGAGGATGCAGGCGCTTTCGGAGGGGGGGATGTCGGCGATGGTGACGTGGCAGGCCAGAGCGCGGGAGTTCGATCCGAGGCTCCAGATGTGCAGGTCATGAACGTCGATGACGCCCTCGATGGCCTCCATGCCGGCGCGAATGGCCGTTAGCGAAACGCCGCGCGGCGTGCCTTCAAGGAGGATGTTGAGGGTCTCGCGGACGATGCCGAAGCTGGACCAGAGGATGAGCGCGGCGATGAGCAACGAGAGGACCGGGTCGATCCAATTCTGCCCGGTGAGCAAAATGCCCGCGCCGCCGGCGATGACGGCAGCGGTGGAGAGCGTGTCGCCGGCCATGTGCAGGAAGGCGGAGCGCAAATTGACATCGCGAGCCACGCCCCAAAGCAGGGCGGCGATGACGCCGTTCATGAGCACGCCTGCGGCAGCCACGATCATCATCAGCCTGGGCTGCACCACGACTGGCGCAGACAGGCGGTGAATGGCCTCGATGGCGATCCAGAGGGAGATCACGATGAGGGTGGCCGCGTTGATGAAGGCGGCCAAAACGCCGGCGCGCTGGTAGCCGAAGGTTTTGGAATGGCTGGCGGGGCGGGTCTGAAAGTAGACGGCGGCAAAGCTGAGCAGGAGCGCGAGAAAGTCGGAGACGTTGTGGCCGGCCTCAGAAAGCAGCGCGAGCGAATGGGCACGCAGGCCGGCAACGAAGGTGACCACGACATAGGCGAGTGTGGCCACGAGCGAAAAGCGCAAAACGGATTTGGTTCGGTTGGCGCCAGGCGAAGAAGGCGCAACGTGGAAATGCATAGGGGAAGTGTAACCGGGGATGGGTATGAGCTGCCAATTGCGCTGCAACCCACCCTTGCCGGAAAAACACAGCCGCGGCAAGGCTAGGACGATAGACTGACTGCGCGCCTGCCGCGTAGGCGAAGTCTGCCCCACCGCAGGCGGTCAGCCTCGACCGGGGCGCAAGTGGCTCATATCGAAGTGCTCCGGTTCCTCGTAGGCGGGCAGAACGGGCAAGCCCGCTCGCAATCCGGTCCACTCTTCAGCCACCACGATGCTGTTGTTGGGATTGCCGGGCTGGTAGCGGATGGAGCAGGGAAACCCGGCGCGGACCTGGGGCACATCGACGATGCCGGTCAGGTTTGTAATGTCTTGCGAACACTCGTAGTCAACGCCGCCGATGCGATAGTTGAAAACCAGCATGGTGAGGGCGCGGCCGCCTTCGGCGTTGACCTCGCAGATATCAAGCAACATGCCATCGACAATGCGTCCGGATTGCACGAGAAACAAGCGCCGGGCGCGCTCGATCTCATCGGCTGTGGGGCGCTTGCGCAAAAGAAGCCATAGGCCAACGGCACACAGAATGGCGATCAAAGCCCCGTCGGCGGCAATCTCCCACGTATTGGTGTTGAAGATGGTCATTCTGGGCGGGACTCATCCCCAAGGTCCCAATCCAAGGATACGCCGGAAGCGGTCTCAGGCAGATGGACCGATAGTGTCATGAACACCTGGATTCTGCCTGCGATATACTCATGTCTGTATCTTTCAAGGAGTTCCGGCCTGCCGGACGCCGCGTTTCCGGAGGTTTTCTTGGCTTTGAGCAACAATGTATCTGCCGTGCAACGGTCCCGAATCCGCTCGACGACGGTGATTTGCGTTCGCCGCAACGGCGTGGTGGTGATGGCCGCCGATGGCCAGGTGACGCTGGGCGATCACGTGCTGAAGCACTCGGCCAAGAAGATACGAAGGCTTTATCAGGAGAAGATCCTGGCAGGATTTGCCGGTTCCACGGCCGATGCCTTCAGCCTTTTTGCACGCTTCGAGACCAAGCTGGAGCAGTATGCCGGGAACCTGAACCGCGCTGCTGTGGAGCTGGCCAAGGACTGGCGCACCGACAAGATGCTGCGCAACCTGGAGGCCCTGCTGCTGGTGGCCGACAAGGGACAGACGTTTCTGATCTCCGGATCGGGCGACGTGATCGATCCCGACGAGCAACTGGCGGCGATCGGCTCCGGTGGCAGCTATGCCACGGCAGCGGCGCGCGCGCTGATGGAGAACACCGATTTGAGCGCCCGCGAGATTGCGGAAAAGGCGATGAAGATCGCCGGCGAGATTTGCATCTATACCAACGACCGCATCACCGTTGAGGAGTTGAAGGGGTGACTAAGGGGCGCTAGTCGGCTCTGTGTCAGGGCACGACTTCAGTCGTGCCGCAAGGATCGTAAAATGAACCCGGGCTTTAGCCCCTGAGGGAAGTTTCTTGGGGAACCGATGACCACTCCTGGGGCTTGGATGAGGAGTGTCGCCGTGCAATGGCTAATTCGATATGCTTGCACCTTGTATGTGTGCCTCTGCGCGTTCTCCGAGCTTTACTCCGCAGCAGCAACCGCATTCGACCGCTATGTCCCTTCTTGGGAAAGGGGGATTGGTTGGTTCTTATTCCTGTTACCGATCGAACTGCTCGCAGCATTGATTCTTCTATATAGCCATAAATATGAGAAGCTCGGTTTCAGACTCACGCTTTTGAATCTTTTGCTGTATGAAGGTTTTATGTTTGAACAGGTATTTGATGGACGCTTCCCCGTCGAAAAGGGAGATTGGTTATTCATGGGGCTGTATACGATTTTCTTCGCGACCGTTTTGTTCTCAGCTCGTCTTATCCCGGTAGGGTCAAGAAGTATTGGGAAACCCGCAGCTTAACCTTCGCTAGGCGAGATAATGTGGGCAAATCTTCACTCGATTCGGCGAGAGTCCTCTATATACATTGATATATATCGAGTGATATAATTGTTTTTCGACGGAGGCCGTATGGCATCAACGGGAACGACACGCCGGATTGCTCCGGTCAAGCCCAATGCGGTGAAGAAGCCATTGAAAGAGCGGGTGCTGATCGAGTTTCCCGCCGCGGCGCTTCGCCGAACCGATGAGGCGGCGCGCGCCGAGGGTGTCAGCCGCAGCGAGTTCATCCGCACGGCCATCGAGCAGCGCCTTGAGGCGATTGCCGAGGCGGAATTCGAGCGCGAACTCGAAGAATCCTACAAAGCAAATGCCGAATTCAACCTTCAGATTCTGAAGGAATTCGAGCACGTGGACCGCGAGACCTGGGAGGCGCTTCCGTGACAGGAAGGCCGGTTCGCGGCATGATTGTCGAAGTCGATCTCGACCCCGTGGTGGGCCACGAACAAGGCCGCTCCCGCCCATGCGTGGTGGTGCAGAACAATGCCGGGAACCGCTTTTCGTCGATGACGATCGTTGTTCCTCTTACCGATGCCACGCACATCCGCAGGCCCTCCGCCATCTACGTTCTGGTGAAAAAGGGTGAAGGCGGGTTGCGCAAGGACAGTGTCCTTCTCAGCGACCAAATCCGCGCGGTCGATCTTGTGCGCGTTCACCGCATGATCGGCGTCCTTTCCCCGGAGACCATGGCGGCGGTGGATCGGGCGCTCCTGATCAGCCTTGGCCTCGCGCGTGGCGGCAAAGCCTGAGAGAATAGAATCTGAAAGATATGGCCATTTATTTACCCGCATCCGCTGAAGAACAAGACCTCTCGCTGGACGAGCTGACTCCGCGCGAGATTGTGACCGAATTAGACAAGCATGTTGTTGGCCAGAAGGCCGCCAAGCGCGCCGTCGCCATTGCGCTGAGAAATCGCCAGCGCCGGCAGAAGCTGCCCCCAGACATCGCCGACGACATCATGCCCAAGAACATCATCATGATCGGCCCCACGGGCGTGGGCAAAACGGAGATTGCGCGCAGGCTGGCCAAGCTGACTAACTCGCCGTTCCTGAAGGTTGAAGCCTCGAAGTTCACCGAGGTGGGCTATGTGGGACGCGATGTGGAATCGATGATTCGCGACCTGGTGGAAATCTCGATCGACATGGTGCGGGAAGAGCGCCTGGAAGAAGTGGAAGACCGGGCGGAGATGAACGCCGAGGAGCGGCTGCTGGACGTGTTGCTGCCTCCTCCGCCAGCCGTACCTGCGCCAGCCGAGGGCCAGCTCACGCTGCCCGAGGTGGATAGCTATCAGCGCACCCGCGAGAAGCTGCGCCAGCAGTTCCGCGAAGGCAAGCTGGACGAGCGCATGGTCGAGCTGGATGTGCGCGAGCGCAACACGCCGCAGTTTGGCATCATCAGCAACCAGAACCTTGAGGACATGGAGATGAACCTCAAGGATATGCTGCCCAACATCTTCGGCGGCGGCTCGAAGAAGCGCAAGATGAAGGTAGGCGAGGCCTTCGACTACCTGGTGCAGGAGGAAGAGGGCCGGCTCATCGACATGGATTCAGTGAATCGCGCGGCCACGGAGCGCGTGGAGTCGAGCGGCATTATTTTTTTGGATGAGATCGACAAGATCGCGGGACGCGAGGGCGGCCACGGGCCCGATATTTCGCGCGAAGGCGTGCAGCGCGACATTTTGCCCATCGTGGAAGGCACTACGGTAAATACGCGCTACGGCATGGTGCGTACCGACCACATTCTCTTCATCGCCGCCGGGGCATTTCATGTCTCGAAGCCGAGCGATCTTATTCCTGAGTTACAGGGGCGCTTTCCCATCCGGGTGGAGTTGCAGTCGCTCACCGTGGACGATTTCTTGCGCATTCTTACCGAGCCCAAGGCATCGCTCACCAAGCAATACTCGGCGCTGCTTGAGACCGAGGGAGTTAGGCTGGAGTTTGCTCCCGAGGCGCTGCGAGAGATGGCCGAATTTGCATTCAAGGTAAATGAGCAGACGGAAAACATCGGAGCGCGGCGTTTGCACACGATCATGGAGCGGGTGCTGGAAGACGTGAGCTTTTTGGCGCCCGATGTGGCGCGGCGCGCGCCGGATGAGGCGGCTGCGGCTGTGCTTTCGGCGACCATCCGAAGCGAGTCTTCTACGCCGCTTCCCTATCTGGAGCGGATGACGGCTTCCGGCCCGGAAAAGGTCTTTTTGATCGACGCCGAGTATGTGAAACAGATGGTGGCGTCCATCGTGAAGGATCAGGATTTGAGCCGGTACATACTGTAGCTGGCTTTGGATGGCTTTCAGCCTTGCGCTGTCATGATCCGACGAATCCCTACCGCTCAGGCGGCTTCTGATTGTGCAACTGGCGCAACGCCCATCGAGGGCGAGACCTTCCTTTCCATCAAGCCGATTCGATCGTGAAAACCCTCTGGCTCAGTAAAAACTCAACTCTGAAGTACTCGAAAAAACCATCCTGACCAAGCAGACCTATGCCCATTTGATCCATTCCCTGGGTGAATCCTGCATAGACGGAAAACGAAATCCCGTGCCCAAGATCGACGGTGATGGTGTCGTAATAGGTGGTGTTTGCATTGCTGCCCACTCCACCGGTAAGTCCTTTAGGCAACTTGAAGACATCGAGTTTCATCAGAATCGCCAGACTCAATGGAAACAAACAAGCATCCGCTCCAGAATCGGGCAGAACGATGCAGCGGGTAGACGCGCCGTTCGACGCCGTAATCGTTGCAAAGGCCAGCGGGCGATGCGCCATCGAGCCAAGAGGATGGGCTTCATTGGCAAGCAGGGGAACCGAAACGTATGGGAATGTGGCGATTGCCATGTTCTTAGAGAAACATTGCCATGTTTTGATCGGGCACGCGCACCATCAGAGGTAGCTCCTCGCCCTTTTGCTGAGCTTCGCTGAAGACGGCCTGTGCATCGACCCCGTAGGCGAGGGTCTTGTTTTGTCTCTCTGAGATGGCAACCCATGCCCCTGCGGGAATTCCCTTGAGCAACTCGGAGAGATCGGCGACTGTGGTAGCCATATTATCCTCATTTGTGGAGCGTATCTCTGGGCAGGCAAAAGCCACGCTTGCCTCTTCATTATGCTCTCGCCGGCGGAAATTTGCGGAATGGCTCACAAAAATCACCGCTCCGGCGGTTTCTGATTGTGCAACTGGCGGAGCGCGCGGTCCAGTTCCAGTTTCTGCTGGGTGAGCAGGGTCAGCTCAGTGAAGTCGCCGCGGCGCTCGGCTTCAGCGATCAAGGCGCGGAGGTCGCGCTGGCGGCTCTCGATGGCCCGCTCATGAATCTCCTGGATGGCGCTCTGCACCTCGCTCTCCGAGGGCGGCTTGGTCTCGGCCAGCAGGGTCTCAGCCAAGAGAGCCCGCTGCGCTGGATCCTCGACAGAGTTGATGGGGTCGTTGGCCTGGCGAGCGGCTAGCGCCTGCATGGCCGCAAACGCTCCCAGATGCTCGAACCACGTCGGCTGTTCGGCCAGGGCCTGGGAAGCCAGCCTGCGCGCCCGTTCGTCTTCGGGGTCGGTGATGGCCAGGGCACGCAGCAGCACCCGCTCCACCTCAGTGAGGGCTGTGGCCCGCACCTCGACATGGTCTCGCCGGCGCAGCGCGGCCTGGCGCAGTTCCTCGCGCAGAACGACGGAATCGATGCCCAGCTTCTGTGCGGCGTCGCCGGCAAACTGGTCGCGCGCCAGCTTTTCAGGCATGCGGCGAATGTGGGGCAGCAGGTAGTTCATGGCTTTTACCTTCTGCTCCGCGCTGGCGCCGGGGAACATCTGCCGCGCCCGCTCGATCAGGTAGTCGGACTGGCGGCGCGCCCCGCGCAAGGCAGCCGTGTAGCCCTCGACGCCGCGCTCGCGGATGTAGCGGTCGGGGTCCAAGCCGCCGTCGAGGGTGACAATCTTGATGGTGAAACCCTCCTCGGTGAGCAGTGCGATGGACTTCTCGGCGGCATTGCTGCCAGCGGCGTCAGGGTCGAAGTTGACGACGACTTGCGAGGTGTGGCGGCGCAACAGGGCCACCTGCTGCTCGGTGAACGCCGTGCCGCTGGTGGCGATCACGTTTTGAATGCCGCGCAGAAAGACCGAGATGCAGTCCATCTGGCCCTCGACCAGCAGGGCAAATTCATGCTGGCGAATCGAGGCGCGGGCCTTGTCCATGTTGAAGAGCACCTGGCCCTTGGAATAGAGCGGCGTCTCTGGCGAGTTGATGTACTTGGCGCCGGCCTTCTCGCCAGTCTCGAGCGTGCGCGCGGTGAAGGCGATCACGCGGCCACTCTCGTTGGCGATGGGAAACATGACGCGCTTGCGGAAGCGGTCGTAGATGGGGCCCAGGCTGCCGTCGCCCTGCTCCTTGGCGCTGAAAAGGCCGCTGGCGCGCAGGGTTTCGTCGTCGGCCATGGGGCGCAGCCGGTCGCGCAGGGCGTTGAAGCTGTCGGGGGCATAACCGATGCGAAAGGCCTTGATGCCTTCGGGCGTGAGGCCTCGGCCAGCAAGGTATTCGCGAGCAATTGCCCCCTCGGGCGAGCGCAACTGCTCCTCGAACCAGGCGGTTGCGGTTTCGTGGAGTTCCAGGAGCTTGGCTCTCTGGCGGGATTCGGCAGCCTCTTCCGGGGAGGAAAATTCGCGCTTGGGCAGCGGAATGCCGCATTTCTGAGCCACAATGCGCACGGCTTCAGGGAAACCGACCTTTTCAATCTTGGCCACAAAGCTGAATACGTCGCCCGATTCGTGGCAGCCGAAGCAGTGGTAGAACTGCCGCACGGCGTGAACCGAGAATGACGGTGATTTCTCCTTGTGAAACGGGCAAAGGCCGGAGTAGTTCTGCGCGCCGGCTTTGCGCAGGCGGATGTAGCCCTCGATCACCTTGACGATGTCGGCCTGCTGTTTGACGGTTTGTGCAAAGTCACTCACGGGAGGGTCTGTACTGAGGATAAGGCCGGGGGGTGAGAGGCAATGTGGAAGGCGTGGAAACCGAGGCCGCTTTCGGGTACCCGCCAATCCAATCCCAACACGCGATGAGGCATCGCGAGAACAACCGTTGAAGCATGAAGCTGAAAATGCCCTCAGAACGAATCCAAGAGCTTGTTGTCAACGACACCCCAACCTGTGGCATTGCGGTCGGGTCACGGCCAAATCGAAGACCGGCGCCCTGGTGGCAGCTCGCCTGGTAATGCGGATGTATTTGCTTCAGGTTGTATCGATCCGGGCTTAAAGGCCCCGGTGTTTGGGCGCTTGGTTTCAGGGGCATGAATGCCCCTGCTCCCTCCAGATGCGCATTCTGCACTCTCAGTACTAATCCCCTGTCGTAGTGACCGCCGGCTCCTGCACGCTGATGGCTCCGCAATCGATCGACAGGCAACTGCCCAGCTCGTTGAAGCCTTTTTCCCAGCGCGGGCGGTCGTCTTTGTTCAGCGCGATGAGCCCGTAGCTGGCGGTGCGCAAGATCTCGTACCAGATGTTCTGCGCCTGCCACAGATTCAGCTCAAACGGCAACTCGATGACGGTGCGGGCCAGCACCAGAGCGCGCTCCAGCATTTCAAGCGATCCCGACGACATTTGCAGCTCGATCATGGCGCGCTTCATGCGTTGGTCGGCAAGGTACGAGAGCGTCGCCGTCTCCAGCGGAATCTGGTCGGACTTGGCGAGCGAGAGAAACGACCGCAACTGCGCCGCGTCGATGGGGTCCGACTCCATGGCGCGGCGCAGTCCGGCGTTGACGGCAAACCCGGCCGCCAATGTCAGCGCGGGAGGCTTGGGCAGCCCGGCCTGCGATAGATAGTGCAACAGGCTGGCGTGGTCATGGTAGATCGTGGTCAAGGAGTTCTCGATGTCCCACAGCGTCGAGTTGAGGATGATCTGCACAATGCGCCTCTGCTCGTCGGTAAACAGCGAGGTGAGCGAATAGTCCACACGGCCGTAAAAACGATCGAGCAGGCGAATCACCTCAGGAAAATATGCCCGCTGCACCTTGTCGGCAGCCTCTTTGGCAAACGCCTCGAACTCGGCGGCGTCGGCGGCGCGATATACCTTGACCGCGGCGGTAATATTCTGGTCGCCGAAGTGCAGAACCGCGAATGAAAAGGACTGCTGCTCAGTAGTGACCGCGCTGACAATCTTGGCCCGGCCCAGAGCCAGCCGTCCCCGGCCAGAGGAATAGATGTTCCAGGAGTCGCGCCAAACCCGATAGCAGAACAGGTCGGTTTCCTCGGCAAAAGAGGAAAACATCGAGCTGATGGCGTAGTGGGCCGCTACTTGCTCAAGGCCCAACTGCCTCAGGCCGACCTGTTCCTTGTAAAGCCGTGCGCCATTGCCGGCGCTGGCTTCATTGGAGCGCGCCTCGGCCAGACGGGTGAGAAACGACGGTTCCAGCAGGCTTGCCTGCACGCCGAACAACTGCCGCGCCAGTTGCAGCACCCGCGCCGCATACGCGATGATCTGCACGGTTTCGATGCCCGCAATGTCGTCGAAAAACCATCCGCAACTGGTAAACATCAGTTGCGCATGGCGCTGCATCTCCATTAGCTCGAGCGCGCGTACCCGCTCTGCCACCGAGAGCGCGTGGCTTTGGTACTTGCGGAAGAATCGGTCCAACCCCTGCGGGCTCTGGTCGAGCATGGCATCGATGTAGCCATCGCGTGCTTCCCAGACGTCTTTGAAGAGATTCGCGCCCTCCTGATCTGTCAGCGGGGCAACCGCGTCGCGCAGCTCGTCGAGGGCTTTGCGCAGCGGCGCGCGCCAGAGCTGGTTAAATCCCGGCTTGCCCCCGTTGCAGCCGCAGTTGGAGCGCCAGCGCTCTACCCCGTGTATGCAGCTCCATGAAGTGTTTTCAACAATCTCGCACTCGTATGCCGGCGGAAACTGCTCAAGAAAGCTGCCGTAGTTGGTCAGTTTTACAGTCTTGTCCTCTTCAAGCAGGCGCAGCGCGTAGGCCAGCGCCATCTCCCCATACTTGTGATGGTGGCCGTACGACTCGCCGTCCGTGGCCACGTGAACCAACTGCGGCTCAGAGCTATCTTTGAATCCAGCTTTGAGCCGATTGGCAAAGCTCTCGCCCGAGTTCAGCAGCCCCTCAAACGCAATCGCCCGCGAGATGGGAGAGTCATAAAAGAACACCGCAATCGAAACCCCGGAGTCGAAGCGCACCAGGTAGGGCCGTTTCGTGTCCACCGCCCCGTCAGCGGTATCGGTCCAGACAGCCCCGCCGTTCTCCTCTGCCTCCTTCAGCAGCCGGATGCGCCTGCACTGGTGTGGCGCCAATACAGTGAACTTGATGCCGTGCTGCGCCATCAGCTCGAGAGATTCGGTGTCCGCCGCGGTCTCCGCCAGCCACATGCCCTCGGGCTTCGCGCCATAGTGATGCTCATAATCGGCAATGCCCCAGCGAATCTGCGTGATGCGGTCGCGCCGGTTGGCCAGCGGCATGATTACGTGGTTGTATACCTGCGCCATCGCCGAGCTGTGTCCGCCAAAGCTCTTGCGGCTGCGCCGTTCGCCGTCCAAGATCATGCGATAGGTGCGCGGCGCGTTTTCCTTGAGCCAACTCAGCAGCGTAGGCCCGAAGTTGAAACTGACCCGCGCATAGTTGTTCACGATGCGCGTAATCAGGTTTTTATTATTCAGGATGCGCGCCGCGCCGTTGGTGGCGTAGCACTCCGCGCAGATGCGCTCGTTCCAGTCGTGGTAGGGCGCGGCCGTCTCCTGCGTCTCCACCGTCTCCAGCCACGGATTCTCGCGTGGCGGCTGATAAAAATGACCGTGAATGCAGACAAATCGATTGCTTACGCCCATGAAGCTTCCATTCTTGTGCCGGAATCTCGCAAAACCTGCGCCGGCATCTTTTATCAATTCTTCGGCTGTGCCTGAATATTGATTATTGTAGTGCCGACCGCCCCGCCGGCGCTGTGCCCTTGGCCAGATCGCACGCTCGCCACAGGTACCAGCTAGCCACAGAGCGGAACGGCGCCCAGCACTTTCCCCTTTTGAGCAGAACTTCAGGTTTGGGCAAATCGCTGGCCTCCAGCGGCCGTGCCTTCGGAACCTTTTGAAATGTAAGCGCAAAGCCCTTGCGCACGCCGTAGTCGGTGGACGGCAGCACGTCCGGCCGCCCCATGCGGAAGATCAGAAGCATCTCCACCGTCCACGGCCCAATGCCCCGCACCGCTGTCAGCCGTTCCACGATCTCGGCGTCGGTCATCTTCAGGATGGCCTTGTGGGTGGGCACGGTTCCGTCCAGAGTGCGGGCCGCCAGGTCGCGCAGCGCCTTGATCTTGTTCCCCGACACTCCCGCGGCCCGCAGCGGCTCGTCCGGCGTATCCAGCAACAGTTGCGGCGCGGGATCGCCGCCAAAGTACTCTCGCACTCGCCGATGGATGGTGGCCGCCGCCTTGGCGTGCAACTGCTGGTAGAGGATCGATTCGAGCAGCGACTCAAACGGGGATGGCGACGGATCGAGCCGCAGCTTGAACGCTCCCGCGCGGTCGATGAGCGCGCCCAGTTTGGGGTCTTTGGCGCGCAGATGCGCCACCGCCTCGTCGGGGTCGAAGGGAAGTTTGGCGCTCCTGCCGTCGTGAATCATAGGCGAACAGTGTACCGCGCCGAGACAGTGTCGTGACGAAGCCCAGCTTTCCGCCTCAGGACAAACGCATCTAAATCTCCGTGATCGGTCTTGTAAAAAGGCGCGGCTTCAGCCTTTTTGCCAAGTAAACAACAGATAACAATGGCTTTATCCAACGCCAACCTTCCCGCATCCCTTTGCCGACTGCCGGCCGATGCCGCATTCCTGGGGCGAATGCCTACCGGGATTCCACTTCCCGTGCGCAACCCCCTTTCGGCATTCTCAGGGAAAGATTTGAAGGCGTGCCCCGGTTACAAAGCGCGTGAATTCAATAGTTATCTCTGCGCTTTTCGCTTCCCTTACAGGAACGTGTTTAGATGCGCTTGCCCTGTGACCGACACCCTGCAACGATCCAAATGCCATTGACTGAGTCAATGAATCGGGCGCATGGATTGGAATATACCGCCATGGTATGCTTTAGGTGCTTCATTCCCCTTCCGGTTTCTTGAACTTACTACAACTTGAGGTAAGCGTTCATGGCTGCTGCTGCCCGAACGGTCGAGGTGTGCCTGCCTTTAGCCGAGGATGCTGGGGAAGACGCGCGTTTGAAGCGAGTTGGCGAGGCCGCCATGCGCAAGGCAAGCCTGCGGCTGCTGCCCTTGATCGGGATCGGCTACGGGCTGGCATATATGGACCGCATCAACATCAGCTTTGCCTCGCTGCAAATGAACCGGGATCTGCATTTCAGCGCCTCGGTCTATGGGCTTGGCGCCGGGCTGTTTTTTATAGGCTATGCCTTGTGCGAAGTGCCGTCCAACTTGCTGCTGCTGCGCTTTGGGGCGCGGCGCTGGCTGGCGCGCATCATGTTTACATGGGGCTTGCTGGCCATGTCCATGTTGTTCGTCCGCACCCCCTTCACATTCAATGTGCTGCGGTTTCTGCTGGGGATGGCTGAGGCCGGGTTCTTTCCCGGCGTGATCTTTTACCTGACCCTTTGGTTTCCGATGGAGAGAAGGGCGAGGGCGGTGAGCCGGTTTTATATCTCCTTGCCGCTTGGTTCCGTGGTGATGGGGTCTTTGGCCGGATGGCTGCTGGGACTGGGTGGAAAGCTGGGCCTGGCCGGATGGCAGTGGCTGTTTCTGTTGGAAGGGCTGCCGGCCGTCTTGTTCAGCGTGGTCATGCTGTGGCTGCTTCCCGATGGCCCGGCAAACGCCGCCTGGCTGACCGCAGAGGAGAAGGACTGGCTGCAAAACCAGCTCAAGGCCGATAGCGCGCGGGCACATCTGGGGCACGAAGCGGGAGTATTGCAGGCGCTCCTGTCTCCCAAAGTATGGCTGATCGGCGTTTTCTTCTTCTGCATTCTCATGACGAGCTACGCCTATAACTTCTCGGCTCCGGCCATTCTGCAAGGGGCGACCGGCTGGAGCGTAACCCATGTCGGGTTCCTGGTTGCGGGTTTTGGCTTGGCGGGCGCGGTGGCGATGCTGCTGAATGCGGCGCACTCAGACCGCAGCGGCGAACGGCTGCTGCATTGCATCGTGCCTTGCATTGTGATGGCTGCCGGCTACGCGACGGCCAGCATCACGCGTACGCCCTGGATCATGGTTGCCGCGCTGGCGGCGAGTTTCATTGCGACATACGCAATGCAAGGGCCGGCGTTGTCGGTTCCGATGCAGTTCCTGGCCGGCCGCGCTGCCGCTGCGGGAATCGCGGCGATGAATATGATCGCCATATTCGGCGGATTTGCCGGCCCCTATTGGATGGGGTTGATGAAGGATGCGACGGGAAATTATCAACTGGGGCTGCGCGGCCTGGCGATCCCTTGCCTGAGCGCGGCGGCCATCATGTTTGTTCTGACGCAGAGCTTGCGAGTGCGGGTCAGCGCGCGACTGCGTGAGGCAAGCGCGCCGGCAGTCTGATGACGCTTTTTGGACCGCGGAATGCGCGGAGGGGACTGGAAGGCCTGGACTCGAACCGCAACGTCCTCGCGGAGAATCGTCGCCGATGCGAACCCATCGGTTCCCATCTTGACCCCAGGAGCGTGTCGAGACGGGTCAAATCGGCTGGAAGCCATGAGCCGCACTAGCGATTTGCTTCCCAACGCCGCGAATTGGGGCGATACTTGATGCACCGTTCCCACGGCCGCTGTCCGGGACGGAAGGAGAGAGTATGGTCGTTGTCCCGCAATCCATGTCAGAGGACGAATATGAGATGGGGTCTCCCGCAACTGAGACCGAATGCACGAATTGGGTCGCGCTTGCCGCCGGTGGCACCCTGATTGCAGGGGGATTGATGCTGTTGCTGGGCCGACGCCGGGCGGGGCTGGTGGCAGCCGCAACAGGCGCGACTCTGGCGCTGCTCGACCAGCAGGAGACAGTGCTTTCCTGGTGGAACACGCTGCCCGGATATATCGACGATGTTGAGGGCCTGCTCAGCCAGGTGCAGGGTACTGTGGAAGAGCTTGCCGCCCAGCGTGAGCGGCTGCGGCGGGTTCTGAACAGGTAGGCTCTATATTCCCAACTGGCGACGGCCCGCTTCGCTGATTCGATGGGGCGTCCACCTTGGCTCCCAGACCAAGGCGACCTCGACCTTGCTGACGTCTTGAATGCAGGCGAGCCGGTTGTTGACTTGCTCGAAGATGAGTCCGCTGGCCGGGCACTGCGGGGTGGTCAGGGTCATGGTTACCTTGACCCACTGGCGAGGCCAGGCAGGTGTCGAGTCGGGGTCGGGACCGGTGGCGACCGCGTAGATCAAACCCAAATCCACGAGGTTCAGCTTGACTTCCGGGTCGAAGCAGTCGCGCAGCGCGGTGAAAATGTCGGCTTCGGACAGCATGGCTCAGTTCTTCCGCTCGACAAGGTAGCGGGCAACGGACTTCAATCCGTCGGCGCGGCTGCCATAGGGGGCGAGGGCGGCGAATGCCTCTTTGATGAGTTGGGTTGCGTCGCGCTGGCTCTGCTCGAGGCCAAAGACAGCCGGCCACGTGGCCTTTTCGGTGGCCTGATCCTTGCCGGCGGTTTTGCCCAGCTGCGCGGAATCCACGGTCATGTCGAGCACGTCATCGACAATCTGAAAAGCAAGGCCGGCTTTGCGGCCGAATATGTCGAGGCGGGCTGCGTCTTCGGGTGTGGCTCCGGCATAGACTCCGCCGGCAACAACGCTTACCCGGATGAGCGCGCCGGTTTTGGCGCGGTGGATGGCTTCGACCAGTTCCGCGGTGGGTTTGAGATGTTCGCTCTCGATGTCGAGCACCTGGCCGCCGATCATGCCTTCCACGGTGCCGACAGCGTTGGCGATCAGGCCGATGATCTTGACGGTGGCCGCAGGCGGCGAGTCGAGCCCTGCAAGAACCTCAAAGGCGCGAGTTTGCAGGGCGTCGCCTGCCAGAATGGCGATGGCTTCGCCGAATGCAACGTGGCAGGTGGGCTTGCCGCGGCGCAGGTCGTCGTTGTCGAGGGCGGGCAGATCGTCGTGGATGAGCGAGTAAGTGTGAAGCATCTCAATGGCCGCGCCCAGCCTGGCAATTCCTGGGGGGACGACCTCGGCAATGGTGGCGGCGGCCTGATATGCCAGCAACGGCCGCAGGCGCTTGCCCCCCGCGAAGACGGAGTGGCGCATGGCGGCATGAATCGACGCAGGGACGGTCTCTACGCTGGGAAGGAGTTCCTCGAGCGCGTGGTCGGTCAGCTCCGTGGCTTCATTTTTCAATAAACTTACGTCGACAGGCATTGGTCTCATGATAAACGAGGCTGGTTGAGCTTTCGCTCAAGTAAACATAGAGCTGTGAGCAAGAGCAGGGCGAAGCCGCTCAGCCAGCGGCCCGCGATTACGTCGGGAGTGGCGACCCAGTCGATGGTCAGGTCCGCGGTGCCTTTCGGGACGGGCACCGCCATCAGGCCGTCGTCGCGCTGGGGCAGGTCGGCGATGGGCCGCCCATTGACCAGCACGCGCCATGCAGGATAGTTGCGCAGGCGCAGAATCAGGTAGCCGGAGTGGCCTGTATCCGCCCTGACCGCAAATAGCTCGGCACGATTCTTTGCGCCGGTTGGCGATGCGGCAAAGGTCTCTTCGCAACTGCCTTGCGCTGCCTGCCAGGTTGCAACGGCATCGGGCTCGCCGGTGCTCTTGCCCAGGACGATGGAGGGGTCGTTGACCAGGCAGGCGGCGGGCAGGCCAGAAGCAAGCAAGGCATTGTCAGCGCCGGGAGGCTCGTATTCGTCGGTTCCTGCCACACCCACGCCGGATTGGTAGGTGGCCAGCATGGGGGCTACAGCATCTTCGTCGTCGCATGGCTGGAAGAAGGCTTGCGCCGCAATGGCCGCGGACGCCAAAAAGAGAGCAACGCAAGCCGCCCCAACGGCCAGGCGTTGCCAGCGGCGAGCCGAAGCGGCAGGCCACACGGCTGCCGCGAAGAAGACTGCCATCGGGGCCTCAAGCACCACCAGCCAGCGCCAGGGAAACTGCAAGAAGCGGAGTTTGGGCAGCAGATTCCAAACCGGCAGAGACACTGGGAGCTGAAGAATGAGAACAGCAACCGGGATGAAGGCCAGCGGCAGCCACCAACGGCGCGGCGCGGGCAGCTTGCCACGATTCCATGCGATCAGCAAACCAACCAGCGCGACGGCGAGCATGGATGCGGCAATCAGGGAGACACGGTGCAGCTCGAAGTCATGCAGTTCGAGAGACGGGTCGGCGTGGCGGGCAAAGAGCCAACTGTTTTCGATCCTCTCGCCGGGATCGTCGGTGGCCTGGCGAATATCGACCCAGCGCTGTTCCCAGGCGGCAGGAAGCAAATAGAAAGCAGACAGGCAGGTTCCGAGGGAGGCAGCCACGGCGGCGCGCACCACCGGCGCCCAGGATTTCAAAAGCCGCGCGGAAGCCAGCGCGACGGCGGCCAACAGATAACAAGCCATCACGCCGACCGGGGCGTTCGAGAGCCACGCACCCGCGACGACCACGGCGAGAGGCGCGGTGGAACCATCGAGCGCGCGCTTCCAGGTGGAAGCGGAGGGGGTGCTGTCACGAAGGATAAGCAGGAGCAGCATCGGTATCCAGAAGCCGCCGGTCATCTCGGCAAAGGCGGTGCGCTCGTAGGCGCAAAACATCGCGTAGCCGGAAAACAGCGCCGCGCAGCCGGCCAGGGTTGCCGCGCCGTCAGAGAGAGCCTGCCGGGCCAGTGCGCGAGTGGCAAGGCCCGTGGAGGCCAGCAGCAGAAAGGTCAGCGCGATGGGGACCAAATGCCAGGGCAGGAACGATCCCAAAGCGGCTCCCAGCATCCAGGTCAGCGGGGGATAAAAGACAAATCGAGGCTCGCCTGCGCCGAAGTTTGCGCTTGGCGCCCAATGCGGATACGGAATTCCCTGCCGCCAGCTATGCAGGCAATCGAGCCATGAAACAAGATGAAAGTCGAAGTCGTGGCCGCAGGAATTGCCGCGGAAGAACTGAGGAGATGTTGCCAGGGTTGCTGCCAGAAGGATAAGAGCGGGGCCGCGCCAGCGGGTTCGGCCTGCGGGTGCCTCAGGTCTCTTGGGCGAGACCTGCGGCACCCGACTCTCGGCTCTATGTGAATAAAATGCCATGTTCCTCGCTTGATGAAAATCCCACTTTAGGCTGTCTGGTACTGCGTCGAAGGTGGAGGACTACCCTCCTTTCGTAACCTCCCGGCGGTGCGCAAAAGTGCAAACCGCGGCTTTCTCGGATCGCTCCAAACACCTCGGATTGCGGCGATGATGGAACAAAACGCTTTTCATGGCAGCAGGCGAAGCGTGTGCCTGGTTTGGCCGGCCACCGCAGACGATGTGAAAGGCAATGGAAATGTCGTCCCCCCGTAATAGTCAGCCCACTGATCGCGGAAGTACGGGCTGAACGGGTTGCCGCTCTCGCCCAGGACGATGTCTTCCGTCGAACCGTCGATGTTGCTCCAATCCATGGTGAAGCGCTGGGAGGGGCCGAAGTCGCGACCCACCTGCTTGACGGTAGTAGTGTCGCCGCTCAGAGGCTGCCGGCCGGTTCCGGCGACGCGGCCTATGAGGGGCAGAAACGCCGCCAGCGGGTGCTCGATATCGACCACGTGCCAGCTTCCATAGGTCCATTGGGCCACATCGGCCGGCGCTTTGCCGCTTTCCATGCCCTTGCGGACGGCATCGGTCAGCAGAGCATCCCAGTTCTTGTAAGCCGGCGGAAGCCAGTCGGGGCTGGCATGCATGATGATCTCTTCCTCGGCGAAGTTGGATTCGGACCAGCGATAGTCGGCGGCATCCTTGCCCAGCTTGGGCTCGAGAATCAGCGGCCAAAACGCGTAGCGGGCCTGGGTTACCAGCGATGCAGCCGCCGAATCGGTGGTCAGGCGGCCATCCCAACTGCGCATCAGATCGGCGGCCTTGCGCAGCCGGGCGTCAACGCCGTCCGTGTGGTCGATGGCGTAGGCGAAGCGATGGCCCAGCTCCTGGTCAACCTCGCTATACACATCGGTCTGGACGGCAAGCATGTCGGCGGGCTTGAGCTGGTCGCGGCCTTGCAGCATTTTGTAGATGCGTTCGGCGCGGTAGGGGTCGAGCCACTCATCCGTGAGCGGATACGGGGACTTGTCGGTGGTTACGCGGGAGTTGGCGGTGGCCAGAAAGCCCGAGGGCGGATCGAAGGCGTTGGGCATCGAGTCGAAGGGGATGTAGGTCTGTCCTTTGAAGAAGTCCCCCCACTCAAAGCGAAGATCCAGTCTGTCGTGTGGGAGCGGTTTGGCAAAGACCGACTGACCGAATGGTCCTCGCATTGGAACCTTGCCGACAGCCTGATATGCAATGTGTCCCTGGTCGTCGGAGTAAACAACATTCTGCGTGGGCCAGGACCAGGTACTCAAAGCGGTCGAAAACTCCGCCCAGTTGGACGCGGTGTTCATTTGGTAAAGGGGCGGCCCGCTAAGCGCCGGGTCGTAGAGGTTCCACTTGAGGGAGATTGGCCGCGTCTCTTTTGTGAACATCGGATTCAGCAGCGGCCCGTGTTCCGTGGACTGCACATCGAATTCGACATCCTTGCCGCCGCGCACATGGATGACTTCGTGGTCCACGGCCAGCGGCTTCCATTGAGCGTCGTTGTCCTCATAATTACCCTTGCCGTCGAGTTTCTCGATGTAGAGGTCCTGCACATCGGCGTAGAGCGCCGTAAAGCCCCAGGCTACGTGCTCATTGTGGCCGGCGATCACAAACGGCATTCCCACCAGCGTGACCCCGGCGGCGTGATAGTCGGGCGCGCTCAGGTCGGCCATGTACCAGAGGTTGGGCTCGGTGAGGGTCAGGTGCATGTCGTTCGAGAGCAGCGGCTTGCCACTGGCGGTGTGGCGCCCGGCGATGACCCAGTTGTTCGAGCCGGGCGCGCAGCCTGCGCAGGCGGGCAGGCCTAGGAGTGCTCGCAACGAGCTGATGTCTTCACCGGCATTGGATTCACTGGTTTTGAAAGGGCACGACTTTAGTCGTGCCGTAAATGCCGCAAAGTCAACATGGGCTTTAGCCCCTGCGGAAAAACGTCGCGCGGAGGGAGGCGGGGGTTTTAACCCCCGCATAGAGCCGACTGGATCAATGTGGGCTTTAGCCCCGGAGGGAATCTCCGTTTCACTATACTGATACCTGCTGCGGCTAAAGCCGTGCCCTTTCAAGGCATCCGCTGCTTCCGGAGCCGGCGCGGTGCTGGCCTGGGAGTTGTCGTTGTCGTCGTCATCGTCGGAGTCTTTGCTGGCGGGCGGCTCGGGATGAGGCTGGCTCAGATCGAGCTGCACACCTGTCGGCGGATGATCGCGCCACGAGCCGACCGGGTAGAGATCGGCTTCGAGCTTGGGGTTTTGCAGATCGGAGGCTATTCTTTCCCGCGCGAGCTTCGTTGTCCAATGGTCATCCAGTATTTCGAGCATCAGCCCGATGCTGATGGAGTCCACGCCGCTCCAGGGCTGGGGGCGATAGTGGAGCAGCTTGAACTCGGCTGGAAGCGAATCCTGGTGCTGCGCGATGAAGAGGTTGACCCCCCGTGCATAGTCGTCGAGGCGGGCGCGGTCGGCCCATGGCAGGTTCGCATAGATGCGCCGGGCCGTATTACGAAACTGGAGGACGCGCTGGGCTCGGTCATGCCTGAGTTGCGAAGGGCCGAAAATCTCGGCCAATTCGCCGTTGCCGTTGCGCCGGTAGAGGTCCATTTGCCAGAGGCGGTCCTGCGCGGTCACATAGCCCTGGGCAACAAAGAGGTCGTCCTGCGTGGCTGCTTCAATGTGGGGCACGCCGTGGGCATCGCGGCGGACGGTCACCGGCGCGGAGAGTCCCGCAAGATGCAGATCGCCGTCCAGCACCGGCAGTGCTG
>Ga0302275_10001497_pt1 | contig 25023 bp, 22 predicted proteins | sample III_Bog_N2_2_FD_200229 | JGI IMG/M metagenome (GOLD analysis project Ga0302275, IMG submission 200229) | Peat permafrost microbial communities from Stordalen Mire near Abisko, Sweden - III_Bog_N2_2 | ecosystem: Environmental > Terrestrial > Soil > Wetlands > Peat | place: Sweden: Abisko... | reverse complement strand
TGGCGCGGGCGGCGTGGGGGGCGTGGGCGGTGTGGTGGTGCCGCGATCAAATGGAAAGGTGTCCAGCATGAATTTGGCGCGGACGGTCACGTTCGAGGGGTCGTTCGCAGGCCATTGCAGGTCCGCCGCGTTCTGGATGTCCAGCAGGCGGTCATACAGGTCGTTGGATTCGGAGACGAGAAACGCCGTCTGGCCCAGCTCCTCGCTTTTGCCGGGCTGTTGGGATTGCAATCCGGCCACGGCTGCGGCGATGGCGGCGTCCAGGTTCTGCGTGTCGGCGGCCAGCCAGCCCTTGGCGGCGAGCGCGGTGGCGTTGTCGGTGGTTTTGGCCGAGGCGGAGATGATGCGGGCGTTGCCCAAAATGCCGTTCACCGTCTTGTCACTTTTTCCCACGCAGAACTGGTCGTGCAGTTTCACGTTGTTGCCCTTGAAGGCGCGCTTGGCGGTTTCGCGGGTCTTGCTCATGAGGGCGAGCAATGCCTTGATGAGCTTCTGCTCGGCCAGGGAGAGGGTGCCGATGTCGCCCTGCTGGCCGGCGCGCTTGCCGTGCTTGTCGCGGATATCGGCGATGAGTGTGACGGTGTCGGCCAGGTAAGGCGGCTTGAGGCGCAGGTTCAGGGGCGGTGCGTAGGCGGCGTCCAGGGCCGCGCCGGTGATGGTGTCGCCCGCGCCCAGCAGGGCGACCATCGTGCATTTGAATTTTCTATCGCTCATATTTCAGTCCTCCGTATTCGATGTTTGGTTTGCATGAAACCCCCGTTTGGTTAAGAGCACGGGGAAAATTGGTGTAATTTGGCTAAAGTGTTGTGGAGCAAGGCTTTTACCATCGGGAGCAAGGCAATCTCCGTCGGGAGCAAGGCAATCTCCATCGGGAGCAAGGCAATCTCCATCGGGAGCAAAGCAATCTCCATCGGGAGCAAGGCAAATTCCGTCGGGAGCAGAGCAAATTCCATTGAGAGCGGCATAAACTCCATCGGGAGCGAAGCAAATGCCGAAGGGAGCAGGACAGATTCCATTGGGAGCGGAGCAAATTCCGCTTCGGGCGGGGCGTCGGACATTCAGGGCCGGTTTGTGGACGGCGGCGGCGGCGGCACAGACGCTGGCCGCCGAGTTGCGGGAGTTTGCAGCAAAGCTCCGTTGATGGAGAAACCTTGATGACATGCTTACCATTGAAACAAAAACACCCGGCGCTGGGAACCGTCTGGATTGCCAAAACCTTAGCTTTTCTTGCCATCATTTTTGGCAGGATCAACCCGGCGGAAAGCGGTCCGTGCTGCAAATCACTTTGTAACTGCATTGGCCGGAGATTTGGCGGATGATGGTTTCATGATTCGTCTCGACCAGGCGCTGGTGGAACGCGGTTTCTGCGAGAGCCGCGAAAAGGCCAAGCGCGCCATCCTCGCCGGACAGGTCCGCGTCAATGCCCAGACCGCACACAAGGCGAGCGATTCCGTGAAGGCCGAAGATGAAATCACTTTGGACGCGCCGGAAAAATATGTCAGCCGCGGCGGCCACAAGCTTGAGCATGCGCTGAAACATTTTCAACTGGACGTGTCGGGAACGGTGGCGGTGGATCTGGGCGCCTCCACCGGCGGTTTCACGGACTGCCTCCTGCAAAACGGGGCGGCGAAAGTTTTCGCGGTGGACGTCGGGCAGGGCCAGCTTGCGTGGAAACTGCGGAAGGACAGGCGCGTGGTGGTGATGGAAAAGACCAACGCAAGGCATTTGAAACCGGAACAAATGCCGGAATCGTTCACCCCCGCCGGCGTGGTCGTCATTGACTGCTCGTTCATCTCGCTGAAAAAAATCCTGCCGACCGCAGTTGCATTATTGAAAACAGACGGCAAAATTGTCGCGCTCGTCAAGCCGCAGTTCGAGGCGGGCAAGGCCGAGGCGGACAAGGGCCGGGGCGTGATCACGGATTCCGCCGTGCATGAACGGGTGCTGGCGGAACTGGAAACGTTCGTTGGCGCGCAAACCGGGTTGCACTGGCGCGGCGTGACGGAGTCGCCGTTGCTCGGCCCGGCGGGCAACAAGGAATTTTTGGTGCTGATTGAAAAAACAAGCTGACAAGATAAAACGCATCGGGCTGGCCGGAAATTCCGGCAAGGCCGCGTGCGCCGCAATCATCCGCAAGGCCGCGCGGCTCATTGAAAAAGCCGGGCGCAAGGCGGTCGTCGGCAGCGACATCGCGGCGCTCGCCCGCGACGTGGACCTGCTCCTGGTTTTCGGCGGCGACGGCACGATGCTGCGCGCGGCGCGGGACATCGCGGGTTCCGCCACTCCCATTCTCGGCGTCAACATCGGCGGGCTGGGCTTTCTCACCGCCGTGCCGTCCAACGAACTGGCGCACGCGCTGAAGCAAATCTGGAGCGGCAACTTCAAGTTTGAATCGCGCGCCTTGATCGAGGTCAGCGGAATCTGCAACGGGAAAAAAATCTGCGAGACCGCGCTGAACGACATCGTCACCAGCCGCGGCGCCGGCGCCCGGCTCATCACGCTCGACGTGGGCGTGGACGGCGAGCCCATCACGCGCTACCGGTGCGACGGGCTTATCATCAGTTCGCCGACCGGCTCGACGGCGTATTCGCTCGCGGCGGGCGGCGCGGTGGTCTTGCCGACGGCGGAGGTTTTCGCGCTCACGCCGATTTGTCCCCACGCGCTTTCGAACCGCTCCATCATTTTGCCGCTGTCCTCCAAAATTTCCGTGAAGGCCGTCAGCCCGCATCCGGCGACCATCCTGAGCGTGGACGGTCAGGTCGTCGCGGAACTGGCCGCCGACGACGAAGTCATCATCCGGCGCAGCAGCCGCAAGATTCAATTGATGGACCTGGCGGACAATTCATTTTTGGAGGCGCTGCGCCGGAAGCTGCAATGGCGCGGGGGTTATCTTTGAAATGAACCCGGCGAATCGTTACATCGCAAGAGCGTTGCAGGCTGTTTTGCCCCGCCCGGGACACAATTCAACGGTTTGACGAATCACATGGTCAGATTAAAAGACATTGCACGGCACATCGGCGTTTCCGTGATGACCGTCTCGAAGGCGCTGCGCGACGCGCCGGACGTTTCCGCCGCGACGAAGGCCAGAATCAAGACGCTCGCGCAGCAAATGGGCTACGTCCCGGATTCCAGCGCGCAGGGACTGCGGACCAAGACGACCAAGCTCTTCGGCCTCGTGATTCCGTCCATCACAAACCCGATTTTCGCGCGGATTGTTTTTGCGATTGAAGAGCGTGCGCACGACCTCGGCTACGACCTGCTGCTCGGACACTCGCTCAACAAGCCGGAGCGCGAGGAGCACTGCATCCGCCATTTTCTTTCGCGACGCGTGGACGGGCTTTTCATTTCGCCGGTATATCGATTTGAAGCCGAGGCGCGGATTTACCAGGAAATTCTCGCGCGCAGGACGCCCACGGTGCTGCTCGGCTCGCCCGCGCCGTTCTGCAAAAGTTTTCCGGCAGTCGAGATCGAGGAACTCATCGCCAGCTACAACGTGACGCAGCATCTGCTCAAGCTCGGGCACAAGCGCATCGCCTATTTCACCGGACCGCAAACCGCGCCGTGGGCGCACGAGCGCTTCAACGGCTACCGCCGCGCGCTGCGGGAAGCCGGTTTGGATGTGGACGACAAGCTCGTCTTCCAATCCGGCAACACGATCGAGGACGGCACGAACGCCGCGCTGCAAATGCTCAACGAATCGTGCGACGCCACCGCCGTTCAGGCCGTCAGCGACCTTGTTGCCATCGGCTGCGCGGAGGCCTTGCTCTCACAAGGACTGAGGATTCCCGAGGATATTTCGATTGTCGGCTTTGGGAATATTTTGACATCGGGACATTTCCGCGTGCCGCTCACGACGATCCGACAACCGAAATTCCGGCTTGGCATTGCCGCCGTGGAAATGATGATGTGCGCTATCCGGGGCGAGCCTGTCCAATCGAAACGACTGCCAGCCGAACTGCTCGAGCGCAAAAGCTCCGCGCCGCCACCGCCGAAACCGTAGGCGAATAAACTGGCAAAATGCGCCCGCCAATGGCAGGTTGCCGGAGTTTTATGCAAGCCATGAATTTTTTGCGCCGTGCTGTTTTGCCGGCGTTCTTTTTTACTTTCGCGCTCATCGTCCGCGGCCAAACGGCCACGAACAGCTTCGGTTTTACCGGCCCTGAATTTTATCCGATTGACGACGGTGTCAACCTGCTGCACGCGGCGGATCTGGACGGCGACGGTTTGAACGATCTGGTCGTCGCAAACAATCTCCGCTCGAAAATCAATCTTCTCTACAACCGGACGGGCAAGACTAACCAGGTCGCAGACACAAACCCGCAGCGCAAACTGGAATTGAACGAACTGCCGCCGGACGCGCGCTTCCGCATTGATTCCATTCCAGCCGACGAACACATCGCGGCGATGGTCGTGGCCGATTTGAACGGCGACGGCAGGCCCGACATCGCCATTTACGGCGACGGCAAGGATCTCGAGGTGATTTACAATCTGGGCACGAACGGCTGGAGCGATCCGAAGCGCTGGCACATCGAGGACGGGCAGATGTCCCCGAATGCGCTGGCCGAGGGCGATTTGAACGGCGACGGTCTCACCGACCTTGTTCTGCTCGGTGACAACGGTTCCGCTTATTTTCTGGCGCAAAATGCCGACCATACTTTTGGAGAGCCGCAAAAAATCCCCTATTCCGGCACCCCGAAGGCCGTGCAGATCGCGGACGTTGACGGCGACGGCAAAAGCGATTTGTTGCTGGTGGATTTCGACAGCCCGACGCCATTCCGTTTCCGCCTGCAAAATTCCAGCGGGCAGCTCGGCCCGGAAATTTATTTCAAGACGCCGCCGTTCCGCTCGTTTGATGTGGACAATCTGGACGGCGACGCGAAAAATTACATGTTGACCATCGCGCAAAGTTCCGGTCGCGCAGAAGTTTCGCAGTTCATGAAAAAGCCGGGTGAAATTTTGTCGGGCGCATTCCGCCAGGGCCAGTTTCAAATCCTGCCGCTGAACAAAACCGATGCGGCGCAGCGCGGCCTGCTTTGGGCGGACGTGAACGGCGACGGCCGTCCGGATTTGCTCGTGGCCGAACCGGAAAGCGGACAGCTTTCAGTTTATCTGCAAAACGCGGATGGTTCGCTCGCGCCTGCGAAAACATTTCCGACGCTCGCGGGCGTGAGCCAGATTGCCGTCGCGGACTGGAACGGCGATGGCACTCCGGAAATTTTTCTTCTGAGCGGCGATGAAAACGCCGTCGGCATGACGCAATTCGACAAGAGCGGCCGGCTGCCGTTTCCAACACTGCTCCCGCTCGACGGCAAACCGCTCGTGATGGCGGTCGGCGCACTGAAGCCTGGCGCGAAGCCGGTTCTCGCCATCATCGTGGACAAGGACGGCCAGCGTTCTCTTGTCACACGCACGACGGATGGCAAAATAAAATCTCAAAAATTAAGCGACAGCTTCAAATCGAACCCAACGACTCTGGCGATCCAGGATGTGAACCAGGACGGCCTGGCGGATTTGGTGGTGCTGATCCCTTATGAAAAAATCAAGGTGCTGCTGCAAAAACCCGGCGGTGATTTCGACGAGGAGGACGTTGACCCGCCGGGTGGCGCGATTGAACAGCCGTGGCTGGCGTCGGCGGACGTGGACGGCGATGGCAAGCCCGAACTGCTTTTGCCGCAGAAGAATTTTGTGCGCGCGGTCGTGCTGGAACGCGGCGACAAAATCCAAGGCTCGACCAACCAGCCAAGCTGGGTTTTCCGCGTGAAAGACCAGATCAACGGCGCGGAAAGTGATTCGCGCATCATTGGCGCGACGGCGATCCATAACGGGACAAATTCCACGCCTTCTATTTTCCTGTTCGACGCGGAACACAAGCAGTTGACTTTGTGCGAACGCGACACCAACGGCGTCTGGCAGATTGTCAGGAATGTTGATTTGCCGGCGACCGATTTCAGCTCGGTGCAATCCGTCGCACTCGGCGGGACGAACGTGCAGAGCGTGGCGTTTCTCGGACAAAACGCCGTCGCGTGGATGCCGCTGGCGGGCGACGTTTGGGATCTGACCGCCCTCGACGCCTACGAAACACCCATCAAGGACGGATATTTAAACGACGTCATCGCCGGCGATTTGAACGGCAACGGGCGGAAGGACCTGGTGTTCATGGAAACCGCAAAAAACTATCTCGACCTTGTCACATTCAATTCAAAGCACAAGCTCGTGCCCGCAGACCGCTGGCAGGTTTTCGAGCAGCACACTTTCCGGGGAAACAGCGACTCGATGCCCGAACCCCGCGAAGCCGTTATCGCCGATGTCACCGGCGACAAAAAAAACGATTTAATCGTGCTGGTGCATGACCGGATTCTGGTTTATCCGCAGGAGTGATAATTTCAGCAGTCTGAATAACACAAATGCACGAAGAGAAAATCTTCGTGTCTTTTAAGTTGGTTTTAACAATCAAACTGCCAGGGCGGCGGCGGCCTCCGTCTTCCACGCCTCGATTTTTTCGATGCGATGGCGGCGCTTGGTGCCGTGCAGCTCGAATTCCACCTCGTCACCAACCTTGTGGTTGAGCAGCGCAGCGCCGACCGGCGTAAGGTAGCTGATGATGCCCTTGTCCGGGTCGGAATCCCAGGCACCGAGGATCGTGAACGACTCGGACTGGTTGGTTTCGAGGTTCTTGGCCTGGACAACCGTCCCGATGTTGACGGCATCCGTGTTTGCGTTTGAAAAATCGGCGCCGCGCGAGCGCGAAAGCTGCGTTTCCAAATCGTCCTTCTGGCGCATGAGGATTTTCTGCATTTCCTTGGCCGCCTTGTATTCGTGGTTCTCGCGCAGGTCCCCGTAACTGCGGGCGATGGCGATCTCCTTCGAATTGGCCGGGATTTTTTTCTGCACGAGTTCGCCATATTCGGCGCGGCGGCGTTCGAGGCTTTCCCAAGAAACCAAAATGTTGCTGTCCTGCTTGGTCTGCTCGCCGGTGATGAGCGACTGCACGGCGGGATGTTTTTTGACGAGACGCGCGAGGAGCGAGCGCTTGTCCATGTCGTCGAACACGGGCGAGAGCTGCAGCGTGCGCGTCAAATCCTTGATGACCTCGATGTCGGCGCCGGCGGTGAGTTCGCCGAGCAATTCATGGTCTTCCAGGATGAAATCGCGCAGGCGGTTCGAGCGCTTTTCATTGAACTGGTCGCGCTCCATCGCCGTGAGCATGGCGCGGAAAACTTCCGGGCCGAGGATGTCCACAAAATCTTCGGTGCGGTCGCGCCCAAACCACAGGAGCAGTTCGCTGCTAGCCGTGTGCTGGTTGATGAGGCGGGCGAGCGTTTCCTTGAGCTCGTCCAGCCTGCCCTGCGCGATGAGAAGGCTTGCGAATTCCTTGGCGAGCTTCGAGGAAACCTGGTTCATGGAGCCGCGCAAAATTTCCTGCCAGCGGTCGGGGTTTGCCTGACGGAATGATTCGAGCGCGCGATGATGTTTCGCGGCGGGTATCAATTCCATGATCTGGCTGAACTTGACGTTCTCCTGCGACCAGATTTGGCCGTCGGTGACTTCGCCCGCGACCGGCTCAAGTCCGGCGGCCTGGCGCAGTTCGTCGCGTGCAAAGACCGCCTCCAGCGCGACCGCCGGCTGCGTGCGCTGGTGCGATGCGATATCTGCGTTCAACGCGGAAATAATTTCTCCCGCCGCCGTCGCCTTGTCCTTCAAGTCCGAAACGGACTTTTGAATTTCTGCGACGACCGCGACGCGAGCCTTCAAACCTTTCGCCGCTCGAAAATCGGCCAGCGACCGGTCCTGCAACGTGGTTTCCTGCATTTGAAAAACGACCGGATCGGTTTTTTTCACCGGCACGATGAAGTGACCGTCCTTTTTCATTTCGCGCTTGGCGGTATCCCACCACTTTTTCCAGTCGTCGCGAATGACATCCGGCATGAGAACCTGCTGTATCTGGTCAACAGTCGCCTTGCCGCCAAAACTGTTCAGCACTAGCTTGATCAAATCCAGATGATGCGCGGCCATCTGCCGGACGGCCTCGATGTCGGCGGCCTTGCGCGCAAGAATGTGATCCTTTGGAATCGGCTTGAGCAGTTCGGCAGCGAATGACAGGTCCATCGTGTGTCCGGCCTTGCCCGGAAAATCAATCGTGAAACGGGCGAACACCGTGTCCACCGCCTTGATTTTGCCAAAGCCCCAGCTGCGGTGCGAGCAGCAGCCGCCATCGACAAGCTGCGTGAGCGGTTCAATGTGCCGGCCTTCAATTTTTCCCGCCGCTGCCAGTTTTTCAAATTCTTCTTTCATAAAAAAATCGTATTTCTGTCGTCATGGATTCACTATGGCTCCATTAAACGCGGTGAACGAACAAAAACCAAGACAAATTGCGGCGCGAATTTTACAGCAACGCAACAACGGCGGTAAATTCGTCGAAGACCTGCTTGAAATCGCGCTGGCCAACGCCAGGCTTTCGGCTTCCGATCGCGGGCTTTGCCAGGAAATTGTTTATGGCGTCGTCCGCTGGCAGGTCACTCTCGACTGGCTCATTGCCCGAAAAACAAACGGGCGCGAACAGAAACCCGCGCTGCAAAATCTGCTGCGCCTCGGCCTTTATCAGATTTTCTGGCTCGACCGGATTCCCGACCATGCCGCCGTCCACGAAACTGTGGAACTCGCCAAACAGAACGGTTTCGGCCCGCAGGCCGGATTTGTGAATGCCATCCTGCGAGGCTATCTTCGCGAAGCGGACGAGACCAAAAAGATTCTGGCCGGGTTGAAAGTTTCCCGGCCCGCAACCGGTTGGTCTCAACCCGAGTGGCTTGTCGCACGCTGGCAAAAAAGATTCGGCGAGGAAAAGGCCGCGCAGCTCCTCGAATGGAACAACACGCCGCCAAAAACTTTCGCACGCGTGAACACCTTGAAAGCCGCCGCCGGCAATCTCATCGAAAAATGGCGCGAAGAAAATGTGGAATATGACTTCGTCCGCCGCGAACAGCTTGAAGAAAACCTCGTCTTCGAGTTGAAATCGCATCCGCCGCTGCATTTGCTGGCCAGTTTCCGCGACGGCTGGTTTTACATCCAGGATCCGAGCACGCTGCTCGCCGCGAGCAAACTCGGCGCGCTGCCAGGCGATGCAATCCTAGATCTGTGTGCCGCGCCCGGCGGCAAAACCACCTTTATGGCGCAACTCATGCGCAACGAAGGCAAAATTGTCGCCTGCGACATCTCTGAAGAACGATTGAAGCTGGTTAACGAAAATTGCCAGCGCCTTGGCGTCATATGCGTGGAAACAATTTCAAACTCACAATTCGCAATTCGCAATTCGCAATTTGACCGCGTTTTAGTTGACGCTCCCTGTTCCAACACCGGCGTCATGCGCAGACGCGTGGATTTGCGCTGGCGGATTTCGCCGGAGGAAATTTCACGCCTACAACAAACGCAGCTCGATCTGCTCAATCTCGCCGCAACGAAATTAAAGCATGGCGGTATTTTGGTTTACAGCACTTGCAGCCTTGAGCAGGAGGAAAACTCTGAAGTCGTAAAAGCATTTTTGCACGAACACGAAAATTTTGAATTGGAAGCCGAACATGAATTGCTACCGTTCACCGACAACGTGGACGGCGCTTACGTTGCGCGCCTGAAACATTCCAACTGAAATAAATATGGAACTCAATCTCGAAACCGATTACGCCGACCGCGCTTACACAATTCTCGCCAGCCTCGTCACGCCGCGACCGATTGCGCTCGTCACCACCATCAGCGCCGATGGCAAGGTGAACGCCGCGCCGTTCAGCTTCTTCAATTTGCTTGGCGCGAAACCGCCGATCTGCGCGTTTGCGCCTGGCGACCGCGACAATGGCACACCCAAGGACACCGCACTCAACATCAGAGCCATGCATGAATTTGTGGTAAACCTTGTGGACGAATCCGTTGCCGAAGCCATGAACCAATGCGCCGCGTCCCTGCCATTCGGTGAAAGCGAACTAACCCGCGCCGGCTTGACTGCCGCGCCGTCGTCCGTTGTAAAACCGCCGCGCATCGCCGAATCGCCGGCGAGTCTGGAATGCGTCGAGTGGGGCACGTTGCAAATCGGCAGCAACCGCGTTGTTATCGGGCTGATAAAGCGCATTCACCTGCGCGATGAACTGTTTGACGCGGAAAAGAAACGGGTGCGTACGGAAAAACTTCTTACCATCGGACGGATGGCTTCGCCGCATTGGTATTGCAAAACCGGCGAACGCTTTGAAATGAAGCGGCCGGATTAAAATCCGGTCACATCCCCATGATTTGATAACCGCAATCCACGTAAAGCACCTGTCCTGTTATGGCCGCCGCGCCGTCACTTGCAAGAAAAGCCCCCGTAGCACCAAGTTCGTCCGGAGTGACATTCCGTTTCAGCGGCGCGTGTTCTTCATAATGCTTGAGCATTTCCATGAAACCTGAAATGCCGCGCGCAGCGAGCGTGTTGACCGGACCCGCGCTGATGCAGTTGACACGGATTTTTTTTGGACCGAGATCATTCGCCAGATAACGCGTGCTTGCCTCAAGCGCGGCCTTGGCCACTCCCATGACATTATAGTGCGGCACGACTTTTTCCGCGCCGTAATAGCTCATCGCAACGATGCTGCCGCCGTCGGTCATCAGCGGTTCGGCGGCGCGTGACAATGCGACGAGCGAATACGCGCTCACGTCGTGCGCAATGCGGAAAGCCTCGCGACTCGTATCCACAAACCTGCCTTCGAGTGCGTCCTTTGGGGCGAACGCGACGGAGTGCAACAGCAGGTTTAATTTTCCAAATCTTTCGCCGATGGTTTTGAAGACATTGGCGATTTCGGCATCCTTCGTAACATCGCAAGGCAGGATCAAAGTGTCCGCTCCAAAAGTTCCGGCCAGTTCCTCGACATTTTCCTTCACGCGCTCGCCCTGAAACGTGAACGCGAGTTTCGCCCCTTCACGCGCCCATGCCTGTGCTATGGCCCATGCGATGGAGCGTTTGTTGGCAACGCCGAAGACAATTCCTGTTTTTCCGTCGAGTAGTGGCATAAGTGCGTAATTCGTTGAATGTTTGAACCGCGCGAATGTTTAATCGTTTTGACTTGTTACGCAAAGGAAATTCCATCCCAGAATTTACTCTGCGAGTCGGGTGTCCCGACTAAATTCATTGCCTCGACTCACTGCGAAAGACAATTTAAACTTGCATGAATGGATTCAAATATAATTGCGGACGGATTGATTCAGTATTTGATGCTAGTTGCGCTGTTGACGTTTCACGAATTCGGACATGCATGGACGGCCATGAAATGTGGCGACGACACCTCTCGCCTGCAAGGCCGTGTATCACTCAACCCTCTCGTCCATATTGACCCCATAGGCACGGTGCTTCTGCCGTTGTTCATGATTTTTGGCCCATCGGGCTTCACCCGTTTTGCCATTGGTTATGCGAAGCCAGTGCCGGTGAATCCATACAATTTGCGGAACAAAAATCTGGACGACATTCTTGTAACGATGGCCGGGCCGGGGATGAATCTAATTCTGGCAGTTGCTCTTGTTGCATTCGCGCGCGTCGGCCTGATTTTTCATTCAGTTTCTGTCGCGGAGTTGTGCATCCAGGCGGCACAGTTAAGCCTGCTGCTGTGCTTTTTTAATTTGATCCCAATTCCGCCGCTGGATGGCTCTCACATTCTGCGCGTTGTGACCGGCATGAGCTGGGAAGCTTATGCAAACTTTGCTCGCTTCGGTTTCATCATCGTCATCGTCGTAATCCAAATTCCTTTCGTGCAAGAAGTGATTTCGTCCGCGGTGGGCGGAACACTCCTTTTGCTAGGAACAATTTTTGGCCTTTCGTGACGCCTTTTATTTCTTGAAATAAAGCTCCTCGGCGTTCCACGTCACCCGGAATCCGTCCAGCGGTGTAGGACGCAAATTGCCGATGTCCGTCCGAGCGGCGGCGTAATAAACGGGCACGACGGTGAAAACCATCGGCTGTTGTTCGCCGATGATTTCCTGCACTTCGTCGTAATCTTTTTTGCGCTCGGCATAGTCTAGCGTCTTGAGCTGCGCATCCATCAACTGGTCAATTCGCGCCTCCCAATCCGTCGAGGGCGATTTCTGGCGCGGAAACCATTCGTGTGTGAAGCCGCCGGATTGCAAAACGTTCATTGAAAAAGCCGGGTCGGCGCTGCCACCTTCAACCATCAGCACGCAGTCGTAATCGTAGCTGTTGTCCAGCCGGTCAATCAGGGTGTTGAATTCGATCGGCTGGAAGATGACGCTGAAACCGAGCTTTTGCAGATCGGACGCGATGAGCAGGGCAGTTTTTTCGCGCGGACCGTTGCCGGTGTTTGTGTTCAGGACAAATTCGATTTTATTTCCGTCGGCGTCGGTCGCAAAGTCATCGCCGTTGCGTTTTTCAATCCCGATTTCCTTCAGCAGCGCAAGAGCCTTGTCCAAGTCGTGCGGATATTTCGGCGTGTTCGGATTGAACCATTTTTTGTTGCCGGCTGTCACGAAGCCGTAATTTGGCGCGGATCGCCCAGAGTAAATCGCCTTGATGATCGAGTCGCGGTCAAGCGCATACGCACAAGCCTGTCGGAATTTCGTGTTGCGGAACCATTTTAATTTTTTCGGGTCAACATAAGGCTTTCCGGTCTTGGGATTCGAGTTGGTATTTTCATTGAAGACAAAATAGGCGACTTCCAATCCGATGCCCGGTTCAATCAGTTTGACTTTTCCGTCCGCTTCAGCTGCCTTGAATGTGTCGTATTCATCCGGCTTCACAAAGTCATCCACGTCGCTTTCGCCATGCAGCATTCGCAGTGACATCGCGTTCCAGTCCGGCACGACGGTGTAAATGATGTTATCAAAATACGGCAGGCGCTGGCCATTGCTGTCCACCTCAAAGAAATATGGATTGCGCTCCATCAAGGTGTATTGCGCCGGCTTATATTCTTTGATGATAAATGGTCCGCTGCCCACAAGTTGTTCTGGCTTCCAGTCGGCGCCGTATGCCGAGGTGAAAGTTCCGTCCGCGACCGATTTTTCCAAAATGTGCTTCGGCATGATCGGCACGCCCGCGCCAAACGCCTCCAAAAATGGCGCGTAAATTTCCGGCGTCACGACTTGAACCGTCAAATCGTCAACCTTTGTCACCGTGAAATTTTTTCCGTCCACGCGCACCTGGTCCGCCATGACAGGATTAAAGTTGGTGTTATAAATCAAATCGTTGCACGTGAACACCACATCGTCCGCCGTGATCGGCGCGCCATCGCTCCAACGCAGGTTTTTTCGCAGATGAAAAGTCCACGTCTTGCCGTCAGGCAAATTTGTCCAAGAATCCGCCAGTCCCGCCTCGACCTGCTGCGTAACCGGGTCGTCGCCCAGCAACGAAGCGAAAAGGAACCGGTAAATCTCCTGCGACGAGTTCTCATTGGCCGTGATCGGATTGAACGTCTTCGGTTCGCCGAACGTGGCGACGACCAGCCGCCCGCCCGGGATGCCGGGGCTGCAATTCGCCAGTAGCGGCGGATTGGGCAGCGGATAATTCGCCATGGAGTTATGCGACGAACCGGTTTCAGACTTTTTTCCGCAGCCGCAAAAGCAAAAAATCGCCACCTCCAAAACCGCCATGCCGATAACAAATTTTTTCATGCGTGACACATTAGCACTTTACTTCCCGCGCCGAAAGCGTCCTTTTCACTCGCAAGCACAGTTCTTTTTTGCCACGTTTCTAAAAGTTATTGCGATGTGGCAATTTATTTTCAAACGCCTGCTGCACATGATTCCGCTGTTGATCGGAGTCTCGCTGCTCACTTTTTTACTCATGTCGCTGGCGCCCGGCGATTACTTCACCACCCTCCAACAAAACCCTCAAATCTCGCCGGAAACGATCGCGAAACTCAAGGCGCAGTTCCATCTCGATCGTCCGTGGTACGTCCAATATTTTTTCTGGTTCAAAAGCATCTTGCACGGCGACTTCGGCTACTCAATGGCCTACAAAATCCCCGCCACCTCGCTCATCTTTGCACGGCTTTGGAACACATTTCTGCTTTCGTTTTTTGCGATGATTATTGCATGGGGCATTGCAATCCCACTTGGGATCTGGGCGGCGGTGAAAAAAGATTCGTGGATTGACCGCACCTGCTCACTGATTTCGTTCGCAGGATTATCAGTGTCCGATATTTTGTTGTCGCTGCTCGCGCTGTGGTTCGCTGCATCAACCGGCTGGTTTCCCATCGGTGGCGCGCAAAGTCCTGATCACGATCTGATGTCGCCGCTGCAGCAGTTCTGGGATTTCGCGCATCACCTGATACTCCCCGCGCTTGTTCTCGCCGCGTCCGACATGGCCGGAATCATGCGCCAGATGCGTTCCAACCTGCTCGAAACTCTACGTGCCGAATACGTCACTGCCGCCCGCGCCCGCGGCCTCGGCGAAGGCTGGGTAATTTATAAACACGCGCTCCGCAATGCCATCAATCCGCTGCTCACGATTTTTGGTTACTCGCTCGCCGCGCTGTTAAGCGGCGCGTTCATCGTGGAAAACATCATGGCGTGGCCCGGCCTCGGCCGTCTGACGATGGAGGCGTTTTTCGCGAAAGATTCCTATCTCGTTGTGGATTGCGTCGTCATGGCGACGGCGCTTTTGGTCATCGGAAATTTCATTGCCGACATTTTGCTCGCTTGGAGCGATCCGCGCATCCGTTTGAAATAAAAAATGGAAACCGCCGCGCCAACTCTAAACGTCGAAGCTCAAATCGCGCGCTCGCCATGGCAGATTTTCTGGCGGCGATTGAAACGCCGGCGCATAGCGATGGTCGGCGGCGTGATTTTGATAGTGCTTTATCTTGTCGCACTGTTCGCTGGATTTGTCGCGCCATATCATTACGAACGAATGGATCGCGACCGTTATTTTCACCCCCCCATTTGGCCGAAACTGTCTGGCTTCCGTCTTGTCGTACCGCGCTATGAACAATTACCCGGCGATTTTGTATATCGCGAAGTTCCCGACGATATACAGCCAGTTCATTTCTTTGTTCACGGTGACAAATATCCATTGTTCGGTTTCATTCCCGCTTCAATCCATCTGTTCGGCAGCGACGACAATCATCCGGTTTATCTTTTCGGCACGGACCAATTCGGGCGCGACATTTTTTCGCGGCTGCTTTATGGCTCTCAAATTTCACTTTCCATCGGCGTAGTAGGAATTTTTCTGTCGTTCACCCTCGGCCTCATCATCGGCGGTATTTCCGGCTATTTTGCCGGCGCAACCGACACTGTCATCATGCGGTTCTGCGAACTCATTATGTCCATTCCTGCGCTGTATTTAATCATTTCGCTGCGCGCGACGTTTCCGCCGGGCATGAGTTCGTCGCAGGTTTATGCGATGATCATCATCATCTTGAGCTGCATCGGTTGGGCGGGCATGGCACGCGTCATTCGCGGCATGACCCTGTCACTGCGTGAACAGCAATTCGTCCTTGCCGCGCGAGCACTCGGCCAGTCGAATTTCAAAATTATTGTGCGCCACATTTTGCCGAACACTTTGTCCTATGTCATCGTCGCGGCGACGTTGAGCGTGCCATATTATATTCTTGGCGAAGTCGTGTTGAGTTTTCTCGGCGTCGGCATCCAGGAACCGCAGGCGAGCTGGGGCAACATGCTCACGGCGGCGGAAGACGTTCAATACCTGCAAAATTATCCGTGGCTGCTCGCGCCGAGCGCGGCGATTTTCATCACCGTTCTGGCTTTCAACTTTCTCGGCGATGGATTAAGAGACGCGGCGGACACGAAGTCGTTATGAACCTGCTCGAAATCAAAAACCTGAAAATGGACTTCGGCAAAAATGCCGAGGCGCTGCGCGCCGTGGACGGCGTGTCGTTCACCATCGGCACGGGCGAAACCGTCTGCCTCGTCGGTGAAAGCGGCTGCGGCAAAACGGTGACTGCGCTTTCCATCGCGCGGCTCGTGGCGTCGCCCCCGGCAAATTACGTCGGCGGAGAAATTTTGCTGAATGGCCGCGACACGTTGAAAATGTCCGCGCGCGAACTGCAACAGATCCGCGGCGGCGTGGTGAGTTATGTTTTTCAAGACCCGGGCGCGTCGTTGAATCCCGTTTTCCGCATCGGCAATCAGATCAAGGAATCGCTCAAGCTGCACAAACCGGAAAAAGCGAACGACGCCGAAGTCATCCGCCTGTTGAAACTCGTCGGCATTCCCGCGCCGGAATCACGCATCAAAAATTATCCGTTCGAGTTGTCCGGCGGCATGCAGCAGCGCGTGATGATCGCGATGGCGCTCGCGAGCGAACCGAAGTTGCTCGTCGCCGACGAACCGACCACCGCGCTCGACGTGACGATTCAGGCGCAGATTCTGGATTTGTTGAGCGAACTCAAGCAGCGGCTCGGCATGGCGATTTTGCTCATCACGCACAACCTCGGCATCGTCGGCGACATGGCCGACCGCGTGGCCGTGATGTATGCCGGGCAGATCGTCGAGCTGTCGCCCGCGCGCGAACTCCTGCGCCGCCCGCTGCATCCCTACACCCGCGCGCTGATGAATTCCGTGCCAAAATTGCGCGGCGACGCCGACCGTCTCTCGGCCATTCCCGGCCACGTCCCGCGCATCGGCAATTTCCCGCCCGGCTGCCGTTTCGCCCCGCGCTGCCCGATTGCCAGGCCGGAATGTTCCGAAAAAATCCCCGAACTGATCGAAGTCGAACCCGGACGTTTCGTGAGATGTCCGTTTTGGAAAAATGAATAAACTTTTTAACGCAGAGACGTAAAGACGCGGAGTCGCAAAGCGACGAATGGAAATTCTAAAACGTAACTGACAAATTCAAAAGTTAATCGCAATCTCGCTGTAAATGAGTTCTGATTTCCAACAAGCATTCAAAAATATTCGCCAATCAGTCCTAGGAATTGGCCATCGAGATAATTCTGGATTTCATTTCGTGGGAACTGGTTTTGTATTTGATTCTTCTGGCTGGATATTGCCTAATTCTTTGGGATTGGCTGTTCCCAGTTCTAAATTTCCCAAGCAGATTTCCAGCAGCAAAGAATGATTTTCAAATTGCTCGCCGCTCAAATCGCGAACAGCAGCCATTTTATTTCCTTGAGCCGCGCCTCTGCGTCTCTGCGGTAAATCCAGTTTTGCCGCATTGACGCCAAACCGCATTGCGCTTAATTTTCCAGCATGAGCACGGTTGCTGAAATCATTTTCCAAGTCACGCCTTGCGCGGAAACCGGCGGCTATGTCGCGCGCTGGGACGCGCCGCGCGACGGTGGCGGCATCACCACGCAGGGAGATTCGTTCGCGGAACTGGACGCGATGATCGCCGATGCCGTCGGCGGTTACTTCGAGCCGAAGCAACGGCCCAAGCGCATCCGCCTGCATTTTTCCCAAGACCCGATTCTCGCCGTCGCGTGAAAATTCCCCGGGACGTCAACGGCGTTGAAGCAGTTCGCGCATTGAAACGTCTCGGCTTCGTCCAGCTTCGCCAGACCGGCTCGCTCTCATTCTTCGCAAAGACAGCCGCACGGTTGTCGTGCCGCAGCACAAACCGATTAAACCCGGCACACTCAAAGGCGTCATTGAACAAGCTGGTTTAACTCTGGAAGATTTCGTGGAAGAGCTTTAATCTTCCCGCGTGTCGCTGCTCGAAGTCAAAAACCTGAAGGTGCATTTTCCCGTGAAGCACGGGATGTTCAGCCGCGTCCGCGAATTCGTGAAGGCGGTGGACGACGTGAGCTTCAGCATCGCGCCGGGCGAAACGCTCGGCCTCGTCGGCGAGAGCGGTTGCGGCAAGACGACGCTCGGCCGCGCCATCGTCCGGCTTGTCGAGCCGACGGCGGGGGGAATCTCGCTCGACGGCGAGGACATCCTGAAAATGAGCGGCGCGGAATTGCGTGCGCGACGGCGCAAGTTCCAGATGATTTTTCAAGATCCTTACGGCTCGCTCAATCCGCGCATGACGGTCGAGCAAATCGTCGGCGAGGCGCTGGACATCCACAAACTGACCGACAGCAAGTCCGCGCGGCAGAAACGGATTTTTGAACTGCTTAGGGACGTCGGCCTCGACCCGGTTTATGCGCAGCGTTATCCGCATGAATTTTCCGGCGGGCAACGCCAGCGCATCGGCATCGCGCGCGCGCTGGCGGTCGAGCCGGAACTGATCATCTGCGACGAGCCTGTGAGCGCGCTGGACGTTTCGGTTCAGGCGCAGATCATCAATCTGCTCCGCGATCTGCAACAAGAGCATGGTATCGCGTATCTCTTCATCGCGCACGATCTCGCGGTGGTCGAGCACATCAGCCATCGCGTGATGGTGATGTATCTCGGCAAAATCGTTGAAACGGCGGACGCGAAAGCCATCATCCGCGACCCGCAGCATCCTTACACGCAGGCGCTGATTTCCGCCGTGCCGGAAGTGGATCCCGAATCAAAACGGCAGCGCATCGTTTTACCGGGCGATGTGCCATCGCCGATTCATCCACCGTGCGGCTGTCCGTTTCATCCACGCTGCCCGATTGCCGAGGAAAAATGCAAAATAGAAATTCCCGTTTTACGTGAATTATTAAAAAATCAATTCGCGGCGTGCCATTTCGCCGGAACGAAGATTGATGCGCGGACGTAACCGCGATGGCGACAGCGGCGTCTAAATTGTTCAGTTGGCTGACTTGGCTTTAAAATCGTGCCAGCCTTTGATCTTTCCGGCAGTCACGAAGAGGCGATAGGTCACGCCGGGCTGGAGCGGTTCGGGCCGCGCGCCTTCAACGGCGGGATCCATGCCGTCAATATTTCCGCCGTAAAAAAATTGATCCACGTCATCGGAACCTGAATCCGAGACCAGATGCCAGAGAGGTTCAGCGAGCTTGTTGGTTTGAAAGTCGTCAAGATCGACGACTTTGAGTTCCGTGAGTTCGTATGGCCGCTCAAATTTGAAAATGACCGGTATTGTCGCCGAATTGCCGGCGCGGATTACGCGATTCACGCGGGCATTCGTGCTGGTGATGTGAATGGTCTTTGTCTTGAACCAGTCGGTGAAACAAAAAATGTAAACACCGGCGAGCGCGAGCGCGAGGGAAATGAGTATCCAATTTCTTTTAGTCATAATATTTTTGAATGCGGTGGGCGCATGAACTGTTAAATTAACTAACAAGACGCGCGCTCAGAATGAATGGTTATGAAAATATCAAACCGCAAAATATTGGCCAGCCTTGAAGCGAGGGCTTTTACCTTGATTGAACTGCTTGTCGTCATCGCCATCATCGCGATCCTGGCGGCGATGCTGCTGCCGGCGCTGGCACGTGCAAAGGAGACGGCCAAACGCATCTCGTGCCTGAGCAACATCAAGCAGTTGAGCTTGGCCGCACACATATATGTTGACGACAACCAAGGCGCTTATCCGCCGCGCTACAATCCTCCTACCGTGCCCAGCCGCTGGCCGGACAAGTTTTATGACAACTACGGCAAGAGCTTAAAAATGCTGCTTTGCCCAAGTGAAATTACCAACATGCCCGCAACCGCCAATGACGAGTTTGTGGCTGACGATGCACCGCGCAGTTACATAATCAACGGCTGGAACGATTATTTTCAGAATCCGAGTGCAACCCCTCCTGATCCCTTGGGTTTAAACGGCGGAGACAGCATGAAGGAAAACGCCATCGTTCACACGAGCGACACAATTATTCTCGGTGAAAAAAATTCCAACGACGCTGATTACTACATGGACTTGTTTGAAGGAATCAGCGGCAACGATTTCAGCGGTGTCTTGGAGGAAAGTCGCCACGACAGCCTTGGTCCGGATACTGAAACCGGTGGTTCAAATTACGCCTTTTCCGACGGCAGCGCGAGATACATGAAAGTTCATACGTCGTTATATCCGCTAAACCTTTGGGCAGTCAGCGACACCAACCGCGTCAAATATGCCGACAACGTAAATTGACCCAAAATGGAGCGGGCGAAGGGAATCGAACCCTCGTCTCCATTCACCGTTTTAGAAGCAAGTAAAATCAATGTTTTCGCGTTTTTAGAACGAATATATTTGCACTTTTTATTCTCACCTTTATTCTCACCTCATGGCAAGCATTGTGAGAAGAAAAAAGTCCCGGTTCTGGACGGCCTGTTACACGAATCGTGAAGGCCGTCAACTGAAGCGTTCCACCAAAACGACTGACAAACGGCAGGCGTTGCAGATCGCCATGGAATTGGAGCGCGTGGAGCGTCAGGCCAATGCCGGTGCGATTACGACCATCCAACTGCGAAAAGTTTTGAGTGACGTTTCCGAACGAATCAACGGCGACAGTTTGATTGCGCCCTCCGTCGAGGATTATCTGAACGATTGGTTGAAAGGAATTGGGGCGCGCAACCGCGTGGCAACCATCGAGCGTTACGGCAAAACAAAGCGGTTGTTTTTGGAAAGCCTGGGTGACAAGGCTCAAAAGCCGGTGACATCGCTCACACCCAAAGACATCGAAACATTTTTGAATGAGCGGTTGAAAACGGGCGTTGCGCCGCAGACGGCCATCATTGATTTGAAAACCATCAACACGGCTTTCCGCCGTGCCGAAGCGTATGGAATCATTCTCAAGAATCCGGTGGCGGCGGTGCAGATGCCAAAAAACAATGCTTCGGAGCGGGAAGTGTTCACGCATGAAGAAGTGCAAAAAATGCTGAACGCCGTGCCGTTTCTGGAATGGCAGACATTGATTCTTTTCGGATATTTCATCGGGGCGCGGTTAAGCGACTGTGTTCACATGAAATGGGAAAACATTCATCCTGAACAGGGCGTCATCATCTATCACCAGCAAAAGACGGGCAAGAAGGTCACTGTGCCGATGCACTTCCACGTCATTGAGCATTTGAAATACATTTCCGCTTTTGGAACAACTGGCCTCCTGTGCCCGAAACTGTCAACCAAGGGGTCGGGCGGAAAACATGGGTTAAGCGAAGGATTCAAGCGGATTGTCATAAAGGCCGGGCTTGATCCGATGGAAGTCAAAGGCAAGGGGATTCGGAATTTCACCAAGCGGACGTTTCACTCGCTGCGGCACAGTTTCAATTCCGCGCTTGCGAACGCGGGCATTTCGGAAGAGGTCCGCATGAAACTGACGGGGCATTCGTCCAAGGCGATGAATCAAAACTACACGCACTTGCAAATGGCGACGCTCAAGAACGCCATGACTGCGCTGCCGTTGTTTGGCGCGCGTTAAGATGGATTCGACCCAACCAAGTTCCGAATACCGCAAACAAATCGCACAATCCGGTTGCGGCGCCTTAAATCTCATTTTCTTACGCAAAAAATCGGGGATGAAATTTAAGTTATTGACTTGTATCTTGGACTTGACCGGTGAGTTGGGGAGAATCCGCTTGCCGGTTTTTCCGGGAGGCTGGCCAGCCTCCCGGAAAAAGTCGTCGGAGATGAGATCGTTTGGGACTTGAACCGATGAGTTCGCGGGTCAGCTCGATCCTCTCTGACGCATGTTTCCAACTTGAACAGTTGCGTGAACCTATTGAGTTCGTATCGCAAGTAGAAGAATAAACATTACCCTCATGAAAATCCATATCGGAATCGATGTCTCCAAGCTCCACCTTGACCTTTGTCACCACCAACAAGCCACTCAGATTCCCAACACGGAGAAGGCCATCAAGCGCTGGCTCAAATCCCTCCCGCCAGCCGCCGTTCTGGTCTGCGAAGCCAGCGGAGGTTACGAATCTCTGCTCATCATCTTGGCGCACGCTGCCCAGCGTCCGGCAGGTTCGTGACTTTGCCAAAGCCAAAGGCCGCCTGGCCAAGACCGACAAGATTGACGCCCAAATCCTCGTCGATTTTGCCGAAACCTTCCACCCAGAACCGCTCGGCCTCCCTGACCCGCTCCAACAGGAGCTTGCCGCCCTCGTCAAACACCGTGCGCATCTGCTCACGCAAATAACTCAAAACAATAATCTGGCGGAAACCCTCGCCGACAAAAAGCTGCTCGCCTTGGTGGCCAGAACCGTCGCCTTCCTGCGCAAACAAGCCGATCAACTTGAGACGCTCATGGCCGACAAAATCTCCCAATCTCCCAAACTCGCCGCAAAAGCTCAGCGGCTTCAGCAAGTCCAAGGCATTGGTAGCCTTAGTGCTACCGCTCTGATTGCCCTCATGCCAGAACTCGGATCCTTGTCCGATACGCAAGCTGCGGCACTGGCAGGCGTCGCTCCTTTCAATCGAGATAGCGGACAGTATCGCGGCCAACGCCACATTGCGGGTGGTCGCGCCCAAGTCCGCACGATCCTCTACATGGCCGCCTTGGTCGCCTCGCGTCACAACCCAGTTCTCAAATCCCTCTACCTGCGCCTCCTCGCCAACGGCAAAGCCAAAAAACTCGCCCTCACCGTCCTCATGCGCAAACTTATCATCCTCGCTAACCGCCTATTAAAAAATCCCAACTTTTCCCTTGCCTCTTAAGACAGTTGCTGACAACCATCGCTTTACTAATGTTTATTTATTATTCAGGTTTCATCCGCACTGGGAAAAACCATTCAACCCGATAAATAGAATGTCATACATTGCAAAATTCATGCACGGTTCGGGGTTCGGGTTCGCAAAGAATCTTCATTTATGCCTGGCAGCGATGTTAACCATGTCAGCTTCGTGGGATAAAGGACTTCAGATTACGGGGGGCGTATTAACAGCCGCCGTGATCGCGATGATCATAACAGAATATTTCGACGACGGATACAGATTTCATCGTTTCGTCGTTTTCACCGCGACGGTCATTATCGTCGGTATTATACTAATAATACTTGCTGCGGCTTTTTATCCTTTGACCGGCCAATCGGCCGTTTTCCTGCACTGGCATGCGGTTATTATGTGTTTGTTCGTTTGCTCCATGATTTTCATTAGTTGCTTTGCTAAACCCGAATCGAAGGAAGATGACATAGTTTGGCTTGTTATATTGGCGTTAGCTGCTGACATACTGATTATTTTCGTGCTTTGGCTCTTTGGACTACATTGAGTCAAAGTGAGACAAAAAAAGACGTGATTGAAAAATCACGTCTTCAGAATCCGTTCTGCTACCATTATCAGTTTCCAGATTTCTCCGCAAAGGTGACCATTTGACTCGGTGCTTCTGCCACGGTTTTGTCTCGACTTTTGGCATCAAGATTGGAAGAAACCGCATTCGTCGGGGTGACTGAGGGAGTTTGGCTACTGGCCGTCTGGGGTGCTACCACAGCGGCCTCTAATCCCAGAGAGTGCCGAATCGGCGTTGGGTCTGCGATGGTAAGTAAGGCAGAGAGCGCGACGCTGCCGAGAAGCAGCGCGGCGGCGAATTTAGGATTCCGCAACGGTCCTATAATTTTTCCAATGTTCATAAGTTGCCTTTCGTTTTGTCCATGTTCATGATCCTAAATCATTTTAACATCCCTATCGGCAATGTAAACGGCCACTTGAGTGCAAGTGTGGATATCTTGCTCCAGAAGGAAAGGATAAAATCCAACCGGTTTTGACCCGGATGTTCTGTTCATTATGCCCATAAACAACACAGTGAAGATAACAAATGCTCGATCTTTGGAAAGGTAGGAAAACTACGTAGGCAGATAAAATTGGCGCGAGGCACGACAAAATCTTGCTCAATGCGAGCTAAAAATTGAGTGGTCAAATTCACGGAGTAAAACTTTAACGCCGAGCTGAATAATTGCAAGCGAAAAATTTCATGCTTTTATTTGATTGCGAAGTCCGCATGAAATTGACTGGGCATTCGTCCAAGGCGATAAATTAGAACTGCGCGCACTTGCAAATGGCGACGCTTAAAAATGCCATGCCTGTGCTGCCGATGTTCGGGACGAAAGCGAAGCAGGTCATTTCCGCTTCATCACCTCGGCGAGGCTTTTGAGCATATCGGCCTCGCGCGCTCGGCGTTCGCCATCCGTCATTTGAGCGGTGTCAAAGGCGATCTTGCGTTTGTTGGGTTTGCCACGCTCGACGACCGCGCCGCCGGGGTCGTCCATCGCCCAATCGTAGAGCTTTGAAATGAATTCCTCAGGCAAGTAAAACCCGACTTTGGCGATCTGTTCGGGCGTTGCGGTTTCCGAAAGCAATTCTTGGATGCGCGTCAGCTTTTTCCTGTTTCTGGAAATGGCGGCGACGTGCCAAAAATCTCCCTTCAAGCATTTGGTGAGATTCATCACTTCATATTCAACCGGCGTAGTCACGGTGATTTCGCACGCAATGGCGCGATTGCCCCGGCGCAAGACAACATCCGCTCTGCCCTGACTGCCAGCCACAAATTCCTCAAAGGCGACGGAATATTCCAGCGTCTCGGCCTGAACCCGGATTCGTTCCTTGATGGCGTTGTGCTGGCTTTTTTCCTCCTCTGATTCCTGCACAACTACCTTCGGAACTTCGGCAACTTTCGGCAATTCCACAACCGGCTTGGCTGGCGGGGAAGTCGGCGGCGTAGCCGTTGGCACAGTCTCACGCGACTTCGCCAGCATCGCCTCCACGTCCGCCCGCGCCGTTCCATATTCTTTTCTCGAAACCGTGATGACTTCCTGCCGCCGCGCGGCTGCTGTGTCTTTGTCCAGTTTTGCGGGCAACGGCACGCTCAAATTAAAATCGTAGTCGCTACGTTCAACGCGGGCGACGGCTTGCCCGGTTTCCAAGTTCCGCAAATCCTTCGCCTCGAAATATGAAAAGCCCTCGGCCAATTTCTTGGCGTCGTCGTCGCCAACACGAAATACGATGCGCGTGTAAGGATGCGACATGACGGCACTGGCGACTTCGGAATTTCGCTGCAACTGGTGCAACTCGTGATGGGCGAGCGTGAGGCCGATGCGATATTTCCGCGCTCCGCTCAAAATCTCCGCCATGGTCGGCGTGATGAAATTGGCAAATTCGTCTATGTAAATCCAATAGTCCCTGCGCGCGGCGATCTGCTGCGCCTGTCGGCTCATGGCAATCTGTTGAAATTTAGACAAGAGCAAAGAGCCAAGCAGGTGCGAATTTTCCCGGCCTAACAATCCCTCCGGCAGTTTCGCCAGAAAGATTTTGCCGCTGTC
>Ga0302275_10001494_pt1 | contig 25070 bp, 20 predicted proteins | sample III_Bog_N2_2_FD_200229 | JGI IMG/M metagenome (GOLD analysis project Ga0302275, IMG submission 200229) | Peat permafrost microbial communities from Stordalen Mire near Abisko, Sweden - III_Bog_N2_2 | ecosystem: Environmental > Terrestrial > Soil > Wetlands > Peat | place: Sweden: Abisko... | reverse complement strand
CCGTCGCTAATGCGTATGCTAGCCACGTTCCATTGCCTGCCAGCGCGCACACCAGCGGAATCGTCGCCACAGGCGTAGTCGTGGGAGCAATCGTAGAAACCGATTGTGCGAGTGTCTCCAGCGGAGAAAGGCTCTCTTTCCGTAGCCCGTAATGCGTTTCCTCGGATGCTTCTCGAAGCGGTTGCGTCATGGGCAAGATGGACGAACACCACCCTTCTTGAAATTTGGATCGTAAGCGTTCGTGTTGAGGTGGGATTGTACAACAGTCGATATCCCTGCCACCCCGCGTAAGAGCCAAGCGTGATGGCGTTGTATCATCTTGCAGGTTCGTTGCTCGAAAGCTTGAACTATCTATGCACAAGAACGCAATTTTGCTCGTCTCCTGTCCCGACCGAAAAGGAGTCGTCGCTTCCATTGCCGAATTCATTTTCAGGCACAACGGCAACATCCTCTTCGCCGATGAACATGGCGACGAGGAGTCGAATCTTTTCCTCACCCGGGTTGAATTCGACGCGACCGATTTCGATTGCGATCTCAGTGAGTTCCCGGACCGTTTCGCCCCCATTGCACGCAACTTCGAAATGAACTGGCGGCTCGCACATGCGACCCATCGCCCGCGCGTCGCCGTTTTCGTTTCGAAATACGATCACTGCCTCCAGGACCTGCTTTACCGCCACCAGAGCGGCGAATTGCGCTGCGAAATCCCGCTTATTATTTCCAACCATCCAGACAACCAGCGAATCGCCGACTTCTACCGCGTGCCTTATTTCGTGGTCACGGTATCGAAGGAAAACAAGCACCAGGCGGAGCAAAAGCAGATTGCGCTGCTTCGGGAACACCGCTGCGATCTCGTCGTCCTCGCCCGCTACATGCAAGTGCTTTCGACTGATTTCATCGCCGCGGTTGGTTCCGAGAATTTGATCAACATTCATCACTCGTTCTTGCCCGCGTTTGTCGGATCGAAGCCCTACCATCAGGCATTTCACAGGGGCGTCAAGCTGATCGGAGCAACCGCTCACTATGTGACTCAAATATTGGACGACGGCCCCATCATCGAGCAGGATGTGGTCCGCATCCACCATCGCGACACCGTTGACGACCTCGTCCAGAAAGGACGTGACATCGAAAAAGTGGTGCTCTCGCGAGCCGTTCGCTGGCACGTAGAAAATCGCATTCTGCTCTACGGAAATAAAACGGTTGTCTTTCAATAGCACGAGCCGTAACCCAACAACGAATATCTCAACGCCCCATTTCAATCCTTCCAGCTCCCGCTGGAACTGCGCTTCGACACTTCCCTTGCAAGTGCCATCACTTCCGTAACCAGGTAACCAATTGCGCTGCGCTTCCCTTTCGGTTTAACTAAACACAGGCAACGTTTCCAGAAGATCAGGCGCAATTTCGGAGGAGTGTATTTTGGTGGAAGATCCCCAATGGGAACTGGCGCTGCTGGCGACCGTCCAGAGCTTCTACCAACGCCTGCTCAGTAATCAACTTGGCGGCGAACTGCCCGCCCCGGCGAACCTCGCCCCCGACGTCATCAGTCACACCGAAGATGTTCGCGCGACCCTCGATCAAATGCAGCTTTGGATTCAACTCCTCGACATGGCCATCACTCCGGCTATGTTGCGCCTCGGAGTCCAATCCGACCTCGACCCCGAAGTGGCCGAAGCGCTGCTCCGTTACTTTGCGCGCCACCGCGACGATTCCGGCTCCAATCGCGACAAAACCGATCTCGTCGCCACCTTTTTGTTTCGGCATCCCCGCGTGGCTGGACAATGGGAAACTCGCGGATACGGCCTCGATGGCTCAATTCCACTCTCGCCGTTCGAAATTGCGCTGCTTGAAATTCTGTCCGAGTCCGACGTGCCCATCCTCTCCGATGCCGACGTGCAACTGCTGCGCGAATTCGGGCCTCTCCTCGATCAGGCCAACCGTTTTCAGGATTTCAGCGCGCTCATGGATTCCGGCATCATCCCGCGCGTACGGGAGCTGAAATCCAAGCTCGGAGAGTCGATCTATCACCCCGGAGTCTTGGCCACACTGGCACCCTACAACTCGGCATTCGGCGATCGATTCCACGCACTCTTCGCGGCCGCCACGAAAGAAATCAAGGATTTTGCCGCTCGCCTCGAAGAACTTGGCGGCAATATCTTGAGCACAGTTGATGGCGTAGAAGTTACCGTCGAGCACGTGGCCGCCTTAAATCAGGACGTCTTGCTCAAGGCCGATTATGGTTCGGCCCTGGAGAAATTCCGGCGCGTCTCCCGCCTCAAACGCGAATTAGAACGCCGTCCGCCGATTCGCCGTGCGACTCCAGACCATGCACCCATCGCGCATGCCGTCAGTTCCACAGGAGCGGCCGCAGCTCCCGCTCTCGCTCCGAAATATGTTGTTGCGGCGATTACGCCGCAAGCGCTTTCGATGGAAGAAGCGAAGTTGCGACGCGTGGAGGAGTCTATACGGGTCTTTGTCCGCGTGGCCGATCCGAAATTTCGGCAGATCGTTCCCATGCGCTATTTCAATCTCATGTTGAGTCCTGCAGAGGTTGAGGCATACACGGCTGATTATCTCGAACAAACCGGTCCGCGTGCGGATGTTGCCCGCATGCTGCTTCGTCTCGTTGCCGTGACCGCCCGGCTGACCACCGAAATGGAAGAGCTCAAGCGCACGCAGAATTCCCGCTCCGTGTGGAAGTTGCATGCCGACTCTCTGGTTGTTTTGGTCGATATGGGAAAACGTCTGGCCGAAGCCGTCGACCGCCTCGCTGTGACCTTCGAGCAGGACGCAGAGGGCCAATCCAAGAGCGAATCACTCCACGACTCGCTGGAGAAGCTGCGCGAGCGCACCAGCGAAGCCGCAAAACTCATCGCTGCAGCCTAGGCAACTAAAAGAATCCAAGACATTACGGATTACGAACTTTCTCAGCTATCTGGGCACCGAGTCTCTGAAAATCAGAAACGTCCCATGTATAGATTCTGTTGGCTTGGGCTTTCAACGCACACCAGCCCAGCAGGGCATCGTAAATTGCCCCACCCGCAATTCCGACACTCGCGGCATCATTGATGGCCGATTGATATTCCCGTGCGTTCAGCGAGACAATTTCAAGCCGGTCCTCGACCGAATCCAAAAACAAAAGCGCCTGATCCGGACTCAGGCGGATATTGCCCGGCAAACGAGTCAATGTGGAGTATATTTCCGCAAGACTGTGAGCGGCGCAACAGCCGGTCTTTCGATCAGCGCCACTAAAAAGCATCAAGCTGCGTTCATGGTGTTCGTGGTCTTCTAGCGCCGCGGCGACGAGCACCGAGGTATCGAAAAAGGATTTCACAGCTTTTTGCCCAATACAGCCTGTTCCCTCTCCTTACGCACGCGCTCAATCGTTTCGCGCACGACCGAGGCCTTCACCGGTGTCCCGGCGCTGAAAACCCATACGCCCCGTTTTCTGCGCATCGCTCCCGCTCCTCGGACAGGGCGCAAAACAATGTGATCATCGAATGACTCCATTTCCAGGGATTCACCCGGTTCAATTTGCAGCTGCTGTCGAACTGGCTTCGGAAGAACAAGCCGACCCGCCCTATCAATGCTGAGTATGGCATTCATAATGGTATTTTACCATCCATAATGGCATTTGCAATGCCCGCTTCTTTGCATCTGGGAGACAGCAATCGCCCAACAACAAAAAAGGGAACAGACCCTGGGCCTGTCCCCTCTTAAGATCACAACTCAAAATACGAAGAGTTTAGTGAATGTCGAATTGCTCCTGGTGTAGTGCTGGATCCGACTTCACAATAATCGTCTTTTTCGTCAGCTCTTCCATCTCAGCCAGCAACTTGGCATTGTTCAGTTTGAGCGCCTTTGCCACCTCCGGATTCACGCGCAACATCACATCGCTGTGTTCCAAATGGCTTGAAATCTTGCGCATCTCGACATAAACCTCGTTGCAGATCGTACTTACCGATTTCACGAAGCCCGTCGACTGGCAATAAGGACAAGGCGTACCAATGGTGCGTTCCAGCGATTGCTTGACGCGCTTTCGCGTGATCGCTACCAGACCGAAATCGTTGAATTGCAGCACCTTCGACGGTGCGCGATCCAACCGCAATGCCTCTTCCAGCGCTTGCATCACCTTTTGCCGGTTGCGTCGCTCATCCATGTCGATGAAGTCGATGATGATAATGCCCCCCAGATCCCGTAACCGAACCTGGCGGACGATCTCTTTGATGGCATCCACATTCGTCTTCACGATCGTGTCTTCGAGACGAGCCGTCTTGCCGACATATTTGCCCGTATTCACGTCGATTGCCACCAGGGCTTCCGTCTGATTGATGACAATATAACCGCCACTCTTCAGCCAGACTTTCGATTTCAGCGCCTTGTTGATCTCCTCGTTCAAACCGAATTGATCGTAGAGCGGAGTCTCTTTCGTGTAGAGTTTGACGCGCTTGACCAGGCCGGGCTGAAAGCGATTGGCAAACCGCACGATGCGTTCGTATTCCTGTTCGGTATCGACCCAGATTACCGAGAAGTCGGAACTGACCTGATCGCGCAGCACCCGCTCCACCACATTCAAATCGTGATAGATCAGCGCAGGTGCCTTGCTGCTGTCTGACCGCGTCTTGATCTCGTTCCACAGGTTCTTCAGGAAACGTATATCCGCCCGAAGTTCCTCATCCGTGGCGCCCGCCGCCGCAGTCCGCACAATGAAGCCACCACCGCCGTTTTCCCGCTCGCTCTGGATGATCCGCTTCAAGCGCTGCCGTTCCTCTTCCGAAGCGATCTTCCGCGAGACGCCCGTGTGATTGACCGTTGGCATGAAGACAAGGAAACGTCCCGGCAGCGCGATGTGACTGGTAATCCTGGCGCCTTTCTTCGCAATCGGCTCTTTCGCGATTTGGATCAGCACTTCCTGCCCTTCTTTGAGCAGTTCGCTGATCTGCGGCACGACTGTGTTCTCCCGACTTCGGAAACGCCGCCCGCCGCGCCGTCCGCGACCTCGATCACCACCCCGATCTGGACCGCGCTCCGGCCCACGGCGCTGGGTCCGCTGCAATAACCTGGCTTCCGGCGCGGGACCGCGTACTTCCGCGCTCGCGTCCACCGTGCCGTCGCCAATCGCTTCAGCCTCCAACAGGGCTTCCGCTTCGGCTTGCGCTTCTTCGAGTTCAAGTTCCTCTGCTTCCCGCTCTTCGGCCTCAAGAACCGCTTCTGGAACCGCCTCACCATTCACGCTGACTTCCCCAACCGATACTTGCTCAGCCGCAACCTCAGGAGCCCCCGAGAAAACTTCGCCTGCCGCTCGCGTCTCTTCTTCCGTCTCCTCGAACCCCTCGTCGTCGCCAGGTTCCTCTCCGTACGAGACAAGCTCCGCTTCCTCTTCTTCAATCTCCTGCTCTTCCATCGCCCCCTGGGTCACCACGGGACTAACATCGCGCGTCGGAGCATGAGTCAAATGGGTGGCGGAAGTTTCTACAATTTCAAGAACTTCTGGTTCGTCGTCGTCTTCTTCATCCTCTTCATCCTCTTCAAATCGTTCGATCCCGGGCACGGCTTTCGTTTCAGACTGAGACTCAGTCACAGGAGCGGAAACACTCCTGAATTCTGCAACCTCCGATCGACTCGATGCCACGACCGCCGTCGCGGAGGTCGGCTCTTCAATCTCCTCGACACGGTCCGCTTCCACAGCGTGTTCGTGCTGTCCGTGAAGAGGTTCCGAAACACTTTCAGCAACGTTCGCAGGGGCATTGGCAGCGGAATTCGCGGCGAGATTCGCAGCGGAACTCGCGGCGGAACTCGCGGCAAAGATCGGTTCGTCTTCCGGGAAATTCGCCACCACCGCAGCGGACACTGGCGCTTCCGCCCGCGTCTCAACCGGCGCACTCTGCACCGTTGCTGCCGTCTGCCCTTGTCGCTGGTACTTCGAGATCGATTCACCCGGCAACACCATCGGCTGATAGCCGGGAGGCGGCCCGTAATCGTAGTCGCCACCAGTACGCGCAGCTGGGGTTGGGCGTTGGAACCGCGAATCCGATGCACCGCGTCCAAAACGGTCTCCGCGATTAAAACGCTCGTTTCGCCCGTCGTTTCTCGACTCGTTCGTCCGAGTCTCGCTGCTTCGAGGTTCAATGCCAGGCTCGCTACGAATTTCCGTGCGCGGCTCGGTACGAATTTCGCTGCGCTCAGGACGTTCTCCGCGCCCCGTCTCGCCGCGCCGTCCTCGACGCCGACGGCGTCCGCGAAAATCACGCGCCCCGCTGGAGGTATTTCCCGATGCTTCCGAGGCAGCCAGCGGCTCGCCTGATCCGCCACTCACATCGCTGGTGACACTGAGCTGCCCGTCATGGCTAATCGCAGGACCGCCACCGTCCCCGCCGTTTCGCGGCCGCACATCCTCAGGACGATTCGCCGGAATGGCTTCATCTAAATCTTCATCTTGTTGTTCCAAATCCATGAAATCGGATACATAGAGGAAGGCGTCGCGCTCCAGTCCAATATCCACAAAAGCCGACTGCATGCCAGGCAGCACGCGCGTCACGCGGCCTTTATAGATGGAACCCGCCAGGGTGTATTCGTTTTCCCGCTCGAGGTAAATTTCGGCTAACTGATCATCTTCCGTGATCCCCACTTTGGTTTCGTGGGGCGTGGTCGATACAAACAATTCCTTGTTCATTTCTACTCCGGTTTTCTAACCGGAACAGAAGCGCAAGGCGGACCGAGAGATCGATAGCGTTCAGCGCCGCTCCGGGTAGGAGCGGGCACGGTCACTAGGAGGAAGTACTTCTTCCCGGGACCCGCACTGCAGTGAATTATTCGTTCTCGTCTGCACTGATCGCGTTAAGCCTTCCGTCAGGTTTTGTGGCCACTCCTCGCGTTCTCGCTGAGGGGGCCGTTCCCCGCCTGACTGGCTTCAATCCTGTCCGGCTCGACTTCTGCCGGCATTCTGCCCTCCTTTTTCGCGAGGGCCTTCGTAATCTGGTTACTTAACTTTTGCTGCTGATCTTTTTGCTAACTAGTCTGCTTCCGAGGGCGTCGTTCTCAAGGACACCCAACTTCTGCCGACCGTTTCAGTTCACAAACCGGCGCATCCTGACGTTCATTACCATCCCCAGCGCCAAAAACATGAACAGAACGGAAGACCCACCGTAACTCATGAGCGGCAGAGGTATTCCGGTGACTGGCATAAAGCCGACCACCATGCCGATGTTGACCAGAATGTGAAAACTAAGCACAGCTACCACACCCATCACAAGAAATGCCCCGGCGCGGTCGGGCGCCGTTTGTGCATTTTGGGTCAACCGCATCAGCACTATGAAGTATAACAGCAGAAGCAGCAGAGATCCTACAAACCCATGTTCTTCTGCAAATGCGGCAAAAATAAAGTCAGTCTGCGGCACCGGCAAAAACGCCAAATGGGTCTGCGATCCCTGGCTGCTGCCAAAGATTCCCCCTGATCCCACCGCAATCAACGACTGGTTTACCTGATACCCGGAGCCCTGCCGATCCGCGTCCGGACTAATAAAGCTAGTCAAACGATCCTTCTGATACGACTTCAAAACTTTCATCCAAGCAACCGGAACGAGCAACCCCGCGACCATCAGGACGATCAGCGCTTGTTTCCAACGTAGCCCGCCCAAGAATAGGCCCATCACGGCAATCGGCAAGTAAGTCAGCGCAGTGCCTAGGTCCGGTTGCGCCAATACCATCAGCATCGGGAAGCCGACGATCGCGCCTGCCTTCAGGAAATCCGACCACGACAACTCCCGTTCGTGCAAGTCCGCAAAGTATTTCGCTACCGCCAGAATCAGGATCAGCTTCACCCATTCCGAGGGCTGGAAGTGTCCGCCCCCCGGCATTTTGATCCATCGGCGTGCCCCCAGATATTTTTGGCCAAAGAGTCTCACCGCTATCAGGGAAGCGAGCGATATGATGTACATCCAATGGATTTGTTCAAGCAGAGCTTGATAGTTAACGAGGCTGACCAGGAACATGGCGCCCACCCCGGCCAATATCCAATAGACCTGTTTGGTATGAGCCCCGGCAAACTTCGTGTGCTCGGTCGCACTGTGGATCTGGACCACGCCCAGTGCACATATCGCCAGCACAAAGCCCATCAGGATCCAATCGAAATCTCGGTAGGAAACGTAACGACTCATATGATGAAAACACAGTAACTTATTGATTCTAAAATGTCGTAAAAGGCGAAAAAAGCGACGAAGGCGGGTGCCCTAGCACAAAACTAGCACAAGACCTCGGGCCCGCAAGGTTTATCGATTACGCGTCTTCTGGGTCTTCTGGGTCTTCACCGTCTTAGTTCTTCTACACCAGTCGCAAACATAACGGACGGTCTTAATTCCCGTTATCCCTTCGACCCCATTGTCACCCTGGCGCATGTGTTCTCCGCAAACGGGGCAAAACACAGTGGGAACTTTAGTCGCGTCATCCACGGTCGCTTGTCAAGCCGGACAGAATGGCAAAGCTAACAGCCGCGTTCTGTAGTGTGAAAACGGCATCGTCATCCACATCTTTGCCCTGGTCCTTCATGTGAGCAATTGCGCGATGGAGAATGAAAGTCGGGTCGCCGATTGATATAGATTCGCTCATGTTCGATGATTGCCGCGTTGAGGAATGGAAGTCAAGGATAAAGGCCGAGCACCCGACGCTTCGGTGATGAGATTTCACCGGGTAGCCCACGATTGACTAGAGGTAGGTTTTTCCACAAAAGCACGATTAGACCTTCCGAACAGAGCACGGACAGAGCGCACCTTCCAGCATCACTCACGCATCAAAACGTCTATTTGCTTGTCGGCTTCCGCGGCGTCCAAACGGTTGTTTTTGGAATCCATACATGTGCGCTGTATCGGCGGCGTTCCTTTCGGCATAAATCGTGTCGTACACCACAGAACGCTTGATTGCTCGTAGGCGTCCATGACGAATTCAGCGGTGCCGTTTTTGTCCACAGTTTGCACGTCCACAATGCACTTGTTTAGTTTGCGGTTGTAGTGATTGCTGACGCCGGAAACGTTGGACGGTGACCCGAACCCCGAAGAGTACTTGGCCATATCCTGACCGGCGCGACGTGCTTGCTCCACACAATCTAGGATCTGCTTTTCTGCGGCTTGCTTGCTGGCGATTTCGGCGATCAGCTCATCTTTATGCCGTTGTGAGTTTGGCAGAATGACGAGCATGAAGTATGAGGCCGACGCTGCTACGATCAGTAGCGCGCCTGACGTAGACATCCAAAAGACGCGGGGCACAGCCATGGGGCAAAACTTTATCACATGCAGCATGTTGCCATCGTGCTGCGTTAAGATTGCTTCTATGAGCACAATAATCAGCGAAGACGTTCTCAACCGGATTATGTCTATAGTCCGCACTTATCCTAAGGGTGAAGGCATCACCGTAGAGGCGTTAATGGATAAGCACGGATTCACCGACTCCAGCTTGGTAAACGCGGCACTTAATGAGCTACAAAAACGGGGCGAACTCGCGGCGCAGCCTTTGTTTTTCTACACGGGAGAATAGAGGCGGCGACCAAAAGATAGTAATAGCGGGAAATGGCTTCTGTGATCAAAGCATCGCTTACCCCACTACCGGAGTCCTGCACCTGGAAGCGTCTGTCGGCGGTACGGCAGTTTACTTAGACAACTTCGCTATTAGCGCGCTTGCCACGGGCGATGCCACTCTCCGTAAGCGTTTTGTTGCGGCTATTAACAACGGAGCCGATCTTATTTTCTCCATTGCTCACGCGATTGAACTTCCTAATTCCGTTACTGTCAAAGCGTTCTTAGATGAACTAGGGGACCACTGGTACCCGATTGAGATGGTGATTCAGAAAGTCTTGGACCGTGAAGATGCGGGCCACCCTCCAGACCGATGTTGTTTCGATGAGGACTTTTTGAAGGCGTATTTTGCTAACAGAACATGCGACTACGTGCCCGGTTCTCAGAAAGTGATCGACCTATCGGCGGGAGCGTTTAGGTTGGGTGCTTTCATTGATTGGCTGGAGCCGCGAAGGCAGGACCATATTGCATCATGCCGCGCCCTTGATGACGTGTTGAATGAGCGCATAGGTCAGCTACGTGCGAAAGCCAAACGGCAGCCGACGTGGCTTGATGCGGTGCTTCCTCAATTTCCGTTTGTTCCTTCAAGACGTGTTCGCTTCGCATATGTCAACTTTCTTAGGGCTTTGATTTTAGACCGGGGTTATCAGTTAAAGAAAGGCGACGGCATTGATTTTCATCACGCCGTCCTGGCTTCGGCGTTGGCGTCCTATGCAACTCTAGACAAGGGGTGGAAGCGGCGCGTTGAAACTCTTCCCAAGCCCAACAAGGTGCCTCGGATTTTCTATGAGCCGGAAATTCCGGAAATGATTACGTCTATTGAAACGCAAGTCGCTCTTATCGGCGGGGCAAGGGACCACATTAGGCGTCTGCGGCCCCTGACCGTGCGGAGAACAAATTAGCGCAATTGCCGGTCAAGTTACGTGGCATCGTAGCCCACAAACGAACTTGGTCTTGCGAAGTTCCCGCCCATCTTCCACCTCAGGGCTTGGCTGCATACAGATTCCGCATGAAGATTTGCCAATCGGAAGCTTGAGCCTTGGGCCCAAGATCCACTGTCACGCGCTTGTTACTTGACAATGGGCAGTTGCCCTGCCTAACCCCGCAATTGGGCGCGGCGGCGTCACCGTCCAGAAACAGCGCACCATCGAAACAGGGCCTAGACAATTGTATCGCGACATGACCTTAGTCGCCCGTTCCAGCTTGGCAGGAATTCACAGAAGATCTCACTCGTACAAATTTACTGACACGGATTGGATGGGCACGCCGGGCTCACAGGAGGCTCGGTACGCGTCCACACCCATACCGCAACGCCGCCCGCCACAGCTAATCCGCCTATGACCACCGGCGTTGAACTCATAATACCGCCGCCGGCGGCCGGTGCCGCGCCAGCAGCTTTCCGGCGTTTCTTCTTTTTCTTCTCAGGATTCGCAGTATCGTCGCGCGTCGTCTCCTGGCCCTGTGTAATTGTGGTCGTCCCTTTATCGTCTTGCACCGTCAAGTCACCTTTGTTAGCGGCGATTTGCACTCGACCATCCACGTCCTTTACCTGAAACTCGGTCCATGCGGCTCCCGCTGGCTTTACCGTAACGTCGCCCGCCCGCGCTTCCATTCCTCGCGAAGTCGTGACGCGGACCGATCCATGTTCTAGTTCGACAGCTGGACCGTCGAACTTCACCAGCGAATCCGCCATCACCATGACGTTCGAGCCGTTCGACTGAATGCTGGCCGTCGAATCCGGTCGAGTTTGCAGCATGTCCCCGGTAAAAACCGCCGCCGACTTCGGAACCTCACTGCCGTTCAACCACGCCGCACCGTTGGTGTACAACATGGCTGCCGCCGTCTCGCCTGCCAGCATCATTTGTGCCGGAAACAAGATCGCCAGCAAACAACACACAACAGATCGGAACGCTGACTGTGACATAGGGCTCGGATCACTCCCGCATTAATAGATTTTCGCTATCGTAAGCGGTAAAGGATTACAGGTCAATGCGATTGTTCACGTCGGTGCACTCTTGAGTCACTATCGCACCCTGCGTCGGATTGCCATAGCACGACTCCCGAATTGTTCCCAGCAGCATTTCGCCATCGACGCCCCGAACCTCCACGTCGATCCAGCGATTCGGCTCGTGCCGCCCAATAATCCTCGTCTTAAGATAATTCTCGGTCAAGGCCTCGGCGTATTCAGCGCATCCCGATTGCAGCGTGATCGCTTCAACGACCGTACCCACGAGCGATTGCATGAATGCTGCTTTCTTGTAGGATGCCATCTCGCGCAAAACCCGATTTCGTTCTCTCGCCAGCGCAACCGGAACCTGGCCCGCCTGTTCAGCCGCCGGCGTGTTGGGACGCGCTGAGTACGTGAAAACATGCAGGTACGTGAAGGGCAATTCTTCGATCATCCTCCGAGTCTCGTCAAATTCCCCTTCTGTCTCACCGGGAAACCCCACCATTACGTCGGCGCCAATCGCAGCCGTCGGCATTGCCTTGCGAATCTTCAGGATTTTTTCGCGATAATGCCATGGCCGGTATTTACGATGCATCCGCCGCAACACAGCATCGCTTCCCGACTGCATGGGAACATGCGCATGCTTGGCGATCCGGGGAGAGCTTGCAACGAGGTCAATCAGTTCGTCACTCCAATCCATAGGTTCGACCGAACTAATGCGCAGCTTTTCCAGAGACGTCTGCTCAAGGATGCTGCGAATGAGCGTCTCGAATCGAAGATATTGAGTCGTAAGTTTTGCCGGAGAACCCGCAACTGCGGGCGGCGAACTGCCTTCCAGATCCCTCCCCCACCGTCCCAGGTTGATGCCAGAAATCACGACCTCGCGATAACCCGCATCGACCAGGGTCCGCACTTCTGCAATGACGCGCTGCACAGGCAACGAACGGCTCTGCCCGCGGACATACGGAATGACGCAGAACGAACAGCGATTGTCGCATCCATCCTGCACCTTTAGATTCGGGCGCGTCCGCTCGTTGGCCGCCTCGTTGGCCGCCTCAAAGACAGGCGCCGCGAGCAACTCCGTGTGCGCGAAAATATCTGCCACGTGAATCCCGGCGAGCTGCGAAAGCGGAACAAATCCGCTCGAAGCTCCAGTCGCAATCTCCGCTGCCTGATGCTTATGCGAGTTTCCGACCACCCACGTCACTCCCGGCAAGGCTGCCAGTTCCTCAGGCGCTCGCTGTGCATAACAACCCGTCACCAGGATGCGGCAATCCGGGTTGACCCGCTGCACTCTGCGGATCGATGCCCGAGCATCCTTGTCAGCGCCATCCGTTACGGTACATGTATTTAGCACCACGATCTGGGCGTCGCGGACACTCCCGGCACGCTCCAAGCCGCGATCCAGAAATTGCCGTTCCAACGCAGCTCCGTCCGCTTGGGTCGCGCGACAGCCAAAATTTTCTATGAAGAAGCGACTCACACTCCTATACTAACCGAGTGGGTACTTTGCGCCGAGACGCGACCCGCCCGACCATGGTGGCGCGCGCTTGCAGGACGGCCTCGCAATTCAACCACGCGTTACGAAGTGCTTTATGAAACGCCGTATCCTTCTGGTCGACGACGACCTCGCTGTTCTCCTGACGCTAAAGGCTGTTCTCGAACTGCAGGGATTTGAGGTCGAAACTGCGGCAAGTTCCGCTGAGGCTTTCGCACGTCTCGAGTCCCGCGTCTATCAAATGGTGATCAGCGATCTGCGCATGGAAACGGAAGAGGCTGGCTTGGAAGTGATTCGCGCAGCGCGCCGCCAGTCCTACGATCCAGCGACCGCTCTTTTAACCGCCTATCCGCCTTCGGGAGAGTATTGGAACGAGCTACCGGGCGAGCAGAAACAAAGCGCCCAAACTGGCGACGGAAAACGGCGCGATGGCGAAGATTGGGCTGGAGAAAATTCCGCCTCTTTGCTCATCAAGCCGCTCGGAACCCGTGATTTGTTGCGCCAAATCGAAGCGCTACTGGTCACCCACGCCGACAAGCAAAAGCGCCTGCGCGACTCGGCCGGAAAGACACAGCAAGCCGACCGCCAAGCCGGGTAACCTTCCCGCTGGCCGAAATTCTATCCATGCTCAGAGGAGAGTCAGGCGCTTGCGGACTGTCGTCCGTGTTGGAAGCACTCGCGGCACAATACCGGCCGGCCTTGCGTCGGACGGAAGGGCACCGTAGTCTCTTTTCCGCACTGGGAACAGTTGGTCCGAGTCTCTGTTTTGGTATACGCATGTCCGCGGGACGAACCTCCGCCCTGCGACACCGCTCCCAGCACAGCAACACGTTTCCCTTTGCAGTTCTTACAGCGCTTGGGCTCGTTCTTGAACTGCTTGTCGTGGAAGAAAAGCTGTTCGCCCGCCGTGAACACGAAATCCGTGCCACAATCGATGCACTTTAAAACCTTGTCCTGGTATTCCATTGAGAAGGCGCTCCCATAGTCGCAGCCCTGCTCTGCACGGGAGATCCGAATGGGAAGGATCCGGTTCACTTCGTGGGCAGGAGATTTACATCCCCCTCATTGCTTTAAACCCTGGATTCGGCCCGCCACGCAGTGTGCACCGCGTGGATACTGACACAACTGTAACCGGAGAAGAGTTGTCGTACCCCTGTACTGCAATCGCTCTTGATAAGAGCGGGCCACCCGGACGATCGGCCGGCCCGCTCCTGTGGTCTCTCGTTCTAAACTACCTAATTTACTTTCTCTTAATCTGCTTCTTTGCGAGCTTTCTTACGGCTGCGCTTGCGAGCCAGCGCTTCCTTTACGCGCTTTCTCTCGCCGGGCTTCAGGTAAAATGAGTGACGTTTTACTTCTTTGATAATGTCCTCAGTCTGTACCTTCCGCTTAAACCGCCGCAAAGCATTTTCGAGGGATTCTCCCTCTTGAAGTCGAACTTCCGCCAACGGACTACACCCCCCCGCTCGTCCCTAAGTGGACTAATTAGTTATGGCAAGCAATACACCTGTTAGTCAAGTGGAATGTGCAAAAACTTTCTCTACACTTCAAAAATTAAGCCGCGCGGAAAATTGCATCTGCCGCGGAGCGAACGATGTCGACGGCTTCATGAGAGACGTAGGTTGCTGATAATAAGCCGGATAACTAGCTCCTGCAACATATTGCGTGTACTTAACAAACTTTCCCGACGAGTTATAGTATCCGCTATCCGCGATCGCATAGGTTTTATTGTCACGATTCAGTAAATTGAAGGAATCGGCACTGAGTTCCAGATGCAGACGCTCGTTGAGATTCAACTTTCTCGTCAATCGCAAATCCATCGTCGCATAATCCGGACCAACAAATGAGTTTCGTCCAACTCCCGCCAGGCGATCATTGCTTGTGTTTCCGTCCTGGTTCGGATCTCCAGACACGGTCGCGTTCGCTGGCCGCCCACTCCCGTACGTCATCGTGCCCGCCATCTTCCAGTGATCGAACAATGCTGCCAGGGCTTTTTCTCCCGGCGCAAACGGGTTTGGTTCATCTACCGCTGACAGTGTCAACCGCTGTCGTTGATCGGTCACGCTCGAAGCCTTTTCACTGTTGGGGGCGTACGAGTTCTGCACGGTAGCCGTTCCCCCCGTCACCAGTGCGTCTTGAATGTTGTCGATGGCGTGCGCCCAGGTGTATGCCAGTCGGAAAAAGAATTTCTCCGACATACGCTTGTGCACCGACACCGTCATCCCGTGATAGACGCTCTCTCCCGAACTCTCGAACTGATCAATCGCCCCCAACTGCAATATCGGACGATCCACGGTATTCAGACACGGAGGATAAGGACAGCTGATACTGTAACTCGTCTGCCAGGTCGCAAACGACTCCACGTTGTAGAACTGGTTCTGAAATGTGGTTCCCGTCGGGTCGTAGATCGGGTAGTTGTAGTCGGTCGGCGGCGGCAAATTCACGTCTCTCGCCCGGATGAGATCAACTCCGTGAACGTAGAGATAGGAGAGCGTCCCCGTAAATCCGCCGCCCACTTCTTTCTCCAGACTCACGCTTCCCTGCTGCGCCCGCGGCGTCGCAAAGTTTGGAGCAAACGCATCCACCTCGCTACTGGCAAATTGTTGCAGCGCGGGCGGAAGCAAACACGTCACGGGTCCGCGGGCACAGGTAAACGCTGCATTCGGATAGGTTGGAAAAACCTGTCGCTGGTAATAATTCGTGCTGTCGAGAGATAAAAAATTATCAGCCAGCCCGTTGTTATTCGTAACCGCCGACTGGTAAAGCTGCGGAATGCGCGTAAAAAAGATCCCGAATCCCGCCCGCACCATCAGAGGATGCTCATCGCCAATGGAATATCCGATTCCCACCCGTGGCGCGAAATTCGTACCTCGCAACGGCATTTTTCCCGACGGCATCCACAGCGTGTTCGTCACCAATCCTGTCTTCGAAAATGTCTGCAGATCGTAGCGCACTCCCAGGCTCAAACTGAAATGCGGCGTGACCCGCGCCATATCCTGAACAAACCCGGCATAATCGTTGCTGTTCGGATGAGATACCGGCGTTCCAAAATTCTGTATGTAATAGCGCGGCACATCGTGCGCCCACGCTCGCAGCGGCGTCAGATACAGCCCGCCATGCTGGGGCGCAAAAGTGAAGGGATCTACGGTGATGTTGTCGTAGAGATACTCGCCCCCAAACAACGATGGGAAGTAGTTGTAGTCCCAACTCATCATCGCATCGCCGCCAAACTTCCACTGGTTGCGTCCACGATTCAAACTCACCGTCTCCGCCGCACTGAGTCGATGTTCGCGCGTCTGCCGCGGCAAAATCGATGACTGCCCAAAGTCCTCCATCCAGTCGTAAATGCTGGTTCGCGTTCCCGTCATATTTGGGAAGGACTGCTCCCGGTCTTGCGAAAACTGCAGCCGTAAGTGGCTTGTCATCCGGGGACTCATCCCGCTGATCAAAGCCAGCGACGCGGTTTCGGTCTGCACATCCTCCTGTCCGTTCGCGCTGATCGAATAATTCGTCACCGGATTTGCGGGATTGAAAAACACATTGTTATCCCCGTAATAGCGCGAAGTGCTCAGGCGTGCCGTAAGAAATTGATGCGCCGTCAATACGTGATCCAACTTTAGAAATCCCGTGTCCCCCGACATCCTCGCCGGGAAGGTGCCACCCATGGTCGAGAGTTGTGCCGCCGACCCCAGCACGAGCGCCTGATCGCAGGCCTGCCCTCCAATTGCCGGATCGCAGATTTCATAGTCCCCCGGCGTTGGGTACACACCCAACTGCGGCACCACGGTCGTCGCACCGTTCTCGAACTCCACGACAGCCGGCACGTGAAAAATGTGCTGATCGTATCCCGCAAACACAAAGGTCTTATTGCGCTGGATCGGACCTCCTACCGTTGCCCCAAACTGATGCTGCTGGTCGCTCGGATTAAAGCCCACAAACGGAGGCGCCGCCCCTCCCAACGAGCTATCCCGCAAATAGTAGAAAGTAGTCGCATGCCACTTATTCCCTCCTGACTTGGTCACGACATTGATCACAGCGCCGCCAGCCCGCCCAGATTCCGCGCCATACCCGCTCGACTGCACCCGAAATTCCTGCACTACTTCGTTCGAAAATTGATATGGCGCGCGATACCTTCCCATCGCCTGCGCGAAGAATCCATTGTTATTATCGCCTCCGTCCACCAGGAAACTCGTGTTGTAGCCCCGCAGTCCGCCATACGAAAGGTCCCCATTCGATCCCTCCGTCTGTCCCCGCGGATCCTGAGTCACGCCAGGCATCAGTAACAATAAATCGGTGAATCGCCGTCCATTTAAGGGCAAATCTTTGATCGTCCGCTCGTCGATCAACGACGACACTGAACTAGGATTTGGATCCGACACCCGCGGAGCTTCCGACACCGTGATCGTTTCTCTTGGACCCGCCACCGTCAAGCGAAAGGTCAACTGCGTCGACGCTCCCACTTCGATTCGAATCAGCGGAGAAATCTGCGGCGACATCCCATCCGCTTCCGCTCGCGCCGAATATTGCCCCGGCGGCAACAGGTCGACTGCAAATCGCCCTGCAGAATCTGTAGCCGAGTGATAGCGCATCCCCGTATTTACGCGGATCGCTACAATGTCCGCGCCCGTAATCACCGCCCCCTGCGCGTCCTTGACCACACCCCGCAATGCACCTGTTGACGCATCTTGCCCCCAAGTTACGGAAGCAACAAGAAGAAGCAGTACGAACTGCAGAAGAATTATTTGAAAAATCGCGCGAATTGCGCTTTGGAACCACGCACTGCGACGGCTCATACCTATCCCCTCGTGTCCGAGACTTCAGAATCGGAGGGGATTCCCGAAATCTAACTCACCATCTATATCAAGACTTGTCCCGAATTGCGTGTGACGTGCGCACACTCGATATGTTCAGTTTCATTTTGGCTTTGAAGAGGCGGGCCGTAGAGCCTGCTAGGCCTGCCACCCGAATAAAAAGACCTAGGCTAGACTCCGATTAGTGCGATAGAGCGAGGCTCGTTGCCTGCGGCCATGAGATTCCCAAAGTAACCGTCTCTTTCTACGGTCGGGGCAGATATCGATACCACCGTCCCCAGATGCTCTCTCATCGTGTGCAACTCTTTTCACTTGGACTCGCCTGCCTTCACTGCAAACATTTGATAACTTTGTGCAATCGATCTGGCGATGCCTTTGCACTAGGGGAATATATCGGACGATCCCCTCACTGAAACGTGAACCGAGCCGAGTAAGTCAGAAAGTAACTTCAGTAACCAGAGGAGCTCGCCACTATGAAGAACCGCAAACGGAATCAGCAAGGGTTTTCGCTAATCGAGTTACTGGTCGTTGTTGCGATCATCCTGATCATCGCCGCCATCGCGATCCCGAACCTGCTGCAGGCGCGCGTAGCGGCGAACGAATCGTCGGCCGTTGCCTCGCTGCGCACCGTCACCGTCGCGCAGATCAGTTACAACGACAATTTTCCGACAGTCGGCTTTGCCCCTGCCTTGGCCAATCTCGGAGGCACGAACTGCAGCGCGCCCGATTCCAACGGCGCTTGCCTCATCGATTCCCTTCTCGCCGCGGGCACGAAGAGTGGATACACCTTCACTTCCACCGCAATTGGCTCCAACCCAGCCGGCCAATATTTCTCCGCTGGCCTGCCGATCTCCGGCAGCGGCAATCGCAGCTTCTGTTCCACCGAGGACGGCACCATCCACTACGATCCCACCGGATCTCCGATTGCAGATCACGACTCCTGCATTGCTTTGGCCCCGCTGCAGTAAGAACAAGGCCGGCCTCGTCTCCGTGCCCGGTTCCACGCAGTAGGTTCTACTCAATAGCTCAATGAAGCAGTGTAGAAATAGATGGGGCGGCGAATGTTTCGCCGCCCCATCCAAACTTCGTTCTCGATCCAATTCGACTTCGAGTTCGCACTCTCCAATTCTTTCTGACTTTAATTAGTGTGCCGGAGCAGGCGCCATCGCGGGAGCCGCCGGTTTCGTGCCAAAATCCACGGTCGGCACCGCGCGCGAAGCCTCCGACGCCTGGAAATAGGCCGGGTTCTGCTTGAATCCCGCAAACCCCGCATACACACTCGCCGGAAACTGCAGGACATACGTGTTGTAGTCCTGCAGCGCATCGTTATACCGTTTACGCTCGACCGCAATCCGGTTTTCAGTTCCCGCTAGCTCATCCTGCAGACGAAGAAAATTCTCATTCGACTTCAACTCCGGATAGTTCTCCGAAATAGCCAGCAGCCGGCCGAGCGCCCCATCTAATTGCCCGTTCGCCGCAATCTTGTCGGATGGAGTCTGCGCCGAAAGCAGCCTCGACCGCGCGTTCGCGATGTCGCCGAACACCGTCACCTCTTGCTGCGCATATCCCTTCACGGTGTTCACCAGGTTCGGAATCAAATCGGCGCGCCGCTGCAATACGATGTCGACTTGCGACCAGGCCACCTTCACCGCCTGATCTTTCGCAACCAGGGTATTTTTCACTCCAATATACTGTCCAAACAGAGCTAACAAGATCACCAGGATCACTCCAACTACAATCAATCCCTTGCTCATCTGACTCTCCTGATCAAAAAAACAGAGTTCAACACGAAACGGCATTTTTACAGCGCATTGTCCAACATCGTGTCCACCGCGGACGTCACCTGTTCCACTAACTTCAAGTAGCGCCCGAACGTCGCATCCACATTCACCTTTTTCCGCTCCCGTTTTCGCTCGCGAATATCCAGCAGTTCGTGAAACACACTGCTATCAATTCCTAACTTGTGGCCCAAAGCGGCTGCCGCTTCCCGCTTCGTCCCCGCTCCAGGGTCACCCAGCGCAATCAATGTGTGACGAAATAGCGTTCCAAACGCGGGAAGCGATCGCAGCAAAAGATCCCACTTTGCCTCATCCTTCCCGTTCGCCGCCAGCAGTCGCTGCCGCAACAGGATCGTCTTTTCCCGCAACTCATACTCCACCTGCGCGCGATGGAGACGCATCGGAATCTCCAGCGGCTTCAGAATGTCTTCGCCCCAGAGCACACGATAATGCCGTTTCATGTCAAGGAACTCAATGGAAAAAACGTCTGCCGAACGCCGCACCTCTTCCGCACTCATCAGGAGAGGAGCACGATGTCCCTCTTTCGCCCACCACGCAACCACGGGAGCCAGCGCCTCGATCGACCCGTACGACGTTTCCCCGAGCACGCATAGCAGGTTCACATCCGAATGCTCGGCCACGAAGTCTCCCGCCGCCGCCGACCCATAGAGAATCGTGGCCACGAGATTCGTTCCCGCTGCCGCCCGCATTCGTTCAACAAATTCGCCAATTAGTTTTTCCGCAACCATCGCGCGCCTCTCCAGTCAACCGAGCAACGGGCTTTTAGCCGGTCGGCTCTGTCCCTTACCAACTTCCACCTGCTCCGCCGCCGCCGGTACTCCCGCCGCCGAAGCCTCCGAACCCGCCGCCACCACCGCCTCCGCCGCCAAAGCCACCTCCACCAAAACCGCCGCCCCGACCTCCGCCTCCCATGCTGTTAAAAAACATCGCCCACAGCAGTCCCGACCAAAAGCCGCTGCCACCACCTGGACCGCCTCCCCGAAAAATTACCCTCAATATCGAAAACACGACAAACAGAATAATCAGGACAACGACTACGCCTCCAACTCCACCACTCGGAGCGTGTCTCTCGGCAGGCTCTGCAGCCTGCGGCTGATTCTCCAGCGTTACCCCCGCATCCTGCGCAATCACCGACGCGACCCGCGTCGTCAGCAGCGTGACCGCTCCGGAATAATCGCCACTCTTCAGCAGCGGCACTGCTTCACGCCCAAAACCGCCGACCTTGCCGTCCGGAAGAATCGCCTCTAGCCCGTACCCGACCTGAATCTGATATTTGTGATCGTCCGTGGCAAGCAGGATCAACACTCCGCGATCCTTGCCTTTCGCGCCCACCCCAAACTTCTGATAAAGTGCCACCGCATAACTCACCGGATCCTGCCCATCCAGCGATTTCACCGTTACGACGGCAATTTGCGCCTGCGCCTTCTGCTCCACCTGCTGGCACAGATCATTGAGCGATGCCTGCGAGCTGGCATTCAGCACGCCAGCAAAGTCATTGACGTAGTTGCTGGGATGCAGGGAGTCCACCGGTTCGGCCGGGAGCCAAACCGCGGCCATGCAAATCCAGGCCAGAGCGAGCCAGCGTATCGCCGCGATTCGCGCCAACTTTTTCATTCGTAAAAATTGTACAGGAGAGTGAGCTATGGCAGTTCGCAACGACGACGCGATTCAGTCGCTGGTCCGGCTTCTTTGCATTTCCGGTGCGAACACGATGTGGAAAAAGAATTTACAAAGACACGCAATGTGTTCGCAGCGAACTTGATCAATGGATACTGCCGTCGGATCTCCGGAATCGTGGATCTCCGAATTGCCAGAGCAAAAAACTCCATTCGTCCGCCAACTCGTTCTCCACTTGCGTTTTTGTCGAGCCGATACCATGACCCGCGTCGTAATCCATGCGCAAAAGAATGGGCTTGCCGCTTGTGCTCGCGGCTTGCAGTCGAGCCGTCATCTTCGCGGACTCCCAAGGCGCGACGCGCGGGTCATTCCGCCCGGTGGTCAACATCACGGCCGGATAAGCAGTACCATCCTTTATATGGACGTAAGGACTCATCTCGTAAAGTCCCTTGAAGCCATCGGGATCCTTCACCGTTCCCCACTCGGGAATTTCGCTGGGCCCGTCTTGCTCGACTTCGCCACGCAGCGCGTCGGTAAATCCAACTTCAATTAATGCGGCTGCGAACAGGTCGGGCCGGTCAGTAATGGAGCGTCCGATGAGTATGCCCCCGGCGCTCTCGCCCTCTCCTGCCAAGTGTGCAGGTGACGTGTATTTTTTCTCAATCAGGTATTCGGCGCAGGCGACGAAGTCGTGCCATGTGTTGGGCTTGGTCGTTCTCTGCCCCGCCTTGTGCCAGTCGTCTCCGTACTCGCCGCCGCCGCGGACGTGAGCAAATGCTAGAACACCGCCGCGTTCGAGCCACGCCAGGTTCACCGGATCGAAGTTCGCGTCGAGCGAACTTCCGTAGGCCCCGTAGCCATTCAGAAGAACCGGATTTGAGCCGTCGAGTTTGAGCCCGCGCCGGTGGATAATCGATAGCGGAATGAGCGTCCCATCCGCCGCCGCAACCTTCACCTCTTCCGACTCAATGTCATCGGGATGATCGAATGGCGCCGACGGCCGCAGCTTGGTATCCAGGACGCTCTTCGTCGCAGGATCGTACTCAAGAAATCGATTGGCTTGGGTCCATGCGGAAAGTTCAAAAAGAACGCCGGGAGTGCGTACGTCCGAAGGATAAAGTCCGATTGCTCCGTCGTAAGGCAGCGTGACCCGCTCCGCTTTAGCGCCAGATTCGTAGCCGATGCGCAGCAGACGGTCGCTCGCGCCATCGCGCAATTGAACATACAGTGCGTCCTGCGCAGCAGCAATGTTGGTAACGACCGCTTCGCTGGCGGGCACCACGACGTCGGCGTGGCTCACATCGGGATGCGACACGCTGGTGTGGATGACCTTGAAGCGCGACGCATCTTTATGGCTCAATAGCCAGAGGTCGTCTCCACGGACAGCCATGCCCGTGACTTCCGCATCGAGGTCGCACACCATCCGCCACGGCGTGTTTGGCTTGCCAACCGAGTCAATCGCCGCCTCATAAATCGACACTTCATTTTGCGAGCCTTGCAGCACGGTACCGAACGCAAACGGTACCTCTGGAAAAGTCGTCACCTCCGGGATGTTGGGCGGTTCCACCTTCACCAGACGAGATACGCCATAGCCGAAGACAGCCCGGTCGCGCTCCGCATCGGTCCCGATTATGTGGAGATAGGCGCGGCTCTTGATCTCTCTTTCCGTCTCGGGGGCGTGCGGTCGAAGTTTCTGCAGGCGGTTGTAGACGAACGAATGTGAGTCCGGCATCCACCCGACACTCTCGTTAAAATCCGTGCGGTCGATCGCTTCGCCGGTTTCACGCGTCGTTTGAGTATCGACGATGCGCAACACTGCTTTCTCAGATCCCCCGCTGGAGATGCCATAAACAACATAACGGCCATCATTCGACGGCCAAAAGTAGTTGATCGCGCTGGGCGTCGAGATCCCACTAATCTTTTGCGGATCCACCAGCAAAGTCTCTTGCCCAGCGATCCCATCGCGCATGTACAGCTTCATCACGGATTCCGTGCTCATCATCTTGAGGTAAAAATAACGCCCGCCCGCGATTCGTACGACTCCGCCGATCCGTGCGGACACGCTGTTGTCGAGTTCCCGCATCCGCGCCAGCAACTCGCCGCGACCCGAAATTCCATCGAGAACGCGCCGCGTATATGCGTTCTGGGCTTTCATCCACGCGGCTACCTCAGGATTATTCAAATGCTCCATGTAACGATAACGATCGGCAACCTTCGTCCCGAAATAGTTGTCCACAACTGGACGAACCGGTGCGACAGGAGGCCGCGGAATACCTGATGAGTTCTGCGCGACGGCCTCGCTCAACATCAACGCGCTCGCAATCAGGAATGCAGCGACTCGTACGCCTCGACTTCTGGGCGAAGTCTGGTTCGATGGATTGCGTCTCACGAAGCGTTCCTCATTAAAATGGATGAACGGTTATCTTCCGAGCCATTCGCCCGCCGAAAACGCACTAGAACGTGAGCCGCAACGCGAACTGCCCGATACGCGGCGTCGCGCCTCGGAACGTACCAGTGGTTGTGATCTGACCGAAGTTTGGGCTATCGACGTTCGTGGCGCCGTCGGCTACTGTGGGCTGCGCAAACTCGGGATGATTCAATGCGTTGAAAAACTCGGCGCGAAATTCGAGTTTGTAGCGCTCCGTGAGCGCAGTCGTCTTGGCCAGTGCAATGTCGAGGTTGGTAAGCGTTGGACCGCGCAGCCGGTTACGCAGCAACCCGTAGGTTCGATCTTTCGGATTATTCACCGGATCAAGTTGCGGGAAACAGGGATTGGGCGTGCCTCCATCGTAATAATCATTATTCTCCAGGGGCACATTGGAGAAGCTATTGGGATCAAAGATAAAGTTCCCCGTAACAGCTTGGGTCGTAATTTGGCAGCCCCCCGTGATGGGGTTGGTACCGTAGGTAATTTCATTGATCGTACGCTGGTGACGCGGATCAAAAGTTCGGATCGGCTCAACCACGGCGACGTTTGTAAGACCTGGATCGCCCGCGCCCGAAGTCCCAGGGTTACTTGGGTCAGCAGTGTCGGGTAACTGCGCGGGAATGTCGAACGGGAAGCCGGTGCGGTAAGTAAAGATCGGATAGACACTCCAACCCTTGGTCAGGCGTTTCGGTCCCGAAGCCCACGCGCGGTCGATGGGCAAGTCCCATCCTCCACTGAGACTGATGCGATGGCGTACGTCGCCGTCCCCGGAAGCGTAATAAAGATGCGAATCGTACGCGGGTACCGAGGAATTGCGTTGCCGAAAGCCGGAGGCGTTGTCGATGTTGTGGCCGTAGGTATAGGCCACTGTGTAGTAGACCGTACCGAGGCGCGAGTCTTTAGGCTGCCGCGTCAAGCTTGCTTCAAAAGCGTTGTAGTTGGCATTCGACACGTTCTGGAATTCAGGGAGTTGACCGTAGCAGACGAGACCCACGTACTGTCCACAGTTGCCGCTGCTGCTATTGAGCAGTCGATTCGTACTTCCGAGCACCATGGGATTGATGTCGCGCAGCGAGGTTAGGCCGCGACCCGCGCTTCCGACGTAGTTGGTCTCCAGAACCATGTCGGCGAAAAGATTGCGCTGCAGGCTCAAGTTGTACTGGTAGACATAAGGCGTGCGCAAGTGCGGGTCGACGAGATAGATGGAGCCGGTAGTGTTGACCGGAAGGAACGGCGTGAAGTCGACGTTCGAGGGAGGCGGCTTCGACGGAAAACTATTGGGTACGCCAGCCGACAGATATGGTTGGCTCATATAGCCGATGGGCCCGCTTTGACCGGGACCAACATCGTTAAAGTAGAGTCCGGCGGAGCCCACGAACGGTGGCTGGCCGTTGAACTGAAGATTATCTTCA
>Ga0302275_10001491_pt1 | contig 25123 bp, 19 predicted proteins | sample III_Bog_N2_2_FD_200229 | JGI IMG/M metagenome (GOLD analysis project Ga0302275, IMG submission 200229) | Peat permafrost microbial communities from Stordalen Mire near Abisko, Sweden - III_Bog_N2_2 | ecosystem: Environmental > Terrestrial > Soil > Wetlands > Peat | place: Sweden: Abisko... | reverse complement strand
TTACGGTGGGGCGTGTCATGATGGGTTTGAGGATGTATTCTTTCATTGATTTAAGCGTTAATGGTTTGAACTACGTTCACAGCGTGGCACTGAGTGGTGCTGCGTTCAACCCATCATGGCATCTAACCGCCGTTGGCGCTGTCAGTTCCGCTGATACGGTTTCCAGAGGGATTCAACCGGCGGCGAGGAGAGCCTACGGAAGCTCCCCGCAGCCGACGGTGAATAACTCTGCCGCGACAAAAATCTTGCGACCAGGTAAAGTGAATACTGGCCGCATCGCTCTGAGGGGATCACGGTCCAGTTCCGCTAGTCTCACGAAGACTCGCGACAGTTTACCGGCCCCCTCAGCAGCGGCTGTCAGAATGTCTGAGAGAACAATAGCCTACGAGGCTCCGTGTATCAGCATGACTCCCGACAGCGCCGCGGTGCGAGCAACCAAAGGCAAATCGATGAAACCGTGGACTGACATTACTCACTACGCCGGCTTCGACTGGGCGCGCGATCATCACGATGTGGTCATCGTGGATCGCCAGGGGCAAATCGTCGCCGACTTTCGGATTGAACATTCCTTGGCGGGCTGGCAACAGTTCCGCGACAAGGTTAAGTCTTATTCATCATTGGCGGTCGCGATTGAAACCAATCAGGGGGCTTCTGTGGACCAGTTGTTGTCGCTGGACTGCGTCATTTATCCGGTCAACCCGCTCAGCGCTAAAAGCTACCGCGAGCGGAAAGCCCCCAGCGGCCATAAAACCGACCGCTTGGATGCCTGGTCGCTGGCCGAGGCCTTGCGGGTGGACGGCCAGCAATGGAAAGCGTTGCAACCGCTGGATCCATTGACCCAACAAATACAGCTGTTGTGTCGCGACGAAATCAGTCTGATCGAGCAACGCACTGGTTTGATCAATCAACTCCAGCAATCCTTGGTCGAGTATTATCCGGCGGCACTCCAAGCCTTCGAGGATTGGACGCAGCCCTATTGCTGGGACTTTATCATCCAGTTTTCCACTCCGGAAAAACTGGCCACGGCCGGCCGGCGGCGCTGGGAAAAATTCCTGCACACCCAAAAGCTGTGGCGGCCGGAGACGGCGGCCAAACGGTTGGAAATCTTTCAAAACGCCCGCCAATTCTGCGGCTCGGCGGCGGTCACCTCGGCCAAAAGCTTGTTAGCTCTCAGTCTGGCCAAGTTACTCAACGCCTTGCAACTCCAGTTGGACCAATACCGCCAGCAAATTGAGAGCCTCTTTCAACAACATCCCGACCACGACCTGTTTGGCTCGCTTCCGGGCGTGGCCCAGACTTTGGGACCACGGTTGTTGGGAGAGATCGGCGGCCCGCCCCAGCGCTTCGCGGACACCGAAGCGTTACAATGTGTCGCCGGGACCGCCCCGGTCAGCTTTCAATCCGGCCAAATTCACCGGGTGCATATTCGCTACCAGTGCAACAAGGTGCTACGCCACACTGTCCACCTTTGGGCGCATTGTGCGACCCAGGTTTGTCCTTGGGCGGAAGTTTACTACCGGCAAAAACGCGCGGAAGGCAAAAGTCATGCCTGCGCTCTGCGCTGCCTGGGTCAGCGTCTGTTGAAAATCCTTTGGCGAATGATCCAAACCCACCAGCCTTACGATGCCGATCTGCACGCCCGCAACCAGAAGCAGCATGGTTCCTGGGTGCTGGCCCTCATGAAACCCGAGCCCAAAGCCGGTTAATAACTACTATGAAAAAATCATTTGCAAACCAGAGAACAACTGTCGCGGGCGTAAAGCCCCGTGGGGCCACGCCCCTTTACGGGGTTCACGCCGCGAGCCGGCGGCGGATCAGATCTTTTCGTTGATACGGCATCGAGCGTATGGATTTACTCCGCGTTTATTTGATTTTGTTTTCGTTGAGTTTGGTTTGTGGTTGTGCCACCACCCAGCCGGATTCATCAGCGCAACAAAACCAGCCAAGTGGCTGGAATGCCTTCGGGGTTGCCTGCTTATCCTTCGTTGAACGCTGTGCTTACGACGGGGCGTCACAAAATCAGGAAGCACAGCATCCATAATATGCTAGCCTTTGCGTCATATTCGATGTTTAGCTTCAAATCTGTTGTGCGACAAAACGGTTGGTAGTCGGCTTCTTTGGGGGTCTTGAATCCCAGGCGGGAGAGCTCCTTGCAAAGGCATAAGGCAGAATGTTGAATGCGGAATTGAAATAATCCGTCCCCGCCGTGCTCGCGCCTGATCCTCACGTAGCTGCTACACTCCTAGGGCATGTTTTCAAAATCCAAAAGCATTCCCGGCGACGGAGCGCGCCCGTCCCCGGGCGCAGCAATGTTCATCAACCCAACGCGGTGAATCGCGAATATGTTCGTGCCAGCAAACATCATGGCTGCGGCCGGGGACGGCCGCGCTCCTCATTTTGAAAACACGCCCAAATAATTCAGTCTTAAACTGGTTGATTTTCATCCCGTGGGGCGATTTTGGCCAGGTCCCGGTGCCCGGGCGGTTACATTTCCCTGTTATTTTGCAATTGGCGCGAAGGCTGCTAGCTCATTGTCGGGCGACTCATTCGCCGCCAGTTGATTTTGGGGAGGCAAGGGATGGTGTGACGTGCCGCGACACGTCCTACCCTTGTCCACCTCATCTGTGCCGGCGATTGAGACTCGCAAAACCAGGTCACTTGAATTTGGCGCGAGCGGAGCGCGGCGTTCACGCCGCTTGAGCGTGGAAAATGCCAGCAGGCTGGGTTTTCCACGTAATGCCTGTTTCTGGTTATTTAATCGGCGTCAACGCCGCGCTTCGTCACCGTATTGTGCGAGTCTCAATAATGGCCATGCCATTCGGATTGTTGGATAATTTTCATCTTCACATAGATTTTGATTCCAGCGTTGAAACGGCCTAAATTTCAGCGGTCTGATGTCATCCACCTTGTCAGCGGAACCGGCCCTGGCCCGTCGCCACGCGGCGATTCGCCGGGCCGTCACACCCTTGCCGGGGAGCCGGCCGCGTGATCACTTCAAGCCGCTGAACATTCCCGGGAATTGCGATGGCTTTACCCTCCTGGCGGCGCTGGAACGCATGGTGGGCAATGTGTCGGCGGCCGGGTGGGCCGCCGAATTCGCCGCCGGCCGGGTCGTGACCTGCGAAGGCGCACCCGGGCTGGCCAACCAAGTTGTCCGGGCCGGGCAACGCTTCCAGCATCTGTTTCCCGCCGTGACCGAGCCGGCGGTGAACGGCGACGTCGAAATTTTACACGAGGACGAAGCCTTGATCGTGTTGAACAAGCCCGCGCCGCTGCCCATGCATGCCGGCGGCCGATTCTATCAGAACACGCTCCAGCATATTCTCAACGCGGCCTATCACCCGCAGACACCGCACCCGGCCCATCGGCTGGACGCCAACACGACCGGTCTGGTGCTGGTGGCGCGCACGCGCAGCTTCGCCGGCCGGTTGCAGGCGCAATTTGCCCAGGGCCGCGTGGAGAAAACCTATCTGGTGCGTGTGTCGGGACCGTTGCCCGGGAATGAATTTTATTGCGACGCGCCCATCAGCACCGCGGCCGGGGCCGGCTGTTCGCGCACGGTGGATCTGGCCCATGGGCAGGCGGCGCGTACGGAATTCCGCCCGCTCCGGCGGCTGGCCGACGGCACCAGCTTGCTCGAAGCCACGCCATTAACCGGCCGCACGAACCAAATCCGGGTCCATCTCTGGCATCTGGGATTGCCAGTGTGTGGCGATACGGTTTATCTGCCCGGCGGAAAACTTGGCCGCACGCAAACCCTGGCGGTGGGTGATCCGCCATTATGCCTCCACGCGGCCAGGACCCGATTTGGGCATCCGTCGAGCGGGGAGCCGATGGAATTCACCGCGCCTTCGCCGGCGTGGGCCAAATGAAGCCGGCTTGATCAGTAATTTATTCAGGATGACGCGCTGGCTTTTTGGCGGATCAGCGAGGCTCTCTTTGCGGCTGGCGTGGAATAAAGCTGAAAAGATTTTCGGCTGCCAATAAACTGAACCGACGTGGTGATCCTTGAACGATTATTAAATTTTCGCCCGCAGCCGGGGCCCGCAACAGAAGCTTTGCAGGTCGGTGGGCGGGCGGTGCCGCTGCTGCTGGTGCAAAATCCGCGTGCGCGCCGCTACCTGCTGCGCCTGCGGCCGGACGGCACGGTGCGGGTCACCATTCCGCGACGCGGGACGGCTTCCGCCGCCCGGGATTTTGCGGCGCGAAACGTCGGCTGGCTGGAGCAGCAATTGCAACGGCTGGCCGCCCAACCCCAAGCGCCCGTAATTTGGCAGCTTGGAATGCCGATCCTTTTCCGCGGCGAGCCGTTTTGCCTGGAACCCGAGTCGGCTGGGGTTGTCAGGTTCGGTCCCGAACGGGTCAAGGTGCCGGTTGCGACCGCCGACCTGCGGCCAGCCATCCAGCAACACCTGCGCCAACGGGCAACCCGGGAACTGCCGGCACGCCTCGCCGAGCTCGCGGCCCGGCATGGTATCGTGGTGAATCGCATCTCGGTGCGAAACCAGAAATCGCGCTGGGGTTCGTGTTCCCGGCGGGGAACAATTTCCCTGAACTGGCGCCTGATCCAACTGCCGGGATGGGTCTGCGACTATATCATCCTCCATGAACTGGCGCACCGGCGGCAAATGAACCACTCGGAAAAATTCTGGCAGGAAGTCGCTCGGTTGTGTCCGGAGTATCGAGAGGCGGAGCGTTGGCTGCGGCGGAATGCGAATTTGTTAAAATAGGGCAGGGACCGGTTGCCGCCCGCCTCCTTAGTTGGCAATGAAGCTGCTGATCTTCATTTCAATGAGGTATGGATGAACTGATTTCAACTTTGGTTCCGCCGAACCAGCAGGCTCCCGCGCAACGGCTGCTGGACGATCCCGGCTCGCGGCCGCTGATTCGCCAGCAATTAAGCCAGTTGGCGGAGGATCACGCCGGTTTGGTGCCGCAAACTTCTTTCACCTGGATCCTGTGCAAACTCTCCACCTTCGGCGCCGCAGAGACCGACACCCTCCGGATCTATCAGGCATTTTTATCCCAGTTGAATCAATTGGGACAGTTTTGCCGAATTTTGTCCGGCGAGGACGGCCGCTGCCATTATGACCCGCCGGCGGTGGTCGCCAACCGGATCACCATCGGCCTGGGTTTGTTCTACGAAGAAGCGGCCCGCCGGCATCAGCGCCGCGCGGCACCGTCGCCGCAATTTTATCAGCAGACGGCCGTCAGTTGCTTTGCCGTGACCGGCTACAAAACCATCGCCGCCCATTTGCCCGAGTGGCTGGAATTTCTGCGGTCCAATTTTGTGCTGCCCCGGCTCTGATGGCCAAGCAAGATGGTGCGTGGCGTTTCAACGCCGCCGTCAGCCGCGCCGGATTTCTGAACCTTGGAACCGGATTTCAATCCGGAACACTTTCTTGGTCCGGCAATTCACCTTGCCGGTTGTCAGCTCGATATGATCCGGGATTTCGATCCGGTGGATGTCCACGTAGGCGTGGTAGCCGCGTTCGGAAAACACATCGATCAGCATGGCCAGCGCCAGCGGGTCGTCCAGCAGCTTGTCTTCCGTGTTGATGTGGGCCGTGCCGGAAATCGCGTGGCACAGGACGATCGGGAGAATCTTTTCTTCGATGAACGCGACCACCCGGGCGAACAGCGCGGCGTGTTCCAGTTCGTAGGTGTCGAGCCGCTTCACCAGTTCCTGCCGGGCGTGGATGATGATCTGGCTGGCCACCGGCACGCCCCGGAGGCGGTCCACGGTGCGCGAATCCAGTTCCAACGTGCTCTGATATTCCAGCTCAATCAGGATATTGGCTTCCACTTCCGCGACCGGACCCTGGGCGTTGATGAAATGGTAATGGAAAATTTCCTTCAAGGACTGCAACGCTTCCCAGGTTTGCTCCTTGAAAACCCGATAACGGCGGCTGGCCAGCGCCTCATCGTGATCGGTCGGACGGTCTTCCGGCAGCGGGCTGTTGGCCGGGCGGGTGGTGGATTCGATTTGGGCCCGGGTTTCGCGCCCGCGTTTGAGCTGGCGGGCGACCGATTCCTTTTCATCCACAAACAGCACCATGATGTGGATGGTGGGCTGGCGAAAATGTATGCTGAGCGGGGTGTTGTAGAATTCCCGGCGCAACGCGTGCATTTTATCCACCAGCAGCTTCAGGCACTCGACCTGGACATTGGTGCGCGGAAAACCATCCAGGATCACCCCGTCATGATATTCCCGCCGCAGCAGTTCGCGCAGCACCAACCCGATCACATCCCGGTCGCCAACCATGTTGCCGGCGTTTTTCAAGGCCTTGGCTTCGGGAGAATTCAGCAGCGAACTGATGACGATGGGCTTGCAGGTCAGGCCCCGCACTTTGGCGATGAAGGCGGTGTTGGTGCCCTTGCCGGCACCAGGGGCGCCGCCCAGCAGGATGATCTCTTTGGGAAACCGCAGGTGCTCGTGGCCAAATTCCGCCTCCAGTTCCCGCCAGATGGATTCGAAAATCAGGTGGGCGTCCTTGATTTCGAGATCACTGCGTTTGCTCGGGGCCGGCGTGGTCGTCGGCTGGGCCTGATCAATGGCTGGCGTCATAGGGTTTAATATAGACGGGCAAAAGATACGGGAAGGTCCCGGCCGACGCACGCGGTTTCGGGAGAAAATCACCGGGCGGTTAGGCCGTCCGATTCGGGTTTCCGGTGGGGGTGCCGTTCAGGTGGTCTTTTAAGTTTCGCCGCGACCGTTCACCAAACCCGCCGCCATCCAGACAGAAAAAGAGCCTGACTTAAAAAACAATAAAAAAGTCAGGCTCTTAAACCCAAACCCAATCATCAGACGTATATTCAGACCGGGCCGGCGGAGTTTTGTTCAAAAGTATTTTCTGCTTTGACCACCGGTACGGTTCACTTGCTGTCCGTGGTTTTGGCCGCCTCGATGAGTTCCCAGAACTTGGGGTTTTCCTGGAGCGCCTGGTCTTCGCCGACCTTGATGCCGGAGCGGAAGAAGAAATCCTTGAGCGTGTGCCGGCTCATGATGCGGTGGACGAGCACGCCGAGCTGGTGCCGTTCAAAATAGACCCGGTAATCTCCCAGCCGGAAACGGTGCAGGATGTGGCCGTCGCTCTCCAGCTTGCCGAAATCCTCCAGTTCGCTGCCGATGACGTGCTGCGGCAGGCCGCGGAAATCGCCGAGGATTTGCAGCTGCAGTTCCTTGGGCATCCGCGCCAGCTCGGACGCGGCGGTGGGCGTGAAGATGATTTGAAAAGCGCTCATCAATTGTGGTGTGATTATATCTTTTGCGGCGGTCGCCGTCCAACTTCTATTCTTTACCTTGGTCGGGCTGACCTGCCGGTCAGCCAGGGCAGGGGGGCGCCGCCCGACCAAGGTTTTCAGCCAAGCAATCCCTTTTTCAGGAAATAGCCGTAGGCGATCACCAGCGCAATGCCGGCGGCGCGCGGCAGCCGGCCGAACACGGCGACAAAGAACAAATGCACCAGCGTTGACCCGAGCAGCAGGAACATCCCCGTCGTGAAGAAGGCGGGCATCGCCATCGTGTGGTAGAGCGCGTAAATGCCGAGGCAAAGCGGGATGGAGACGTGCGCGTCGCCGACCTGCGAGGCATAGACGACCTCCGGCTGTTTGCGCCAGCCGTAATAAAACGCCAGCAGTGCGTTCGGTAGCACCATCAGCCAGCCGCTCAGCCAGCCGAGGTATTTCACACTGATAAAGCCGCGGTGGATGTGCGAAATCCAGCTCACCAGCCAGTCCGTGCTCACATAAATCGCATACGCGCCCACCGCCAGCAGCGCCAGGTTCACCGGCAGCATCAAATCGAAGCCGGATTTGCCCGTGCGGATGTTGTTTTTGAGCACTTCAAAAACGTGAAAGGTCTGCCAGAACAGAAACAGCCCGATCAGCACCAGTCCGTCGTTGAAGTTCAAAGTGCCTTTGCGGCCCAGGGCCCAGACCGCGCCCGTGAAAAACAGCACGGCCAGCAGCGTGAGCAGCAGCGAGAGCCGGTTCAATTCCTGCGCTTTGCCGGCTTTGCCGCCGTTCTTGCCGCCGGATTTGGTTTCGGCCTTGAGCTTGACCTCGGATTTTTTCTTTTTGGCCGCCGCCTTGGGTTTCGGCAGCACGTTGATGCCCCAAAGGATCGCCGGCAGGCCGAGGACGAGCGTCATGTTCGTGACGTTGTTGACGAGCGAGTTGGTCATCACGTCCGCCCCGGAGCCGCCGGTCTGGCCGAGGATGAAGGCGAAAATGAGGTTCCCCATGCCCGAGCAATACGGCATCACCAGCGTCCCCAGCACCGTCCCCTCGAAGCCGCCCGCGCTCATCGCCTCCAGCCGCCAGATCATCAGGAACGACGCCGCGAGGAACAGCGCCAGGAACAGCCACGGCGACCATGCGCCCCGGCCTTCCAACCAGTGAACCAGCGGATTTAACACGCGGCGCAGTTTAAGGAATATTTTTCTCCGCGCGACACAAACCTTGTCTTTTTGCAGCCGACCCCGGCAGCGTAAAACCCGGCTCTGAAACCAGCCCGCAAACATGAAGGACGCGGACGTCTTTCCTCCTGTAATCAGCGGTAACCAACTCTGAGTCATAAGAGCTGATTAAAAATTACTGTAGCCGGAGCGCGGCGTTCACGCCGTTTCGACGTCGCCATCCCAATTCAAGTTGAAGCGGGCTGAAGCCCACGCTCCGTAGCTCCGTAGTCGGTTTCGCTGACCAAGCGCGGCTACCGTTTTACTGAAACCACTCTAAAATCAAAAATGGCGCGGACTATTTCCGCGCCGGTGTCTTGTGCTTGATGAAAAGTCTAAGAGCCTGTCTTAAAATTCCAAAAGGTGCTGTTTTTGGGGAAAAGGCTGGCTGGCGAGACGCGACGAAGGAGAATACCCTAGGTGGGTCTTCGACTGAGGAGTAACGAAGCCAGACGGCTTTTTCCGCAAAAACCCTCCGGGCCGGCGGGCCTTTTGTCTTTGTCCAGCGTTGGCTCGGTCGTTACAGCCCGCTGCGGGGATGCTCCGCCCTCGCCGCCTTGGCCAAAGCCAAAATTCCCAGCCGCAGCACCCTTTGCAATTTTCAGACAGGCTCTAACCGGCAATGACGCCGATCTCCACCGGTTCCACGTTTACGCCTTGTTTCACCAGCCAAGTAATGGCCCGGCCCACTTCGCTCCGGTCGCCGACCAGTTCCAGGCAGACGATGCCGATCTCGTCCGTCACGCTGGCCTGCCGGATGTTCGTCACCACCTTGAACTTGTGGCCCACCTCGTAGATGAACGGCTGCTTGATCAGCTTCGGCGGGTACATCAGCCACAGCCGCTGCTGCGCGGGCGGGTTCGGTTTCGTTGCCGGGAGTTTTTTCTTCGTAGCCATAAAATGGAATGGTCGGTTTTTTGGTGGGGCGGGCGTCCTCGCGAGCCGCGGCTCGTCAGTCGCCTCGCCCCACCGGTAAATGCTAGCCGCCCGCAATCGCCGGGATGATGCTGATCTCGTCGCCATCCTTGAGCGGCGTCGCGCGGTTCTGGAGGAAGCGGATGTCCTCCTCGTTGACGTAAACGTTGACGAAGCGGCGCACTTCGCCCTTGTCATCCACGAGGCGTTCCTGGATGCCGGGGAAGCGCGTCTGCAATTCGACGATCGCCTCGCCGATGTTGGTGGCGTTGATTTCAACCAGCTCCTCGTTGTTGGTCAACTTGCGGAGCGGCGTGGGGATGCGGACTTTTTTGGACATAAATTTATGCGTTCACTTTTTCTTCCTGCGCCAGCAGCGCCTCGAACTCGCGCAAGCTCGGCTTGATCTCTTTGGCCTTGCCGCAGTAGCCGTTGACGGCATCCAGTGTCTTGAGGCCGTTGCCGGTGACACAGATGACGGCGGAAGCATCCTTCGGAATCTTGCCGGAGGCAATCAGCTTCTTCGCCACGCCCACGGTCACACCGCCGGCGGTCTCGGCAAAAATGCCCTCTGTCTCGGCGAGCAGTTTGATCGCGTCGCGGATTTCGTCGTCGGTCACGTCGTCGGCCGCGGCGTCGGTTTCGCGCATCACCTTGAGCGCATAAAAACCGTCGGCGGGCGTGCCGATGGCGAGCGATTTCGCAATCGTGTCGGGCTTGACCGGCTTGAAGAAATCCAGCCCGGCCTTTTGCGCGACCGAAATCGGCGAACAGCCTGTGGCCTGCGCGCCGTGAATGTGCGTCTCGGTGTTCGCGACCAGTCCGAGCTTGGCGAATTCCTGGTAGCCTTTGTGAATTTTTGTCAGCAACGAGCCGGACGCCATCGGCACCACGGTGTGCTGCGGCAAGCGCCAGCCGAGTTGCTCGGCAATCTCATACGCCATGCTCTTGGAGCCTTCGGCGTAATACGGCCGCATATTGACGTTCACAAACGCCCAGCCGAACTTGCCGGCGATTTCGGCGCAGAGCCGGTTGACTTCGTCGTAATGGCCCTTGATGGCAATGACGTTTGCGCCGTAAATGAGCGAGTTTAAAATTTTGCCCTGTTCCAAATCGGACGGAATGAAAACGTAGCTCTTCAAACCCGCGCTTGCGGCGTTGGCGGCGACGGAATTGGCGAGGTTGCCGGTGGAGGCGCACGCGACCGTTTCAAAGCCGAGTTCTTTCGCGCGGCTCAAGGCGACGCTGACCACGCGGTCCTTGAACGAGAGCGTCGGATAATTCACGGCGTCGTTCTTGACGTAAAGTTCGCGGATGCCGAGCGCCTTCGCCAGGCGGTCGGCCTTGATGAGCGGCGTGAAACCGACCAGCTTGCCGACGGTCGGTTCGGTGGCGACGGGCAGCAGCTCGCGGTAACGCCACATCGTTTTCGGGCGCGACTCGATGGCCGCCTTGGTCAGCGACTTCTTGATGCGGTCGTAGTCGTAGGCGACTTCGAGCGGGCCGAAGTCAAACTCGCAGACGTGCGTGGCCGTAAGCGGATATTCGCGCCCGCACTCGCGGCACTTGAGCGCCTTCATGAAACCGTGTTGTTCACTCATAATCGTTTTGGTTTTCTTTGATTTGACCCGGGCAACAAAAAAGCCCCGACTCACGACGAGAAGGGGCCACAAAACGGTTGTGTTGCACTTCTCATTTTCCCCAAGCTGATGATGCTTGAGCTGGAATTGGCACCTGTCATTGAAACCAAAGTTCAATCGGTTGCCGTGGGGTCGTCGGGCCAGTCCCTCGTCCACTCGTCATGAGTCCGTCAAATCAACGGATGCGGATATATTGATGTCAAACCGGCAAACTGTCAAATCGTTTTTGATTTGGCGGGAACCGGGCCGTTGATTTGGCTGAATAGTTTGAGCCCCGGCGCCCCGGTTGCTACCATGGCGCGAATGGCGAAACCCAATTTCATTGAGCTGCCGGGCTGCGAGCCGATCAAAATCCTGTTTGAGGACCGCTCGGCCATCGCGATCGACAAGCCGCGCGGCTGGATGCTCGTGCCGGATTCCTGGCGCAAGACCAACTGGAACTTGCAGACGGCGATTGATTCGTCCATCCGCGCCGACGATTTTTGGGCGCGCTCGCGCAATCTGCGCTATCTCCGGCACGTTCACCGGCTGGACGCGGACACCAGCGGCGTGATGCTGTTCGCCAAGAGTGAAGGCGCCCTGCGCGCGCTCGGCGACATGTTCGAGTCGCGCCGGATGGAAAAAACCTATCTGGCCGTCGTCGCCGGCGTGCCCCGCGAAAATACCTGGACGTGCGAACTGCCCATCGGGCCGGATCCCAAAAATTTCGGCAAGATGCGCGTGGACGAATCGGCGGAAGGCAAGGAAAGCGAAACGCATTTCCGCGTGCTGCTCAGCAACGAGCGGTTCACTTTAATCGAGGCGAGTCCGCTGACGGGGCGAACCCACCAAATCCGCCTGCATCTGGCGGAATCGGGCAGTCCCATCATGTGCGATGAGCTTTACGGTCGGGTGGAAAAGGGGTTTCGCCTCGGGTTGCGCGCGGTGCGGCTGGCTTACCGGGATACTTTTACCCGGCGCCCCGTCACCATCCTCGCGCCGGCGGAAGCTTTTCTAAAAGAGTTTGGTTTTAAACTTTCGCCGGAACTGGAAACCGTCAAGTGGGTGCGGCCTCCGTTTGTGCCCAAAGAAAAAGGGCAGGGCGGTCCGCCGCCGCTGCCCTCGAAAACCGCCTGACGTCAATTCGCGTAGTGAACGCCGCAGCCGTACGGTTTGGTCTGCGCGATGCTGACGGATTTGCCGGCGAGCAGTTCCGCCACGGCGGCGCTGACATAATTCTTCGCGGTGCGGGGGTCCCCAAAGGGCACCGGGCGGTTGTCAATCGCGCCCTCGTAGGCGAGCGTGCCGTCGGCGGCGACGATAAACATGTGCGGCGTGGTTTTCATGTCATAGAGATGGCCGACCGCGCCGGAGTGGTCGTCAATCCAGGCCGTGGCGATGATTTTCTGGTCGGCCAGCTCCTGGCGCGCCTGTTCCGGCGTGCGGTAGCTGGGATTGTTCTGACCCACCGAATCCACGATCAGCCACACGACGCCTTTGGCCGCCAGATCCTTCTGCAGTTCCTGCATGGCGCCGCTGGCGTAATGGTTGTGGCAGTACGGACAGTCGGAGTTGTAGGATTCAATGACGACGATCTTGCCCTTGTAATCGCTCAGATGGATGGTTTTCCCGGTGATGTCGGTACCGGTGAAGTCGGGCGCGGGCTTGCCGATTTCAACGGCGAAGGCGGCGGTCGTCAGGACGGCGGCGGCGAGGATGGCAATCGTTTTTTTCATGGTTCAATTTAGTTTGGTTGATGGTAACCAGACTAACAGACGCGCCCACCCGCCGTTTGGTTCAAAGAAAATTCAGTCGGCGGCGCGGCTGAGCCCGTCCAGGACGATGCCGGGCGTCAAAACCTCCGGCAACACGATGGCCGGCGCGCTGGCATCCTTGGGGTATAGCACCACCAGCGGCACGCCGGCGCGGTGGTAGCGGCTCAGTTCCGTTGTGATGGCGTCGGGAAAATGTGTGTAATCGCCCAGCAGCGCAACTGCATTGAGTTCCTTCAGTTTGGCCCGGACGGTGGGAATTTCGATGCTCGTCTTTTTGTTGACCTGGCAGGTCAGGCACCAGTCGGCGGTGAAATCCACCAGCACGGGCCGGCCGGCCGCGTGCGCGGCGGCCACGGCTTCGGGACTCCAGCGCTGCCAGTCGATGCCCTCCGCTGATTCTTTCAGTGAGCCGGCCGGGCCGGCCTCCACATACGGTGCGCGCCAGTCCAGTTCCTTTTCCAGGGCGAATGCATAGCCGCCGCCCAGCAGTATCAAGGCGACTGCGAGCGCGACGCCTTTGCGGCTCCGGCCGCGCTGGACAAATTCACCGAAGACCCACGCGGCCAGCGCCACGACCACGAGAAAGATTCCCAGCCACAGGACGTTTTTGCCATAGCTGCTGGCGGCGACATTGAACAGCCAGACGACGGTGGCCAGCATGGGAAAACCCATGGCGATTTTGAATTTTTCCATCCACGCGCCGGGCTTGGGCAGAAATTTCAGCCACGCCGGATTCCAGCTCAACAAAATGTAGGGCGACGCCAGCCCCAGGCCGACGGTCAGGAAAATCAAAACAATGACCGCGGCGCTTTGGGCGAAGGCGAAGCCGAGCGCCGCCCCCAAAAAGGGCGCGGTGCAGGGCGTCGCCAAAACAGTCGCCAGCACGCCGTTGAAAAATGCCCCGGGCGCCCCGTGTTTCGAGGCCAGCTCGCCGGCCGTATCCAAAGCGCGACCGCCCAGCGTGACTTCAAAGATGCCAAACAGGTTCAAGGCGACCAGCGTCACGAGCGTGGCCAGGCAGACGATGAAAATCGGGCTGCCAAACTGCATGCCCCAGCCGGCGTGATGCCCGGCGGTTTTAACCCCGATGACCACGCTGGCGAGCGCCAGAAACGACAGCAGCACGCCGAGCGCATAGATCAGGCCGAGGTTGCGGACCCGGCGCGGTTCGCTTTTGGCCTCGCTGACGAAGCCGAGGATTTTCAGGGCGATGACCGGCAACACGCACGGCATGATGTTGAGGATCAAGCCGCCAATGAAGGCGAAAATCAACATGTGCCAAAGGGTTTGCGCCGCCATTGGGGCGGCGCCATTTGCGTCTGTCGGATTTGCAGCTGCGGGATTTGCGGTTGCCGCGGCGGTTTCAATGGTCGGAGCGGTGTCCGCCACCGGCAGGACGACCTCAAAGCCCCGGCGCTGGCCATTGCCCTCCACCACCACGGTGCCGGAAATTTGCTTCGGCCAGCCGCCGGAAAACTTTTTTACGGTTTTTAAAAGTTGGAAGCCGGTTGGGGCGTCAATTTTTTCGGTCGCAGATTGGATTTCATAGTTGTCATTTGCGTCCGGAAAAAAATCAGCCTTTTCAACGGTGGTTGCCGTACCGGCCAACGGAGTGCCTTCGATGACGAGCGGTCTGGTGTCGGTGTTGGCGGCGCTTTGCCACCCTGCTTGGAAGTTAAAAGCCGTGTTGCCTTGCGGGGTTTTACTTTTCCAGGTTTGCAGCTGCGGCGCGTCGGCGGAAGCTTTGGTTTCGCCGGCCACCTCGAGTGTGCCTTGGACGTTCGTGCTCGCGGGAATGCAGGAATCTTTGCATTCCAGCCAGGAAACTTTTGCGGCGAGATTCAACGGGCCGGCGGGCGCGTTGGTCGCCACGGTCAGCGGAATCAGCAAAACGACCTCGTCCAAATAGCCGTAAGTGGTCACTTCAGCGGGCGGAAGTTTATTCGGCAGCGGCCATTGAATTTCCCCGGCGGTGACGCCGGGCGGCAGTTGCCATTGGATTTCCGTGGCTTGGCCGGCATCGCCGGGGTTTTTCCAGTACGTGTGCCAGCCGGATTCCATTTTAAGATCCACGCCAACCCAGATGGTGTCGCCCGGCTTGACGGTGTCAACCGACCACCGCAGTTGCGCCTGCGTGTGTGCCGCCTGCGCGACGGATGCCGCGAAACCCAGGCAAGCCGTCAGGACGAGGTAGAGATGTCGCATACTCATTGGATAATGTATCTGCCCGCACAGTTCAAACTATCATGCCGGTCAACTTTTTGTCCGCCGGCCACAAAATCGTGTCGATTTATGGGATGATCTGGATCCGGTAAAAACGGTTGGTGCCGGTCATGGGATCCGTCACGGTGATCGCATTGGTCGTAATCGGCGGTGGGACGTTGGTCAGCGCCGTCCAACTGCCGCCGCTCATGGCGCCGTTGGCGAGCACGCTGTTGGTGAGCCCCACCACCGGATCGAAAGTGAACTGGAATTTGCCGTTCCCGACGGCGGGTGAGCCGATGGCCGGTGACGCAGGCAACGTGACCGTCAGGAGGGCGGCGGAACTGGTGATGGCTCCGCCGGCATTGGTGATGACCACGGAATAGCTGCCAGCCTGGCTGACGCGAAGGTTGGCAAGGTTCAGCAAAGCGTTTGTAGCATTGAGCAAAATAGTGTTGGTGTTAAAATACCACTGATAAGCCAGAGGCGCGGTGCCGCCCGCCAACACGGTGAAATTGGTCGTGCTTCCCGCCACTGCGACAATCCCGACCGGTTGATTGGTGATTACTCCCGTCGCTGGATTGGAACCCCCCCCCGACGGCACCGTCGTGTTGCTGATGGTGATGATGAGGTTTTGGCTGAGCACTGCGTAGCCGGGCCGGACGACCGATACCGTTATGGGAAAACTGCCCGCAAGGGTGGGCGTCCCGTAAATCACGCCGGTCAAGGCGGACGCGCCATTCACCCAGGACGCCACGAAAGTGAGACCAGGCGGCAGGGCGTTGGTCGTGCTCTGACCATTGGAAAGAAAGGGTGAAGTCAAGGCACCGCTGGCCAAGATGAAATAGTCGTTCACATCCGCTGTGTTGCCGGTTGGCAAAGATACCACCACGTTATTGTTGAAAAAAGTCCCGACCGTCGCGTTAAAGCTCCCCGATGAAGGCGGAATGGCTAAAGTGGCGATGGAACTGGTGATGCTGCCGTTCGAGTCGGTGACCGCGACACTATAAACTCCGGCGTCGCTGGCGGCCACCATGGAAATATTCAAGTTGCTGCTTGTGGAACCGGAAATGGTGCCGCCATCCGTCAGGGCCACGCCGCCTTTTAGCCATTGGAAACTGAGCGTTCCCGCGCCCGAAGCAACCACGTTAAATGACGCCGGAATACCTAGCGGAGCGAGCTGACTAGCTGGCTGCTTAGAGATAACCAGGGGAATCACAACGGTCAGGACGGCGCTTTCGCTGGTCACTTTGCCAACCGAATTGGTAACGACCACAGAATAGCTGGCCGCGTCCGCCAACGAAACATTTACCAAATTGAGCTTCGCGGCCGTTTCGCCGGAGATGTTGATGCCATTTTTCAACCATTGATAGGCGAACGGAGCGGTGCCACTGACGGTGATGGAGAATGTGACATTGGTGCCCGGTCCCACCGACATGCTGGCGGGTTGGGTCAGAATGACGGGCGGTAACGGCACTGTGAGCGTGGCAATCGCACTGGTGATGCTGCCGGAGCTATTGGTGACGATGACTGAATAATTCGCCGCGTCTGCCGACGAAATGGTGGCTAGCGACAGACTCGGCGTGGTCGAGCCGGAAACGTTACCACCGTTAGCCAGCGTGACACCATTTTTAAGCCATTGGTAACTGAGTGGGGCGGTGCCGGAGGCGCTAACGGTGAAGGAAACATTGCTTCCCGCCGTGACCGTGGCGCTCGCGGGCTGGGTGACAATTGCCGGCGGCAACAGCACCGTAAGCGTGGCAATCGCACTGGTGATGCTGCCGGAGCTGTTGGTGACGACAACCGAATAATTCGCCGCGTCTGCCGACGAAATGGTGGCGAGCGACAAAGTCGGGGTGGTCGAGCCGCTAACATTGCCGCCGGTTGCCAGCCTCGCGCCATTTTTCAACCACTGATAAGCCAGCGGCGCACTGCCGCCGGCGGTGACGCTAAATTGGGCAGTGCTGCCAGCGACCAGACTCTGGCTAACGGGCTGGGTGCTGACAGTCGGCGGCGTCAAAACGATGAGTGAAGCGGTCGAGCTGGTGATGCTGCCGACGCTGTTGGTGACCGTAAGGTAATAATTCGCCGTGTCTGTGGCCGATGCGTTGGCCAGCGATAGCGTAGCGGTAGTCGCACCGGAAACGTTTCCACCGTTCGCCAGCGCGACCCCATTTTTCAACCATTGATAACTGAGCGGTGCAGTGCCGGAGGCGGTGGCGGTAAATGAAACATTGCTGCCCGCTAGAACTGAGGCGCTCGCGGGCTGGGTGACAATGGCCGGCGGCAACAGTACCGTGAGCGTGGCAATCACACTGGTGATGCTGGTGGAGGAGTTGGTTATGATGACGGAATAATTGCCGGCATCGTTGGTGGAAACGGCGGAGAAAGTAAGCACGTTTGAAATGGCCCCGGAAATGTTGAGCCCGTTTTTAAGCCACTGATAGCTCAACGCCGAGGTGCTTGAAGCGGTGACGCTCAGCCTAACCGGACTACCTTGGGCCACGGTCGTGCTGGCCGGTTGCAGGGTGATGGCGATCGCGGCGGAAAGCAAAGTCAATGTCGCGTTGCCGCTGGTCACGCTGCCGACGCTGTTGGTGACGATGACCGAATAATTCGCCACGTCTGTCGATGAAATGGTGGCCAGCGAAAGCGTGGCGGTGTTCGCACCGGAAACATTCCCGCCGTTCGCCAGCAACGCGCCATTTTTCAGCCATTGGTAACTCAGCGGGGCGGTGCCGGAGGCGGTGACGGTAAACGAAACATTGCTACCCGCGGCAATTGAGGCGCTGGCCGGCTGGGTGACAATGGCCGGTGGCAACAGCACCGTGAGCGTGGCAATCGTACTGGTGATGCTGCCGACGCTGTTGGTGACCGTAAGGGAATAATTCGCCGTGTCCGTGGCCGATACGTTGGCCAGCGAAAGCGTAGCGGTGGTTGCGCCGGAAACATTCCCGCCGTTCGCCAGCGCGACCCCGTTTTTCAGCCATTGATAAGCGAGCGGGGCGGTGCCGGAGGCGGTGACGGTAAATGAAACATTGCTGCCCGCTAGAACTGAGGCGCTTGCGGGCTGGGTGAGAATGCCCGGTGGCAACAGCACCGTGAGCGTGGCAATCGCACTGGTGATGCTCCCGGAGCTGTTGGTGACGATGACCGAATAATTCGCCGCGTCTGCAGTTGAAAGGGTGGCTAGAAATAGTGTCGGGGTGGTCGAGCCGGTAACATTGCCGCCGTTCGCCAGCGCGACCCCGTTTTTTAGCCATTGGTAACTCAGCGGGGCGGTGCCGGAGGCGGTGACGGTAAACGAAACATTGCTGCCCGCAGAAACCGAGGTGCTGGTCGGCGGTGTGACGATGACTGGTGGCGAAAGCACGGTTAGCGTGGCGATCGAACTGGTGATACTCCCGGAGCTGTTGGTGACGATGACCGAATAATTCGCCGCGTCCGCGGATGACACGGTGGCCAGGGAAAGGGTCGCGGTGGTCGAGCCAGTAACAGTGCCGCCGCTCGCAAGCACCGCACCATTCTTCAACCACTGATAAGCCAGTGGCGTGCTGCCGCCGGCGATGACGGTAAATTGGGCCGGGTTGCCGGCGACCAGGCTTTGGCTGACCGGCTGGGTGCTGATGGTAGGCGGCGAACTGATGACGAGCGCGGCGATGGAGCTGGTCACGCTGCCGACGGAGTTGCTTACCAATACGGAATAATTAGCCACATCCGCCGTGGCGATATTGGTCAGGGTGAGGGTGGCGGTGTTTGCTCCGGAAACGTTACCACCGTTGACCAGGGCGGCGCCGTTTTTCAACCAGAAACAGGCCAGCGGAGCCGAGCCGCTGGCAACCACGGTAAACGTGGCGGATCGGCCGGCGAGGACATTGGTTCCGAATGGCTGCGTGGTAATCGTCGGAGCGGTCGGCGCACCCGCACCGGTGATGGTGATGGTAATGTTTTGGGCCAACACGGCATTGCCGGGGCTGACCACGGTGATGGTGGTTGGGTAGGTGCCGGCGGTCGTGGGTGTTCCGTAGAGGATGCCGCCAATGGTTGTGGCACCATTGACCCATGACGCCTTGAAAGTCAGGCCAGGTGGCAGGGTAAGCGTCGTGGTCGCAGTGTTGGTCAATGTGGGTGAAGTGACGCCGCCGTAGGACACGATAAAATAATCATTCCTCGATGCATTGTTTCCGCCGCCGATGGCGCAGACCACGTTATTGCTGAAAGCCGTTCCAACCGTCCCGCTAAAAGTGCTGGGTGAAGTATAAACCGAGGTTGCACCCGAAACGGCATCCACGACACCGAGCGTGGCGGACGAACCAATCGTCCAGCGCAAGATGATGGCAAAGCTCGAAGTGGCGGCTGGACTGATCACAATATTCCGCAGCAAAGGCATCACTTGCAACGCGGCGGCCAATACCAGGGGAAATATCTGGGTGAGTCGTTTCATGCTGAGACCAAATGGAAGTTGGAATTAGTTAACACTAATTGCAGCCGCAGCCGCCGCCACCTACGCCGCTGCCACCCGTAGCCTCCTCACGGGAGAAGTAGATGTGCTGGACCTGCCCGGCTTGGATGGGGCTGAGGTCGCCTCGCATGGTGTAGTCGGTGAGCGTGCCGCGTTCCCACGGCTTCACGTTGGCACAGCCGCTGGTGAACATCAGTCCGGTGAGACCGGCAAAGAAGATGGATTTCAATTTCATGGGGTGGCTTTTAACAGCGATTCAATTTGCTCCACATATTCTTTCTGGGTGGCGCTACCGTGAAAACCGTTGTGGAGATAGCGCACCTTGCCCTCGCGGTCGATGAGTAAGGACGTGGGCATCGTTTCCGGTTCGGCCGTGGCGACGAGCTTGTGTTCGGCATCGCGCACGACGGTGAAGGCGACGGGATGGTTTTTCATGAAAGCATCCATCTTGGCGGCTTTCTCATCCACGCTGACGGCCAGAATCACCAGCCCCTGATCCTGGTATTTTTTCTGAAGCGCATCCATGACCGGAAAGGACTCCGCGCACGGCCCGCACCAGGAGGCCCAGAAATCCAGGACCACAACCTTGCCTTTTAGTGAGTCGGGCAGGGAACCTTCCAGCTTGTAGCTGCTGAGGTCGGGTAGGGGATCGCCGACGTTTAGCGCGGCCTGAGTGTTGGCAATGTTGCCGGCGAAAAGCGCCGACACGGCGAGTTTTTTAATCAGGAATGTATTCATGGAATTTTTTGGTGTAGAACTGCGTTATGTTGTTGGTGACGACACCAGCCGCACCGGGATGAGCCTCGATGAGTTGGAGTCCTTCTTTTTCGCCCAGGATAAATACCGTGGTCGAAAATAGCCCGGCGATCGTGCAACTGGGCGCGATCACGGAGACGGCGCGGCAGCCATTGTTCGCCGGATAACCGGTGCGCGGGTCAATGATGTGGCTGTATCTGCGGCCGTTGATCTCAAAAAAGCGTTGGGAATCGCCGGAAGTGGCGACGGCATGGTCAGTGACCGCCACTCCGGTCCAGCATTTGCCGGTGTTTTGCGGGTCCTCCAGGCCGATCCACCAGAACTTTCTTTCCATCGCATGCCCGCGCACCCGGACGTCCCGGCCAAAATCCACCAGCACATTGGCAATGCCGTGCTGCGTGGCCAGATTCATGACGCAATCCACGGCGTATTCCTTGCCGATGCCACCGAGATCGATGCTCATTCCGGCGCGCGGCAGGAAAATGCCGCCGGCGCGGCGTTCCACTTTGTTCCAGCCAACCAGTTCCAGCGCGGCCCGAATCCGGTCTTCCGACGGAATAACGTGCGGCTGCGTCTTCCAGTTCCATAATTTGATGAGCGGCAGGGAGGTCGGGTCGAAAGCCCGGCGCGTGAAAAAGAAAAGATCCTGGCAGAGTGTGAAAATGCGGTCCGTTTCGGCATCGATTTCCACCCAATGTTCGCCTGCCGCCGCGTTGATGCGCCCAATCAGACTGTCGGGGATGAACCGCGAGTAACGCGCCTCAAACTGGGCGGTCCACGCCACGACCTCGCGCTGAAAATCCCGAGCGACCTCGGCGGAAACACCGTGAAAATGCACCCGGCAAAGCGTGCTCATGGCGCGGAACTCCAGTTTGTACAGACCCTTTTCAATAAATGTCTGGGCCGATTGCTCGACGCGCGCAAGTACTTGCTGGGTTGAATTGGAGTTGGTTGTCACCATAAAACCGAGAGGCCGACCGTGTAAACATTCGCTTTGGGATACATACCGGAGTTGGTATGTCCATCCATTCCATACATGCCATAGCGATGATAACCGACGATGAAGTGCAGATGGTCGTTGATGGCGAGCGCTGTGACTTGGAAACCGTAATCGACCGTGTATAGTTTCGAGAGCCGATAGTCGGATGAACGAATACCAGGCGGATCATAATTCGGAATGGCAAAATTATACGGCCCCGTAAAAGTTACGGCATAGAAATCGGCTGCGGATTGTTCGTAGCCTCGGATGTACGGTTCGAGGAGGATATGTTTGCCGTTCCACTGATGCAAAGTGAGCTCTAAGGTATTGGCGTAAATGCCATAGGAATCATGATAAAAGCGGTAACTGCCTTCCAGGCTGGCGTCAAGTTCATCAAAATGTTGCGTGATCGAAGTGAACAAAACTTCCTTGTTTCGGTGGGAAGGGCGCCGTTCCGGAACGGCGATGTACAGCTGAGAACCGCCAATGATGGCGCCAGTTGGTCCATATCCAGCCTGCCGGTAAGGATCGCTCAAATAGCCGGAATCATTGCCGAAAGTTAAGGCGACGTTAAAAATCGAACTTGGCGAAAGTAATTGGGATAACCCAACCATTACTTCGGTGGAATATTTCGGGTTCCAGGTGGTCCTGTTTGCTTCCCGGGCGCTGTCGAAATTTTGCGAAAATCCGTATTGCAAGGTGGTGTTTTTTTCATTAAAAAGGATCGCGTCGGCCAGCGAAACGCCATAAGAACTATAATCACTTTCCAAACTGTGGGCGAAACCGGGAGTCAAAGTGTGATTGGCATACTTCCAATCGAATTCGATATTCTCACCGCGACGGGTGTCTTCGAGGTGGGTCAGGTTTGCGTTACCAGTATTTCCCCCTGAAAGAGTTCCGGTTGGCGTCGAGCCGGAGACCCCATCATAGGTAAATTCCCCCTTGGTGGATAGGGTGTCCGATATTTTCTGGTCGAAATAAGCCGAATACGTATTAATCGTCATCCGGTTGTTATCTTCCTTGTAATATCCGTAACCCGTAGCCACTTGGTTATCGGCGCGGGCGCGTATCGCGATCAACTGGCCGAGCAGAGTCAACTGGAGTTGCCAATATAAACGGCGATTTGAAGGTTTTGGGAGAGTCATTCTGATTTTCAATGTGCCAGGTTGATTTTGGTGGATATTAAATTTGATGGCTTCCTCTCGGACGGGGTCTTGGTATTAATCTCAAGTGCTACTTATCATTTGTATCAATTTTCGAACGACGGAAGGTAGATAGCATTCACCTTGCCAAATATTTTACTGGCGGAATGAAGTGAAATGTTGACAGTCGTGTCAGAATTTTAACCACTCGGCGACAAGTCGAGCTTGTGGTTGTTTTACGGGGATTTTTTTAAATTTAGCAGTGGGCCGCTTGAATTTTATTATTGGTCAAAATTCCAGTTGTCACAAAAAATAACTCCGGGAAGGCCGCCTTGCTCCGGCCAAATCCATTGGTCATATGAAGACTGTGTACTATATAGTCTCCAACTTGGACAAATCGGGCGGCGCGGGTAGCTTGCCGCGCTCGGTTCAATCCGCTGGGCGAGTGTGCTTGAACCGGCCGCCCAGCCACGCCGCCAGGGCAATGGCCACGCAGCTCCAGCCGAACCAATCGCCGTGCTGCTGATAATAGGTTGGCGATGCTTTCTCTGGGTTCGTGGGCCAGGGGATTTCCACCGTCAATTCGCCGGCATCGTATTCGCTGCCGGTTTTATTGCGCAAAACTTCGCGCACCCGTCCGTGCGCGTCAATCCACCCGGTCACGCCGTTGTTGGAGCAGCGGACGAGGGGTAGGTTGTTTTCCACGGCGCGGAACACGGCATTGGCCAGATGCTGCCATTGCTCGGCGCTTTCACCGAACCAGCCGTCATTTGAGACGTTCACGAGCAGATTCGGTCCAGCCGCCGCCGCGGATCGGGCGGTGCCCGGAAACACGTCTTCAAAGCAAATCAGCGGCGCGGCGGTGAAATGATCGCCGGCAAATACCACCGGCCGGTTTCCAGGCGTCCAGCCGCCTTGGATCGGCGTGAAATATTTCAGGAACCCCAGCCAGCGCGCGAGCGGGACGTATTCGCCAAAGATAACCAGGTTCTGCTTGTGATAGACGCCGGTGCAGCGACCGTTGGTATCGAAGAGAAACGCGGCGTTGAAATAATTTGTCGCCGTCGGGCTGAACTCCGCGTCTTCGCCGTTGAAGAGGATGGCGAGGTGATTGGATCGCGCGAACTGGCCGATGACATCATAGACGCCGTCGAACATCGGCACGGCGGATTCTGGCCAGACCAGCAGGTCGGTGCCCTTGGTGACAGCGCGGCGCGAACGCGCGAGCAGTTCCGCAAAGCGCTTTTCATCTTCGTCGGGTGACCAAATCAGCGTCTGCGGCACGCTGGGCTGAACCAGTGTGACGCGCAATGGTGTGGACCGTTCCAGGCTGCCGGCGGCGGGCGGGGAATGAAAATTGATTTTGAAAATACCGGCGACGAACAGCAGCAGCACGGTGACCAGCGGTAGGACGATTTCCGCTTGCCAGACATTGCGTTTGGTCGGGTTGAGATAAATCATTTCAGCCGCCGAATACAGTCCGAGCGAAAACCAGGCCACGAGAAATGAGACGCCATACACGCCGGTGACTGAGGCGATCTGCAGCAGTGGGACGAGCTGGTATTGCGAAGCGCCCAGGAAACTCCACGGAAAACCGCTGAACAGCCAGCCGCGCAGCAGTTCCAGCGCGACCCACGCCGCCGCGCCCGCTACCGTCCAGCGGACGCGCTGGCTCCAGCGGGAAGTTTGAAATTTGTAATTCGCCACCAGCCAAACCCAGGCGCCGGCATACAGCGCCACATACGCCGACAAGGCGAGCCAGCCGAGGATGATGTAGGCTTTCGCCGCCGGCATCAGCAACAGCCAATAAAGCGACGTCAGCCAGAAAGCGAGCCCGCTGACGTAGCCGACCCGGAAAGCCTCCGCCCCGGTTTTGCCGCGCGCGGCAAAAATCATCAATGCGGGGGCGACCCACGCGAAGCCGGCCAGACTGAATTTGGGAAAGGCGGCTGCCAACAGCAACCCGGCGGTCATGGCCATGAGGTAACCGCTGTGCCAGAACAGTTCCAGGCAAAAACGTTTGGCCACGGCCGTGGGGGAAAAATCCTCGCAGAAGGTCGCGCCGACCTTGGTGCAATTCGCCGCCTCGCGCTGCACGCGACGGCTGGCATTTACCACCACGGCTTGGCGGGCGCCGCGCCACACGGCAAAATCAGCCGGGGAATTGCCGGCATAGTCAAAACCGCGCTCGCCAAATTTCTCCGTCAGCACCCGGAGCTTGTTTTCACTCCGCAGATTGGTTTTTCCGTCGCTGGCCAAAACCTCGTCGAACAGCCCGACATAAGCGGCCACCGGTTGCGCCATCTTAATGTCGGAGGCGGTGGCGAGCAGGATTTTGCGGCCGGATATTTTTTCCGCCCGCAGCCAGTTCAGAAAGAGTCCGTGATAGGGCAGGGTGGCGGGATCGATTCTGACACGTTTGGCCAGTTCCTGCTTTAGCCGGGCGCGGCCGCGTGACCACCACCAGAGCATTTGAAACAGCGCCAGCGGATTCCGCCGCAGGCAACGCGACAGCGACTCCCACATCAGGTCGGTGCGGATGAGCGTGCCATCGAGATCGACGACGAGTGGGACGTTGACAGAATCGGCCATGCGGGCGGTATGCTGTCGAAACGGACTGCCAGTGACAAGATTTCAACTAGCTTTTGCTCCGGCCGCTCGCCGCGCTGAAATCTATGAACAACTGTTAGGGCGTGTTTTCAAAATCCAAAAGCATTCGAAGCGGCGGAGCGCGCCCGTCCCCGGGCGCAGCAATGTTCACCAGTCCAAGGCGGTGAATCGCGAATGCGTTCGTGCCAGCAAGCATCACTGCTG
>Ga0302275_10001489_pt1 | contig 25133 bp, 16 predicted proteins | sample III_Bog_N2_2_FD_200229 | JGI IMG/M metagenome (GOLD analysis project Ga0302275, IMG submission 200229) | Peat permafrost microbial communities from Stordalen Mire near Abisko, Sweden - III_Bog_N2_2 | ecosystem: Environmental > Terrestrial > Soil > Wetlands > Peat | place: Sweden: Abisko... | reverse complement strand
TGGCGAATGTAACGGAGCCGTCCGGCGCAACCCGCAGCGCGCAACAGGTCACAAAACCTCCCTGCAGGTTGCCGCTGAGGCCACGGTTGAGCGCCTGAAGCATGAGCGCCGGCGTGAGCTCTGGCAGTGCCCGTAGAGCTCCAACAATCGCGGCGACGCTTAGGGCCGCGGGTAGGCCTTTGCCGCTCACATCGCCCACAGCAATCAGCAGGCTGCTGTCCCGGCACACGCGCACGTTATAGAAGTCGCCGCCCACCTGAGCAGCGGGCAGGTACGCGCTTTCCACCAGGAAACCGGGAGTATTGGAGGCGGGCCGTACTAGCTGTCGCTGCACCTGGCGCGCAGCGTCCAACTCGGCCTCGGCATGGGCCTGTTCGCGGCTCACGCGCGTAAAGCGGAAGAACATGACCAAGCCGATAGCCAGCAGAAACAGCAAGCTGCTTAAGTCTGCGAGTTGGATCGAAAACTGGCCGAACGGGATGGGTGAAACGAGAAAGTCGAGAGTGTTCCAACCGAGGAAGACGGAGGCCGAGCCAAGATTGAAGAGCGTCTCTGACGCAGCGGGAAGCAGGCTGGGCAAAATCAACCATCCAGCTTCGCGATTCCCGCGGCGGTACCACATCCACAGCAGGATTGGCAGCAGCAGGGCCACCGGCGCAGTGAGCACCGCCTCAACCAGGCCGTAGCTGTCTCCAATCACGTGCCAGGCGAAATCAACGTACGCAAGCAACGGGGACAGAAGCAGAATCACTTCATAGGTACGCCAGCCCCGCGAGAGTTTTCGCCCGGCAAAGCTGAAGGTGAACTCGATTTGCGCGACGGTAAAGATGTAAGTAAGCGGATCGGCGAACAGCAGGTTAGCCGCGGTGGGAAAGAGTCCAGCCTGGTGAGGAATCCAGACGCCATCGGAGACGCCAACCAGCAGCAGATATAGACCGAGAAAAAGATATTCGCGATGCGCGCGCTGGCTGGTAAAGAGGAACAGTGCGGCGATGCCTGCAAGCACCAGCAGCAGATTAATCGCGATCGAGGGGAGTGCGTAGTAAAGACGGTAACTCTGGAGCGCCTGGCTCTCATAGCCGATAGCGGTTCGCTGCCCCAGCGTGACGCTCAGAAAGAGCGGCAGGTGATACGCGGTGTAGCTGGCTGGCGTTTTGGTTCGAATCGCGATGAGAAAATTGCCGCCGTCATTTTCGAGGGTAAAGACGTGCTCGATCGGCCTCCGAACGTTGAATTGGGATCGAATGTCTGCGCCCGAGATTTTGACGCCATTTACGTAAAGCTCAAACAGGCCGTCGCCGCCCTCGAGCAATAGCCGCACGTTGGGGTAATCCGGTCCCACAATTACGTGCTTGCGGTACCAGCTCCAGCCAAGTTTGGCGGGGCCCATGTCTTCCATATCCACGGTTTTCCAGGTACTTGAGTCGAAGTCCGGCCTGGCCCATGCAAGGTTGTCACCGTCATGCTGCGCCCAATCGTCATTGAGCTCGATAAGCCCGGATCGCCATTCGGTGAGCGTCGGGGCTTGCGCAGACAGAACCGGCTTGGCCTGCGCAGACGCATGCGCGAAGGTTGCAATCAAGGCCGCGAGCAAGAGCAAAGCTCTACGCATGGAGCACCTCAGCAGGCGTGAATGCGAGCGTCAGAACGGTGATGTCGTCTTCCTGGCCGAAGGTGCTAGCCGCACGGGCAATGTTCTGTGCAGATTGATTTGAAATGGCCTGAGTGCGTTCGAAGCCGAACAACTCGCCGGCACAATTCCGCGCTTCGACCACGCCATCGGAAATCAGTGTGAGTTTCGCGCCGGGCTCCAGCCGCACTTGCATTTCAGAATATTCCGCGCTTTCTGCCAATCCCAGCGGCAGACCGTTCTCAAGCGCAATTTCGCGGCCATCGAGGTAAGGCGGCAGATGGCCAGCGTTGGCGAAGATGACATTACCCGCGCCGTCGATCTGGGCTGCGCAACAGGTGACGAAGCCGCCCTGCATCTGGCCCATCAGGCCGCGATTCAGATCGCCGAGAATGCGCGAGGGCGGCAGCGAGGGCATGGTGCGCAGTGCGCCCATCACTGAGTTGACCGTCATGGCGGCGCGCAAGCCTTTGCCGCTCACATCGCCAACCACAACCAGCAGGCCGCTGTCTTCGCAGGGGCGGATGTAGAAGAAGTCGCCGCCCACGTGGCGGGCCGGTTTGTACGCGCTCTCGATGCGGAAGCCTGGAACTAAAGGCGCAGTTTCGGGGATGAGCATTTGCTGCACGGCCTGCGCCGCATCGAGCTCGCCTTTCAACTGTTCTTCCTCCTGGCGCGAGCGGGCGAACCGCAGCACCAGGATGGCCATAACCGCCAGGATTATCATCCAAATCGACAAAGAATACAGTCCAAACGGGAACGGCCAATTGAAGGTTTGGTTCCAAAAGGACCAGATTGGCACAGCCCATGATTGGCCCGCGGTGAGAGCCGCGAACAGGCCGTCACTGGTCAAGTTCGCCAGGGTGTTGAATGCCACCGGAACCATCAGCAATCGCGCATCGGGATCGCGACGCCTCACTCCCTGCATCAGAATTACGACGGTGCCGATGAAAACGGGAAGATCGATTACGAGGTTGGTTACATTATCAACCGGAATTGACAAAGTCGATGTCCCGGGCAATATCCATTTAGCGGCGTGCAACACGAGCGATGCCGAAGACACCCAGATCCAAATGGTGCGCCGGGCTCCCAGCAACAACCAAAGGAACATCGCAAAGCTGAAGAATCCGGCTGCGGCAACCAAGTCAGTCAATACCACGCCTAAAAATACGGGTGAGTCGCGAAATGCTCCGTAGTCGGCTAGCAAGTTTGTAGTGCCAAAGAAGTAGCCGCTCAAGGCGTACCACAGGTACACCTTTTCTCTGCGCCGCATCAGCAGCATTAGTAGGCCGGCGGTGGCGTAGAGGAAACAAAGCAGGCACGAGCAGTTATTCGCCGTCATCGACCAGAAGGTGTCCTGGTCCTCGAACTTCATCCAGGTCTTTAACTCGCCGGGATCGCCAATCCGCGGCGCCTCCCGAATGCCTCCGCCGTAGAACGAGGCCCAATGCGGCCAATGCCAAACGCGGATGGCGATCTCTATCTGGTCGCCATGGTCCTGCGGCAGCATGACGAGGTGCTGTTGAATGTTGTATACGATGGGGTTTGGAGGAAACCTTCCGAAAGAGCCCAGCAATTGGCCGTCGGCAAACACCTGGTAGCTTGTCAGAATCGATGGAATATAAAGCCCAAGCTGCCTTGATTCGCGAGGCACATTCACCTTGAAGCGGTACCACGCGTAGCCGGCATAGTCTTTGTAGCCCTGGCTGCTCCAATCGCTCGCTGAAGAAATCTGCGGCCAGCTTGAATCGTCGAAGTCAGCCGCGGACCAGCTTGCATTGTCGCCTGTATGGAAGCGCATTTTGCCGTCGAGCACCGCCATCGGCACGCGGTCTCGCTCCATATCGAACATCTGCGCGCACGCCGGCAGCGCAAACACGATCATCGCCAGCAGAATAAGCTTACGCACGTGCCACCTCGACGGGAACAAATTGAAACGCAAGCACCGTAATGTCGTCGTCCTGGCCGAACGCCTCGGCGGCGTCTGCAAGCGCGGCGCCGCTGGCACCGGAGTGGAGCAGTTTGGCGATTTGGTCGAAGCCGAAAAGTTCGCCTCTGGAGTTTTGCGCCTCGACCACGCCGTCAGTCATGAGCATCAGCGAGTCACCTGCATCGAGACTAAATCGCGAAGCTGCGTATTGCATGCCGGGGACTGCGCCGAGGGGCAGCGCTCCATCAATCGCCATCTCTTTGCCATTCAGGTATGGCGGAAGGTGCCCGGCGTTTACGAGGGTTGCGTTTCCGTTCTGATCGATGCGGAGAGCAAGACAGGTGACGAGTCCGCGACCGCAGAGCCGGTCGTTGAGCAGGGCAAGAATGCGCGCGGGATCGGATGTAAAAGTGGCAGCGGTACGGACTGAACCGACGATGAGGGTGGCAAGCATGCCGGCTTCAATGCCCTTGCCGGCCACGTCTCCGATTACAAGCAGCAGGCTGCCGTCGGCCTGGGGAAGCACCTGGAAAAAGTCGCCACCGACCTCGCGCGCGGGCCGGTACTCGCTCTCGATGGAGAAGCCGGGTGTCGCCGGCAAGTGAGCGGGGATGAGGTACTGCTGCACATCGCGTGCGGCGTGGATCTCTCCGGCAAAGAGGGCGCGTTCTTCGGTCACCTGGCGCTGGTCTCGGAAAAGGAGGGCGAGCAGAGCGGTGATAACACAGGCGGTTGTAAAAGCGCGTACCTCAAGCAAGGGAACGCCCCAGGTTTGGAAGACGTTTGGAATGCCGGGAATAGGAATGGCCGTCATCTCCGCCAGAAACCACAACAGGTCGGCCGTCATCCAGAGCATGGAAAGGAAGGCGAGCGGCCGTGCCCGCCGTGGAATCTGGCGAAAGGGCCAAAAGGCTGCAAATACCGAGCAAGACAGCACAACGTGAAGACAGAGAGACAAAGGCCGGATGAATAACTGGTTCAGTGTCCCGAGCCACGCCGGGGAGCTTGAGCTAATGAAAACGTCAACTGCATTGGGCCAGTAGCAACAGCAGTTGATGATGATGAGGGCCCAGATGAAGCGGCCCGGCCTGCGATTGGCCAGCGCGAAGAAGAACGGATACTGCGTAGCCGTAAGAGTAATGTTTCCGACCAATACTACGAAGAGGCAGGCGGCAATTGGATAGGGCAGATAGGCAGCAGTCGCCAGCTCATTCAGGCGGATTGCAGTGAGAGATAAGCATGTAATGCTGAGAAGAAGAAACTCGCGCCGGCTGGGGTCGTAGAGATAGAGGACGATGAGCAACATTGCCAGAACACCGATGATGCTGAAACACGCAGCCGATCCGAAGTACTGCGCAGACCTCGTCAGGACCGCGCGTGCCCTTAATGCATCGAGGATCGACGCGTCGCCTAAGCGCAATTGAAAGCCGCTGGTAAAAAGCCCGTTGATGGGACCGCTATTGGTGAGCAGGACGCGATTGCCAACCCGCAATGCGATGGTTGAGGGACCCGAGGGAAGCTGGCCGGAGGCAACCGGAAAAATGCGGATGGCATTCAGTTCAAAACTGCCTCTATCGATATCTCCCGCACTGCCAATCGGCGCACCGTTGAGATAAACCCGGTATGCGTCGTAAAAAGAAATTTCAAGTGCGGGATGCGCAAGCGGAGGCAGCGCGCTCAAGTCGGCATGGCAACGAATCCAGAACCTCGGAGAGCTGCTTTGTCTCTTCCACGTGGCGAGCGGCTGCCAGCCGGATTCATCGAGTGACGCCGCGGCCCAAGCGGCATTGTCGCCGGCGCGCCAGACGCATTGCTGTGGCGCAACGGTCACGACGGATTGCGCGACGACGACGGTTGCGGCGCCGAGCGGCGTTGCACAAACAAGCAGAATCAGAATCAGCTTACGCATGAACAACTCCAGCGGGCGCAAGTGTGAGCTTGAGAACAGTAATGTCGTCTTCCTGTCCGTATGCCTGTGCTGCCTGAGCGATCTGGTCGGCGGATTGCACACTCGCGGTGCGCGTTCTTTCGAATCCGAACAACTCGCCGTTTTCATTGCGCGCTTCAACCACGCCGTCCGTCATCAAAGTGAGCGAGTGGCCCGGCGCAAGGTGGAGTGTCGTAGCGGAGTAATGCGTGTCCTGGTCGATTCCCAGCGGCAGGCCCGGCTCGATTTGGACCTCTTCGCCATTCCAATATGGCGCCAGGTGGCCGGCGTTGGCCAGAGTGACGGTTCCGTCTGAAGCGAGATCGGCGCAAAGGAAGGTGGTGAATCCGCCTACCCGGCTATCGCTCAGCACCAGGTTCAGGTGTTCGAGCAGCCTGGCTGGTGAATCGGTCCCGCGGCCTTTTGCGGCGCCAATCAGCAGCGCCGCAGTCATGGCCGCTGCGGTGCCCTTGCCGCTTACATCGCCAATCATCACCCGCTGGCGGCCGCCGGGCAGCGCATCGCAATGGTAAAAGTCGCCTCCCACTTCGCGCGCGGGAAGAAATGCGGCATCCACGCTCCAGCCCGCCGCTGACTCGATCGTCGACGGAACCAGTAGCTGCTGAATACGGCGCGCAGCATCCATCTCGCCCTGCAACGACGCGCGGTCGCGATTGGTTGATCGCAGGCGTTGCACCAGCAGCAGGGTCATGGCGACAACGACGATTGCAATGGCCAGGGAACGATAGGGCTGAATCTTAAGAAACATGGTCTGGACATTGAAATTCAGGATCGGAAGCTGCACGAGCATGTAAGCGAAATCCATCGCCGACCACAACAGGCAGACCGCGGCAAGCGGAATCTGCCAGCCGCGCAGCTTGCGAAAAGGCCAGAATGTTACTGGGGCGGAAGTGACAGCTACCATCGTCGCAACAACCTGAAGCGTATTCATCCAGGGGACCACTTCCGTATACCAACGCAGAACCATGCTCAGGCGCAGAGGCAAAAAGGCAGCGACAACGAGCGCGGCCCAGAAATAGAGATTGACGCCAATATCGATCTGGAAAAAGACCGGCACGCGCCGTTTGTTCAATGCAAAAAAGAACAGGACGATAAAGACCGGAAGGATCTGGCCGATTGCATAGAGAGAATACTCGAGGCGCGCGGAGTAGCGCGCCGAAGAGGCAAACAGAAACTCGTTGATGCGCAGGTCGGCGAGCGAAAGCCAAGTAAGACTGATCCACAACAGAAAGCGCTGCGTGCGGTCGAACCAGTAGAGTGCGAAGAAAAACAAACCTGCGGACCCGATGAGCGCGTAGCAGGCCCAGGTGACCCATTGTGATTGTGTCTGCTCGAATACCTGGTTCCAGTATGTATTGCGTTCCAGCGCCGCATCGCCCAGTGAAAGCGCCGGCAGCGCCTGCACGCCATTGATCGCCGGTGAAAAAGTCATGCGCACGGCGACGAGGATTGGATGGTCGCGTTCATTGAATTCCGGCGCGGGATAGTCGATTACCAAACCGACCGTATGGTCGCCGGTGGCCATGTTGCCTGACTCGCCGGTCATGCGCCCATTGACGAAGACCTGCCACGCCAGATCGCCCGAGACCTGCAGTTGGGGATCGACCATAGGCGCAAGCAGGCTGGGCTCGAAGCTGCAGCGCAACCAGAAGAAGGGCTTCGGAGTTGCAATACCGGAGTACTCTGGCACCGGCTTCCAATCTGACTCGTCGAGCGCCGGCGCAGCCCATCGCGCGTCGTCGCCTTCCTTCCACACGCAATGCTTAGGCGCGATACTGAGGGCCGTTTGAGCGGCTACAGATATGGGGAAGAGAAATAACAGGAAAATTGCTTTACGCATGGAGCGCCTCCACTGCGGCGAGTGTGAGCGTGAGAACAGTAATGTCATCTTCCTGTCCGAAGTCCTCAGCAGCGTGGGCAATTTGTTCAGCGGATTTGCCGGAGATGGCCGCAGTCCGTTCAAAGCCGAACAGCTCGCCTGCAGCGTTCCGAGCTTCCACCACGCCGTCAGAGACCAAGAGCATCGATTGGCCCTCAACTATCCGAATGCGAGTGGTTGGAAACGAGGCGTCGGGCAGCGCGCCCAGCGGTAATGCGCCATCGAGCGCCAGTTCCTTGCCGTTGAGATAGGGCGGAATTTGTCCAGCGTTTGCCAACTCGGCTTTTCCGTCGCGATCGATGCGCATGGCCAGGCAAGTCACCAGTCCGCGACCTTGCAGCCGCTCGTTGAGCAGCTCCAGAATCCTGCCGGGATCGGACGTGAATTTGAATGCGGTGCGAATGGCGCCGACAATCAGCGCGGCGAGCATGCCGGCCTGGAGGCCTTTACCGGCCACGTCTCCGATAACGATCAACGTGCTACCGTCGCGCGGGTCGGGGAGCACCTGAAAGAAATCCCCTCCTACTTCGCGTGAGGGCTGGTAGACGCTGCGGATGCAGAGGCCGGGAGTGGCCGGGAGTCTCTCGGGGATGAGGTACTGCTGAATTTCGCGTGCCGCCTGCAGCTCGGCCGCGGAGCGAGCCTGTTCGCGGCTGACGCGCGTAAAGCGGAAGAACATCACGGCGCCAATAGCCAGCACGAAGAGCAGATCGCCTAAATCAAAGGGTTGGATTGCGAACGGGCCAAGAGTGATGCTATTGCCGAGCATGGCCATTCGAGGAAGATTGAAGTTGGCGCCAATGATGCCGGCGTCAGTGAAGGAGACCGTGGCGATAGGCAAGAGACTAGGCAGGATGAGCCATCCGGCCTCGCGGTTGCCGCGGCGATACCAATAGAGGAGCAGGATTGGCAGCGCGACGGCGACAGGCAATATGAGCGCGATTTCGCCTACATTGAAGGCGCCGCGGCTGAGCCAGCCAAGCCACGCGGGAAAGAGAAATAATGCAGGATAGGCAAGAATGAATGCCTGGTAGATGCGCAAGCCCCGCATCACGCGCTGGCCGACGAAGCTGAATGTAAACTCGATCTGGAGAACGGCGACAACATAGATCGAAGGAGAGGCTATAAACCAGTTGCATGAAAACGGAACAAATCCAGACCTGGCGAGGCTGTAGAAAAGCTCGCCGATGGGACTCATCAGCAGGTAAAAGCCGAGCCAGAGATATTCGCGATGATCGGGCTGATGCCAGAAAAGAAAAAGAAGCGGAACACCGGCGAAGAAGGCCAACACATAAATGGCCATAGCCGGTGCGACGTCGGCGAATCGCGCGCCAAAGTCGGCGCGTTCGGTGTCGCTGATCGCGGAGAGTGTGCCGAGAGCGACACGAAAGGAGCCACGATCGGCCAGGAACATCGACGTGGTCGGAATGTGCGTCCGCAGCGCGATGACTGCGCTTCCCGTGAAAGCGGGAAGCGTGATGATCTGGGTGCGAGGGTATGTGACCAAACGATCCGGAAGCAAACCAGGGCCGGGCAATTGCCGGCCGTTGATGTAGACCTCGTACGTGCCACTGCCCCCGGTGACCAGCAGCGCCAGCGGCATAGCGGCGTCGGGAATTTCAGTGTGCAAGCGATACCAGCGCCAGCCGGCGTCGTCGTTGGCAGGCGTGAGTGCGACCGAAGGCCATGCGTTGTCGATAAATCCGGGTTGTGCCCACGCGAGATCATCACCGCTTTGCGCGCGCCAGCCGTTACTGATGTCGACGGAGCCGTTCGCCCAGGTCGGAGCTGAGTTTTGCGCAGCGGCCGGTTGGCTACCGGGCAGCGGCAGGAGCAGGAGTCCGAGACACTCAATTGCGAGCCTACGCATGCATCGCCTCCGCACCGGCAAGCGACAGCGTCAGCACCGTAATGTCGTCTTCCTGGCCAAACTCCTCAGCAGCGTGAGCGATTTGGTTTGCGGAATCGGTTGAGATCGCAGCCGTTCGCACAAATCCAAACAACTCGCCGCCGTGATTGCGTGCCTCTACCACGCCGTCGGTAAGCAGGGTCAGCCGGGCCGACTTCGCAAGCGTGAATGTCGATTCCATGTACTCGGCATCGGCTGCCAGGCCCAGGGGCAGCCCGTTTTCAAGCTTGAGTTCCACGCCGTTGAGATAAGGCGCAAGATGTCCGGCATTGGCCGCGGTCAACGTTCCGTCCAGGTCGACTCGCATCACTAGGCAAGTCGTAAAGCCACCTGACGAGCGGGCCAGCATGCGCAAGTTCATGGCCGCAAGAATCTCCCCTGGGCTTTGCGTGTAGTGCGCAAGCGTGCGCACGGTACCCACCAGCAATGAAACCGTCATCGCCGCCGGCATTCCTTTGCCGCTCACATCGCCAATCACAATCAACGCGCCGCCGGTCTTCAGCGGCGCAATCTGAAAGAAGTCGCCGCCCACCTGGCTCGCCGGGTGGTAAACAGTCTCAAGCGCGAAGCCGGGAATGGTCGGCACCTCATTCGGGATGAGCACCTTTTGCACCGCGCGTGCCGCCTCGAGCTCCGACTCCATGCGCTCCTCGTCCCCGCGGCTGCGCACGTAGCTGCGCAGCAGAATCACAAGCACCGCGTACATTTCAATCATGCCGACAACATCGAAAGCGCTCATTTCGAACGGCCAATGAATGGCGCGGCCAAGAAGATGCAAAATCCAAATTGCCTGGTGTGTTGAAGAAAAACCGGGAAGGTGGCAAACCACGCTGAGGAGATTAAGAGCAAACATCACGCAGTTCGGAATGAGCAGCAAGGCTGCGTCGACCTTGTTCCCGCGCCCGCCTCGCCATAGAAGGGCAACAACCAGGCCCTGTGTCAGTGTGCCTCCGACTAACGCAAGCAGCCGGTTCGAAGCTACAGCAGGCGCCCAAATGAACATGCACTTGAGAGCAAGATTGAGGGCGATGGAGATGACCGCGCTCCAATAAAGCCAGTCTCTGCGTTGCCGCAGAAATGTTGCGTAGAACTCGACTTGAAAGTAAGTGGCCAGCGCCATTACGAGGTCGATCAATACACCGGAGCTGAAATAGGGCGAAGTTCTAAAGTTGACCCAGATACTGAGCACGATGAACAAAGACCATAACAGCTGGCTCAAACCCCACCACAGGTAGGCGCGCTCTTTGGGGCGCAGCAGAAACAATCCCAGCCCCGCCAGAGCTGTGAGGATATTGCCGTACAGCTCGGCAATTTCGCCGGAGACGATTGAAACCACGTAGTGCGATTCAAGCCTGCGCCACAAAGTAACCTGGCGGGCATCGCCGATCCGCGGAACTTCATCGAGGCCGCCGCGATCGGGACCGCCGATTGAGGTCTCCCACACACGTATCGCCAGCACCAGCGGCTGTCCCGGAGTCATTGCATCCGTTGGAATGCGGAAGATGTTGCGGTTCGATTCCACTAACTTTGGATGTGGTGGCAGATATCCGACCTGTCCAATCATGCGGCCATTGGCGAATACCTGGTAACAATCCTGAACATCGTCAAAATACAGTGCAAGCGGTACTGACGGCGCGGGCACTATGATACGCAGCCTGTACCACCCCACGCCGGAGTATCCACCGAAGCCTTGTTCTGACCATGTCTTGCCGGCTTCGAGCAGCGACCAGTGGGAGTCGTCGTACCCAGGACTGGCCCATGCAGGATCGTCACCCGCATGAAAGCGCCATGGCCCAACGAGATCCGCCATCGGCACTCGCTTCTGATTGAAATCGATGGTTTGCGGACGCGCCATCCCCGCACACGCAAACAGCAGGAGTGCTGCAACAACAATCTTCTTACGCATGGCAAACTTCCTTTGCTGCATAACTCAGTGTGAGTACGGTAATGTCGTCGTCCTGCCCGAAGGCCTGCGCGGCCCGCGCTATTATTTGAGCCGGCTCCGTTGAGATTGCCGCCGCCCGCGCAAATCCAAACAGCTCACCGGATTGGTTGCGCGCCTCCACAATTCCGTCGGTGAGCAAAGCGAGTCTGGCTGAATTGGCAAGCATCAAGGTCGATTCCACATATTGCGCATCGGCGGTCAGTCCCAGGGGCAGTCCGTTATCCAGCTTGATTTCGGCGCCATTGAGGTAGGGCGCAAGATGTCCGGCGTTGGCCGCGGTCAACGTGCCGTCCCGGTCGACGCGCATCACCAGGCATGTTGTAAATCCACCGGAAGAGCGATCCAGCATGCGCTCGTTCATCGCTTGAAGAATCGTGGCTGGGCTCTGCGTGTAATGAGACAGGGTGCGAAACGTGCCCACAAGAAGTGAGACTGTCATTGCAGCAGGCATGCCCTTGCCGCTCACGTCTCCAATCACAATCAACGCGCCGCCATTTTGAGTGGCGACGATCTGGTAGAAATCGCCGCCCACCTGGCCTGCCGGTAGATACAGACTTTCGATTTCGAAGCCTGGAATTTGCGGAGTCGCCGAAGGAACAAGGACCTGTTGGACAGCGCGCGCAGCCTCCAGTTCCCGCTGATGAGCGTCTTCCATGCGGCTGGTACGCAGAAAACGATGCACGAATATGGCGAGCATCCCGGCGAGAAATAGAAAGTCGCAAACGTTTGGAACCGAGATTGGGAACGGCCATTTCGTCATGCTGTAGAACGTGCTAAACGCGGCCGGAACGCGCCGCACAACAAACACGAAAAACCAATCCAGGTGATCGCCAAGGCGTGCCGACTGCTGCAGCAGAACCGGCGCCAGCAGCAAGCGGGCGTCGAATCGGCCCTGTACAGCCCGCCGGAGCAAGAGCCCAATTACCCAGATCGAGGGAATGACATCAAGCGCGGCTCCCATTCCATTCATAACAGGAATGGAGATAACCCCCCTCTGCATACCGAGAAACTGTGGAGCATATTCCATGACAGCCAGGAGCGCGTTCGCGGCAATCGTAGCCAGCACTGCCGTGAAAAGCCAGTTTCGCTTCCCGCCGAGCAGAATCCTGAAGAAACAGAGCAACGCAAAGACGGAGGCCGCGCTCAAAACGTTGAGGATAAGGTCGCTCAGCCTCACGTCTATCAGCATGAGCGGCCGATTGGCGGTCGCCACGCTCATAATGCTGTTCAACAATTCGGCAATCGTGAACCACAGGTATTCGCGCTCGTTCCGGTGCGCAAGAAAAAAGCCGAATGAAGCACAAGCGGCAAGGAACTCAATCAACGCGAGCGAAAACTGCGCGCCATTCGACCAGAGTGACTCGATGCGGTGCATCTCTCTGCGCTGAGCGATAAGAGGAGTGTCGCCGACCAGCACACCCTGATAGATTCCCCCGCCTATAAGGTCTTCCCAAAGCGGCGAATGCCAAACCCGGAATGCCAGAACGATGGATTGTGATTTCGGATCGGGACCGGGCAGCCGATAAACCGCGTATTCGCGAAACTGACCAATGGGCCGCCATTGCGGAGGCATGGCTCCCACGCCGCCTAACAGCTTGCCGTTCGCGAACACCTGGTAGCTGGTGAGAACATACGGCACCAGCAGCGAAAGGCCGCTTGCGTCCTGCCGAATTTCGAGTTTCGCGCGATACCACGCGAATCCGTTCATTGCCGGGTAACCTTGTTTATCCCAGGATTTGCCGGTTTCAACCAGCGTCCACTTCGAGTCATCGAAGTCGGAAGAAGACCAGACCGCGTCATCGCCTGGATGAAAGCGCCATTGCCCGTCAAGGGAGGCGACAGGTTCCATGTCCTGCTCAAAGTGGAATGTGCCGCCGCTTGTGGGTACGTTCATAGGCTGTGCGGCGAATGAGGCCGGCACGCAGAGAAGCAAAAGCAGCAGCAGCTTACGCATGGACCACTCCTACTGGAGCAAAGCTTAGCGTGAGCACGGTAATGTCGTCGTCCTGTCCGAACTGCTCCGCAGCGTTGGCGATTTGGTTGGCAGATTCGGTTGAAATTGCCGCCGCTCGCTCAAATCCAAACAGTTCACCGGATTGGTCCCGGGCCTCAACCACGCCGTCAGTCAAAAGCGTAAGCTGCTGGCCCGGCTGGAGCCGGAATTGAATCTCGGAATAGGTCGAGTGTGCGGCCAGTCCAAGCGGCAGCCCGCTCTCAACCGTGAGCTCAGCGCCATCGAGATAGGGCGAAAGATGCCCGGCATTGGCCGCAGTCAATGTGCCGTCAGCGTCTGCGCGCAAAACCAGGCACGTGGTAAAACCGCCCTGGCTACGGGCCAACATGCGTTGATTCATCGCCGCCAGAATTTCCCCCGGACTCTCAGTGTAGTGAGCCAGCGTGAGCACCGTGCCCACCAGCAGCGAAACTGTCATCGCCGCCGGCATGCCCTTGCCGCTTACGTCGCCGATCACGGCCAGAACGCCTCCGTGTTCAAGTGCGACGATCTGGAAAAAGTCGCCGCCCACTTCACCGGCAGGCCTGTACACGCTCTCAATCGCGAACCCCGGCACTTCGGGGATCTCAGCCGGAATCAGGATCTGCTGAACGATGCGCGCATTCTGTAGCTCCTGCTCCATCGCCAACTGGCGGCGCGAATTGTCGGCGGAGTAACGGTTCACAGCGTATGCCAGGACAATAAGAAGTAAGGTGCTGCTGATGTCCGTCGAGGCCACGGGGCTGCCCCAAGCGGTGAAGAGCGGCGCGGAGATTGCGTTCCCGAGAGTCCAATGCGTAAAGCGGCTGCCCTGTTCAAGCATGATGCTGCACACCAGGAGCATCTGACTGACAAAGACAAAGATTGCCACCATCCAGCGAACCGAATCGAGGCGCCGACGACGTACAATTGCTAGCCCGATGAGGCATAAGGGGATGATTTCGAAGACGGTATAAACAACTGTCAAGGATGCGTCAATCCATTGCCAGAGAACCATACCTGGCAGCGCCATGCCGATGCCGGTGAAAACATCGGGAATAGCTGCGGCGAATTCGATGATGGCCAGGGTTCTTATCAGCCGCACCAATTTCGCGTCGCCGTGCAGATCGAGCAACCATAAAAGCAGGAACCACAGCGCGACATCACCCAGGCAGAAAAAAATGGTGGTGGAGGAGGCTGCCATGCAGGTGGAGAGCGGCACTATCCCCGACAGAAATAAAGGCGACAGCGCGTGGCTGAAAGCGTAGACCGCCATCCAGAGCACGAGCGACTGGCGCCGATCCCGGAACCAGACGATGAAGCATACGACAGCGACGAGAGCGAACAGCGAGTCGAGAGCAAAGGTCAACTGCTGGGCGCGCAGCCAGCCGTAGTTCCAAGCGCCGAGCGATGCGGCGATGGCCTTCGGGCTACCAAGAAGCGGCGGCGCTTCAAACCCGCCCTGCACGCCAGAATCGAAAGAGCCGAAGCCGTCTTTCCACACACGTACGGCCAGCAATCCGGATTCGGTCGGGCCAAGGTCGAAGCGGCGCGGCTCGGGACTCTGCCACAGGTTCGCTTTCGGCGGCAGCTTGCCGAATGTGCCCACCAGGTGTCCGTTCCAGAACACCTGGTAGCTGTCATCGACATTGGGAACCAGCAAAGCGATTGCGCTGGGAGCATCGGGCGCGAAGGCGATGTGAAGGCGGTACCAGCCGAAACCTTCGGTATTGGGGTGGGTTTGCGCGCCCCACGGCTTATCGCCCGAAAGCTGCTCCCAAGCTGAGTCGTCGAACTGCGGAGACGCCCAGGCCAGGTCATCGCCGAGGTGAAACTGCCACGGGCCGTCGAGCGACACAGCGCCGCCGTCGAGCTTCAATGCGGCCGCGTGCGCCAACGGTGCGGCAGTGCGTGGCCCCGGCGTCGAGGGAGGTGCGATGGTTGTTTGCGCGTTTAGAAGGAGGGGAGCTGCACACACAATTCCCAACGCGTAAAACTTGCAGCGGGGAAGCATGGCGTGAGCATATCGCATTGCATTTTGAATGCGATAGCAAAATTACGCGTTGGCCATCTCGGGAGCAATCAGCCGCGTGGTCGGTTTCACTCCAGCACCCAGGCGTGTCACTGTCAGCACTGTAATGTCGTCCTCCTGGCCAAACTGCACGGCCACCCCTGATGCCGCCGCCGCGCCGGGGCGCGTGGAGAAGAGAGCTTTCACGCGTTCGAAGCTGAATATCTCGCCTTTGGCGTTGCGCGCTTCAAGCAGGCCGTCAGTGTAAAGAACAATGTGGTCGCCTTCGCGCAGGTCCAGGTCAGTTTCCGGGTACTCCACCGTTGGCACAATGCCGAGCGGAAGCGAGCCTTCCATCTCAACCTCGTTCCTGTTCAGGAAGGGCGCGGGATGGCCGGCACTGGCCACCGCGCAGCGCCCATTGGAATCAATGCGCAGTGTCACGCAGGTAGTAAAGCCGCCATCGAGTCTTCCATACAGCCGCTGGTTCAGTTCGCCCAGCAACTTGCCCGGGCTCGATGTAAATTTGGCCAGCGTGCACACCGTTCCCACTATGAACGAAACGGCCATGGCTGCCTTCAGCCCCTTGCCGCTTACGTCGCCCAGCACAATCAGCGTGGCGCCGATGTTCGCGCCCTCTAAAGGAATGATCTGGAAGAAGTCGCCGCCAACCTCCTGCGAAGGTCGATAGGCGCTGGTAACCGCAAAGCCCTGCACCTCGGGCAGCCGCTTGGGAATCAAAACGTGCTGCAGCTCGCGGGCGCTCTTCAACTCCTGCGCCATAGTGCCGTGGCGCTCCATAGCGTCCTGCATGGTCCGTGACACCGCGTAGATGATGGCCAAAAGCAATAGCGTCTGCGCAATTTCCTGCATCGTGAAGGGGTTGCCGTTCAGCACAAACAGGGGCTGCGCCATTTTTTGGGCGATCGTCCAGTGCGTAAACCGGCTGCCTTGCTCTGATGCGATGCGGAATGCGAACAGCATCTCAGTCAGGAAAGCCGTAATGGCCACGGCCCACCGCGCAAAGTCGAGCTTGTTGCGCACCGCATAGGCCAACAGTACGAAGGGCAGCATCTGCGTCATCGTTTGGAGGGCTGTCAGCACTCCGTCTGCCACCTGGGCCCAGTGGATGAAGAATGGATTGCTCCAGTCGAACAAGGTTAGAAAGCCGTCGATCGAGGTCACCGCCAGGTTGATGATTGTCAGCTCGAAGGTCAGCGAAACAAGATTACGTTGACGATCGAGTTCGAGCAGATAGATCAGCAGAAACCAGAGCCCGATGTCCTGCATGGAAAGAACGGGCTGTAGAGCGCCGATGGCCAACCTGAACGACAGGGGAAGATGCAGCCCGACCAGGAAAACAGCGATTGTGGGTGATCCGGCAAAAACGGCCATTGCGATCAGCACATTTCGGGAGCGGTCGCGATACCAGGCCAACAGGCTCAGCAACATCACTAGCCCATACAACGACCGAAGCGCGAAGTCGTATTGGTGGCTGCGCAGCCACTGGTAATCGATACTGGCTTTCAGGGTCTTGATGTCGTCAGGGCTGCCGGCAACCGGCGCGGAGTAAAAACCGCCAATCTTTTCTGAGTCAAAGCTCGCCAGCGGCGCCTTCCACACGCGGACAGCCAGGACGCCGTCGCGCGCCGGGCCGAGGCTCACAATCTGTGGCGCCTGCGAGTAGTAGTACAGCGGCTTGGGAGGCATACCCCCGTTGTGTCCCACCATGCGGCCATTCCAGTAAACCTGGTAGGCGTCGTCAACATGGCGAATCAGTAGCTGAATCTCCGCTGCTCCACCTGCGGCCGGCGCAAAGCTGATGTGCTTGCGATACCAGCCGTAGCCCGTGTACGAAGGGTGGCCCTGCGCGCCCCATGGCTGGACGGCCGAGAGCTGTTCCCATCCGTTGGCGCCCGTGGCATCAACAGTTTGCGGCGCGGCCCATGAAGAGTCGTCGCCCACGTGGAATTGCCATTGACCGTCGAGCTGTGACGTGCCTTTGCCGAGGTCGTGGACCTCTTGAATCGTTGGCTGAGCCTGAGCCAGGGATAGCGTCGGGACCGAAAGTACGGCGACAGGAAGCAGCCCCAGCAGAATGGGCACCCAGCGGGGAAGCATGGAGTGAGCATATCGCATTGCATTTTGAATGCGGTAGCAAAATCCTTCAGCAAGTGGGATTTTGCCGGGCAGCCTCTAAAATGAGGCAGGATGGCACATTACCTGGGCATTGCGCCCGACCTCACCTGGCGCTGGGTCTGGCTGGTTACAGCATCGTTTCTGGCCGGCGTGCTGAACGCCGTGGCGGGCGGTGGCTCGTTCCTGTCGTTTCCTGCCATGATGGGCATGGGCGTTCTGCCGGTGCAGGCCAACGCCACCAATACGGTCGCAATCTGGCCCGGGCAGCTTACCTCAATCGCAGCGTACCGCAATGAGGTGCGCCGCAACCTGACTATGGCATGGGTCATGGGCGTGGCCGGGTTGATCGGCGGCACGGCCGGAGCGATGGTCTTGCTGGTCACTCCCCAGAAGACTTTTCTGCATTTGGTACCGTGGCTGCTGCTCGTGGCAGCCTCAATTTTCGCTATCAGCGGGCCGGTGTCGCGCTGGCTTGAGCGCCGCAAGGGCTCCATCGCAGGCACCACCCATGCGCCGCGCCGCATGCCGGTTTTTGTCGCCACCGTCGCTGTGTGTTTTTACATCGGCTACTTTGGCGCAGGCGCGGGATTTCTCATCATCACCCTGCTGTCGCTCTTCGGCTACAAGGACCTGAATACCATCAACGGTCTAAAGGTGGTTGCAACTACGATGGCCAACGGCATCGCGTTCACCATCTTCATTGCAGATGGGCAGGTGGTGTGGCGCTATTGCCTTGCCTCAATGATTGCCGCCGCCATTGGCGGCTATGTCTCGGCCAGCGTCGCCCGCCACATTCCGCAGCGGGTGCTCCGCGCAAGCGTGGTGGCAATAGGGCTGGGCATGGCGGCGTGGTTCTTCGTAAGACAGTGAAGAAGTGAAAAAGTGAATGAGTGAACAAAAGCCCGCGGCCTGCCGTTGCAAGCTATAAGTTACTTTGTTCTCTGCTCAATCGGTGATCTGATTCGTTCTTTCACTCTTTCACTCCTTCACTTTTTCACTGCCTCACCGTGCACTGTAAACTGTACCTATGAGCCACGAAGGCATACGCTTCGCGTCGAAAGAAGAACAGGCACAGCAGGAGGCCGAGAGCCAGCCTCTGCCGCGAATCGCCATAACCCCCGACAAGGTGCGAGTGCTGCTCACCGAAGGCAAGGGCCTTGAGATCGACTGGCAGGACGGACATCGCAGTGCGTGGGCCTTTGCCTGGCTGCGCGAGGCTTGTCCCTGCGCCACCTGCGTAGATGAGCGCAAGCAGCAGGGTCGAAAAGCAGGCGAGGCCAAGGCGAAGAACGCCGCGCTATTGCCCATGTATACGCCGCCGCCCAAGCCGGCAAGCGCGCATGCCGTAGGCCGCTACGCCATCCAGTTCAACTGGCAAGACGGCCACAACGGCGGAATCTACTCGTGGGAATATCTGCGCCGTATGTGCCAATGCCAGGAGTGCCGCTTCAGTCGAGAGGAAGCGGGCGGCACGCCGAACTGAAAGCAGTGATCAGCGATCAGTGGTCAGGGATTAGAAATGGGTCGGTCGTTGTTTCGGTGTCTCCGCCGCACGAGCATTTGAACTACACTTGGATTCACGCATTCATTCGACGAGGCCGTGATGCTGCAAAGAGCCGCAATCGTTCTCGCGCTTCTATTGATTGTTCCCATTCCGAAATCATTTGCCGACATCGCGGCAATTCACGTCAATGCGCTTCCGCAGGAGCCTGCAATCCTCGCCGCGGTCGACGATGCCCAAAAACTGGAGCCCTATTGCGCCTCATGGACCAGCAATTGGAATTATGAGGTCAGCAAGGACGACGTTTCGACGCGTTTGATCAAGGATCTGGGCTTTTTGAAGCTCGCGGTCAAGGCCCACCCCGACAACGTGGAACTGCTGTTGCTTACTGGATTGGTCGCGCGTTACGCCTACAACCTCGACGTTGACGGCACATACGACGAAACGATGGAAGTGCTGGGGCAGGCGCAAAAACTCGTCACCGGCGATTTTCGCGCCCGCTGGTTCAAGGCCGCGCTTGAATGCCAGTCATTGGAGATGAAGGCTGGCGCAGATGATTTCCTGGCCATTGAAAACAGTCGGGATTGGAATTCGTTGCCCGAATCTTTTTGGCGCGACTATGTGAACTGCGCCACCCAGGCGATTCTGCCCGAGCACGCGCTTCGTGCAGTCAGCTATCTCGAAAAGCTTCATCCTGGCAGCCAAAGTGATTATGCTTCGGCCGTCGATATTGCGCACTCCCGCATCGTCGCCTTCGATCCTCAGAAAAAATACGATCCAAGAGAAACATGGAGCGGCTCCGGCAACGGCGACGAACCAGTCTTCACAAGCTCAACCTGCGGAGTCAGCATGCATGCTGAGGGAGATTGGGGAATCGACGATATCGGAGCGAAAAATAGCTCTTGTTTCGCGATTTTCAACCTAGGCCCCTACCAAGCCGTCAAGCGGAAACTGCGACCCAGTATTCTCCTGATTGTTCAACAGTCCAAAGAGGGTGAATCGCTCGACAACTACTCAAAAAAGTTCATGACCGATGGAACATTCACCCCTGCTCCCGAGTTGCATTGTCCGGCCTCCAATTGCATTGCGCTTAAGGGCGTGCAGCCTGGAATGTACAAGAAAGACGGGGACGGCCACAGCCGGCTCGTAGTTTTCGAGCGCGATGAACCGGCGTTTCCGGGGCTGATTTTTGAATCGGCCATAGCCCCGCCAAAGGTCGATCCTTCCAAAGGAATCCAGGTTTTTCGGCCCGTCCCCAAACAAGGCCGCATACCGGGCAAACTTTTCTACGTAGTAATTCTTGACACAGCGGCATCCATCGAGGAGCCGGCAATCAAGGACTTCAACTTCTTCCTCGAGAATCTCACGGTCGAATAAATGGCCATCAATAAACTGCTTAGCCCAACCACGAATCGCAGGACCTTTCTAACAGGCGCGCTCGCAAGTGCGGTTCTTCCTTTGCATGTTCACGACAGAATTCAAATGCTTGAATCCGCTGCGCCGCAAGCCGTTCCCTCCGCCGACATTCTCGCCTGGCAGGACCTTGAGATTGGCATGTTCGTGCACTTCGCCCCGAATACTTTTCAAGACAAGGAAGGCGACGATCTCTCCACGCCGCTCAGCGCCATCAATCCCGACATCGACACCGACAACTGGGCCCGGTGTGCCGTGAATCTCGGCGCGCGCTACATCGTGTTCGTGGCTAAACATGCCGGCGGTTTCTGCATGTGGCAAACTGAAACCACTCCCTACTCCATCGGTCATACTCCGTGGAAAGGTGGCAAAGGCGACGTTCTTGCCGACCTCTCCGCGTCGTGCCGCAAGCACGGGCTTGGCCTGGGCGTTTATCTGTCGCCGCGCGACGACTACTTCGGGGCAAATGTTGGCGGCGTGTGCAAAGATGCCAGCCGCCAGCCTGCCTACAACGCGATGTACCGTCAACAGCTCACCGAGGTGCTCACGCGCTACGGCCAAATGGTTGAGGTCTGGTTCGATGGATCGAGCGTCGTGCCCACCTCCGACCTCGTGCGTAAATACGCCCCCCAAGCTGCCATCTTTCAAGGCCCAGACGCTAAGATCCGCTGGGTAGGCAACGAAATGGGCTTTGCGCCTTACCCGCTTTGGGATACCGAATCGGAGGCCGACGCTCGCAGCGGCGTATCGACTTCGCTCCACGGCGACCCCGACGGCGCAGCGTGGATTCCTGTCGAGTGCGACGTATCCATTCGCCGTCCTGACTGGTTCTGGAGCACCACCGACGAGCACAATCTGATGACTCTCGATCAGCTCATGGAGGTCTACTACCGGTCGGTCGGACGCGGGGCGCAGCTTCTGCTCAACATTCCCGCCGATCGCCGCGGCCACATGCCAGATGCCGACTTTGCCCGCGCCCGCGAGTTCGGCGATGAGCTCCGCAAACGCTTCGGAAAAAGCGTTGCCGAGACTGCCGCTGCTGGTGTGCGCATCGAGCTGCCAATCTCAAACACTGGTACTCCCGTAGATCATGTGATTTTGCAGGAGGACTGCCACTTCGGCCAGCGAGTTCGCGCCTTCCGTCTCGAAGGCCTTGCCGGCGGAAAATGGAGTGTGATTTACTCAGGCAGTTCCATCGGCCACAAACGCGTTATCCCTTTTGCCGCGCAATCGTTCACCGCACTACGCCTGGTCGTGACCGATTCCTCAGGCGAGCCGCGGCTCCGCCGGTTTGCCGCCTTCCACACTGGAGCGATTGCCCCTGCGACCTGGAATACACCCGCTCGCGCAGACGCCGACAATGAAGTCGGACGCTGGCAGGACGGAAGATTCGAGATCGACCTCTCCAACCAAATCAAGGATGCCGCACAGTACCGCGTCCGCTTCATGCCTGAGAATGGCCGCGTTACCGGCATCAGCAAGTTCCAGCTTTCGCTCGGCCGGGTGCCCGCTCCTCACCTGGTGCGGCTCGATCCAACCGCACCGAACGTACTGATCCTGACGATGACCGAAATCGGCCAGAAAATCGTCCTCAGCGGTTCGGTTGTGGGTGCTGAGAGCGGAGCCATCCTGCTCGAAAAGATGTAAGCCGTTCCGCTCAGAATCCCCGCGTGTGCAAATAGAACACTACCCCTGACGCAACCAGGCAGTACACGCCGAACCAATGCCAGCGGCCCGATTCAAGCCAACTGCTAAGCCATTTGAGCGCCAGCAATCCCGCAACGAATGAGAACACCATGCCCAGCAGGCCGGTTGCGACGGCGCCGTGTAAATCGATCGGCGTGCCGGCGGCGCGGGAGTCGTGCGCCGCGTGAACCAGCCGCATCGCCTCCATCAACACCACGGGCGGCGTAAGCACCACAGCCAACGCAAAGCTGAAACGCTCGGCAGGCTCCTTGGCCGCGCCGCTCAACATGCCGGCGGAAATGGTTGAGCCCGACCTCGAGAATCCGCGAAAGGGCAGCGCCAGGCCTTGAATGATGCCCATCCAGCCGGCTTGATAGAGAGATAAAGTTCCTTCGCCTGAAGATCGGTTGCCGGCGATAACCGATTCGCGGTGTCTCTCGCGTAACCCGGCGATGAGAATGAGCACTCCTGCCGCGGCCAGTGCAGGCGCGATGAGGTCGAGGCGGCCAAAGAGGTCTTCGATTTGAGCTTTGGGCGCACCCGTGAAGAGCGTGTGCTCAATGACCTTCTTGAGCGCTTCGCCCACGATGCCCGTAAGCAGCGTGGCCCACACAACCAGAATGGCGAAGCGGCGGAATGCGTCGCCGCTGGAGAAGTAAGCCCGCTTCCAGGTTCTCCAGAAATAGACGATCACGGCAAACATGGTACCGGTATGCAGCATCACCAGCAGCAGCGTCATTCGGGGTGATGAGGGATCGAGCCCCATCAGCTTTTCGGCGACAATTACATGCGCCGAGCTTGAGACGGGAAGCAATTCGGCCAGGCCCTGAATAATGGCAAGAATAATGACAGAAAAAATCGACATGAATCCAGTCTACCGGGGAGCATCTAAAGAAATTTTTACGAGAATGTGATGACGGAAAGGAGGGAATGGCCGCGCTCTCAGCTCACCAGGAACCGCTGCTCGAGCTGGTCGAGGATTTGGTCGGTGCCGTCGCACATGCCCGAGTGCACCGGCGAGGTCTGAATGATGGTGCTTCGCGCCGAGACCAGCCAGTGAAAGCGCTCGCGCTGCGAGAGGGCCGCAATAGGCCCGGCCGCGGGATCGCCGGCACACACGCGTTCAACTGCCGCGAGGTGATCGCGTATCAATGCAACGTCGGCGTCGGGCCACAGGGCTTTCAAGCGCTGCTCGTCGAGCCGGATGCGCGCGCCGAGGTACTTCTTCTCGAGACAGAATGCAACCACGCCGGCGTTGATAAACTCCTGCCGCTCCACGCGAGGCACAACGCGCACAATTGCGTAATCAAACGAGGCTGTCATGGGCGCGAATTGCCTCCTCTTCGAAGATAGGCGAAGCCGCCAGCCTGCGGACGAAAAATTCAATGTATGCCGCGCGGATTTCTTCCGGATCGACTCCGGCCTGTGCCGCATTCAACCATTCATCAGGCACACCGGCGAGGACCTCGGCAAAGACAGCAGCAGTCAGCGTACGGTGAGCAATTTGAGAAGCCGACGAAATCTGCGTTGCCCAGGGCAGCAGAATGTGCTGTGCAATCTCAGCGAATGGCGACTCGATCTTTTTGGGCATCGTCGCCCAGTCGTGATGAAAGTAAAGCGCCGCGCCGTGGTCAATGAAGTAAGGCTTGCGATGCCACATCAGCAGATTGGCATTGCGCGGCGTGCGGTCGACATTTTGCGTGAATGCATCAAACCAGACGGCGAGCGAAGCCACTTCAGTGGTGACCTTGTCGTTGGCGGCGCGGTCGAACATGGTTGAGCCGGGCAGATAGTCGAGCGCCAGGTTCAGGCCGGCGCTCTTCTTGATGAGATCGCGAATTTCGTAGTCCGGCTCGTTACGGCCGAGCGCGTCATCGATATTTATCAGAACAATTTCAGGAATATTCAGGCCAAGTGCGCGGCCGATTTCCCCGGCAATCACCTCAGCCACCAGCGCCAGCACGCCCTGGCCCGCACCGCGAAACTTCACCACGTAAAGTCCCAGGTCGTCGGCTTCAACAATGGCGGGCAGCGATCCGCCCTCGCGCAGCGGGAGCACGTATCGCGTGGCGTTGACGGTGCGCAACATAGTGATTTCAGTTTACGGCGCGGCTGCGGCGTGATGCTGAACGATGCTGGCGTAGCATTTGAATGAGGTGTTCCGTGAAGATTGGATTTCTTGGCCTGGGCCAGATGGGTACGCTGATGGCGCTGCGCTTGATTGGCGCCGGCCACGAGCTTGCGGTTTGGAATCGAACCGAGGGCAAAACGAAGCCGCTGCTGCGCGAGGGCGCAATCGCCGCGGCAACGCCGGCAGAGGCTGAACTGGGCGCCGATGCCGTGGTGACCATGCTGTTTGACGATGCTGCCAATGAGGACGTGCTGTTTGGCTCGAACGGCTTGCTCGATGCGCTCGATCCCGGCAGCCTGCACATTGCCATGAGCACCATCAGCGTGGCGCTGAGTGAACGCTTGACGGCGGAGCATCAAAAACGCGGCATCGATTTTGTGGCTGCGCCAGTGTTTGGCCGGCCCAATATTGCCGCCGATGGCAAACTTTGGATCGTTGCGGCAGGCACTTCAAATGCGATCGAACGCGCCCGGCCAGTCTTCGCGCCACTCTCGCGCGGAGTCACCGTAATTGGCAGTGAGCCGCCTCAGGCCAATGCGGTAAAGCTGGGCGGAAATTTCCTGATCAGCGCCATGATTCACTCGCTAGGCGAGGCGTTTGTGTTTGCAGAGGGGCAGGGGATTGAGCCGGCCGTTTTTTTCGAAGCCGTGAACAGCGCGCTGTTTCAGTCGCCGTTTTACGCCGCCTACGCAAAGGTGATGCTGAATCCGCCGGAGCATGCGGGCGCGACGATCTCGCTCGGCGAAAAGGATCTGCGACTGTTACGCGAGGCAGCCGCAAGCCACAATACGCGCATCAGTCTCGCTGAGAATTTGGCCCAGGTTTTTGCGGAAGCGCGCACAGCGGGGCTGGCCGATGAAGATTGGGCCGTCGGCCAGTACCGGATGGCGCAGCGGCGGGGCGAGGCGTAAATCGCGGCGAATGTTAGACTGGCCTCACGCTCGAAGAGGTCCCCGATTTAATGCGACAGATTTCTCTCATAGCCGCCCTGATTCTTCTCGTCTCCTGTTGCCAAACTCAAGCACAACGAATTGAAGTC